>Ga0187893_10005631_pt1 | contig 22232 bp, 20 predicted proteins | sample MA1701074metaG_FD_139574 | JGI IMG/M metagenome (GOLD analysis project Ga0187893, IMG submission 139574) | White microbial mat communities from a basaltic lava cave in the Kipuka Kanohina Cave System on the Island of Hawaii, USA - MA170107-4 metaG ...
CGGCTGCGACCGGCCGGCCCGGTCGCAACCTGTCCGGCTGCGACCGCCTCGCGCTGGCCCGGGTGCCGGTGCGGGGCACCGACCCGATCGAGTTCTATGCCGCCAAGCTGCGGGGTTCGCTGCGGGCGGAGCGGGCCTATGACGCCCTGGTGCGGGCGGCCAAGCGGGCCGGCGCCCGTGCGTGACGCCCGCCGCCCGGTGCGCCTGGCCCACCTGTGCACGGTCGACATGAGCCTGGCCCTGCTGCTGGGCACCGAGCTGGCCGTCGACGTCGAGGAGGGCTTCGACGTCTTCGGCATCTCGGCCCCCGGCCCCTGGGTGGCCGAGGTCCGATCGTTGGGGGTGACCCATGTGCCGGTGCCCGAGCTGACCCGGGCCTGGGACCCCCGCCGCGACCTGGCCGCCGCCCGCCGCCTGACCGGAACGCTGCGTGCCCTGCGCCTCGACGTGCTCCACACCCACAACCCCAAGACCGGGGTGCTGGGCCGGGTGATCGGCCGCCTGGTCGGCGTGCCGGTGGTGGTCAACACCTGTCACGGGCTGTGGGTCACGCCGTCGGACCGGCTGGCCCGGCGGGCCGGGGTCTACGGTGCCGAGGCCGTCGCGGCCCGCTTCTCCCACGCCGAGCTGTTCCAGAACGCCGAGGACCTTCGCTCGTTGCGCCGGGTGCTGCCCTCGGGGCGGGCCCGGGTGGTGGGCAACGGCGTCGATCTCGACCGGTTCCACTTCGACGGCCCGGGGCGGGCCCGGGTGCGCGCCGAGTGGGGCATCGGCGCCGACGAGCTCGTGGTGGGGAGCGTGGGCCGCCGGGTGGCGGAGAAGGGCCTGGCCGAGTTCGGGGTGGTGGCCAGGGCGCTGGGCGACCGGGCCCGTTTCGTCTGGGTCGGGCCGGACGACGCCGACAAGGCCGATCGCGCCACGACCGACGAGCCCGGTGTCGCCTTCCCCGGCCTCCGTCACGACATGCCCGCGGTGTACTCGGCCTTCGACGTGTTCGTCCTGCCGTCGCACCGGGAGGGGTTCAGCCGTTCGGCCATGGAGGCGGCGGCCTGCGCCCGTCCCATGGTCCTCTCCGACATCCGAGGGTGCCGGGAGATCGGCACCCACGACGAGCACCTGTTGCTGGCCCCGGTCCGGGACGAGGCCGGGTGGATCGACGCCGTGGGGGGGCTCGTCGGCGACCCCGGCCGCCGGGCCCGGCTGGGCCGGGCGGCGGGGGTGCGGGCCGCGGCCGTGTTCGACCAGCGCGCCGTGGCCCGAGCGTCGATCGAGACCTATCGGCGGGTGGCGGCGGCCCGGGGGCTGGGCTGGTGAGCGCCGCGGTGTCTCGGGGCCGGGACAGCGCGCGGCGGCGGGTGGTCGACGTGGTGGTGGCGGGCGGCGCCGGCACCGTGCTCTCGCCCGTGCTGGGCCTGATCGCCGTGCTGGTCCGCCTGCGTATGGGGCCGCCCGTGCTGTTCCGCCAGCGTCGTACCGGGCGCGACGGCCGCGAGTTCGCCATCGTGAAGTTCCGCACCATGCGGGCGCCGCTCCATCCGAGCGAGCCCGATGCGGCCCGGGTCCCGCCCCTGGGCCGGATGCTGCGCGCCACCAGCCTGGACGAGCTCCCCCAGCTTTGGAACGTGCTGCGAGGCGAGATGAGCCTGATCGGCCCCCGCCCGACCCTGCCCGAGCAGGTAGCCGGCTACAGCACCCGTCAGCACCGCCGCCACGAGATCCGGCCCGGCCTGACCGGATGGGCCCAGGTCAACGGCCGCAACGCCATCAGCTGGCCGGAGCGGATCGAGCTCGATATCTGGTACAGCGAGCACCGCTCGCTGCGGCTCGACCTGGCCATCGTGGCGCGCACCCTGGCCGGCTGGGGGCGCCGCGAGGGGATCACCGGCGAGGGCGGCGTGAACCCCGGCTTTCCCGGGCCGTCCCCTTCGGCCGACGCCGACCGCGACCCCTGAGGTGAGACGAGACTCCCACCGGGTTCTGGCGTCCGCATGGCCCACATCCGGGCCACCTGGACGCCAGAACGGCGGGCGGGTCGCACCCGGTCACGGCGGCGGACCGATCCGAGAGGCGGGCGCGGCCGGCGCCGTGGATGCCGGCCGGCCCAACGTGGCCGCCCCGGCGACGAAGGCCGCGGTCATCGGCAGGGCCCCGAAGTGCAGGACGTAGTCGACCGACGCGTGCAGGGCCAGGGCGGTGATGGCGGCAGCCCCGACGGCCGGCGCCAGGGTGTCGTCGCTGGTCCGCCAGCACCGCACCAGGCCCCAGGTGATCAGCCCCAGGAGCAGGGCCAGTCCCACCGCGCCCTGCTCGGCGCCCTGCTGCAGGAACCCGCTGTGGGCCCAGCGCAGGTCGGCGTCGGGCCAGGCGCCGGTGAGCTCGGCGAAGCGGCCGGCACCGACCCCGTCCAGCGGGTGCGCCCTCAGGAGGCTGGCGGCCTCCCGCCACCGCTGCACCCGTACGGTCACCGCCTCGGGGCCCCGCGGTGGCTCGGCCCGCAGCGCCAGGGCCGCGGTGAGCCCCAGGGCCAGCACGGTCGCGCAGGCTCCGGCCGCGGCGGCGAGGGCCGTGCCGCCGTCGCCTCGGGCCGCCCGCAGCAGCACACCCGCCGCGGCCAGGCAGAGCACCGCCATGAGCGACCCGCTGGCCACCGTGAACAGAGCGAACAGGCCGGCCGCGCCCAGCGCCAGCACTCGCCCGGCCGGCGCCTCGTTGATGTTGATGAGGCCGCCTCGTCGGGCGCCGGGGCGCGGGCCGGCCCCACCGCCGACGCGGGCATCGGGTCGTCCCGAGGGGGCGCCGACGGTCGTGGCGACGAACAAGGCGGCGATGGCCACCTGGGCGTACAGCGCACCGTTGGCATTGCCGTAGCCGAAGGGCGACGCGCCGGTCGAGCCCACGTCCAGCGGCCCGCTGACCCCGAGGGCCACCAGGCCTGCCCCTACCACCAAGGTGCCGGCGGCGGCCTGGCCCCCCAGGCGCGCCGCGACCCGGCCGCAGGCGAAGGCCAATCCCGTGGTCAGGTAGGCGACCACGAGCGGGCTGACCCGATCGCCCGGGGCCCGGCCCCCGGTCAGGGCCCATCCGACCGCCGCCGCCAGCAACGTCGCTCCCGCGAGGTCCAGGGAGCGCCTCATGTCCGGGCGACAGTACCGAATGCCCGGTTCCGGGGGCCGCACGAGGCCCCGCGACCACCCGCCGGTTCGGTGGCAGTCGGGCAGCCCGGTCCGAGCCGGGCCGCAGGTGTGAGGATGGAGGCGATGGAGCTCTACATCGTCGGGGCGGGGGGCGTGGGTCGCGAGACCCTGGACGTGGCCATGGCCGGCGGTGTTCGGGTGCGGGCCTTCCTCGACGACCGCCTCGCGGGCAGCGTGGCTCGCGGCCTGGCCGTGCTGGCGCCCGAGGAGGCGCCCGCCGGCGGCCGTTTCGTCGTCGGCATCGCCGAGCCCGAGGCTCGCCGCCGGCTCGCCGCCCTGCTGTTGGGACGGGGGCTGTCGCCGGCCACCTTGGTGCACCCGAGAGCGGTCGTGGCGCCCGACACCCAGGTCGGTCCCGGCTGCGTGATCATGGCCGGGGCCCACGTCTCGAGCTCGGTGGTGCTGGGGGCGCAGGTGCAGGTGCACTACAACGCCACCGTGGGCCACGACGCCCGCCTCGACGACCTGGCCACCGTCTATCCCGGCGCCAACCTGTCCGGCCACGTGCACCTGGGCCAGGGAGCCACCGTGGGCAGCGGCGCCTGCGTCCTGCAGCTCCTCACCGTGGGGGCCGGGGCGTTCGTGGGGGCCGGGGCGGTGGTGACCCACGACGTGGCCGCCGGCTCGGTGGTGGTCGGCGTCCCCGCCCGCCCGCGCTGAGAGGCGGCGTCGACGTCGCCACGGGGCAGGCCGGTGCCGGGCACCATGGCCGCGGCGCGGGTCAGCCGGGCGTGCGGAACCAGGCGACGGTGGCGGCCAGGCCCTCGGCGAGGGGCAACGGGGTCGCGTCGGGGAACAGCTTGGCCAGCTCGGTCGTGTCGGCCCGGGTGTGGCGCACGTCGCCGGCCCGCACCGGCCCGTGCTCGATCGGCAACGGATGGCCCACGGCCTGCTCCAGCTCGGCCACCAGCTCGAGCAGCGTGACCCGGGAGCCGAAGGCCAGGTTGACCGGCGCGGGGCTGGTCACCCGGCGCCGCACCGCGTCGGCCAGCACCCGGCACACGCTGCCCACGTAGGTGAAGTCCCGGCTCTGGCGCCCGTCGCCGTGCATGGGCAGCGGTCGGCCGGCCAGCGCGGCCGATACGAAGGCCGGGACCACCGCGGCGTAGTCGTGCTGGACCGGTTGGAGGGGCCCGAACACGTTGAAGAAGCGCAGCGCCAGCACCTCGAGCCCGTAGACGCGGGCCCAGGCCAGGGCGTAGGCCTCGGTGGCCAGCTTCGACGCGGCGTACGGGCTCTGGGGCCGGGGCGCCTGGTCCTCGCGCTTGGGGAGCACCACGCTGTCGCCGTAGACCGAGGAGGACGAGGCCACCACGAGCTGGGGCCCGCCGGCGCGGCGGACGGCCTCGAGCACCTCGGCCGTGCCCGTCACGTTGACCCGGTGCGCGCCCATTGGGTCGGCCACCGAGCGAGGCACCGAGCCCCGGGCCGCCAGGTGCACCACCGCGTCGGCGCCGGCGAAGGCCCGGTCGAGGTGCCGCGGATCGAGGATCGTGCCCTCGATCAGCTCGACGGCCGGCGTGGCGGCCAGGTTGGTGGCCGCGCCGGTCGACAGGTCGTCGAGCGCCACGACGTGGTCGACCTCGTCGAGGTCGGCCAAGGCGGCGCAGAGGTTCGCGCCGATGAAGCCGGCGCCGCCGGTGACCGTGACACGCATGGGCGAGACTTTACGGAGTCCCCCCCGACCTATCCTGCGCCGACCCGCAAGAGCCGCAGGCCGAGGGTGCAGGAGGACCGCAGTGGATCTCGTCGTGGCGTGCGCCGCGTTCGCGCTCGCCGGTGCTGCCTCTCGGTTTGCGGCGCGCCCCCTGCGGCGCCCTCCGGCCTGGTCCCTGCGGGCCCTGGCCGCACTGGCCGCCCTGGGGGCGCTCGCGGCTCCCTCCGATGCCACCGGGCTCGAGCCGCTCGATGCCGCCCTGCGGGCCGGCTTCGCCGCGGCCATGACGCTGGCCGCGGCGAAAGCCCGGGCGGGATGGGCCCTGGCGGCGGCTGCCGTGACCGGTGCAGCCCTGGTGGTGGCCGACTCGACCGCCGAACCGCTGGGCTGGGCCGCTCTCGGGCTGACCCTGGGGCTCGTCCTGTCCGGGGCCCGGTTGCCCGAGCCGACCGCCATCGCCGGCGCGCTGCTCGCCCAGGTGCTGTTGCGTCTCGACTGGCCCCTGGCCACGGGCGCATCGCTGGGGGTGGGCGTGGTCGTTGCCGCGTTGGTGCTGGCGCCGGGCCTGGCCCGCGCCCGGCGCCGGACGCGACGGGTGGTGGCGTGGTCGGTGGCCGGCGCCTGCGTCGTCTGCGTGGCGGGTTCGGCCGCCGGCATCTTCACCGCCTTGGACGCCCGGCCCCACGTCGAGCGGGGCATCGACGCGGCGCGCGAGGGCCTGGCCGCCTTCGGGGGGGGCGAACCGGAACGCGGGCGGGCTGCCCTGGAGGAGGCGGCCGAGGCATTCGCCGAGGCCGAACGGGCGACGTCGAGTTGGTGGGCCCGCTCGGCCCGTGGGGTCCCGGGGGTGGCCCAGCAGGCCCGGGCCGTCGCCACCCTGGCCGGTGCCGGCCGCGACCTGGCGGTGGTCGCGGTCCAGACCATCGACCGGTCGGACCTCGAGGCGGTACGGCCCCGCCGGGGCCGGGTCGATCTCGACGCCGTTCGGACGCTGTCCGGTCACCTCGACGCCGCCCTGAGCGCGCTGGTTCGCGCCGAGGACCGCCTCGCGGCCGTCGATTCGCCCTGGCTGTTGGCTCCGTTGGCCGATCGCTACGACGAGCTGGTCGATCGCGTGGTGGTGGCCCGCGACGACGCCGAGACGGCGGCGACCGCGGCCCGGCTGACCCCGGCACTGCTCGGCGGCGATGGCCCCCGCCGCTACTTCCTGGCCGTGCAGACGCCGGCCGAGGCGCGCGGGAACGGCGGCTTCATGGGCAACTGGGCCGAGATCACCGCCGTCGACGGCCGCCTCGAGCTGTCCCGGTTCGGCCGCGAGCCCGAGCTCAGCGGCGCCGGCGCGGACCCCGCGGGGCGGACGCTCGAAGGATTGGACGAGTACCTGGCCCGCTACGGCCGGGACAGCCTGCGCTACTGGGGGCTCGTCAACTTCTCTCCCGACTTCCCCACCGTGGCGACGGTCATGGCCCAGCTCTACCCCCAGTCGGGGGGCGAGCGGGTGGACGGGGTGATCGCCGTCGACCCCTACGGCCTCGCGGCATTGCTGGAGGCGCTGGGGACCGTGTCGGTTGACGGCCTCGACGGGCGACTCGACGCGGGGAACGCCGCCCGGTTCCTGCTGCACGAGCAGTACCTGCTGTTCGACGAGGGCTCCAACGAGGACCGGGTCGATCTCCTGGGCGGGACCACCCGCGCCGTGTTCGATCTGCTGGTGGGCGGCGGCTTCGACAGCCCCGCCGCGCTGGCCGCCGCCCTCGGTCCCGCGGTCGACGGCCGCCACCTGCAACTGGCCAGCATCCGTGAGGACGAGCAGCGGTTCTTCGACCGCATCGGCGCCATCGGTGGGGTGTCGCCGCTGCGGGGCGATTCGGTCGCTTTCGTCGGGCAGAACTACGCCGGTAACAAGATCGACTGGTTCCTGCGCCGGGAGGCGGCCTACGAGGTCGACTGGGACCCGGCCACCGGATCGGTCCGCGGCGTCCTGGAGGTACGCCTTCGCAACGACGCTCCCGCGTCCGGGCTCCCCCATTCGGTCATCGGCTGGGGTGGTGACGTCTCCGCCGGTCAGCGGCCCACCGCCGACGGTGAGAACCTCATGGTGCTGTCGATGTACTCGGCGGTCCCTGCCGTCGAGGTCACTCTCGACGGCGAAGCGCTGAGCGGTTCCTACCAGCGCGAGCTCGGTCGTTTCGTCTACTCGTCGGAGGTGTCGGTCCCGGCCGGCTCGGTGCGCACCGTCCGGGTCGTGACCGAGGGCGCGGTGCCACCCGGGCCCGTGTACCGCCTCGACCCCTTCTTCCAACCGATGGTCACGGCGGACCGGCTCGACGTCTCCGTACGGGTGGCCGACGGGTGGACGATCGAGTCGGTGTCGGATCTCGAGGTGGCCGGTCCCGCACGAGCCACCGCGGCATGGACCTTCGACCGTGGCCACGCCGGCGAGATCGTCGTGCGGGACTCCTCGGAGGAGAGCCTGCTCGACCGCCTCCGGGGTGATGGTTGACGACGACGAGACGTGATGGACCGGCGCGCTCGACAAGGCGAGCCCATGGGGTGCACACTGGTGTCACTGCGAGCGAGGCGGACGGACATGCGGACGGGGATCACGAGCTCGCCCCCGACGTCGCCCGCGGCCGCCGGCCATGCCGCTTCCGTTCGGCCCCGCCCGGCCCGGATCGTATGCATACGCGTACGGATAGGCGTAGGCGCCACGCCCCCTCGTCGGCACGCGGTTCAGGACGAACCCCAGCACGGGCGCATCGACCTGGCGGAGGAGGGCGAGCGTCTGGCTGACGTGGTGGCGCCGCGTCTGGCGCGCCTGGGCCACCACGAGCGTGGAATCGGCCAGGCGGGATACGACGATGGCGTCGGTGACGGGCAGGACCGGGGTGGAGTCGAGGAGCACGAGATCGAACTCCTCGGCGAGCGCGGCGATCACCTGTTGGGCCCGGTCGCTACCCAGCAGTTCGGAGGGGTTGGGGGGCCGGGTACCGGCGGGAAGCAGATAGAGGCCGCTGCTGGTCCGGCGCAGCGCCTCTGACAGCGTCGCCTCTTCGAGGAGCACGTCGGAGAGCCCCGGGCTCTGCTCCTCGTCGAACAGCTCGTGCACCTGCGGACGGCGAAGGTCGCAGCAGACGACGACGATGCGCTGGCCCGCCTGGCTGAAGGCGTGGGCCAGGTTGCCCACGGTGGTGGTCTTGCCCTCTCCGACGGTCGAGGAGGTGACCTGGAGCACCTTTACGCGACGCTCCAGCCCAGCGAAGCGCACCGACGTTCGCAGTGCCCGGTAGGCCTCGGCCGACAGCGAGGCGCCGTCGTCCCCGCCGGCCGCGCCGACCAGCGAGCCGACGTCGTCCCCGCCGGCGGGGATCACGCCCAGCGTCGCCACCCGGCCGCCGCCGAGGCGGTCGAGGTCCTCCACGGTGCGGATCGATTCGTCGAGGTACTCACGGGCGAAGGCCAGGCCAACCCCGGCCATCAAGCCGAGCACGACGCTGGTGATGGCGTTGCGGGTGGGCTCGGGTGACACCGGAGAGGCGGGCGGGACGGCCTCCGTCAGCACCTGCGCCCCGCCCGTCCTGGTCAAGCCCGCGATCAGCTCGAGGTCCTCGAGCTGCTGGCGGTTGAAGTTCTGCTGGCTCTCGAGCGGCGCGAGCTCGGCCGCGATGCGGTCCGCGACGCGGTCTCGCTCGGCCCGCGCAGCCTCGTCCTCGGGATCTTCGGCCAGCGCGGCCTCGGCCTCGTCGAGCGGGGCCCGCACCGCGGCGATCTCGGGCTCCAACCGGTCGATCAGGATCTGGATCTCGGCGCCGGCGGCGAGTAGCTCGTCGATCCGCTGCCGCCGACGGAACTCGACGAACGTGGCGACGTAGGTGTTGGCGAGCTCGGCCACCGCGTCGGGGTCGGTCCCACTGGCCGATACCCGGACGATGTCGCTGCGGTCCGAGCTGGCGGTGGCGCTCACGGTCCCCACATCGAGGGGCCCCTCGTAGGTCTCCCTGACCGCGTCGCGGACGGAACCGGATTCGAGGATCCCGATCTCGTTGTTCAACGCCCGGCCGGCGTCGACGGCAACCGGGCTGGGGTCGTCGAGCACCGCCTCGGGGGCCTGGCTCCGGATCAGGAGCTCGGCGGTGGCGCGATAGCGCGGGTCCTCCTGCAGCGACAGGGCCAGTGTCGCGGCCAGCGCCACCAGCGCCGTGCCCACGATCCAACGCCACCGGCGCCGGAGGATCACGAGGTAGGCGCGCAGGTCGAGCTCGTTTTCGACCGGGGGCGCCATCCCGGCGAGCGTAGCCTCGCGCCTTTGGTGGCCGTATGAGCTCGCCACGCCGAGTTGACGCGCCGGGCTCGGGGCGAACGGGTCGCGCCGTCGGCGTTCCCACTACGATCCCGTCACGTGCCCGCCACCGTCGTCGTCGGTACCCAGTGGGGCGACGAGGGAAAGGGTCGCTTCACCGACCTGTTCGCCAAGGAGATGCACCTCGTGGTGCGCTACCAGGGCGGGCACAACGCCGGCCACACCCTGGTCGTGGGCGGCGAGAGCTTCGCCCTGCAGCTCGTGCCCAGTGGCGTGCTGTACCCCCACATCACCCCGGTCATCGGCAACGGGGTGGTGGTCGACCCCCGGGTGCTGCTCGACGAGGTGGCGCTGTTGGAGTCCCGCGGCGTCGACTGCAGCCGCCTGCGGGTGTCGGGCAACGCGCACCTGATCCTGCCCTACCACCAGCACCTCGACCGGGTCATCGAGCGCTACCTGGGCAAGAACAAGCTCGGTACGACCAGGCGGGGGATCGGTCCGGCGTACGCCGACAAGGCGTCGCGCGTCGGCCTGCGGGTACAGGACCTCTTCGACGCCAAGATCTTCCGCCAGAAGCTCGACGTGGTCCTCAAGGAGAAGAACGCGCTGCTGGCCAAGGTGTACAACCAGCTTCCGATCGACGCCGAGGCCATCGCCGCGGACTACCTCGGTGCGCTCGCCCCCCGCCTGGCCCCCTACGTAGCCGACACGGTGTCGCTGGTGCACGAGGCCCTCGAGGCGGGCCAGCACGTGCTGCTGGAAGGGGCCCAGGCGACGTTCCTCGACCTCGACCACGGGACCTATCCCTTCGTCACCTCGTCGAACCCGGTGGCCGGCGGCGCCTGCACCGGGGCCGGCGTCGGCCCCCGCCACATCGACCGGGTGGTGGGGGTGGCCAAGGCCTACATCACCCGGGTGGGCTCGGGACCGTTCCCCACCGAGCTCACCGACGCCACCGGCGACCTGCTGGTCGAGCGGGGCCACGAGTTCGGCACCAACACCGGGCGCCGTCGGCGCTGCGGGTGGTTCGACGCGGTGTTGGCCCGCCACGCCGTGCGGCTCAACTCGTTGTCCGAGGTGGCGATCACCAAGCTCGACGTGCTCGACGTGCTCGACGTGCTCAAGGTGTGCGTGGCCTACGAGGTGGACGGTCGCCGCCTGGAGCACGTGCCCGACAACCAGTCGACCTTCCACGCCGTCACCCCCGTCTACGAGGAGCTGCCCGGGTGGGGCGCCAACCTGTCGGCGGCCACCGAGCCGGCCGACCTGCCGCGGGCCGCCCGGCGCTACGTCGAGTTCCTCTCCGAACAGGTCGGCGTGCCCATCCACCTCATCGGCGTCGGCCCGGGCCGGGAGCAGTATGTCCGGGTGAGCTCGTGATCGTCGGTCCAGCGCGGCCGTCCCGGGGTCGGTCGATCAGCCCACGGCCAGTCCGGCGCCCCCGGGGCATCGGCGACCGGCGGGCGAGGTGAGGATCGTCGTGGTGGGGTCCGACGGGCGGGCTCACGCCTTGGCCCACGTGCTCGGCCGCTCGGCCGACGTCGTCGTCACGCCCGGGAACCCCGGCATCGCCGGCTCGACCGAGTCGCCGCCGGAGGACCTCGACGGCGACCTGTTCGTCATCGGGCCCGAAGGGCCTCTCGTCGAGGGCCTGGCCGACCGGCTGCGCAGCCGCGGCAAGCGGGTCTACGGCCCCGGCGCCGACGGGGCCCGGCTCGAGGGCTCCAAGGCGTGGATGAAGGAGCTGGTGGCCGAGGCCGGCGTGCCGACGGCCCGCTACGGCGTGTTCGAGGAGGCTGCGCCGGCGCGCGCCTTCCTGCGCAGCCTCGACGGGCCCTGGGTGGTCAAGACCGACGGGTTGGCCGGCGGCAAGGGCGTGCTGGTCACCGACTCGCTCGTCGAGGCCGAAGACGACGTGAAGGCCAAGCTCGGCGGGGTGTCCTTCGGGGACGCCGGCCGCAAGGTGGTCATCGAGGAGGGGCTGGTGGGCACGGAGCTGTCGCTGCTGGCCGTCTGCGACGGCCGCCGGGCCGTCCCGCTGGCCCCCGCCCGCGACTACAAGCGGTTGGGGGACGGCGACCTCGGCCCCAACACCGGCGGCATGGGCGCGTACTCGCCGGTTCCCGAGGCCAGCGAGCGCCTCCTCGGCGAGGTGATGGACCGCTTCGTCGAGCCGACCCTGTGGACGCTGCGCCGGCGCGGCATCGACTACCGGGGCACGCTCTACGCCGGGCTCATGCTCACCGCCGACGGGCCGCGGCTGCTGGAGTACAACGTGCGCTTCGGAGACCCCGAGGCCCAGGTGGTCCTGCCTCGCCTGACGGCCGACCTGTCCGACGTGCTGGCCGGTGCGGCCGACGGCCATCTCTCGACCGAGGCGACCTTCGACGCGGGCGCAGCGCTGACCGTGGTGTGCGCCAGCGAGGGCTATCCCACGGACCCGCACGTGGGCGAGCGCATCGACGGCCTGCGCGACGTCGCCGAGCTCGACGGTGTCACCGTGTACCACGCCGGCGTGGCCCTGGACCACGACGGGCGGTTGGTCACGGCCGGCGGGCGCGTGCTGGCGCTGACCGGCCAGGCCCCCACCCTGGCCGAGGCGCGCGCCCGAGCGTACGGCGCGGTCGGCCGTGTCTCGTGGTCGGGGATGCAGCATCGCACCGACATCGGCGGGGACATCGGCGGGGACATCGGCGGGGACATCGGCGCCCAGCGTGCCGTGTGCCTCGAGGCGGCCCTCGAAGCGGCCGAAGCCGCGGCGAGGCTCGCCTGGGAGAACGACAGAGAGGAACGCCGCCGATGAAGGTCGCCGTGCTCATGGGCTCGCCCAACGACCGGACCAAGATGCAGCCGGCGATCGACACCCTCGAGCGCTTCGGGCTGGCGGCCGACGTTCGGGTGCTCTCGGCGCACCGCACCCCCGGTCCCGTGGCCGAGCTGGCCTCGACGGCGCGCGAGCAGGGCTATGCCGCCTTCATCTGCGGGGCGGGCATGGCTGCGCACCTGGCCGGTGCGGTGGCGGCGCATACGACGCTGCCGGTGGTGGGGGTGCCCCTATCGGGTGGCGCGCTCAACGGCGTCGACGCGCTCTACGCCACCGTGCAGATGCCCCGAGGGGTGCCGGTGGCCACGGTGGCCGTCGACGGCGCCCTGAACGCGGCGTTGCTGGTGGTGCAGATGCTGGCCATCACCGACCCCGCCCTGGCCGCCAAGTTGGCCGAGGACCGCGCCGAACGGGCCCGGGCCGTCTGATCGGCGCCGACCAGTGGGGCACCGGGGCGATGTCTTGTCTGCGTAACCTGCGCCCGTGGCGCCCGTGGCGCCCGATCGCACGCCCCCCCCACGCAAATGGCGTCCAGATGGCCCACATGTGGGCCATCTGGACGCCAGAACGCGGTCGATGATGACCGGCGTGACGGAGCACCGATGAGCACGGCCGGCTCCGTGCCCAACCTGCTCGCCGAACGCTACGCGTCGGCTCCCCTGGTGGCGCTGTGGTCACCTCGGGGCAAGGTCGTCCTCGAGCGCCGGCTGTGGCTCGCGGTGTTGTCGGCCCAGCGCGATCTCGGCGTCGAGGTTCCCGACGGCGCCGTCGAGGCCTACCGCGGCGTGCTCGAGGAGGTCGATCTCGGCTCCATCGCCGCCCGTGAGCGGGTCACCCGTCACGACGTGAAGGCTCGGATCGAGGAGTTCTGCGCGCTCGCCGGGCACGAGGCGATCCACCTGGCGATGACCTCGCGCGACCTGACCGAGAACGTCGAGCAGCTCCAGGTGCGGGCCTCGCTGGAGCTGGTGCGCGATCGCATGGTGGCGGCCCTGGCCCGTCTGGCTCGCCTGGCCGCGGCCCACGCCGGCCTCGTCATGGTCGGTCGCAGCCACAACGTCGCCGCCCAGGCCACGACCCTGGGCAAGCGCTTCGCCAGCGCCGGCGAGGAGCTGCTGGCGGCCTTCGACCGGGTCGGTGACCTGATCGACCGCTACCCCCTGCGGGGCATCAAGGGCCCGATGGGGACCGCGGCGGACCAGCTCGATCTCCTCGGTGGCGACCAGGGCCGCCTGGCCGCCCTGGAGGCGGCGGTGGCGGCGCACCTCGGCTTCGACCGGGTGCTCACCAGCGTCGGGCAGGTCTACCCGCGCTCGCTCGACCTCGACGTCGTCTCGGCCCTGGTGCAGGCCGTGGCCGGGCCGTCGAGCCTGGCCACCACCATCCGGCTCATGGCGGGTCACGAGCTGGCCACCGAGGGGTTCCAGCCCGGACAGGTCGGCTCGTCGGCCATGCCCCACAAGATGAACGCCCGGTCCTGCGAGCGGGTCAACGGGCTGGCGGTGGTGCTGCGGGGCCACCTGTCGATGGTGGCCGCCCTCTCCGGTACCCAGTGGAACGAAGGCGACGTGAGTTGTTCGGTCGTTCGCCGGGTGGCCCTGCCCGACGCCTTCTTCGCCGCCGACGGGCTGTTCCAGACGTTGCTCACCGTGCTGGACGAGCTGGGCCCCTACCCGGCGGTTATCGAGCGGGAGCTGGCGCGCTACCTGCCGTTCCTGGCCACGACAAGGGTGCTCACGGCGGCCGTGCGGGCCGGCGTGGGCCGCGAGCACGCGCACGCGGTGATCGGCGAGCACGCGGTGGCGGTGGCGTCGGCCATGCGTGAGAAAGGTGCCGAGACCAACGACCTGCTCGCGCGGCTCGCCGCCGACGAGCGCCTGCGCCTGTCGCCGAGCGTGGTCGGGGCGCTGGTGGCCGAACCGCTGTCGTTCACCGGCGCGGCGGGGGCCCAGATCGCCGCCTTCGTGGCGCGGGTCGAGCCGGTGCTGTCGCGCCATCCCGACGCCGCCCGTTACGTCCCCGAGGAGATCCTATGACGAGAGTCGTCGCCGAACCAGAGGTTCGGCTCCGAGCTGGATGGTGCCCGCCTTCGGCGGGCGCCGAAAGACTTGTCCTGCGCCGACCGGCGGAGCCGGCTCGGCGCAGAGCCGGGGGGCTCCGGCGGAGCCTCTGCCCCCCGGGCCCCCCGCCGGTGCCGGCGCGGCCATTCTCGTGCGTCGCAGGCCGCCCCGCCAGGGGGGGTGGGGCGTCGTGAGCGAGAGCGGGTTTGCGCCGTTGCTCGACCTGGCGCACCTGTACTCGGGAAAGGTCCGCGACATCTACGACGCCGGCGACGACCGCCTGCTGATGGTCACCTCCGACCGCATCTCCGCCTTCGACGTGGTGATGGACGAGCTCATCCCGTCCAAGGGGCGGGTGCTCACCGCCACCACCGCGTTCTGGCTCGGGCACCTGTCCGACGTCGTCGCCAGCCACCTGCTCTCCACCGAGCTCGACGACCTCCCGCCCGAGGCCCGCCGGCCCGAGCTGGCGGGGCGCGTGATGCTGTGCCGTCGGGCCGAGATGCTGCCGGTGGAGTGCATCGTGCGGGGTTACCTCTCCGGTTCGGCCTGGAAGGAGTACCGGTCCTCCGGCACGGTGCACGGCATGGCGATGGCCGACGGGCTGCAGGAGTCGGACGCGCTCGGTGCCCCGGTGTTCACGCCCTCGACCAAGGCGGCCGTCGGCGCCCACGACGAGAACATCTCCTTCGAGCGGGCGGTCGACCTCGTCGGCGCGGACCTGGCCGGGCGTTTGCGCGAGGTGAGCCTCGAGCTCTACCGCCGGGGCTCGGCACGGGCCGCGGAGAGGGGCATCATCATCGCCGACACCAAGTTCGAGCTCGGCTTGGCCGGCGGTGAGCTGGTGCTGTGCGACGAGGTCCTCACCCCCGATTCCTCGCGGTTCTGGCCGGTCGACCGCTATGCCCCGGGAGGCCCGCAGCCGAGCTTCGACAAGCAGCCGGTGCGCGACTACCTCGATGGCCTGGAGTGGGACAAGACGCCGCCGCCGCCGCCGCTGCCCGCCGAGGTGGTGGCGGCCACCAGCGCTCGGTACGTCGAGGCCTACGAGCGCCTGACCGGGGCGAGCCTGGCTGACTGGCCCGGCGCCTGAAGCCCAGTTCGGCCGGGGGGGTGTGCGAGCATGACGGCATGAGGTTCTCGGTGACGGTCGAGGTGTGGCTGCGGCCCGGCGTTGCCGATCCGCAGGGCGCCACCGTCGAGCGCTCCCTGCCCACGCTGGGCTTCCCCGGAGTCTCGGGGGTGCGCATGGGCAAGCTGATCCGTTTCGGCATCGACGCCGACGACGCGTCCGCCGCTCGTCGAGAGGTCGACGACCTGTGCGCGCGGTTCCTCACCAACCCGGTGATCGAGGACGCCGAGGTTCGCCTGGCGGCCGACGAGGCAGAGCCCGGCAGCACCGGCGCGCTCCGGGCCCGATGAGCGCTCGGGTCGGCGTCGTGGTGTTCCCCGGCACCAACTGCGAGCTCGACGTCGTGGAGGCGATCGGCCTGCTCGGCGGCGAGGCTCGACTTCTCTGGCACGCCGAGGCGACCGTCGGCGGCGTCGACGCGGTGGTCGTGCCCGGTGGTTTCGCCCATGGCGACTATCTCCGTCCCGGGGCGATCGCCCGCTTCTCCCCGGTCATGGATGCCGTCGCCGGTTTCGCGCGTGCCGGGGGCCCGGTAGTCGGGATTTGCAACGGCTTCCAGGTACTTACCGAGGCGGGTCTGCTCCCTGGGGCACTGCAGAAGAACCGCGGGCTGAAGTTCCTGTGCAAAATGTCCAACCTACGAGTAGAAACCGCCCGGTCGTCGCTCACTAATGCCACAACCGTGGGGACGATCCTTCGGGTTCCGATCAATCATTTCGAAGGGAACTACACGTGTTCGCCCGAGGTCCTGGCCGACCTCCGTGCCGAGGACCGTATCGTCCTACGATATGTTGACAATCCGAACGGCTCAGTCGATGACATCGCCGGGATCTGCAACGCCGGTCGCAACGTCGTGGGGCTGATGCCGCATCCCGAACGCGCCAGCCACGAGTTGCTCGACTCGGTCGACGGGGAACCGTTGTTGCGCTCGCTGCTGGCCTCGGCCGAGGGTGCCGGCGAGGGTGCCGCCGAGGGCATGAAGGAGAACGACGAGGCTCTCAGCCTGCGCCGCGGCTGATACCGGCCTTGCGTAGGGTGGCGGCGGTAACGCCGGCCTCTCGCCAGACGTCGTAGGAGATGCCCTTCCGAGCGCCGTACTCCTTGGCCGCCGTTACGAAGTCATTCTCGAGGGTGACGAGATCAACCTTCTTTTCCATTGTGCCAAGCTCGTCACGAAGGTTGATGCGTTCCTGACGAAGGTTCAAGGAGCGGAGCGAATCGGACGTGCGAAGCTCCTCTTCGATAGCGGCGAGCCTGCGCTGGATGGTGTCAGGTGTCCGCTTGCGCCCACGCTTTGGCTTGTTGGCATCGAGCGCCTCCAGATAGCGCCGTACCGCTCGGCCCTGCGTTCGGCCCTCGGCCAGCGCAGCCTTGTGCTGGTCGGACATGGACTTGGGTCCTCGCTTCTGTGCCATTACCAGAAAACAGAACCACACTATTTGCTGGTTGGCAAGCGGAGATCCCCATGGAGCTTCCGCCAAGCCGGGCGGTTGCGGGTACCGTGGCCGAGTGCAGGACTCCGTTCGCGAACCGGTCCACCGGGCTCTGGGGCTCACCGACGGCGAGGCGGAGCGGATCGAGCGGGTGCTGGGACGGTCGCCCAACCACCTCGAGCTCGCCATGTACTCGGTGATGTGGTCGGAGCACTGCTCCTACAAGTCGTCCCGGCTGCTCTTGGGTGCACTTCCCTCCCGGGCCCCCTGGGTGTTGGTGGGCCCGGGCGAGGGGGCTGGCATCGTCGACGTCGGCGACGGCGTCGCCGCAGCCCTGCGCATCGAGAGCCACAACCATCCCTCCGCCATCGAGCCCTACCAGGGCGCGGCCACGGGCGTGGGGGGCATCCTGCGGGACATCTTCTCGATGGGGGCGCGCCCCATCGCCGTGCTCGATTCCCTGCGGTTCGGTCCCCTGGCCGACGCCCGGAGCCGCTGGATCGCCGAGGGCGTGGTGGCGGGGATCTCCGGCTACGGGAACGCGGTGGGCGTGCCGACGGTGGGAGGCGAGGTGGACTTCGACGAGACCTACGCCGACAACCCGCTGGTGAACGTGTTCTGCCTCGGCGTGCTACCCGTCGAGCGCCTGGTGCTGGCCCGGGCCAGCGGCGCCGGGAACCTGGCCGTGCTGCTCGGGTCGAGCACCGGGCGCGACGGCATCGGTGGTGTGAGCGTGTTGGCGTCGGCCGGCTTCACCGAGGGTGAGGTGGACGCGGCCAAGCGGCCCAGCGTGCAGGTCGGCGACCCGTTCGAGGAGAAGCGGCTCATCGAGGCGTGCCTGGCGCTGCTCGACGCCGGCCTCGCCCTCGGCGTGCAGGACCTGGGGGGCGCCGGGTTGACCTGCGCCACCAGCGAGACGGCGGCCAAGGGCGGCGCCGGCATGGACGTCTACGTGGCCGAGGTCCACCAGCGCGAGCCGGACATGGCCGCCTTCGAGGTGATGACGAGCGAGTCCCAGGAGCGCATGTTGGCCATCGTGGCCCCCGGTGACCTCGACGAGGTGCTGGCCATCTGCGCCCGCTGGGAGGTGACGGCCAGCGTGGTGGGCACGGTCACCACCAGTGGACGGCTCCGCGTGCTCGACCACTTCGACGGGGAGGTGCTGGCCGACATGCCGGCCCGGTCCCTGGAGGACGATGCGCCGCGCTACCAGCGGCCGCGGGCGGCGCCAGACGATCTCGCGGCCAGGCGAGCCGACACCCCGGCGCGCCTGGCCCCGACCGAGGACTGCACGGCCGATCTGTTGACGATGCTGACCGACTCGTCGTGGGTCTCGTCGCAGTACGACCACCAGCTCTTCCTCAACACGGTGGCCGGTCCGGAGGGCGACGCGGCCGTTCTACGGCTGAAACACCCCACTACCGGCGTCGACACCGGTCGGGCGCTGGCCGTCACCACCGACGGCAACCATCGCTGGTGCGCGGTCGACCCCCGGGTCGGCACGGCCATGGTGGTGGCCGAATCGGTCCTCAACCTGGCCTGTGCCGGCGCCCGGCCCCTGGCGCTCGTCAACTGCCTCAACTTCGGCAACCCCGAGCATCCCGAGGTCATGTGGCAGATGGCCGAGACGGTCGAGGGATTGGGCGCCGCCTGCCGGGCGCTGGGCCTTCCCGTCGTGGGCGGCAACGTCAGCTTGTACAACGAGTCGCGCGGGCGCGACATCGATCCCACGCCGGTCCTCGGCGTGCTCGGCGTCGTCGACCGGCTGGACCGGCGGCCACCGGGCACCACCCTGGTGGCGGGCGGGCACCTGGTGCTGCTGGGGGAGCCCAGCACGGAGCTGGCCGGCTCTCGGTGGGCGTGGTCGAGGGGCCATCGGGGCGGTTCGCTGCCGGCGCCCGATCTGGAGGCGGTGGTGGCGCTGGCCACCGTGGTGCGCACGCTGGTCGGCGAAGGACGACCGGCCGGCGTGCACGACGTGGCCGACGGAGGGCTCGCGGCCGCGCTGGGGGAGCTGGCCGTGCGTTCGGGCGTGGGCCTGCGGGTCGACGCGGTGGCGTCGCATGCCGAGCTGTTCGCCGAGGCGCCGAACCGGGTGGTGTTGTGCGTGGCCGCCGGCGAGCTCGACCACGTCATGGCCACCGCCGAGGCCGCGGGGGTGGCCGCCCGCGTGCTGGGCGAGGCCGGTGGCGATCGGATCGTCGTCACCGGGCTTGTCGACGTATCCCTGGTCGACGCGGTGGGGGCGTGGCGCGACCGGTTGCCCGGGACCCTCGGCGCCGGCACCGCCCAAGCCTGACCACCTCCCAGCACCGCCGAGTAGCCGGGCGGTACCGCGTGCGCCGGGCGGTACCGCGTGCGCCGGGCGGTTCCGCGTGCGCCGGGCGGTACCGCGTGCACCGGGCGGTACCGTGTGCGCTGAGCGTGAAGGATTCATGTCCAGCGCACACGGTACGTGCCTGTGCACGCGGTACCAGCGGCTAGGGGTGTGGCGATCGGAGCGGCGATCGGAGCGGCGCCGGCGCCGGCGCCGCCGCGGCCTTGGCCCGAGCCACGGCGCGGCTGTGAGCCATGGCCGGCGCCCGGGTGCCGGGCGGCGTCACCAGGCGGTCGAGCAGGGTCTGGGTGGCCTCGGCGACCTCGGCCACGGCCTGCTCGAAGGCATCGTGGTTCGCCTGCGACGGCACCCGATAGCCGCTGACCTTGCGCACGAACTGCAGGGCGGCGGAACGGACCTCGTCGGAGGTGGGCGGCTCGGCTCCACGCAGGGTGACGATGCTGCGGCACATGCCCCGACCCTGCCACACCAGCCGCCGTCGCGCCTCGACAGGTCCGTCGCGCCACACCAGCCGCCGTCGCGCCTCGACAGGTCCCCTCAGGGGACCAAGGCGCGCTCGTCCGCCCCGGCCGCCTCGTCCGCAGGCAGGAAGATGAACCGGTCGAGCACGAAGAACTTTGCCACCCAGACCACGCCGAACCCGGCACTGCTGGCCAACACGTAGACGAGCGGGGAGTCCGAGCGCTGGTCGGCCAGGGCGACGAAGGCTGTCGACACCACCAGGCCGAGCAGCGTCATCAGCCAGAACGGCAGCACCTCGGTGAGCAGGCTGTTGCGGCCGCGCCTTCGCCACACCCAGCCGCGATAGATGAGGTAGACGGGAACGGAGCTGACGGCGACCGCGGTCAGGTTGGAGGCGACACCGGGCCATCCCAGGGGCCCGGACAAGACCAGCAACAGGCCCTGGCCCACCACGACGCCGACTGCGGACGTCATCGAGTAGCGCATCAGCTTGCCGACGAGGGGCCGGTCGAGTAGGCGACGCAGGACACCTCTCACCGCGGGAGCGTACCCGTCCTCCCCACGCCGATCCGCTCACGGCGCCGGTCAGGTGCCCCGGAGCGCTCGATGCGCGTCAGCTCTTCGCCTTGCGCACCACGGCCGGCAGCGTGCGCACCAGGATGGCCAGGTCGCGGCGCAGGCTCCAGGTGTCGATGTAGTGGTTGTCCAGCCGGGTTCGCTCGTCGATCGACGTGTTGCCCCAGTAGCCGCGGACCTGGGCCAGGCCGGTGATTCCCCCCCGGATGCGGTGCCGGTCGGCGTACCCGGGCACGGCTCCCGCCAGGGGCCCGGCGAAGTGGGGCCGCTCGGGGCGCGGGCCGATGAGGGACATGTCGCCCCGCAGCACGTTGAGGAGCTGGGGCAGCTCGTCGATGCTGGTGCGGCGAAGGAAGCGCCCGAGTCGCAAGGGGCACTGCTCGTGGTCGAGCGAGAAGGTGTCGTCGACGTGCTCGACGGGGAAGGTGCGGAACTTGTACATCGTGAACTCGGCACCGAGAAACCCGACGCGGGCCTGGCGGAACACGGCCGGTCCCCGGCTCGACAGCTTGGCGCCGACGGCCGCGGCCAGCAGGACGGGGCTGAGCAGGACGAGCAACAGCGACGATACCGTTACGTCGAAGACCCGCTTGGCCCGCCACGACGCCGGGCTGGCGGCGCTGGCCGGGGCCCGCGATGCCACCAGGCGCAGGGGGTCGGGAGCGACGCTGACCACCGGCGCGGTCACCCCGACGACGGCGACGACCGGAGCGGCCCGGTCGAGGGCGAGCCCGTGGGCCACCCCGTGAGACACCCCGTTGGCCATCTCATGGGTCACCCCGGCGGCCGTCCCGTTGGGGTGGTCGACGGCGGTGAGGGCCGTCACCGCCCGGTCCTGGCTTCCGTTGCGCGCCAAACCGGGATGGCTCGTCGAAGCAAGCCCCTCGGCGGGCGCGCCCGTTCCCCGGGTCGTGGTCGGTGGTGTCACAGCGATCTGGAACAGTAGCCAGTCAGTGTCCGTGGCACCTAGCTCACCCTTCGACCGTTGCCGTGACGGCTCCGCACGAGGTCCTCGTACAGGGCGCTCGTGGCGGCGCCCATGGTGGCGATGTCGAAGCGCTCGCGCAACCGCACGGTGGCTGCCGCCACCAGCCGCCGGCGTTGGTCGGTGTCGTCGAGGAGCGCCCGGACCGCCGCCGCCAGGCCCTGGGTGTCACCGTCGGCGACCAGCAGGCCCGAGGCACCGTGCTCGACGACGTCGTGGCTCCCGACGACGTCGGTGAGCACGACCGCGACGCCGGCACGCATCGCCTCCAGGGGCGCGTAGGGCCCGCCTTCGAAGCGCGAGGCTAGCACGAACACCTCGAGGTCGTGGAGGTAACGTGCCGCCTCGGGCAGCTCTGGCAGCCAGTGCAGGCGTTCACCGAGCCCGGTCGCGGCGATGGCGCGCCGGAACTCGGGAGCCAGCGGCCCGTCACCGACGACCACGAAATGCGGGCCCGGGCGGCGCCTGTCCGCTCGGGCGGCGACCAGCCTGAACGCCTCGAGGGCGAGCGTCGGGTTCTTCTGCCGGCTCAGGCGTCCCATGGTGCCGACGAGCTCGACGTCGGGACCGACGCCGATCACGGCTCGCAGGTCGCGCCGCGCCGGCGGCTCGAGCGCGATGCCGTTGGGGATGACCACCACCCGATCGGGTGGCACGAGACGCCGTCGGAGCACCTCGTCGCGTTCGCTGGCCGAGACCGCCACCAGCCGGTCGGTCAGCCGGCCCAGGTCCCGTTCGACCACGGTGGGACCGGGACCGGCGGCGAGCCCGTTGGGCGTGTAGACCCGGGCCGCGGACGAACCGACAGCGGCCAGGCGTCCCAGCACGCCGCCGATCGAGCTGTGGCCATGGACGACCGCCGGCCGCCGCCGCCGGACGAGCGCGGCCAGCTTCGCCAGGGCGACGGCGTTGCGGGTGTCGAGCGGTGATCGGCGCATGTCGACCACGTGCACGACGCCGCCGGCCTCCCGGATGTGACCGACCGCGGCGGTGTCGGTCACACCGCCCACGCGCCGGGCCGGGACCGCCACCTCGTGGCGGATCCCGTCGGTGTGGCGCACCACGTCGACGAGGTGCCGGGCGCAGCCCGTCTCCAGAGCTTCCAGCACGTGCAGCACGACGATCCCGCCCGACCGACCGATCCCGCCCGACCGACCGATCCCGCCCGCCCGACCGTCCCCCGCCCGACCGTCCCCCACGGGACCGGCCACCGCCGGAGCACCTCGAGGTGGGCGGCCATGGTGGCGCGCGCCGGCGCTTCCCCGGTGGAG
>Ga0187893_10005632_pt1 | contig 22230 bp, 19 predicted proteins | sample MA1701074metaG_FD_139574 | JGI IMG/M metagenome (GOLD analysis project Ga0187893, IMG submission 139574) | White microbial mat communities from a basaltic lava cave in the Kipuka Kanohina Cave System on the Island of Hawaii, USA - MA170107-4 metaG ...
CGAGGTCGCACGGCCGGCGTCTGCCACCCGGGCCTACGCGACGGTCCACGCCGCCGCACCGATTCTCGCTCGCCTGCGCGAGGCGGTGCGGTGCGATCGCGCGTTTGCGGAAGTCATTCCGCCCCTCATCCGGCTGCAGCACGCGGAGCATCTGTTCATTCTCTCCGCGCGGGAGCGCATGCTCGCGGGCGACGCCGATGGCGCGCTGGACGAGCTGGCTGTCGCGCTCCAGCTCGGATCGGATGCGGGACGCGCGCCCGGACTGATCGGCGTCGTGATCGGCTTGAGCGCTCTCAGCGAGGTGGCGCGCGAACTCGCGGCGCTCATGTCGGACGCGCGCGTGACGTTCGCGCACCTCAAGCGGATCGACGGACTGCTTGAGGCGCTGGACCGGCAGTTCCCGAGTCTCGCGGACGCCGTGCAATGGGAGAGCGTGCTCGTGCGACAGACGCTGCGGGAGGTCGCGGAAGGCACTCGCGAGCTCGAGGTGGATTTCGACAGCCCGGTGGAAGCGATGTGGCTCTCGGAGAATCGTCGGCTCGTGCCGTGGAAGGTGTCGCTGGTCGCCTGGCGGAACGGCTTCTCGCGGCGCCTCCTGGCGGCCGAGCAGGCCGACTGGCACGAGCGGCTGGTGAAGGTCGCTCAGAGGACCGAGACGATGAACTGCAGGGACGCGGATGCGATACGCCGGGAGCTGCCTGCCGCACCGTTCCGGTGGGTGGCCATGCCGGACGCGCACCGGGCCGAGGCGCGCTCGTGGCGCGAAACCCGCGGACGTCTCCGGCTGATACGGGCCGCCGCGCGCGTCCGTCGCGGGCTGGAGCCGGACCGGGTCGATCCGGTGACGCTCAAGCCGGTCGGGGTGCGCGTCGAGCCGGAGTGCATCGTGCTCTGGCTGCCGTGGGGGAAGGGCAGCGGGACGGGGACGTGGGAGGCTCGGCGCGGCGACGACCTCGTGCTCGTCGTTCGCTGAACTGATACGCTGTCGCGCATGGCGGCGGCGATCCGGCGTGCGGCGGCGGGGGACGTTCCGGCGCTGGTCGCGCTCTGGAAGGAGATGTGGGAGGCGCACCGGGCGGCGGACCCGCGCATGGAGGCGAGCCCCATGGCGGAACTCGTCATGCGCCGGTGGATGGAGGAGCACCTCGCGAGCGAGCGCTCGGAGATCGTCGTGGCGGACGAGGGCGGGCGGCTCGTCGGGTACGCGCTCGGGACGATCCTCGAGAACCCCCCCGTCGTGCCGCACCAGTTCCACGGGTATTTCTCCGACCTGTCGGTGACGGCGACGTCGCGCCGGGGCGGGATCGGGCGACGCCTGGCGGAGGCGATGCACGACTGGTTCCGCGCGAAGCGGATGCCGTACGTTCAGGTCAATGTCGCCGTGAAGAACGGCGTTGCCAGATCGTTCTGGAGGCGCGCGGGCTACGCCGAGTTCGTGGAACAGCTGCGCATGGAGCTTTGAGCATGGACCTGGGATTGAAGAGCAAGGTGGCCCTCGTGATGGCCGCTTCCAGGGGGATGGGGCGGGCGGGCGCCGAGGCGCTGGCGGCCGAAGGCTGCCGGGTCGCGATCTGCGCGCGCACGAAGGCGGACATCGAGCGCGCCGGCGTCGAGATCGCGAAGAACCACGGCGTGGACGTGCTGGCCGAGGCGGTCGACGTGGAGGACCGCGGGGCGTCGCGCACGTTCGTGGAGGCGGTCCTCAAGCGTTTCGGCGCGATCGACGTGCTCGTCGTCAACTGCGGCGGGCCGCCGCCGGGGAAGCCGCTCGAGTTCGACGACGCGGCCTGGGCGAAGGCGGTCGACTCGACGCTCATGGTCGCCGTGAACTGGGTGCGCGCGGTCGCCCCCGGCATGATCGAGCGGAAGTGGGGACGGATCGTGGCGATCACGTCGATCGCCGTGAAGCAGCCGATCGACAGTCTCATCCTCTCGAACACGATGCGCTCGGGGGTGACCGGCTTCTGCAAGACGATGTCGAAGGAGCTCGCGCCGCACGGGATCACGGTGAACACGATCTGTCCCGGGCTCATCCAGACGGACCGCATCCTGCATCTTGCGCAGGCGCAGGCGAAAGACGCGGGGATATCCGTCGACGAGGCGCTCAAGCGGCGGACGGCGGACATTCCGGCGGGGCGGATCGGGCGGCCGGGCGAAGTCGGTGCGCTCATCGCGTTCCTGGCGGGCGAGCCGGCGAGCTACATCACCGGCACCACGATCCTCGTCGACGGGGGGATGTACCGGGGTCTGATGTAGCCGTACACGCCGTCCCCCGTCTCTTGTCTCTCGTCCTCGTCCGGACGCGCGCAGTGCGCGTCGCGTGGCGACGAGGGACGGGAGACGAGGGACGAGAGGACGGGGAGGTTATCTCCTCGCCTTCGTCCTGCCCTTGGGTCTCCGCGGCGCGGGCCGCTGGCGCGCCTGGCGGCGGGGCGGGTGCGCGGACGGCGTGGCGTGGCCCTTCGCGGCGGGCTTGGCCGGGGCGTGCGCCTTCGCGGGCGCATGGTCCTTCGCCGCGTGCTTGGCGTGCTTCGCGTGCTTGTCGTCCTCTGGCGGCTTCTTCAGCTCCTCCTCCACGCGCCATTCGACGTCGCGCTTGAGGAGCTTCCACGGGAGCGCGCCCGCCAGGAGCACGGCGTGGTGGAAGAAGGTCTCGTTCCAGCGGCCGCGCATGCGCTCCTTCGCCCACTTGCGCAGCTCCTTGATCTTCTCCTTCCCGTACGCCTGCGAGAGCGGGATGCCGGGCGTCACGATGTAGCGGCGCATCTCGCTCTCGGCGGCGACGCGGTCCATCCCGACGTTGTCGATCAGGTACTCGACGCCCTCCTGGTAGCCCATCTTCCCCGTCGAGAGCTTCACGTCCATGACGATGCGCGCCTGGCGGAAGAGCGCCGCGAGCGTCATCACGAAGCGGCCGACGGGCGTGTCCTCGAAGCCCATCTCCCGCACCCGCTCCTCGCCGTAGTGCGCCCACCCGTCCCACGTCTCCGGCGCGTGCGCGAAGAGGAGGCGCGAGAGCGACGCCGTCCGCGCCTGCCACATCGCCATCATGTGGTGGCCGGGATACATCTCGTGCACGGTGAGATTCGTGACGGCGGCGTAGTTGTGCTCCTTGAGCTTGTCGGAGTCGCAGTCGCCCGGCGTCACGAAGAAGTACCCCTCGTGCTTGGGCTCGAACTTCGCGGGCCCCGAGTATCCGCCCCACGGGAGCACGTGGCAGAGGAAGCTCGGCGTCTCCGTCACGTACGGCTGGTCGTGGTCCGGCATCGGCGCGAACTTCGAGCGGCTGCAGAACTGCTTCGCCTTCTGCATCTGCTCGCGCGCGTACCGGAGCACGGCGTCGATGTTGTCGGCGTGCTGCTGGCGGATGATCTCGCGGATGTCCTCGATCATCACCTTGCGCTTGATCTGGTGGCCGATCTCGCGGAGCCGCTCGCGCAGCCGCTCCATCTCCGCCTCGGCGTTGTGCATCATCGTGAGCGGCGACTCCTCGATGCCGCGCACGGCGAGGAGCTTGCGGAACTTCTCGTCGCCGATCCACCACTCGTCCTTGTAGAACGGCTTCGCGTCGACGATGAGCCAGTTCTCGTACTCGTCGAGCGCCGTCTGCACGTCCTCGATGAGCCGGCCGAGGTTCTTCTCCGCGCTGACGGCGATCTGCTCGCGGGCGACGTCCTTGATCATGTTGAAGAAGCCCGGCAGCCGCGAGAGCGTCTCGAGCTCGCTCTCCATGTACTGCTTCACGGGCGTCTTCATCTTCTGGCGCGCCTGCTCGATGTACGCGGGCGTCCGCTCGAGGCGCTTGATGATGCAGCGCAGCCGCTCCTTGAGCGGCGCGTAGTTGCGCGACAGGACCTGGAAGAGCGCCTGCCCGACCACGTGCGGCGCCTCCGGGTTGATCTCGCTCCAGCGCAGCTCCTGCCGCTCGAAGATCCAGACTTGGAGCGTGTGGATCGCGAGGTCGCGGTCGACGGCCCTCGGAGGATGCAGCTTCTTCGTCTCGAACGCGCGGAACTCGTCGAGCGAGCGCTTCAGGAACTTGAGGTCGTCGAGCTCCTTCTGCGGGCTGCCGTCCGGCATCACCTCGTCGAAGTCGTGCAGCCCCAGCGACGTTCCGAGCGTCGGGTTGCGGCGCACCCACTCGTCGAAGAAGCGCTGCTCGAGGCGGTCGAAGTCCTTTTCGGGGTTGGGCATCAGTGCGCCAGCACCTTCTTGAGCTCCTCCGTGAGCGCGGGCACCACCTCGAAGGCGTCGCCCACGATCCCGTAGTCCGCCACCTTGAAGATGGGCGCGTCGGGGTCCTTGTTGATCGCGACGATCACCTTCGACGTGCGCATGCCCGCGAGGTGCTGGATCGCGCCGGAGATGCCGATCGCGATGTAGAGGTTCGGGGACACCGTCTTGCCCGTCTGCCCCACCTGCTCGCTGTGCGGGCGCCAGCCGTTGTCGACGACGGCGCGCGAGGCGCCCACGGCGGCGTGGAGCGCGGCGGCGAGGTTGTCGCGCAGCACGAAGTGCTCCGGGCCCTTGAGGCCGCGGCCGCCCGACACGATCGTCGACGCCTCCGTCAGCTCGACCTTCCCCTGCGCGGTGGCGACCACCTCGCGCGTGCGCGTGAGAAGCGACGCGTCGTCGATCGCGACGGCGAGCGTCTCGACGCCGCCCGCGGCGGGCGATTCGTCGGCGGGAAACGCGTTCGGGCGGAGCGACACCACGGCGGGCGCCTTCTTGAAGCGCACCGTCGCGTACGCCTTGCCGGCGTACACGGGGCGGCGGACCTGGAGCGCGCCGCCCTCGACGGACACGCCCGTGCACTCGGTCGCGACGGCCACGCCCATCGCGGCGGCGGCCGTCGCCGACAGGTCGCGGCCGAAGGCGGTGGCGGCGAAGAAGACCGCGCCCGCGCCCGACTTCTTCTGCGCCTCGGCGACCGCCTTCCCGTATCCCTCGGGCGCGTAGAGCTTGAGGCGCGCGTCCTCGACGACGTAGACGGTCGCGGCACCGTGCTTCGCGGCGATCGGCGCGAGCGCCGCGACACCTTCGCCCACGAGGAGCGCCGTCGCCCTGCCGCCTGACTTCTGCGCCGCCCGCCGCGCCTCGGAGAGCGCCTGCAGGCTCGGCGTCTTGATCTTCCCGTCGCGGACCTCGAGGACGGTGAGGATGTCCATCAGATCACCTTCGCCTCTTCGCGCAGCAGGCGGACGAGGTCCTTCACGGCGTCCTTGCCATGGCCGACGATGCGGCCCGGCGGGCGATCCGGCGGCGGCTCCAGCTTCACGAGTTCCAGGGACGCGTCCACCGTGCCCGCGGCCTTCACGTCCACCGGCTTCTTCTTCGCGGCCATGATCCCCTTGAGGGACGCGAAGCGGGGCTCGTGGATGCCGTTGATGCCCTTCTGGGCGGCGATGATGCAGGGCACGGCGACATCGACGAGCTCCTCCCCGCCCTCGATCTGCCGGCGGCATTTCGCGGACTTGCCGTCCGTCTCGATGCCGACGCACACGTTCACGCGCGGAAGTCCCAGGAGGTGGGCGACGGCGGCGGGGACGCTGTAGGAGTCGTCGTCGATCGCCTGCTTGCCGAAGAAGCAGAGGTCGAACGGAATCGCCTTGAGCGCGTCCGCGAGGAGCTTCGCGACCGCCCAGCCGTCGAAATTCGGGCCGCCTTTCACGAGGACGGCGCGATCCGCGCCGATCGCGAGCGCCTTGCGGACGACCGTTTCGTTCCCGTCGGGGTCGACCGAGACGGCGATCACCTCGCCGGATCCGGCCTTCTCCTTCATCCGGAGGGCGCATTCGAGCGCGAGTTCGTCGTACGGGTTGATGATCGCCTCGACTCCCTGCCAGTCGATCGAGCGCCCGTCGGCGGCGATCTTGATGCGCGCCGTGGTGTCGGGAACGCGCTTGATGCAGACGACGTAGTTCATGAGGGTCCTGCGGAGGTAGGAAGTCTGCGGAGCGGGCGTATTATAGTGAAAGGTGCCGACGGCTCAAGAGTTTAGCCATCAGCCGCGAGCCATCAGCCGGCCGGAGGCTGACGCTGGAAAACGAGGCGGGGGAGGGCCCGTGGTGAGGGCCCTCCCCTCTCGGTCTGGGCGGTGGTCTATGTGAGCTTGGCGGCTAGCTGCCGAACACGAACGCGTAGATGGACCCCGTCGCCAGCCCCCACGAGATGGACGACGCGGCCACCGTGTTCGTCGACGAGACGCTCGCGGAGATGCCCGCGTCGCTCGTGAAGATCAGCAGCGTGCCGTAATACTCGAAGATCGGGCTCATGTCGGTGCCGCTCGACGGCAGCGGGCTCGCGCCGACGGCCACCGACGTCACCTCGGTGTCCCCGAGCACGACGACCACGTCGCCGTCCACCCACTTCTCGACCGTGTAGTCGATGAAGTTGGAGACGCTCGCGGAGCCGCCGAGGCCCAGGAAGCTCGTCCGGCCGGCGTACGTGTACGCGAAGCCCGCGACGATGCTCGTCACGAACCGGAACCGGAGCGAGCTCGACGGCGCCGTCTCGACGTACGAGATCGTCTTCGATCCCGCGCGCGTGTGCGTCAGCGAGCCCGTCCCCACGGCAAACACCGCCGTGTTCACACTCGCCAGCGCCCCCGGTCCCTGGACGCCGTACGAGAACCCCACGTTCGACGCGGCCGTGCTCGACGTCAGGCTCGTCGGAACGCTTGTCGTGGTCTTCACGACGGTGCCGACGGCCGGCGTGACGACCAGCGCGGCGATGGCCAGCATCGCCACCAGACCCACCAGCTTCCTCACAACCACCTCCTCACAAATGAGAGAATGAAGCCCTTACCGATCCTGGAACACTCTGACCTGCTCCTCGATGGCGCGGCGCCGGTCCGGATCTTCGATGCTCCGGGCCACGTCGGCCACCTTCGCTGCACCGCTCTTGCCCTCCCGAGCGAGCGTCATGCCGACAAGCATGGTCGCGAGCTCCCCGTTTTTCGTCTTTCCGATCGTCTGATAGATCGATTCCGAACCTCCCGCGCGCATCAGCCCGTCCGCCGCCATCATCCGGCGGTGGACGCCCTCCTGCTCGTCGGCCAGCGACGTGAGCAGGATCGGCCGCACGCGCTCGTCCGCGCCGTGCCGCGCCAGTTCCGCGAACACCGACGGGTGCGCGTCCTTCTCCTCGGGCTTGATCCGGTCCTGGAGCGCCAGCAGGTGTCCGGCCGGGTCGGCCGTGTGGCGCGCGAGCTGCGCGGAGAACTGGACCGAGAGGCCGCGCTGCGCGGGGTCGTTCGCCTTCTCGCCGCGCGCCGCCTCCTCGACGAGCGCGAGCGCGAGCGCCCTGTCGCCCGCGAGCCTCTCGTCGTACTTCGCGAGCACCGTCCCGAGCATCGCGCGCAGGAGCGGGTGCTCCGTCGACGCGAAGAGCGAGTGCACCCGCTCGAACGGCACGTGCATCCGTTTCACCTTGAGGAGCGCGTTGGCGCTCTCGGCGGCGTCCGTCTCGCCGCGCGGCCGCGCGATGAGGTCGAGCAGCGCCGCCTCCGCCTCCTCGCCGCCGATGGAGCCGAGGACGAGGATCGCCTGCGTGCGGGTCGAGCGCGCGACGTCCGCCGCGAGCACCGACCGCACCGTCTCGATGGCGAACGCCCGGTCGGCCCGCGCGAGGATGCTGAGGAAGACGTTGATGCGCGACGCGTTGTCGTCGCGGAGGACGTCCGCGACCTGCGCGCGGAGGATCGACGGGTCGAACCGGGCGAGCGACTTCAGGAGGAAGTAGTTCGCCGTGGCCGCGGACTTGTCGAAGCCGTCGCGCCACGTGGTGAAGAGCGCCTGGCCCGCCGCGGGCGTCCCGATTTTCGCCAGCGCCTCCGCCGCGCGCTCACGGAGCGGCCCGAACGCGGCGTCGCCGATCGCGCGCGCGAGCACGGGCACGCCGTCCTCGCCCATCGCGCCGAAGAAGTCGATCGACAGGAGCTTGAGGTGCCGGTCGGCCTCCGCGCGAAAGAGGATGGCTTCGATCCAGGGCGCCGCGTCCGACGCCCTGAACCTGGTCAGGATCTCGATCGCCACACCGAGGACCGCGACGGGCCGATCGGTGCGCAGGAGCGCGAGCACGAACGGGACCGTCTCGTGCGTGGCCAGGTGCTGGAGCGCGAGCGCCGCGAGATACGCCTCGTCCTCGTCCGTCGCGTTGAGGACGACTTCGGCGATCCATCGCAGAGCCTCCGGCCCGAGCGCGAGGAGCTTCGCGAGAAGTTCGTCGCAGGCCGCGTGGTCGCCGGCCTTCCGCGCCTTCGCGGCGTCGCGGAGGAGCGACTCCACGTCCGCGCGCGTCACGCCGCCCACCGCGAAGAGCTGCGTCGCGACTTCGAGCGCGCGCTCGCGCGTGACGGGGGCCGCGTCGGTCGCGACGAGCTCCGAAGCGGCCCTCAGGCCGTGCGGTTTCTTCGACGGCTTGGCCACGGCGCGCTCCGGCGAACGGAGCGCCAGCGCCGCGATCGAGCCCGCGATCGCGAACGACAGCGCCAAGCCGACGATGGTAAGCCGGGTCACAAGGTCACAAGGGTCTGGCTACTTCCGGTTGCGGGGACGCAGCGCCTCCACACCGAGGATCGCGAGCGCCAGGAGGAGCGGCGCGAGGCCGGAGCCGGCCGCCGCGCTGCCGCCGCAGAACTTGTGCTCGCGGTGCCTGCCCGCCGGGCCCGCGGGCGTGGACGTGCCGCTTACCGCGCCGCCGCCGCCCGAACCGCCCGAACCGCCGCCGCCGCCCGAGGTGGGCGTGCCGGTCGCGGCGAAGTCGTCGATGAACCAGCCGGAGTAGTTGTTCGCGAACTCGTCCACCGTGTCGAAACTGAACTCGACGCGGATGATCGTCGCGCCCGCCGGGACCGGGATCGAGTGCAGGTGCCACGAGCCCGCGGCGCTGCACGCGCTCGCGCCGCCGGATTCGGCGAGCTGCCCCTCCCAGAGGAGCGTGTTGGTCGTGTTGTCGAAGATGCGCATCCACCGCTGGTCGTACGTGACGCCGGCCGTCTCCGTCTCGTAGTTGCAGCGGAACTCGATCGCGCCGCCCGTCACCGTCGTGACGTCGATCGGGGGCGACGCGGCCGTGCCGGTGTTGGCGACGCCCGGCGTGTCGTAGTCGGTCGCGTTGTTGTAGTTGAGCGAAGTGGTGCCGGTGAACGCGGGGCCGCCGGGAACCGCCGCCGGTGTGCCGTCGAAGGCCCACGCGACGGACGATCCGCCCGGGCCGAGCGTCCAGCCCGTGGTCGTCGCGGGATCGAACGTGGTCGTGTAGGGCGCGGGAACGACGCCCGGCGTGGAGCCGCCGCCGCCCGAACCGCCGCCGCCGGTCCCGCCGCCACCGGTGCCGCCGCCGCCCGTGCCACCGCCCCCGGAACCGCCACCCGGCGTCCAGGGCACGTAGTCGGCCGCCTCGATGACCTGGATGTTGTCGATGAACCAGCCGGCGAACGCGTTCGAGAAGCTGTCGATCGAGTCGAAGCCGAAGGCGATGCGCACCTCGCCCCACGTCGGATCCATCGAGATGACGTGCTCGTGCCACGTGCCCATCGCGGCGCACGGGCTCACGCCGCCGATCGGCGAGGTCGTCGAGCACTGGCCTTCATAGAAGTAGGAGGGGGAGCCGCTGCTGTCGAGGTATCCGATCTTGACGTGGCGCTGGTCGTAGGTGGTCCCCTCCTCCTCCGTCTCATAGTTGCAGAGGAAGACGAGGATCGGCGCGGTCATGCCGGAGATGTCGAGCTTCGGCGTGATCGCCGTGCCCGTGCTGGCGCCGACGTCGTAGTTCGTGCCGTTGTTGTAGTTGAGGCTGTTCGGCGAGCTGACGAACGCGCCGCCGGGGACGGTGGACGGCGTGCCGTCGATGCCCCAGAGCGTCGAGTTGGTCGTGCTGGGAGGCGAACTCGTGTCGCCGTCCCACCAGTACCAGCCGTCGGCCGCCGTGGCCCCGTCGAAGTCGTCCGTCCACGGAGGCGTAAGCGCCGCGGCCGTGTCACCACCGCCGCCGCCGCTGCACGCCGGAATCGCCGCAACCGCCAAGACAAGAAGAGTCGCCCGCCCCAGAACCGTTCGCATCACCGTTCTCCCACCAACCCGTGGGGACCGTCGTGCGGCCCCGCAATCCAACCCACCATCGCAATGCCGACAATCCGACCACCGGACGGCGCTACCCCTATGGCAAATCCCGCGCCAACCCGTTGCGCTCGAGCCGCTTGGGAGGGGGCTCCGGGGGTCGAAAAACGGCCCCTGGAACCCCCTTTGGGACAGGTGGCAAAGTGTAGAGCGCACTCTACAGCTTTGCGGGTGGTTTGTGCGCGATGTCGAGTTTTGTCGACAGTCAGCTTCCGAAGACGAAAGCGTAGATCGTGCCCGTCACCGCCCCCCACGAGACGGACGAGGCCGTGACGGCGTTGGTCGACGAGACGCTCGCCGAAATCGCGGCGTCGCTCGTGAAGATGAGCAGCGTCCCGTAGTACTCGAAAATCGGGGTCATGGCCGTGGCGCTTGACGTGAGCGGCGCCTCGCCGACTTCGACCGACGTGACCGGCGTGTCCGCGAGCACGACCACCGTGTCGCCGTCCACCGTTTTCTCGACCGCGTAGTCGATCGTGTTGGAGACGCCGGCGGAGCCGCTCGTCCGGCCTGCGTACGCGAAAGCGAATCCCCCGACCAGGACCGTCGCGAACCGGAAGCGCAGCGCGCCCGACGGCGTGGTCTCCATGTACGAGATCGACTTCGATCCCGCGCGCGAATGCGTGAGCGATCCGGTCGTCACGCCGAAGACCGCCGTGTTCACGCTGGCCAGCGCGCCGGGGCCTTCGATGCCGTACGAGTACGCCACCTCCGACGTGGCCGTGTCCGGCGTCAGGCTCGTCGGAACGCTCGTCGTCGTCTTCACCACGGTGCCGATGGCCGGGGCGGCGAGCAGGGCCGCCAGGGCGAGCACGGACAGCAGACCTGCCAGTCTCCTCACGATGTCCTCCTCTTCAACAGAGTCAAAGCGCTTACCGCACCGTGCACGCGGACGGCGCTCCGGTTTCGACGAAACCGCGAGGAGGAACTAGACTTCGAATTCGGCGAACGGCGGGATGTCGACGATCCCCGACGTCCCCTGCGGAACGAGCAGCATCTGCCGGCACCGGGCGCACGGGAACTCCGCGCCCGGCACGAAAGCGATCGTGTGATGAATCGTGCCGCATCGCGAACAGTGGACGGTGCGGCCGACGCGCAGGGACTCCTCCACGGCGCTCAGAAGGCGAGAAAGGCCGCCGATCTCCTGGATCGGGACTCCTACGAGCGCTTCCATCTCAACAACCTCCTTCGACTCACGCCGTCGGCTTCCGCCTCCGGCGCTCGCACAGGACAAGGGCGCCGAGCGCGACGGCCGCGAGGATCAAGGCCCACGACGCCTGCATCCCCGGCTCCGCGGCGGGCGGAGCAACGAGCGCGTGAGCGCGATGCGTGCCGAACGCCGTCCTGAATTCTCCCTGCCGGATCGTTCCTGTCGACGCCTCGACGTCTTCCGTCGACGCGATCACCGCCGCGCCGAAGAGGAGGAGCGCGACGATGAGATGGCGGGCTGAGCGCACTATCGTCTGCACACTCCACCGATCGAAAGCAGCGCCAGGAGCACGAGCCCCCACGGGACGTTCACCGCGCCCGCGCCGAACCCGCACAGCGACTGGTTCCCGTTGTCGTTGTTCTTCGCGTCGTCGCCCGAGTAGCCGACGACGAGCTCGCGGTTTTCGCCCGTCTGCCCGCGCTGCGCGACGGTCAGCGGCTGGCCGTTCGGCTGCGCCGCCACGCGCGGCGCGCGCTCGTCGAGGTCGCCGTAGTTGAGCAGCTTGACGATCGACTTCAGCTCGCCGGTCTGCGCGTCGATGAAGCGCCCCTTCACGTCGATCGACGGGCTCACCGAGGAGACGACCTCGTAGACGACGAGGTACTGGCCGCGCTCGGGGAAGAAGATGATGCTCGGCGTGCCGCGTGCGCCGTAGTCGAGCGCCTGCGCGGGCGCGGCGTACTGGCCGTCGCCCTGCACGCGGCGCGTGCCGACGGCCGTCGACGAGAGCGCGCCCGTGCGCTCGTCGGCGGTCTGCACGCTCCAGACGAGCATCGCGGAGCCGTCCGGCCTGGTCGCAAGGCGCGGGCGCACCTGGTTGGCGCCGGTGCCGGTGCCGTACGGCGCCACGAGCCCGACGGTCCCGTTCATCGCGATCGGCGCGCCCCAGATGCGCGGGGGGCGCTGCGGGCCCGGGTGCTCCTGCCACGCGGCGAAGAAGGCGTCGCCCTGCGCGGCGACGGCCGGGTTCTTCGTGTCGATCGCCTCGTCCGTGATGCGGAACGAACCCGCGGCCATGCCGGAGGTCGTGACGAAGCGGCCCGCGATGTCGTCGTTCACCTCGAAGTGGCGCGAGAACTGCGAGCGGCCGATCTCCTGCACGGGGTTCGTGTGCGCCCAGACGACGAGCCAGCGGTCGCGGTTCCACGCGGCGTCCGGCGCCGCATCGGCGCCGCTGTCGCCGAAATCGGAGACGCGGAACGACGAGCCGACCGGCGCGAGCGCGCGGTCGAGGACGCGGCCGTAGATCTCATCGGCGCCCCCCCGCGTGTCGCGCCACACCACGAGGTACCGTTCGTCCGTCTCGCTCACGAGCCCGCACGCGATCGAGATCTCCTGGACCGTGCCCGCGAAGCTGTCGACGGTCACCGCGTCGCTCCACTGCGCGTTCGAGCCGTAGCGGCGCGCCGTCACGGTGCGCGACGTGCCGCTTCCGGAGATCCACGCGACGACGCAGTCGCCCGTGCGCGGGTTGCGCACGACGTCGTGTCCGCGCGGCTCGGCGGGACCCTGCGGATCGAGCACGTCCTGCGCGCTCGCGGGGAGCGCGATGACACACAAGAGGGCGAGCGTTCTCATTTCGAGGCTCCCTTCACAACAAGCGATTCGGACGCCACCTGGCGCACGTACGCGGACTTGTCGTCGGAGGCCGCCTTGGCGAGCGCCTGGCGCGCCTCGGGGCACGGGGTTCCTTCGAGCGACTGCGCGGCGCGGAGGCGCACCACGTCGGCGGGGTCGGTCCGGAGCGCGTTCGCGAGGATCTTCGCCGTCTCCTCGTCCGTCCACGATCCGAGCGCGACCGCCGCGTTGCCGCGGACGAGAAACTCGGGGTCCTTGAGCGCGTCGACCGCCAGCGCGCGGGCCTCGGGCGTGCGGACGGACGCGAGCCGGAGCGCCGCGCTCGAGCGCGTCATCGTGTCGCCGGCGCGCAGGTGCGCCGCGAGCTGGTCCAGGGATTCCTTCTTCGGTTCCAGTTTCTTCGGTTCCGCCTTCGCGGGCTTCGCGGCGATCTCCGCGCGCGGCTGGGGCGCGAACTTCCCGCTGACGACGTCCGCGAGCGCGAACGTGATGCGCGTCGAGCCGGCGAGCGCGACGGGCCCGTCCTTCACGCCGGCGACCGCGCCGGTCACGTCGATCGTCGCGATGCATCCGCGCGCGGCGTCGAAATGCGCGACCGCCTTGTACTCGCGCGAGCCCGCAACGGCGAGCCTGCTCGTCGGCTTCGCGTAGGCGCGCGCGATCGACATCCGCGCGACGGGGCGCGAGCCGTCCGTGAAGCGGCCGTCGAGGAGGTAGCGGGCCGTGTACTCGCCCGCGGGATCACGGCCCGAAACCTCCCAGGCGGTGTCGCCCGCCAGCGGCGGCAGCACGAGCTCGAAGTGACGGAGGAACACCGCCGCTCCGTCTTCCGCCTCGACCGCGTGCATCTGGCCGCGCGCGTCGATCTTCACGGTGGCGACGGCGCCCTGCAGGCGCGCCGCGCCCTTCTGGTCCCCGGACTCCGCCTTCACGTCGCGGAACTGGATCTCGAGGTCCGCGCTCCCGTCGTCGCGAACGTCGGTGGCGCGCACGGCGAGGACTCCGGTGAGGTGGAAGCGACCGCCGGCCGGCGCCTTGCGAGAGTCCGCCGGGGGCGCCACCTCCACCTCACCCGTCGAGTCGAACCGATAGAGGAGCGTGGAGTGGGTAGCGAAGGAGTAGCGCAGGTCGCTCGCCGCGCCGGTCGCGGGCGCCAGCGACTTCGCGAAGGCCTCCGCCGTCTCGGTCGCGGGGCGCGAGAGCGCGTTCGGCCGCCGCGCGAACGCGAGGCCGGCGACGAGGACCGGCAGAGGCAACAGATACAGGAGTCGTTTCATGGCTGTCAGCTCTCAGCTGTCGGCTGTCAGCTAGAACCAGCTCGCGATCTGCTTCGAGATGAGCGTCCACGAGAAGTCCCACGACTCCTCGAAGACGTCGATGTCGAACGTGCTCCAGAGCACCTCGACGTCCACGTCGAGCGTCATCGGCAGGTCGTAGAAGAGCTTGAAGTAGACGCCGAGCACGAGGTCGACGTTCACGCGCGCGCGGAGCTGGATCGGCTTGGCGTCGAAGTTGACCACCACCTCGACGATGTCGGAGATGCCGATGAGGAGCTCGCTCACGTCGATCGTCAGGTCGAGCTCGCTGCGGATGTAGACGGCCGCTTCGGCGACCGCGTCGAGCAGGTTGACGGTGACGTTGGCGAACCAGCCCCAGAAGACGTCGAGGCTGAGCGTCGCGCCCCAGAGCGAGCCGCCCACCGCGAAGAGCGGGTACTCGTCCGCCCAGGAGTCCTCGTAGAGCGAGCCGATGCCGCCGGTGTCGCTCGCGACGATTTCGCCGGTGGCAATCGAGTATTCGACGTAATAGGAGAGCGGCGTGATGGTCACGCCGTCCATGGTGACCCAGACGAGGATCATCGCGCTGCGCGTGAGCGCGGTGCCGGTGGCGTCGTCGACGTTGTCCCACACCGTGAAGGACGCGCCCGCCTCCTCGAAGCCCTCCGCGCCGAGGTTGTCGAGGATCCAGGTGATCCAGCCGCTGAGGGAGTCGCCCTCGATCACGAAGGACGTTTCGTAGACGATCGACGGGGTCGTCTGCGCCTGGGCCATCGCGGGGGCCGCCAGGACGGCCAGAACCACAAACAACGGAGCAACAAGCCGTTTCATCCACCACCTCCCAATGAGCCGCGACGGGACATCTGCAACCGTCGTGCCACGGCGATTGCATCGCTGTAACGGGTGACGTAGACTCCTTCTGTCGAATCCAGTCGACAGGGGGAAGGAGGCTGGCTGGGCATGTCGACGAACGTCGACAGAGACCGATTCCCGATTCGTGGGGCCCGATTCCGGAGGTCGGATCGCTACCAACCGGGAGTCGCTGTCCCAGCGACGGGAATCGGGCATCGGGAATCAGCAGAATGAACGCCGAGAATCTGCTCACCGGGGTGATCGCGGTCGACCTCGGGCTGGTCGATCAGGCGTCGCTGGACGCGTGTCTTCGCGAGCAGGAGGCGAAGCTCGACGCGCGGCCGATCGGCGAGGTGCTCCTGGCGAAGGGGATGATCGACCGTCTCCAGCTCGACGCGCTTCTGGCGGAGCAGCAGCGCCGGGCCAACGAGCTGGGCGAGGCGGGGCTCTTCGGCCAGGTGGCGATGTCCAAGGGTCTCATCACGCCGCAGCAGCTCGGCGAGTGCGTGCGCGAGCAGATCCGCGCGGGGACGACGACGGGCCACGGGGCGCCGAAGTCGCGGCCGCACCTCGGCGCGCTCATGATGACGAAGGGCTACCTGTCGCGCGCGCAGTTCCGCGAGATCATCGCCGCGCAGGGCAAGGTGCTCTTCCACTGCGCGCGCTGCAAGGGGTACTTCACGCACCCGGCGGGCACGTCGGTCGCGCAGGCGAAGTGCCCGCGCTGCATGGTCATGCTCGCGGTCGTCGGCGAGGGCGAGGGCGGCGCGGGCTCGTCGTCCGCCGACGGGACGCACGACACGACGCAGTTCATCAAGGCGCCGCTGGCGAGCCTCGGCAAGTTCGAGATCCTCGGCGAGATCGCCCGCGGCTCGATGGGCATCGTCTTCAAGGCGCACGACTCGTCGCTCGACCGCACGGTCGCGCTCAAGGTCCTCAAGGAGGGCGACTCGAACGTCAACTTCATCCGGCGCCTGCACCGCGAGGCGGCGCTGGCGGCGAAGCTCCGGCACGAGCACATCGTGACCGTGCACGAGGTGGGCGAGATCGAGGGGCTCCACTACCTCTGCATGGACTTCATCGAGGGCGTGGAGCTCGTCGACTTCATCCGCCGGCGGCGCCTCCCGCCGAAGCAGTGGCTCCGCCTCTTCGGCAAGATCGCGCGCGCGGTGCACTACGCGCACACGCAGGGGGTGATCCACCGCGACCTCAAGCCGTCGAACATTCTCGTCACGGAGAAGGGCGAGCCGTTCATCATGGACTTCGGCCTCGCCAAGCAGCTCGACGACGCGGCGTGGCTCACGAAGGAAGGCACGGCGATGGGCACGCCCTACTACATGCCGCCCGAGCAGGTGCTGGGGAAGCTCGACCGCATCGACCAGAGGAGCGACGTCTACTCGCTCGGCGTGATCCTCTACGAGATCATCACGGGCGGGACGCCGTTCATCGGCGAGACGGCGCTCGAGATCTACCAGAAGGTGCTGACGCAGGAGCCGATCTGGCCGGGCGCCCTCGTGCCGAACCTCGACCCGGACCTCGAGGCGATCTGCCTCAAGGCGATGGAGAAGGAGCCGGACCACCGGTACTCGACGGCGGAGGACCTCGCGTTCGACATCGGCCGACACCTGGTCAGCGAGCCGATCATGGCGCGGCGGGCGACGCCGATGCGGGCGTTCGGGCGGCGGCTGCGCAAACACGCGTGGAGGGCCGGCGTGCTCGCGGCGGCGGTGATCGCGACGGTCGCGATCGTCGTCGGGACCTCCCGCGTGGGCCGCGCGCGGCAGGTGGCGGACCTGGAGCGCGAGGCGCAGGGCCACTACGAGGCGAAGCGCTGGGAGGAGGCGCGCGCGAGCTACCGCGCGATCGTGGCGGTCGCCCCCGGGCACTCCGGCGCCTACGAGCGGATCGGCGAGCTCAACGTGCGCATCGAGCAGGAGAAGCAGGCGGTCGCGAAGACGGCGGTCCGGGAGTTCACCGAGGAGCGCGGGAAGCGCGAGGCGGCGGCGAAGCCGTTCTTCACGTCGGGCACGACGAAGATGGACGACGCGCGCTCGCTCATGCACCAGAAACCGTTCGACCCCGAGCGCGTCAACGCGAAGCTCGGGGAGGCCGTGGACGAGTTCACGAAGGCGATCGAGCGCGACCCGGACTACGCGGACGCCTACTACCTGCGCGGGCGCTGCTACGTGGAGACGGGGCGGCCCCACGACGCGGAGCAGGACTTCTCGAAGGCGGTCGCGATCTCGCCGCAGAATCCGGGCGCGCTGCTGGAGCGCGGGAAGATCTACTTCGTGAACGCGGTCCGCGGCCTGAAGGGCGGTCTCCGGGGCGACGGCGGCACGATCGAGCTTTCGTTCAACCCGATCGACGCGGACTCGGCCGAGTGGAAGAAGCGGGCGTTCGCGGACTTCGCGGCGGCGACGGACGCGGCCTCGCAGGACGAGCGCTTCCTCATGGCGGCCTTCATGTGCCTCGCGGAGGGGGACTACGCGATGGCCGTCACGAACTTCTCGCGGACGCTCTCCCGGAACCCGGTGAACGCGGACGCCGTCTTCGGCCGCGGGTTCAGCCACCTGCTGCGCGCGGAGTACGAGCTCGCGATCGAGTACTTCGAGCGCGCGCTCGAGCTGAAGCCGAACATGTACGCCGGGTACTCGATGCTGGGGCTCGCCTACACGGCACAGGGGGACACCGAGCGCGCGATCCCGCTCTTCCGCAGGGTGGTCGCGCTGGGCGACGCGACCGCGATGGAGAACCTCGCGAGCGTCTACGCGCTCCTCGGCCGGTGGGACGAGGCGCTGGAGGTGTTCGACATGATCCTCCGCCGCGGGACGCGCGACCGCAAGGTCGAGCTCGCGCGCGCCAGCGTGCTCTACGCCAAGGGGGAGTTCCAGCGCACCCTCGAGGCCGCGCAGAAGATCATCGACGCGCACCCGCAGTGGAGCGAGCCGTACGAGCTGTCGGCGGTCTGCTACGCGAAGCTCGGCTCGCCGGAGCGCGCGCGCGAGTATCTGAAGCGGGCCGTCGAGCTCGACGCGAAGAACACGGGCGCGCTGGCGAACTATGCGTACATGCTGTACGAGGAGGGCCGTCTCGACGAGGCGTACGACATGGCGTCGCGCGCGCTCGAGAGGGAGCCGGACGTCCACGCGCTGCTCGTGCGCGGCGCGGTGCTCGCCAAGCGCGGCCAGCTGGGCGACGCGCTCGCGGATTTCACGGCGGCGACCCGCGCGGCGCCGCGGGACGTCCGCACGCACCAGCACCGGGCGCTCGCGCTCCTGGAGATGGGGCGCTACGACGAGGCCATCGAGGCCGCGGAGCTCGTGAAGAGGATCGACCCGAGGGAGACGGCCCGCGCCGACCGCCTGATCCAGCAGGCGACGGAACGCAGGAAGGGACGGGAGCACTAGCGCATGGAAATCGCCCTCGAACTCCTGACCCACCTCGGCGGCGCCGCCAACGCGAAGGACGCGTACCTGCGGCTCGTCGACCGCTGCCGCGCGCTGGCGAACGCGGACGCGGGCGCGGTGCTCAAGCCGCATTCGACGCGGCCGGGGCACGAGCTCCTCGTGCCCGTCGGCCGGCCGCTCCGGCGGGACTTCGTCTTCGTCGCGAGCATCGACCGTCCCGACCTCGTGAAGGACGTGATCGTCAGCGACCCGAAGTCGATGCTCTTCGAGGGGTCGGCGGCCGGCGCGAACATCGAGCTCAAGCGGTCGAACTCCGGCGAGGGGCCGATCGCGATCGTGCGGCTCGAGTGGTCGGACGTGCAGGCGATGGCCGCCGAGCCGGTGCAGAAGCTGCAGGAGGCGCTGCCGTTCGTGGCGCCCCTGATCGAGTCGCTCCGCAAGTACGACAGCAAGATCTCGGTGCACCCCGTCAACGCGGGCGACGAGCGCGAGCGGAACCTCGACGCCGAGTTCGACACGCCGGACATCAAGTCGCTCTGGCGGCGCGTGCACGGCGTGATCGCCTCGCGCGCCAAGATCGACGGCGCGCTCTATTTCATCCGGCAGGGTGACGACTGGCTGCCGTCGCCGGGGGGCGCGTTCGGCCGGGCCGACACGCAGCGGAGGATCGTGGGTCCGGCGGGGGAGGTCGCGTTCCGCCCGGAGCGGCGCGAGGCGACGATCCCGGTGCTCTTCAAGGGGGAACCGATCGCGCAGGCGATGCTCATGGGGCGGTCGCTCTCGGCGGAGGAGGTGAAGGCGGCCACCGAGGTGCTGACGCAGGCCGCGATCTTCGTCCAGAAGGCGATCCTCTACATGGCGTCGAAGGCGGCGAACCCGGCGAGCCCGCTCCTGCTCGTCGGCATCCCGCGCGAGGTGATGGAGCTGGCGGAGAGCTACTCGGACGCGGACGCGCCGGTGCTCATCCGCGGCCAGACCGGGACGGGCAAGGAGTCGATCGCGCGCTACGTGCACCAGATCGGCCGTCGCAAGAGGGGCCCGTTCGTGCCGTTCAACTGCGCGGAGCTGACGGAGCATCTCGCGGAGAGCCAGCTCTTCGGCCACGCGAAGGGCGCGTTCACGGGGGCGATCCACGACACGGCCGGGCTCTTCGAGCAGGCCAACGGCGGGACGCTCTTCCTCGACGAGATTCACGTGCTGACGCCCGCGGTGCAGGCGAAGTTCCTGCGCGCGATCGAGAGCGGCGAGGTGCGGCCGGTGGGCGGCGCGCACGCGAAGCGCGTGGACGTGCGGATCATCGTCGCGACGAACCAGGACCTGGCGCAGCGCGTGGCCGACGGGCAGTTCCTGCAGGACCTGCACATGCGCCTCGACGTGCTGGGCGTGATGCTGCCGAGTCTCAAGATCATCCGCGGGATGATCCCGCGGATCGCGGCGGCGCTCCTGTCGGAGAGCGCCGAGCGGAACCGCAAGCACGTGGTGAGTTTCACGCCGCGCGCGCAGCATGCGCTCATGAGCTACGAGTTCCCGGGGAACATCCGCGAGCTCAAGAACATCATCGAGAAGGCGGTCGTGACGTCGAAGGTGCCGTACATCGACGTGGACGCGCTGCCGAAGAAGGTGGGGACGGCGAAGGAGGGGGACGGGGCCGGGGCGGCGGCCGGCGGAGGCGCGGCCCCGATGTTCGAGCCGGACTTCGAGAACTACAAGTCGGTGACCGAGCGGGCGTACCTGATGCGGCTCCTGGCGCGCGCGGAGGGGAAGATCGCCGAGGCGGCGCGGCTCTCGGGCCTGCACCGGACGCACATCTACAACCTGATGAAGAAGCACGGCGTGGACCCGGAGCAGTTCAAGGGACAGTGAGAGTCCGGGATCCCGGTCGCGGGTGCGCCAACACCGGAGGAGCGAACCGCCGGGACGCCGACGCGTCAAGCCTGATCTAGTCGATGTCCCTGTCCTTCCTGATCTTCTTCGCCTTCGGCACGTAGGCGCGCGACATCACGCGGTGCTGCGGCTCCTCCATCTCCGTCTCCGCTTCGACCTTCGGCGCTACGCGCGTCGGCGCCTCGCGCGAGAAGAGGTGACGCTCCGGCGCGGCGACCGGAACGGCGACCGGCTCCGGCGCGACCGCCGGCGCGGGGGCGCGTTGCGGGGCGGGCGCGCTCGCGCACGCGCACATGTAGAAAAGGAGGAACGTGAGGACCGCCAGGCCGACCACCGACAGGATCGCTTTCATGACGACGCTCCACGCAATGCGAGCGCGGGGGACGGGCGGCGCGCGAGCACCTCGCCCGCGACGACGCTCGCCCCCAGGAACGCGAAGTTCCCGCCGAGCGACAGGTAGGGGAGCGTGCTGGCGACGACCAGCGCGGACAACCCGAGGATCGGCAGCCACGCGACGGCACGGACCCTGTCGCGGGAACGGCAAGCGTCGTGCCAACGCGCGCGCGGCCGCCGATCGCGGGCGATGTATCGCACGCGATACGCTCCGCGTGCTACTCTAGTTCATCGCACCAAGGAGACTCCCATGATGCTCGCCCTGCTCATCGTCTGCCTCCAGGACTCCGCCGCGGACACGTACCGCGCCATGGAAAAGAAGTTCGTCGACGCCCCCGGCGTCACGATCGCGCTGAAGGGCGAGTCGACGGTGAAGAAGGGCGAGCGCACGATCGAGAGCAAGATCACCGGCCGGGTGCTCGTGAAGCCCGGCGACAAGGCGTACTACGAACTCAGCCTCACGCAGGGCGACAAGAACAGCACGATCACCTCGAAGTCGGACGGCAAGACCACCGTCAACACCCGGAACGGCGTCCCCGGGACGGCGGCCCCGATCCAGAAGCGGGCGACCGAATTCCTGCGCGAGTGCGTGCTGCGCACGGGGTTCGTCCCGCTCACCGTCGCCGCGAACGCCGCGGGAGAATCGGTCGCCTCCGGGGACCTGCCCGCGCCGGACGACGCGTGCGCGCTCTCGAACTTCTCGTCGCCGGAGAAGGGCGTGATCCAGTACGACGTGAAGCTCTTCGGGAAGATGGACGGCAAGGTGAAGCTCTGGATCGCCGACGGGCTTCCCGTGAAGCGGACGTTCACGTCGACCTACAACGGCGCGGAGATCACGATCACGGAGACGTACGAGAAGGTGTCGCTCGCGGACGTGCCGGACGCGGAGTTCACGCACGAGTAACGTCCGTGCTTTCCGGCCCCGCTATTTCAGCGTCTTCACGTAGTCCTTCCACTCCGCCTGCAGGTCGCGCCAGTCGTCGCCGAACACCGACTCGAACGCCTCCTTCAGGTCCTTCCCGGCGATGAGCGCGTCGAGGTACTTCTCGATCCGCGGCCGGTGCTTCCCCTTCTCGTACTCGTAGAAGAAGTGGAGCATGGACCACGCCTGCGCGTAGTGGCGGGGTCCGCGACGGGCGGCGGCGTGTCGGCGTCGCCGGGGTGGTCGAAGCAGGCGAGCGTCGCGGTGGGACCGGCGGGCGAGATCGTCGTGGCGTGGGCGGACGACACGTCGGGCAACTACGAGATCCGGTTGAAGCGGTTCGGGCGCTGAAGCGGGCCTACTTCTTCCCGCGCGGCTCGAGGATGAGCGTCTCGGCCGCCATCGGCGGCAGGAGCAGCGCCTCGAGGTCGTTGAGGCCGCGCTCGTCGCCGCCGCGCGCCTCGGTCACGCCGTTCATGCCGAACTCGAGCTTGAGCCGCGCGAGCAGGTCCGCGTGGAGCGACGGCGGGAAGCGGACCGCCGTGCGCAGGCCGCCCGCGCCGCCGAGGAAGAGCACCTGCCC
>Ga0187893_10005633_pt1 | contig 22230 bp, 13 predicted proteins | sample MA1701074metaG_FD_139574 | JGI IMG/M metagenome (GOLD analysis project Ga0187893, IMG submission 139574) | White microbial mat communities from a basaltic lava cave in the Kipuka Kanohina Cave System on the Island of Hawaii, USA - MA170107-4 metaG ...
AGCTACACAATCTTGTTACATCGTTTTTCTATAAACAGGTCGCTCCTCTGGAGCTAAACAGCGGCATAAACTCCTATTCAAATCGATGCCTGCATCATTCAGTCTGACCGGCTGAGTAGTTACAACCGAAAACTGTTTCCCCCGCTTCACTCCGTCGCCAATCGCTGAAGCGCAACCATTGCGCGCGCAAGCTCGACGCGCGTTAAAGCGGCTTGAGGGCGAAAGCTCGCGCCTTCTGCCGTCATCAGCCCCTTAGCCAGCGCGACCGCGACATAGCCGCGCAACTCTGCGGGTATCGATGCGCCATCAGATACGGGTAACGATGTTCCGCTTTGCGCTTCAGCCTGCGCCGCGAGTCCCGCCGCGCGCACCAGCACGACAGATGCCGTCAGTCGGTCGACCATCGCGCGAGGCCGGAACAGTCCGCTTCCGTCTTCGCCAAACAGCGCGCCGTTTGCAGGCAGTTGCGCGCTCTCGACAAAATTCCTCGTCGTCAAATCGCTCACGTCCGCATAGCGCGGCCCTGCTGCGAGATACTGCGGAACGCGCGCCCCTAAAACCATCGCCTCCGCAAGAGCCGCCCGCGTCACCGCGAACTGAGGCCGGAAGCGATTGCTCGAAGCCGTCATCACACGAGTCCGCAAAGCTTGATGAATATCCGCGCGCTCTATTGCGCTCAGTCCGCCCGTGTCCTGAAGCGAAGCCATCTCGACGCGCGTCACTTCGACCGCTCCCGTAAACGGCTGCGTCGTGAGCGAGAGGAGCGCCGTGTTGTTGACCCTCACTCGCCATACTCCAGCCATAGGCATATTGATCACCAGCCGTTCGCGCTTGCCCGTCAGTCCCGGCAGATTGAGCGTGTTGACCGAATAGACGCGGCCCGCCGGATCGATGAGTTTCAAGCCGAGGTCGGCTGTGCCAACGAGCGGCCCCCACGCTATCTGCGCCGACGCCAGCACTGTGTTTTGTGGTATCGAAACGGTCTTCTCGAAAACGCCGCCGAGTCGCGGCACGGTGCCTGATACCTGTTGAGGCGGATCAGTGACGAATCGCGCGGCTTTTTTATCCAGCGTCGCCCGCCATGCGCCCATTCTGCGAGCAGGAAAAGCCGATTCAAGAACGGCGGCGTGAGCGTTGAGCATTCCCGCTCCCGCTTCGTGATAGTAATACTCAGGCATCGGCGTCGCGGTGCGTTGAAGGATATCTCTGACCTGTGCCGGAGTGAGTTGAGGGTTCGCTTCAAGCATCATCGCTATGGTCGCGGCCACCTGCGGCGCGGAAAAACTCGTCCCCGTCGCAGTCGTGTACCACAAAAGCTCGCTCAAAGAGAGTCTGCTCAGGTCTGATTGCAGAAGCCCCAGCACTCCGGTCACCCCCAAAGCGCGCGGGCCTACGACGCTCGTGCCGGGAGCGATAAGAGTCGGATGAAACAGTAAATTTCCGAAAGCTCCGCGCGATGAAAAAGCGGCCAATCGCCCGCGCTCATCCGTAGCTCCAACGCCTATGACCCACGGAGCTACAGCGTAAGGATTGAGCGTAGACATTCCCGGCCCGCTGTTGCCTGCCGAAAAAACGACATTGATTCCGGCATCAGTCAGCAGTCGAGTCGCGATGTTGACCGGATCGTTGAAATCGAAAACGGTGTTGGCCGAAAAACTGCAATTCACCACGCGGATATTGAGCGACGATGCTCGATCAAGAATATAATCGAACCCGGCAAGCACGAATAACAACGAGAGGTCGCCCGCGCTCACGCCGACGATGTTCGCGCCCGGTGCTATGCCCGCATAATGCCCCGATGAATGCGCGCCGTTTCCTGCAATCACGCCCGCGACGAAAGTGCCATGCCCGGACAGAAGATCAGTGTTGGGCAGCCCTTCGATATTTATGGGATTGATGAACCCCACACCAAGCCCCAGCGTGTCGAGAACCTTCACGTTCTTCGTCACACGCCCCGCAAGGTCAGCATGAGTTCCATCGACGCCCGTATCCAAAACCGCGACTGCGACGTTGTTGCCCGACACAGGCGAGCCCTGATTGTTCGCCGTCAGATCGCTGTCCGCAGCGATGCGCTCCGCGCGATTGAGCGATATGTACGGATCGGAATTCAGTTGAAGAGTCCTCGACCCATAGATGGATCGCACGGCAGGAAGACGCGACACGTCGATGAGCTTTCGCTTCGTCGTCGTCATAGCTATCATCGGCAGCGCGCGATAGCGAACGCCTCCAAAAATGCCGAGTTGCTGAAGGTCAGAGATATCAGCCTCCGTCGGCAGATGATGATAGACGACCACCGCGTTTACGTTGCTGTCATTGGTCAAGCGGTCGAGCAGCAACGCAAGCTCAGGATCGAGGCTCTGCAATCCCGTAAGCCCCGCGCCGGGATAGATGTCGTCTACGCCCGTCGTCGCTATGCCGTCCGCGCCCGTGACTGCGATCCCATTCGCGTAGGTGAAGATTATGTTATCGACGCCCGTGACCGCGATGCCGTTCGGGGATATTGAAAAGACCTGTCCGTCGAGGCCCGTCACCGCGATGCCTTCGGCTGTCGTCACCGTAAGACCGTCTGCGCCCGTCGCCGTCATCCCGTCCGCAAAGGCGGCATCGAACGCATCGACTCCGGTCGTCGCTATGCCGCTTACGCCTATCATATCCAGGCCGTCGACGCCCGTTGTGGCTATGCCCTGCGGTCGCTGGATGATGAGCGAATCGGCCTGAAAAGTCTGTCCATCGACGCCCGTCACCGCGATGCCGTCTACGCCCGTCACCGCGATGCCGTCCGCGCCCGTCACCGTCAATCCATCGACTCCGGTCGTTGCTATTCCGTTCGATCCGAGGAAGGTCAATCCGTCGACTCCGGTCGTCGCTATTCCATCGACTCCGGTCGTCGCTATTCCATTCGGGTTGAAGGCGAGCAGCCCGTCAACTCCGGTCGTGGCTATGCCTGATGTGTTTATGAAAGAGACTCCGTCGACGCCTGTGGTGGCGATTCCGTTCGAGCCGGTTACGATCAGTCCTGCCATCGCAGGCAGCGATATCATCAATGACATCAGGATTGAAGCGATCATTCTTTGAGGGCGTTTGAAGAAGCGTTTCATAAAATATTCCCTCTTGAGCGATCCATCATGATCCGTTGAATCAGACGGCGCTCGAAGTGGCCTGCCATCATTTGACCAGTTCTTTATAAAGCCGTGAGGTTTCGGCTGAAGGCTCGACTCCGAGTTCTTTCTGCAACAGGCGGCGAAGATTTTCAAACTGATCTTTTATCGCCACACGATTGCCTAAAGCCGAGTGCGCGCGCATAGCCTTGCAGTGAATGTCTTCGCGGAAAGGATCATCGCCGAGTATCTTGTGAGCCAGATCGAGCGAGCGCATCCAGTCGCCTTCTTTTTGCGCGATGTCGGCGAGCGTTTCAAGAATGCGGAGGTACTGCTGGCGATAATAAGCTCGCGGCTCTTCGGCCCATCCGTCATAGCAGCCCTGAATGAACTCGCCGCGATACAAACTCACAGCCTCTTCAAAAGCCTTCACACAGGCGGAGAAATCTCCCGCGCGGCGAGCCGCTTCGCCCTCGGCTGTGAGGCGGTCGAATTCTTCCGCGTCTATGCGATACGCGAAATCCGGGTTGAGTTGATAATCGCCGTCGCGATAGATGAGGAAATTCTGTTTGAAGGGTTGATCGCTGTTGAGCGCCTTGCGTATGTGCGATATGGTCGGGTGAAAATTCTTTTCAACCACTTCGAAATCCGCCTCTCCCCAGAAAGTGTCTATCAGAATATCCTTCGAGGCGCGGCGGTGAGGGCGGCTTGCCACGAAACAAAGTATATCGCGTGCGCGCCGCGTGTTCCAAACCTCCCCTGTCAGCGGATGCGCGGGGTCGCGGAAAATCTCGACGTGACCAAGTAACTTTATCGTCAGATCGGTCACCTGTTGCGCAGTGATTTGGATTGCGGGCGCGGCGGGATTGAAAGAAGCGGTCGCCAGATGTTCGCGCATATCGGGAGGGAGCATCGTTTTCGCTTCCGGCCCTGCGAACAGGCGCGCACTTGACGCGACTTCTCCCCGCAGCCAGTGTTCATAGTCATAGCTGACGGCCAGATCGATGGCGCGGCGTAAGTGTGCGAGCATTTCCCCTTCGGCTTCTCTTTCGAGCGCGCAGGCGGCGAGCGCAATCGATGCCTGAGCTTCGTAGTAATGAAGTCCGCGTGCGCGAAAGTAAGCCGATGCCGTCTGCAAATCCGGTTCGGCGGCAAGAACTTCGCCTGCGACCAGCATTATTCGCCCGCGCGCAAGAGAAGCGATCATCACGCCCATTTCGTTTCCCGCAGCAGCGCGCGACGAGATGAGATAGTCGATGCGCGTGCGCGCCGCACAGAGGTCGCCTGCTTTCAAATATAAAACGGCCTGCTCTTCGATGAGTTCCTGCTGAGTGAGATCGACGCCCGCTTCTTCATAAGCTCGACGGGCGCGTTCATAAAACTGGGCGGCGCGAGAAAAGTCCTTCGATTCGCGGTAGAAGTTGCCGAACGCTTCGAATATCTCTCCGAGTAGCGCCGTGAGGTTGAAAAGCTGACCATACTCCATGGCCGAAGCGAGATGTTTTTCGCAGGCCGTGAAATCGCCGCGAAAAAGATAACAGCGCGCCATGTTCAGATGCGCTGCCGCATCTCTCGGCACGGAAGTCGCGCCGCTCTCGTGGCGGAGCATCTGGCGCAGCCATCTGAGAGCCTCGCCGAAATCGCCGCGAATCATCGCGGGCAGTCCGAGGTTATGAGCGATGATTCGCGCATAATCTTCGTCGCCCTCTTCTTCTGCCAGATGGAGAGCGGCGCGAAACTCGCGCTCGGCTGCGGCCAAATCTCCGACTGCCATCAGGCACAGCCCGCGCGTGTTGCCGCAGCGGACGCGAACGCTTCTGCTTTCGGCGGCCAGTTCCATCGCTTTATCGAGGAGTTCGAAAGCCGCTTCATAATCGCCGCGCCTGCGAGCTATCGTCGCCAACCAGCGCAACGCCTCGGCCTGACCTTCGCAATCTCCGTTCGTCTGCAAGAGCGAGGCTGCCCGATGCAGCATCTTTTGCGCCGCATCGTACTCGCCGCGAAGCCTCAAAGCTTCGGCCTGATACGCGAGAGCGCGCGGATACTTTTCGATGACTGTCGCAGGCAGAGCTTCGGCAAAAGCGAGCAGCGAACCGAGCGCGCCCGAAGAGAGCCACTCGCCGCCGCGCAGGGCTATCACACCGGCTGCGCGCTCGAAATCTTCTGCTTTGATCAGACAGCGCACGCCCGATTCCCATTGACCGAGCGCGAGAAAATGATCCGCGCATCGCGAATGCTCCGTCTTTATTTCCGCTCTGCCCGCGTCGAGTCGAAGGCGGCGTTGCAGGAAGCTGCGAAAGAGCGGATGCAGGCGATACTCTTCGCCGCGCTCATCGCTTGCGACGGTGATAAACACGTTGCGGCGCACGAGCGCAGGCAGTATGAACGCGCAGTCGAAATCAGGGTAGAGCGCGGCGCACAAATGCGTCTCAACGCGGTCGAGGAGCGCTATGCGCATCAGCAGTTGTTTTACCTGTTCCGGCTCGTCGGCGAAAACTTCTTCCGCGAAATAATCGAAGATATCCTGTTCCGATTGCCTGAGTATCTCGGCAAGGTCGAGCGCGCCCGCACAACGCGGGCCGTCGGCGCGTCGGGCTGCGCGCTGACGGACGAGTTGCAGCGCGGTGATCCATCCTTCAGTCCGCTGACGATACTCGATCAACTGCTCAGTGGTCATTTCCAGATCGAACACCTGGCGGAAAAGCTCCTGCGTCTCTTCGTCTGTAAAGAGCAGATCGTCGCGATCAATGACGGACAGTTGCCCCTGCGAGCGGGGTCGCGCCAGAGAAAGCGGCGGGATGTCGCGCGATATGATAATCACATGCATCACATCGGGCAGGTAGGCCAGCAATCGGTCAACGATGCGATGAACAATCGTATTCGCGCCGAGATGATGATAGTCGTCGAGAACAAGCACGAGGCGACGTTCCACGCGGTCGAGTATCTCGTTGAGCAGCACATCGACTGCGCGTTCGGGCTGGCGGGTCAATTCATCTGCCGACTGGCGAAGGTATGAAAAAGTGATTCCGCCAAATCCTCTGACAACCTGCTCGATCCCATGAGTGACATAGCCGAGAAAAACGAACGGGTCGGCGTCAGTGTGATCGAGTTGATACCAGATGAACTGCGGGGCGTGCTGTCGAACGAAGTCAGCGACCATAGTGGTCTTCCCCGTCCCGGCATTGGCTGTGACGAGTGTGAGCGGATGCGCGAGGTTGGCCACGAGCTTCCTCGTCAGGCGCGGACGTTTGAGCAATTCCGGCGCGAGCCGCGGAGGCAGGAGTTTCGTGCGAAGAAAAAGAGATGCAGAGACACCTTCCCGCGCGGGCGGGGCAGACCGGGACGCTTCACGATGGCTTGAAATGTCCGCCATCAAAGACGAAACCTTAGTTATACTGTCAGCGCCTAAGCCAAGCATACAGGGTCGAGCCTCCTTTGGACTGCCGACATATGTCGTGTCGCGCAAGGCTGAGGCAACTGATTATCAAAAATGTATTGACGACCATTAGGTAGCACATACCTCCATAAGAGTAAAGAGTCCGATTCGTTGAGCGGTCTGTTATTGAAGAAACGACCGCGGCGCGAGCAGATTCGATGCCGCGCCGCGGTCTTCTGTGATCATCTGCCTTACGATCTCGCTTACTTTTGACGCGCGCCCGCGAGACTCTGTGAAAACTTCCAGAGCCGACGACGGCGAAAGGCCATAGCTTTCGAGCAGCATCTCGATTTCACCCTGAGTGAAATCGAGATCCGTTTCATCGATCATCGAAAGCGTCTGCTTGGAGCGCATGCGCCAGAGAGGAGCCGGAGGCTGTATGCGCCCGATTATGATGAGGTGGGCTTCTGCGGGCAGAAGGGGCGAGAAGCGGCTGAAGAATGGCGCTATCCACTCCGCGTCATAGACCAGGTGCAAATCGTCGAGGACGATGAGCAGCGGGATCGCCGATTGTTCCAACTCGTAGGCGAGAGATTCGGCCAGCGCGGTCATATTTTTTCCCAGAAGTTCTTCAACCATTATGCAGCCCGCTCCTAATCGCTGCCGGTTTATGCTTGCGATCAGGTATCGAAAAAATATAGCCGGATCGCTGTCCGAAGCATCGACCTTGTACCAGGCGACTCTGCGCCCGCACTGCCAGGCGAAATCGGTAGCGAAGAGCGTCTTGCCCGTACCTGCCCGCCCGTTGATTAGAGTCAGATTGCAGGCGGCGAGGCTGCCGCCGAGTTTTTCGATCAGCCTCGAACGCGAAAGGCGGGGCAACTGGGCGGGAAGAGTGATTTTGTTGAGGATGAGTTGGGTCATCTCTTTACTTCCTGAAATTCGATGAGCCGCATTTTCAACTTAACCCGGATGACTTGAGGAATACTTGAGGCGGGATAGAATCGGCGAGAGATCAAACAGATTATCGGGCAGTTGCGCGATTCACAGATTATTCGAGACGGCCATCAGCATAAGGCAGGATCCCATCAGCACGAGCAACACGATGACGATTATGAGAACTATCAAACCTGTTTTTGATTTCTGCGGCGGGTAGTAGAGCGGCGGATAAGACGGCTGGTAGAGCGCGGGCGGCGGTTGAAAAGGCGGCGGAGTGGGTTGAAGTTGAGGCGGCGTCATAACGGGAGTGGGGCGGTGAGGAGTTTGCGGAGTCGGCAGCGGATTGTGCGGAGGCGTCTGAAAAGGCCGTTGCTGCGGCCCCTGTTGCGGCCCCTGCTGCGGTCCTTGCTGCGGCCCTTGCTGCGGCACTCCCCACGGGGTTGTCGGCTGCTGCGGAATCGGTTGAGGCTGTGTGCCTCGGGCCGCCTGTTCCAAAGCGACAGCAAACTCGGTGGTGGTCGAAAAGCGATGCTGAGGACTGAGAGCCAGCCCCTGCATAATCACCTGTTCGACCGCGGGCGGAAGCCACAGTTGAGGCCGCGCGTAGCGCATCGGCAGGGGCGCTTCAAGTATGCGCTTGACCATCTGGCTTTGAGGCGAGTCGCCCCCGAAGGGAAGCGCGCCTGTAAGCATCTCGTAGCAGACGATGGCCAGAGAGTAGAGGTCGCTTCGGGGGTCGAGCGGCTCGCCCTTGACCTGTTCGGGCGACATATACTGCGGAGTGCCGAGGACGAATCCGGTTTTCGTGAGCGCCTGCTTTTCCGTATCGATTGCGATTTCCTTAGCGATGCCGAAATCAAGCACCTCAACCCAGTCCGCCTGATCCTGTTTGTGGCACAGGATGATGTTATCGGGTTTGAAGTCGCGATGAATGATGCCGAGTCGATGAGCCGCGTGCAGAGCTTCGGCAGCCTGACGAGCTATCCTCACCACGCGGTCGAGCGGCAACGCGCCTTCTCGCGTCAGGATGGCCGACAGGGGCTGGCCTTCGAGGAATTCCATCGCCAGATAAACTATTCCGTCTTCGGCTTCGCCGAAATCATAAATGCTGACGGCGTTCGGATGAGATATGCGCGCGGCCATGGCGGCTTCTCGCTCGAAGCGGGCGACGAATTCACTGTCACGGGCAAGCTCCGGTGAAAGCACCTTGATCGCAGTCGGGCGATTCATCTTGATGTGTTCGCCCTTGTAGACCGCGCCCATTCCGCCCTGCCCGATTTTTTTCGTCACACGGTAGCGACCGGCAAGCACGCGCCCGATGAGCGGCTCTGTCGGAGCGTCACTGACGGCAGGGAATTTTTCGGTCGGCGCTTCCGGCGGCGCAGAGAAGTCGTGACCGTCGCGCACGCAGAATCGAGTCGTGTCGGAGTAATCTTCTCCGCATAACGGGCATCGTTTCATGAAAATCTCTCCGTGAACCTGATCCGTCACGCCAATAATAGATGAATTACTCAAGACTGACTATAGCCGTTCGCTCTTTGCGCTCGTCCGAAAAGTGTCGCAAGCTGTCAGCCTGCGCGGCTCCGAATTTTCGTACTTCCAGTAGCGCAATCTGACCGCATTGCGCTACTGGACCCCTCACTGGACTCCTCAGCCGCCGGGATGTAAATTGTGAAGCGAAGGAGTGTGAGATGAAGAGACAAAATATTTCAAGCGGAACGCGCTGGGAACCCGCAGTGGGTTATTCGCGAGCCGTGCGCATAGGCAATCTCGTTTGCGTGTCAGGCACGACGGCGACCGATGCGAACGGCGACCTCACAGGCATCGGCGACGCTTACGCTCAGGCGGTTCAGACTATCAAAAATATCGAATCGGCTCTCGTGCGAGCAGGCGCATCGTTGAAAGATGTAGTGCGCACTCGAATGTATGTGACCAACATAGAGACGGATGCGGAGAAGGTGGGCCTTGCGCACGGGGAATTCTTCGGCGACATTCGCCCTGCCACCAGCATGGTCGAGGTCTCTCGACTGATAATGCCCGAAATGCTCGTCGAGATCGAAGCCGACGCCGTTGTAAGCGAGTAGTAAAGCAAGAGATGCCGGTTATCTGAATACCGATTTATACAAAGCCTGGAAATAATTTGATGCCCCATCTACCGGGCAAAACACCAGCAGCAATATGGATATCAGAAGAAAAGGTATCCACAGAGTTATCCATAATCGATTGGCGACGGAGACTGGAAACCTGAGCAATATCGCCCCTGCAACTATTTCGTAAAAGGCTGCTCCTATCAATACTGGTATGAAAAAAAAGACAGGGTACAACGCGCCGCCCATCCCCAGCCCCAGGTTGAGGAATTCGTGCGAAAGCAGAACAATCCACAAAAACCAGAATATGTAGGAATAAACCAGACAAAGCGGAATGGTGATGAGAAACCAGGTTTCTGTTTTTTCGACGATTGATCTTTTCGATGTCTTCAGCATTATGCACAGAGGGGGTACGAGAGTCATTAACTCAAATCTTTCGGGATGACCACGTGGCGCATCAATCTCAGTATCAGATTCTTTCTTCGCTCTACTCTTCGGGGATGCTTCTGTGGATTGTAAACGCTTCGCGGGTTGGGAATCATCGCCGACAAAAAAGCTGCCTGCTCCGGGCCGAGCGATGCAGCCGATGTGTTGAAATACTTTCGCGCCGCCGCTTCCGCTCCGTAAACTCCGTCGCCCCATTCGATCACGTTCAGATAAATCTCAAGTATCCGCCGCTTGCTCATCATCAGTTCCATCTCCCAAGTGATGAGAGCTTCGTGCAGTTTGCGAAGAGGATTCTTCGATGTGGACAAAAATAAATTTTTCGCTAACTGCTGGCTGATCGTCGATGCGCCGCGTTTGAACTCGCGCTTCTTCCAGTCTTCTTCTATAGCTTTTTTTATCTCTTCCCAGTCGAATCCCGAATGATCGAAAAATCGCGAGTCCTCGCCCGCAAGCACCGCGCGAACGAGGTTCGTCGATATCTGATGGTAAGCGACCCACGTCTGTTCGCGTTTGACCGCCAGTCCGTTAGACTCCGCTTCGTCCGCCCTCAACTCCATCATCGCCGTCTCTTCAGGATTGACGCTGCGGTAGCGAAACACACGAAAAACAATCGTCAGATGATAAAGCACCATCAGCGCAAGCAGGCCGAGCAGCACGCGCTTCGTCCACACGCGCCAAGGAGGACGCTCTTTTTTTGCTCGAAAAGTTTTTACTTCGCGCGCCGTTTCAACCATAAGCCTTGTTCCTGAAATCAATGGCGATTCGATGAAAGATTATAAGCTATAGCCTCGCGGGGCGCATCAGTTGATTGTCGGCGCGACCAATGACGGGCGGGAAATGTTCGATATGGAGGGTAACGAGTGTAACTCCTGCTGGAATGAAGTCCCGGTTTGAGATAGAATGCCGCGCGTAACATCGATGCCTGACTGAAAAGTCGCAGCAGGTCGCGCGATGCGGTTGCATCGCTTCCAGTAATGTACTGATCAACCTCAAGAACAAGTGAGATTATGACACGCTTCCTCTTCACTACAATGTCTCGGATTGCGAAAACATCTCTGCGAAAGGGCCGATTCGTTTTTCTCCTCACGGCGATGATGATTGTCGTCTCCGCCCATTCGCAATCGCTCGTCACTCTACGGGGAACGGTGACGGATCAAAACAAAGCCGTCGTGGCAGGAGCGACCATCAAAGCCATAAACATCGCCAGCGGGCGAGTCATCACCGCGACGACTGATTCACGCGGCGCTTATCGCATCGAAGGACTTCCCTACGGCTCATATCGTCTGTCGGTCACAAGCGACGGCTTCGCCGCCTCCGCTCGAAGCGTGACGATTGACGAAAGCGAAGCGATTCAAAATTTCCTGCTCGTCCCCGGAGCTATTGAAGACAGTATGACTCTGACCGCCGCGAAAGGACTTGCTCGCCTATCGGATGAGACTCCGCAGACGGTGACGATCGCGGATGAAGCGGAAATCGAAAAACGTCGTCCCGCTTCGACCCTCGAAGCGATTGAGCGGACTCCGAACCTCACGCCCGTCGGCTCGAATCCCGCGGGCGAGCGTCCTCGATTGCGCGGGCTGGCGTCGAATCGATTGCTGATAATCATCGACGGCGACCGGCTCAACAACGTGCGCAGCGATCCGCTATCAGGAGTGTCGCCCGCGATCATCGATGTCTTCCAGTTGCAAAGCGCCGAAGTCATCAGCGGCGCCGGGTCGAGTCTCTACGGCTCTGATGCCGTAGCGGGCATCATCAACATCATCACTCGCGCCCCCGCTCAGGAAAATGACCGCACGCATCTGAGCATTCGGCTCGACGGCGACCTGCGCACGAACGGGCCTTTCAGCCGCGGCGCAGCGGCCATCAGTTGGAGCCGTCCGCGAGTGGCCGCGCGAGTGGCCGGTTCTCTCTTCGAGATAGATAGCTATCGTTCGGGCGACAGTGCGATCAGTATCGATGAAGTCGCGCGGTTCGGCAGATTCGCCTCCGAGATGGGAAACGCCATCGGCAACAACGTCGCGCTCACTTATGCCGTCTGGGGTCTGCCTGCGAATGCGGAGGTGACGAACGGCAAGGGCCGCGGCTTCAACGATCAGATCGATCTATGGTTTTCTCCCGCCTCTCGTCATTCCATTCGCTATCGCCAGTTGAACAGTCAGCATAAAGACATCGGCTTCCCTTTCATCACGCCGCCCTTCGATGGTCGTCGTCAGTTCAACGGATTTCGTCGACTCGATAAATACGGGCTGAGATACGAAAGCCATGAGATAAGCGACTGGCTGCCGCGGCTCGCCGCCGGATTTTATCGCCAGAAATATTCTTTCGCCGATGATAACTTCGTCTCGACGATCAACGAAGGCAGCAGTTGGAAGTTGATTCCAGACCCCGCGTCGCCTACCGGCAGTCGAGCCGATATCACGGGCCGCCCTTCGACTTTCACTCCGGGAAATTTCACCGACGGCAAAAGCGCGGTCACCTCTTACGCATTCGATCTTCAGGCCAGCTTCATTCCGCTGCGGCGGCTGATCGTGACGAGCGGCGCGGGGTATCTGCGCGACTCATCGCGCGATGAATTTTCGCGCATCGATTTCACCTCCCCGCAGCGAGTCATCGCGGGCAAGGCGAGCAACCCCGATTCCGTTTATAGAAATCTGGGGTGGTTCAACCTCGCCGAGTACGATCCATTCGAGTGGCTTCGCCTCACGGCGGGGCTTCGTGTAGACAACTGGCGAAGCGAAGCGAAAATCACGCGCGGGTTTCCGCTCGGCACTGAATCGGCGATACTCGCCGCGTCGCTCGATTTATTGCAGTCGAACCCCGGCCAGATCAATGTCGAAGGATTGCGCGGCATCGCCGATTTAGTGAACGGCACAAGCGGCATCGTGACATCGAACACGACGGCGACGGGAAATGTCGGCGCGGTCGTGCGAACCAAATTCGGAGTCAACGCATACGCGCGATGGGGCAACAGCTATCGCGAGCCGGGAATAACCGAAAGATACATACTTCGCAATTTCGGCGATCCGACTTTCAGCGTCCTGCTCGCGTCGAACACCGCGCTCCGACCCGAAAGAGGACGAAGCATTGATGCTGGCGTCAAGGTGCGGCGCGACAGATGGAACGCTTCCGTCGGATACTTCCGCAACGACTTCACGGATTTTCTGCGCGCCGTCTTCAGCGATGTTCTCTTCGTGCCTGCCGACCCGGAGCGAGGGCTTGAACCGCTCTCTCCCGATTTTCCGTTTCACGGAATCCTTTACGCGCAGCGAGCCAACATCGCGCGAGCGCGCATACAGGGAGTCGAAGCCGCATACGAAGCTGACATACCTCTATCGCGATGGGGAGTCATCACGCCGTTTGGTTCATTGGGCTGGTTGAAAGGATCAGACCTCTCTCCCGATCCCGGTGCGATTGCGCTCATAGAAAATTTTTATAACAGACCGGACACGCCGATAAAACTCGAAGGCTCGGTCGGGGACGCGCCTCTTACGAGCATCACTCCACTGAGAGGCATATTCGGCGCGCGTTACAGCAGCGCGGACGGCAAATGGTTCGCCGCTGTTCAGACACGCTATCTTGCGCGCGTCCGGCGGGTCGATCCGATTGATCTATCGACAAACATCCTGACTCAATACGGATTGTTCGCGAGTTTGAACTCGTTTGCTACGCACTCGCTTCGAGGCGGCTACACGTATCGCGGAGAGAATCTGCGAATGGTGTTTTCGGCGGGCTTGGAAAACGTCGGCGACAGATTATATTTCGATCATTTCCAGAACGCGCCCGCCGCCGGTCGCTCGTGGATTTTCGGCGTGACTCTGGAGACGCGCAATCTGCTCGGCAGGTGAGACATGAAAAGATACTGGATTGCCGCGGGCATTTTGATGATCGTCATGCTCGCGATCTTCTTCGCAGTCGAAGCTCTTCGCATTCCCGTGCTGACCGATCCCGCGGAGATGTTGAACCGGGGCGGATGGATCGCTGCAATCGTCGGAGTCAGCTTGTTGATAGCCGACGTTGCGCTGCCCGTCCCGTCGAGCATCGTGATGATAGCTCATGGAGCGTTGTTCGGAGTCGTCATCGGCTCTCTGCTTTCGATGATCGGAAGCATAGGCGCGACCATTGCGGGATACGCAATCGGAAGAAGAGGCGGGCCGCTGCTTGATCGTTTCGTGACTCAGGAAGAGCGGCGACGAGCCGGACAGATATTTGCGCGATGGGGCGCGCTTGCTATAGTGGCCACTCGTCCTTTGCCCATCGTCGCGGAAACTTTCGCGATACTTGCCGGGGCTTCGCGTTTATCTCCGGCAAGCACGACGATGGCCGCGGCGGCGGGAGCTTTTCCGCCTGCTCTCATCTACGCGATTGCCGGAAGGGCGGCGACGGATTTTCAAAGCGGCGCATTGATATTCTGTCTTGTGCTTCTCGTCACAGTATCGTTCTGGCTGGTGAGCGAGCGGCTGGTTTTCAGGCAAAAGAAATCGCTCTAATCCTGAAATCGAAACGAGAGAACGCGAGTCGATTTGACCGGCTCGCCGTTTAGAGTCGCGGGCGCGAATTTCCATGCTCGCGCGGCTATGAGCGCGGCCTCGCGCAGAAGTATGTGGCCTGATATGACTCGCGCGGATTTCACTTTGCCCTTCTTGCTGATTTCCACTTCGACCATCACTTCTCCGCTCACGCGACGCGCTCGCGCTTCTGAAGGATAGATGGGCGCGACTCGTTTGAGTATCTGCGCTTCGACAAGTGCAGGAGGCCCGGTCGCCGCGGGCGGTTTTTCTGCTGGTTTGGTTTCAGGCGGCGGCTCTGTTTTCTCATCCGTTTTAGGCTGCTCTCGCGCCGTGGGCGGCTCCGGAGGCTGATCTTTGGTTTCAGTTTCAATGGCAGCGTTGCTGGGCGAAGCTGCGGGTGAGTCATCGGGCGTATTTTTCGCTTTCGGAGGCGTCGCTTTAGGAGATTCCTTTTCGGTTTTACTGCTCACAACTTCGACCGGAGTTTGTGCGATCTCCTGTTGCGGCGGTGTTTGTTCCTCTGAATGATTCGTGGGCTGCTCGGCGGGCGGAGGCGCGCTCTCGGCGTTTCGTATCCATCTGTTATAAGCCACCGCGCCGATGACTATGAGCAGAACCAGCACGACCGCGATCAGAGCGTAATGTTTCCAGGTGAATCTTTTTTTTCGCTCCGCAGCGATCCCGAATGAAGGCGCTTTCGTTTCTTTGAAGGCTGGCTGCAACGACTGGATTCCGGGAGATTGATGCTCTCTCGTATCTCCGACTACGACAGGAACGGGCCGCGTCTCGCGAAGCTCATCCTTTATCGAAAAAATCTGCTCGATGGCCGCGGGAGGAAGCCGCTCTTCCTGAATCAAAAGAGGCGGCTCCTCAATCGGAGTCGGCTCGCGTTGCGCTTTCAGTCTCGCGACAGGCGGCGGAATGGGAAAATCATCCGACGGATTTATGGCATCGATCGGTTTGCTTCCTATATCGGGGTCGAGTATCGCATCGCTCGCGCCGGTCGGCTCTGCGTCCGATTGCTGGACGGCCCACGCGGCGTTGTGTTGGGCAGCGCGTTCGAGATCAGCGGCGAATTCCAGCACGCTCTGATAGCGCAATTCCTGTTCCGGGTCGAGCGCGCGTCTGAGGACTTCCTCAACCTGCGGTGAAACTTTCAAATCAGGATAGGCCTCGGAAAGCGGTCTTGGAGGCTCGCTCAACTTTTTTATCATGCGGGCCTGCGGAGTCAACCCTTCGAAGGCCGGTTTGCCTGTGAGCGATTTGAAGACCACGAGTCCGAGGCTGTAGATATCGGAGCGCGGATCGAGCGGCTTGCGCAGCAGTTGTTCAGGCGACATGTATTCCGGCGTGCCGAGTATGACGCCTCTTTGAGTGAGCGCCTTGTATCCGATTCCGTGACGCGCCTGTTTCGCGATGCCGAAGTCGACGACTTTCACCCAGTCGGGTTTGTCCTCGCGATGGCAGACCATGATGTTGTCGGGCTTCATGTCGCGATGAACTATATGGAGTTTATGCGCGGCATCGAGCGCGTCGGCGACCTGCCGGACGATGTTTACAACGCGGTCGAGCGCGAGCGGCCCTTCGCGCCTGATTATTTTCGACAGCGGTTCGCCATCGACGAATTCCATAGTGATGTAAACCAGTCCGTCATCCTCTTCGCCCACGTCATAGATGCCTACGGCGTTAGGATGATTGATGCGGCTTGCCATCTCAGCTTCGCGCTCGAACCTCTGCACGAGTTCCGATGTTCCTGCCAGATCGGGGTTGAGAACTTTTATGGCTGACGGGCGACTTATGCGCACATGCTCGGCCTTGTAGACGATGGCCATGCCGCCCTGCCCGATTTTTTTGACGAGTTTGTAGTGGCCCGCGATTGTTCGGCCTATCAGGTGATCCTGATGGTCTTCCTTCTTTTCGACCTTCTCAGCTTTTTCTTCAGGCTGAGTCTCCTCATCGCCGTCGGCTGTGATGGCGACTTCCTGAAGTCGGCTTCCGTCGCGATAGCAGAAGCGGGCTTTAGGGGGAAATTCGGCTCCGCACTGAGCGCAGAGTTTGACGGCTCCGGCAGCAAGCGATTCGCTGACGTATTGCCGCCTCTCTTCAGTAAGCGAAGGAGCGGGCTTTGCGACTATCGTAGGAACGAATTCGAGTTGATTGCCATCGCGCGGGCAGAAGCGCGATTCTTCCCTGTATTCCGAGTTGCATTTGGGACATCGCTTCATCTGGTCTCAACCTTGTGAAAGATGACAGGCTTCTGAATGGGTGCAAATCCGTCGCCGAGGCATCATTTCAAAAAGCAGGTTAGTCCTTTTGGGGCGGCCAAGTCAATGCAGGTGACAGGTGACAGGGAACAGGTGACAGGGAACAGGTGACAGGGAACAGGTGACAGGGAACAGGAAGTAGATGTGATTTATCCTCTGTCACCTGTCCTCTGTTCCCTGTCACCTAATTTCTGCCAGATGTAAAAGGCAGGTATGCCTGCAAGCACTATCGCAAACACCATCAGCGCGCCGCTCCTCTCAGCAACAGAAGAGCCTGTCGCTATCAACTCATAATAGTAATTGATATCTTTCACGACGGCGTTGCCGAGCAAAAACATCACGGCGAGTATGAAGAGCGCGGGAGTTACGGGATAACCGAGCGTGCGGTAAGAGCGAGGAGAGTCGGGATGACGGCGGCGAATAACGTAAACGGCGGCGACCCCTGCGGCATAGAAAGGCCAGATGCCGAGTACGAACATATCGGCCAGTTGTTGAAAACCGCTAACGAAGACGAGCGCCATCGCCATCGCGGCGGCGAGCCAGATGGCGACGTAAGGCGTCTTGTAGCGCGGATGCACGGCGGCGATTTTATTGAAGAACAATCCGTCGTCGGCCATAGCGAAGAATATTCTCGATCCGGTCATCATCGAGCCGTTGAGAGTGCCGAAGGCCGAAATCATCACGGCTATCGATATCAGGTTCACTCCCGCCGAGCCGATTATCCGGGAGGCGGTGTCGGCAGCGACGAGCGGCGAGCGGGCTATCTGATTGATATCGAGGAGGTGAAGATAAGCGAAGTTGGCGAGCAGGTAAATCAGTATGACTGCAAGCGTCCCCGCTATGAGCGCGACGGGGAGGAATCGCTCGGGGCGACGGATTTCGCCGCTCACATAAGTGACATCGGCCCAGCCATCATAAGCCCAAAGCATCGAGATGAAAGCCAGTCCGACCAATCCTAATGAAATCGAGCCTGATGCCGGAGCATCTGCAAGATGAGCGGGAGCGGGATGATTCGCTCCAATCAGGAAGGCCGCAAGCACGAGCGCCAGGAGCGCGATATATTTTGCGCCAGTTGTGAGGTTTTGAACTAAAGCGCCGAGTCGGACGCCGAAGTGATTGAACAAGGCGACTGTCAGTATGGCCGAGGCGGCAGCGACCCGAATCATCAGATCGTTTTCCACTCCGACGAGTCGCAGGAAGTATTCGGCGAAAGCCGTAGAAATGGCTCCCAGAGCCGATGCGCGGATGATGACGAGTTGAGACCAGCCGAAGAGGAAGGCGGGCAATCTGCCCCAGCCTTCGCGCAGGTAGACGAACACTCCGCCGGTTTTGGGATAAAGGCCCGCGAGTTCGGCTATAGTCAATGCGCCACAGAGGGTGAAGAATCCGCCTATCGCCCACATAGCGAGATACAGAGACTGATCCGGGACTTTGACGGCGACTCCTGCGGGCGAGCGAAAAATTCCCGTGCCTATGGTCGAGCCTACGAGTACGGCTATCGCGCTCAGGAGTCCGAGTCTTCGCTCAAGCGAGAGCTTATCAGCGGCGCGAGTATTTTGCGTCGAGTGTGTCTGCACAGGTTGAGGGAGATTATATTTCGCCTGCGCGGGAGTCAAGGCATGCTTTGCGCTTGAGTCTGCGCATACATCATAAGCCAGCGCTATTTAGACGCCCATTTTTTCAACTCGAACATAATTGGATCGGACGTGACCGGATCAAGCGCCAGATAGCCGTATTTTTCCCATCGCTCTCTTAATTTTTTTCCGAACCTCGGTTCTTCCGATCCATTATCCAGACCGGGCCGCCACATTTGATATGTGACATCTACCCAAAGTACGGCATCGGGAGTGACGATATCAGTAGGAACGACAGCCACAGCACTACCATAAAAGGTATAGCTCTCTCCGGGGAGAATAATAATAGTTGCGCCTTGCGGCGGAGACTTTACATCAAGAGTCTCCTTCAATTTTTTTGGATACGGGTTGACAGCAGGCATGGCTGAATTCCAAAAAAGAAAATTGCCGCGTCCCTTCCCTTCTTTCGACCGGTACAATCTGTAACCGGAGCAAAACCACTTGCCGCCGTAGGTTCCGGCGAGCAGAATGATCGGTCTTGTTCCTGTATTTACAAACGCGAGCTTTAAATCCAGCACGTATGTGTAGTCAGGCGGGTCTTCCCGTGTGAGCGTTGATTTTATTATTTCGCCTTGCAAGCGCAATCCATCGACCGATGCCAAAGGCGCGTGGGAAGCCGACAGTCGGGCTGTTGCAACCTCTGCCTGAATGCTCACGAGCAACAAAGTTGTCGAGCATAGACTTAAAGAAAGAAAGGCGCGTTTTTTCATTTCGGCGGTCGGAACCTCCCTGTTTCCGGGCCATAATTCTGGTGAAAAAAGCTGGAGTCTCTATTAAGAGTTTCGAAGAGACCGTTATGTCCGCTTCTGCGGCTTAAATGTTCAGCTGTTTGATCTCTTGATTTGCTCTATCGAGCAGGCTTATCCCGATTTTAACCAACATCATTTGGCCAGAGACTCTCGCAAGCGTAGCGTCGGAGCCGGTCCGCACTTCCGTTTGTCAGTCGCTGATCGTACCCTCCTTACCCTTGTCTGGCTAAAGATCGATTGCAAGCGGCAGCCGTGTAAAGGTCAATGCTGTTGTTGCCCTGAGCCGCCGCCTGCTTCCCCCTTATTACGCACGAGGTCTAGTGATTTTAGAGGACGATTGAGCGATTTAGCTCAACGCTTTTTTTGAGGAGCGACAGAATATTTAGCTTTCTTCAAATCCAAAAGCATTGGCTCAGATCGTAAGCCATCAATCCAAAGCAACCCCTTGTCTTTCCATCTCTGTTGTAGCTCTCTCCCGAATCCAACTTTGTATTTTTCGGTATCCCACAAATCAGGGGGCCAGGTCTCGCCAAGTGCCTGAATCCATACAGGCGAAGCCTGTAACAGTGCTTGAAGAGTTTCTTTCCTTCTGGAAAAAGTGTATCTCTTAAGATCAGTAGGAACACTTATAGCAACGGTGGTCTTCAGTCTCCAGGACTGACCAGACTTGAGAATCCGGGTCAGATTGAGAGGAGGGGATGGTTGATCCAATCGCATTCGCATCACAGCCCATTCCGGAGATTTAGATATCGCTGGGCCAAGATAGTCATAGGTAAGGTCTTTCGATGAGAATAAGTCTTCTATCGAAAAATCTTCAGGCTTTCGCCCCAACGCTGCCCCGACAAAAAGAGGGGGCGTTTTGAGAAGGATCAACGGTCGTGCCCCTGTATTAACTATCTCCAGTTTCAGTCTCACTATTATCAATGCTGATGCTGCTGAGGCTGTATAGTCTATTATCTCCACCGACACCACCTTGCCGCGCAGGGCCAGATTCTTTGAATCCTGCTCGTATGCAGGATGGCAAGCGCCCTTAACCTGAAGTAAACCCTCTGTGCCGAGAATGAATGACAGAAAAAGAAATCCAGTAAATATTGGCCTCATACATGCCTCAACGATGGGGACGGTAGAAACCAGTCTTGTCTTTTTCAATGCCACGTATGCTTCCATAGTCATATGTTGACCAGCGAATATCATTGATTGTAGCCCGCTCATAATCGCCATTTTCGCCGCTTTTGCTGAAAACCACCGGGACCCCTGCGTCATTCGTGTAAATGAAATTGGCAAAGTGCGTCGCCTTGCCGCCCTTAGCCCAGCGAACTATATCTCCAATCTTGAGTTGGTCTTGAGTGACATTGCCTGCGCTAAAGTCTCTTTCTATAAATCCTCTGACTATGACACCTTTCAATCCCTTGAGCATCCGATCAAGATCTGCGGTTCCGGGACTATTCGCCATATTGACCCCGAAGCCAATATTGCAGGCCGTCAGTGAACAGTCAATCCTTTTGCCTTTTCTGGGTGTCCCGTGTTCCTCTATATAAGTGAGAATTTTCTCGATGGCATTGTAAACCTGTGCCTCTGCACTATTTTTATTTATCTGCGAGATTCGAAACAGTCTGGCCCCGAAAGCAAAAGCTGCTCTGATGAACTTAGCCTGTTTACTGTTGGGATCAAGTTTCAACTGGTTGATGAGCGTTTCAGCGTTATCATCTTTACCATTTTCACCTAGTGTCCTAATAAAGGTGACTCTTATTTCCTTCAGCACCCACTTCCCGTCTTTTTTCTCGTACAACGGGAGAATCCATATAGACCACAAACCTAAAGGGTCGATGTGGGCAAGAGGATTATTCGAAACGTAAACATAACGATTCCATGATTGAGGGTTTTCACCCTTGACACTGAGCAAAGTCGGATCGGGGCTTGTGAACCTTCCCAGTGACGCTGAACAGTAACGAGCCTGCATGAAATCGAGACCTGATTCGCTGTCTCTCTCATGCCCGGTGAACCTCTGGCGAGTCGAATCTGCCGCGCCATACATCATCGCAGTTGTCCGAGCGCTTATGTTTGCCCCGATTTCTTCTCCGAATGGCAGGTAGTCATGTCGTGCCTTCACATTTCCCTCAGAATCGGTCACGACTCGCGTACTCCTCAAATGATCGCTCATTAAATAACTTGTCCCGCCAGAAGGCGAAGAGCCATTTGCGTACTCAGCAACCATTTGCCCCGTCACATTATATACAAAGACGGTAGTCGTCACGCCAGTTACTTTCTTCACCCTCCGGCCCTCTCCGTCATAGGTATAGGTTGTTGCTCCGTTGTTGAAACTCGTTTGACGGCTCTCTGCGTCGTAGTCGAACTGGTTCCCCACAGCATCGGTTTTCACATTGCCGGAAAAATCATAGACGAATCCAATGAGGCGATTCGTCCCGGCATCAACCGAAGGCGTGGACTGAGTGGGAAGCAAAGAACCTTCACTACCTGTGTTGACCAGTGTTGTCCGATTGCCGTAACGGTCGTATCCGTAAGTCTGAGTCCATCGCATCGAGCCTGATACTGACTCCTGCGCTGAAGTCAGACGGTTCAAAGAGTCATATCCATAGCTCTGAGTGATGGTGGCGCTCGTCCCGATGCGAATCGTCTGTGAGAGTACATTCCCGTTATTGTTCGCAGCGCCAAATGCGTAGTCCAACCCAAGTATCAGACTGTTGTCGGAAAGCTTGTAGAGTTCAATATGTTCCGTTTGAAGGCGGGAGTTGAACTGCACTGCCTCTCTCATCTTGTTATTACCAAAGATCACCTGAGAAACCCCGCCGTGAGGAGCGTATTGAAACTGCGAAGCGTAAGTCTTATCGAACGCCTGATTGATGTAGCGGTTCACTGCGTTGATTCTTCCGGCATTATCAAAGGAGGTTTTGTACTCTTTGCCTGAAGGATAAATCTGAGAAATAAGATGTCCTGCCAGATCATAGCCATAGCTCATAGTGTAGGTTTGATCCACTGCCGCAGCGTTCGTCACCTGTCGGCTCTGAGTCAACCGCCCCATCGCATCATACCCGTCGTAGAAATATCCTTCTGTGCCTTTTGTCACCGAGACCATCCGGCCCTTGCCGTTCGTCACAGTGTCGTAGCTG
>Ga0187893_10005634_pt1 | contig 22228 bp, 26 predicted proteins | sample MA1701074metaG_FD_139574 | JGI IMG/M metagenome (GOLD analysis project Ga0187893, IMG submission 139574) | White microbial mat communities from a basaltic lava cave in the Kipuka Kanohina Cave System on the Island of Hawaii, USA - MA170107-4 metaG ...
TAACTGTGTTAGACCCCATCAGGCCCTAGGGTACAAGACTCCTTTGCAGTTCCTTAAAGATCGTGGCATTATCAATACCAATTACCCCTCTGATTATTCTCATATGTATTGAACCAATACAAAGTCTTGACTTGAAATTTTGAATGTGCTTAAATCAGCCAAGAAGTATGGATTGGTAGAAAGCGGTAAGGGTACAATAACATCAATTAGTAGAACTCGAATAGAAACTAAAATATCTGGTGGGGGTATCGTAAGTTTCAGAACCGAAGCATCAAACCTTAGTCCAAAGACGAATGCGACAATAGATGTGAAGATTCCTGGTTTAGAAGAGCTCAGAAAAATAAAGTTTGATAGGCCATAAGATAATGATGACAATAGAAGAAGTAAAAAAGGATTTAATTATCGAATGCTCAGAAGACGAGGTTGGTTTATGGGTTGTACTCTGGTATGTCCGTAATCATGTCAAAATTGAGGATTTGGGAGAACGTCGTCAAATGACACTCAAAATAGTTTATGACTTACTGAAGGAAGAGCTAATTCAGGCGATAGACCCATATCAAAGACACCCATACGAAATGTGGTCATTGTCACCTGAGGAGACGATCGCACGAATAGAACGAGAATGGGACGCTTTGGGAAGAGAACCAAATATAGCAGACATAGTAGAGTTTATAATTACTGAAAAGGGAGATGAAGTTGCAAAGAAATTGCTGGAGGAAGACTCCGGGGTCAAGGCTTGAATTATAAGATTTTCTGTTTAGTGATTTTCCTTTTTCCTGTTGGCGGGTATGAGTTATGTCCATGCCCCTACTCTGACTCGTGTATGGTTGTCTATTAAACTCACGGAGGATAAAGCTTAAAGTAGGCTAAAATATAAAGCCGGATTATAATATCTCAAAACTCATATGGCCGTTATCACTATATCAGGACCCGCCGATGGATTAGGTCACGAAATCGCCAGCAAGACCTGTCAAAGATTGAGCTTTATTTTGGTGGATTCTGCTCTAATCAGCGACAAGCTAGGTTTCTCAGGAGTATCTGATGCCGAGAGCGTCACTGAGCTTGTGTTGCGAAGAGAAATTTCATCGAATCAGATAAAAAAACTTGTAATCGAACAAGCCCTAGAGAGTAACGTAGTAGTTTATAACCTTGGAGGAGAAGTCCTCTTTCGTGACTTTCCCGGGATTCTTCATATAAAAATCCTTGTCCCTAATAACAAGATGCCGAGCCGCAAATTAATAAGGGGTAAGGAAAGAAGTTATATAAAGTTTGTTGAAGAGCTCTACGGAAAGCAAAATTTAGGGAATGATCTTTATGACCTACAGGTCAAAGCGGACAGTAAAGACTCAGATTTAGCTGTAGAGCTGATTGTTAAGGCGGCGGAATTAAAAGGGATAACAGCGAAGGCCGGGGTAACTTGGAAGGCGCTGAAAAAACTGAGAGCGAGCCTGGAAAAACCGAGTCCGATTCTCATGCTGAACCAGGAAATTAAGCAGATTGCGATGCCGTCTTTTGCGCATCCGAGCGAAAAGGATTTTGCCGGCGTTTTGGATTTTTATCGTATTCGATGGGAGTACGAGCCGAGGACTTTTCTGATTGAAGCTGACAATGATGGAAAAGTTAGAGAAGAATTCACACCTGACTTTTACCTTCCCGACCTGAATCTCTATATCGAGCTCACAACACTTAGACAAAAGCTGGTTACGAAGAAAAATCGTAAAATTAGGCGGCTCAAAGAGCTATACCCAAATATAAATATAAAAATATTTTATGGGAAAGACTACAGGAGGTTACTGCACAGATTCGGTATCAAATAAAAGGCGACCCCAAGTGACTTCCTATATTGAAAACCGCCCTTGCTTGGCTCTTGCCTTGCGTTTCCCTACTTGAGGGTTAAATCTGACCTATCGGTCTTTCTTTCGGTACTTAGCGGGCTTGCGTTTTCTACTTCCTCAGCCTCTTGGGATCGCTTAATTCTATTTATACTAAAAATTAAATACGAAGTCAAGTAGAATTTTCATCGTTAGATAAAATTACCTGTTTTGAATGAGTTATGGCTTAGCGGGGTCTATTAAATCAGAGATAGAATTATAATCTCGGACTGATGGAGGTTAAAAAGTGGAGAGGGATGTAGCGAAGATCCTAGTTACGAAAGAACAAATAGGGAATCGGATTAAGGAGCTTGGAGAGAAAATATCGGTCGATTTTCGCGGTAAAAACCCTGTACTCGTTACGGTGCTTCAGGGAGGGATCGTGTTTCTATGCGACCTGATGAGAGAGATTTCTGTACCGATTACACTTGATTTTTTATCTATTTCGAGCTATTCGGGGAAAGCCCAGACAGGAGTGGTAAGGATTCTGAAAGACCTAGATAAGAGCATAGAAAACAGGCACGTAATTCTGGTCGAAGATATTATTGATACCGGTTTGACTCTCAACTTCATACTTGGGACTCTAAAAGCGAGAAAGCCTGCCGATATCAGCGTTTGCGCTCTTCTCGACAAAAAGGTTCGCCGTATCGTGGATATCACGATTGACTACATAGGATTTGAAATACCCGATGAGTTTGTCGTAGGGTACGGTATGGATTACGAGCAAAAATACCGCAATCTTCCGTTTATCGGCGTTCTTAAAGAGGAGATTTTAGGCCGGTAATGTCAGTTCAATTCTGACAAATCCAGTCAAAAGTTTATCTTGTAAACGGCCATATATGCTGCAAGTCCAGCCAAAGCCGGTATCAAAAACCATAACACAGGTATGAGACCAGGCGCCCTTTTGATAAGCACAATAATGAGTGCGAGTATTAACCAAACAATGAGTTTAACCCATACCCAAGCGGGCCAGCCTCCCGCGCCGAACAACCCGAGGCGAGCGAGAAGGCCGAAGCCCGCAACCAGTATTATGAGAATCGATATCCCATGAGTCATGGCTGCCAGTTTCTTTCCAATTTCGGATTTGTTCATTGACAGCATCAAATATGCGCCCAATGAAAGCAACAAAAAAATGACGCCTATCAGGTGTAACACCTTGTATGCTTCGTATGGAATCATTTCTCATTCCTCCCTATCCCATTTCTTTGATGAATACATCTGCTTCTCTTATAGAAGCTTCCATTTCGCTTATAAGTGATGCGACGTCCGTTTCGATCGAAGAGAGCTCGCCTTGCAACGATGCGATTGCCTGTGCGTTTAGGTTGTGCTTGAGAAACAGCACCTGGTCACGGAAAACCGAAAGCACCGGGTTAATCTTCTTTTCGGCGCGCTTCATTGCGATTATTAACTGTTTATATTTCCCTTTTGTCTCGTCAAGCTTGATTTTGCTGGCCCGCCTTAGGCTGTCATCTGAATACTTATCCAATTCCGATTCCCATTCATCGAAAAGCGCCTCCGCAACATCCTCTACATCGTCAATACGCTCCCTGACAGCATTTGCTCTCGACTCGCTACGTTCAAGCTCTGCCTCGAGTTTGTCGTATTTTTCTTGAAGTTCTCCACCCTTGAAATTCAGGACGGCGTTGAACTTTTCGAGAGCAGATTGAAATTGCTCTTTGGCTTCCTGCTGGCTTTTGCGGGCGTCTTTTACGCTCGATACCAGTAACTCTCTTTTATGATAGCCCAGCTTTTCCATGGTCTTGAAATACGCGCCCTGGCAGCCGGCAAATAACAGCGCCGTTGCGACCAGCATTTCCACTAGATGTAATTGATAAGTAAAAGATTTCCGCAACTATTTCTCCTTATTTACCGTATCAGAGAATTATGCTTATCGGGTTTCAAACCCTTTTCCGCGTTTGCAAATCCATGAGTAAGCTATGAGTGTATAATATTTTTCGACCGGTAGTATAACTGAACTAAGAGAGGTAATAGAATGAGAGCAGTCTTGACAGGGGGAACAGGGTTTATAGGAGGAAAGCTTGCGGCTAAATTAGTGGCGGAGGGTTGCGAGGTTAGATGTTTGGTGAGAAAGACAAGTAAAACTGAGGGACTCTCCAAGTTGGGAGTTGAGCTGTGTTACGGCGACCTCTCCGAGCCCGGCTCTTTCGAGGAGTTCACAAAAGGGGAGGATGTTGTCTATCACCTGGCGGCGATGGTATCGGATTGGGGAGCTAAAGAAGAGTTTTACCGAGTAAATGTAGAAGGAACCCGGAGTCTTCTTAAGGCTTCGAGGGATGCCGGAGTTAGGAGATTTGTTTACCTGAGCACTTCCACTGTACTTTGGAAATCGGATTTCTGGAGTGTCCATAACATAATAGATATAGACGAGAGCTACCCTTATCCGGGGAGCTACAACGATTACTACAACGAGTCGAAGGCTCTAGCGGAAAAGGTCGTAACGGGGTTTTTCAAGGACAACGACTTAGAAACCGTCGTGATAAGGCCTTCTGGTGTTTGGGGCGCTGGAGACACGGTAATCCTGCCCAGGTTGGTAAAGATAGCAAAAAAAGGGATGCTTCTGTCTGTAGGGAGCGGGGATGGGTTGGTCTCGCCGTGCCATGTAGAAAACCTTGTTCAAGCACTCATCCTGGCAGCCGAGGCTCGGAATGCTGCGGGGAATATTTATTTCATAAACGACGGTATCAAAATAAAACATCTCGAATTTATTTCACTTCTTCTCAAATCAGTCGGAATAGACTGGACACCTAAGATGGCGGTTCCGTATAAGCTAGCCTTTGGGCTTGCATCGCTGTTTGAGCTGATTTCCCGTATGACCAACTCGAAAAAACCCCCTGTCTTAACAAGGTTCGCCGTTGCTGCGATTGCAGGAAGCAGGACTTATAGTATAAAGAAGGCAAAGATAGAAATCGGTTACCAGCCCACTATGGACCTAGAGGAGGGGCTCAGACAACTCGAAGATTGGGTCAAGAGTATAGGCGGAATGGAAGGACTGTTGAGACTATAGATAAATTCATGAAATCGCTCCGAGTGCCGTTAGGTGTGGGATAATCAGAATTACAGTTGAATAAGGCTGCCAAGGCATCAATGACGAACTAATTAGAGTTCCAATTCTCGTCCGATGATTATGCGTTGAATTTCAGAGGTTCCCTCAGTAATAGAGGCAACAAGAGCATCCCTGTAGTATCTTTCTACGGGGAACTCCACTCCATATCCGTATCCGCCAAGAACCTGAACAGCCTCAGTGGCAACCCATTGTACTACCTCCGAAGCATAAAGCTTAGCCATTGATGCCTCTTTGACACACCTCTTTCCCCGGTCATATATCCAGGCTGCTTTGTAAGCCATAAGTCTAGCGGTCTCAATTTTTGTAGCCATATCGGCAAGCTTGAAGCTTATAGCCTGGAATTTACAAATAGGACGTCCAAACGCCTCTCTTTCTTTGGAATACTTGAGGGCATATTCGAAAGCGGCCTGAGCCAAGCCGACAGATTTGAAGGCATGGGTAATCCTCGCGCTTATCAGAGTGTCCATAAGCTCGCCAAATCTTCCCTCGAACCCTCCCAGTAGGTTCTCTTGCGGAACCACACAATTCTCAAACGTAATCTCTCCATGGTCAGATGCTCTGTGACCGACCTTATCTAGCTCTTTTGTCACCTTGAACCCCCGGAAGTTTTTTTCAACTAAGAATAGGCTTATTCCCTCTGCCCCTTTATCTTTATCGGTATAAGCGGCTACGACCACGAAGTCAGCTATCGGAGCATTACCTATCCAAGTCTTCTTGCCGTTCAGAATATATTTCTCTCTCTCCTTGACTGCCTCGCTTTCAATACCTGTCGCATCAGAGCCAGCTTCAGGCTCGGTAAGAGCAAGCGCGCCTATCTTTTCTCCGGCTAGGCCGGGGACAAGGTACTTTTGCTTCTGTTCCTCCGTCCCAAACTTCCAAATTGGAAGGCAGGCAAGTCCCACGTGAGCGTTTATGCCCATAGCTATACCAGCACATATCCGTCCCATTTCTTCGACAAAAATGCTTTCCGTGACCTTATCGGCCCCGGCCCCTCCGTATTCTTCCGGATATGCTATTCCAAGGAATCCCATCTCTCCGAGCTTGGGAAAAAGCTCGACAGGAAATCTCTGTTCCTTTTCGTACTTTTCGACTAGGGGTCCTATCTCCTTCTCAGCAAAGTCTCTAGCGACTTCTTTGAATATTTTTTGCTCCTCAGTAAATTCAAGATCCATATGCTTTAGCTCATGACGCCCTATTGGGACCCTGAAAACGAGTATATCACTTGGCTGAGTAAAGACAAAAATGGAGCTCTCGGCCAAAGATGATTTTCTTTTTTAAAAGACTCGGTTTGAGCCGACTTCAAAAAACGAGAGGGACCAGAAGATTACAGAGGACGAGGCGGTCCTAGATGGAATAGAGGTCTTGGCCGTTGAATACCTACTTGAAATCGTGGAGTTTCTTTCAGGGGTTAGAGACATTAGACCGACTGATATTGACCTTAACCAATTATTCAATCAAAACCGTGAATACCAAATTGATTTTCAGGAGGTAAGAGGGCAGGAGCATGTAAAACGCGCTTTGTAAAAGAAAGAGTCATGGGGGTCAGGTCTTGAAATATAAGGTATTGTTGTCTATTGTTTAGTTATGGCACGCCCTCTTCGCATAGAATATCCGGGAGCTATCTACCACATCACCACTCGGGGCAATGCCAGACAGCCAATTTTTAAAGATGATAAAGACCGTGAGGTCTTTTTGGAAGTTCTGGGGCACGTAGTGGATCGGTACAACTGGCTCTGCCATGCCTATTGTTTAATGGACAATCATTATCACCTCTTGATTGAAACCCCAGAGGGCAATCTTTCGCTGGGCATGCGTCAGTTAAATGGGATATACACTCAGAGGTTCAATCGAAAGCACAATATAGTGGGTCATGTGTTTCAGGGACGATTTAAAGCAATATTGGTGGATAAGGAGAATTATCTTCTTGAGCTATGTCGGTATGTAGTGTTAAATCCGGTACGTGCAGGAATAGTGAAATTGCCGTGGAAATACAAATGGAGTAGCTACGGAGCGACGGCGGGCATGGCGGAATCGCCATCATTTTTGACAACGGATTGGATATTATCACAGTTTGGACATGGCGCTGGGAATAGCTATAAAAGCTTTGTGAGAGATGGAGTTAAGAAGAGTGGGCCATGGGAGAATCTTAGAGGGCAGATCCTTTTGGGAGGTGATAAATTTGTAGTAGGTCTTGAGCCTTATCTGAAGCAGGCACAGAAGGTAAGAGAGGTGCCGAGGGGACAGAGATTTGTAGAACGTCCTAGCTTAGGGGAACTTTTTAAGGGTGCAGTGGGTAAATCCAGACAGAAGAGAGACCGGTTAATTCAGAAGGCTCACTTTAGATATGCATACACATTGGTGGAGATTGGGAGGGTTTTAGGCTTACACTACAGCACAATAAGTAAAGTAGTGAATAAGACCAATTCACAATCCAAGACCTGACCCCATTAATCCATTAATCTCTTCATTGCCGCAATTGCAGGAAGCAGGACCTACAGCATTGAAAAAGCAAAAAAGGAAATTGGCTACAACCCGAATGTCAGCTTGGAAGAAGGACTAAGGCGGCTTGGTGATTGGGTTAAAAAAATAGGCGGAGTAGAAGGACTTCTCAACATATAGGCTTCAAATTAAAAATAAAAAAGGGGGATGGTCAGTCAGTGGAGAAATTAAGCGTAAGAGAAGCTACTGCAGAAGACGCCGAGAAGATGGCGATAATACTGAGGGAAATAGGTTGGTCCGGGAGAAGGAATGCACTTCCTCTTGAGGAAGTGGCAATGCCGATAGCAGAGCTTCTTCTGCACTGCAAGGAGGACAAAGCTGGACACACTGTGCTCGTGGCATCGGATGAGGATGGCAATGTGATCGGGTTTATCAATGTCCATTGGGTTCCATTCATAATGCTTGGAAGCTTTGAAGGGTATGTATCTGATGTGTTCGTCAGTCCAAAGGCGAGCGGGAGGGGTGCGGGCAAAATGCTTGTTGAAGCAGTAATGGAGGAGGGGAAGAAACGCGGGTGCATGAGACTCATGCTCACGAATGGAAAGGACAAGCCTTCGTACAAGGAAGGGTTTTATAAAAAGCTAGGATGGACTGAAAGACCCAACGTGGCAAACTTTGTTTATTACTACAGAGAGCCTTGGTCTTAAAATATGTCTTTGCCTCTCCTGTAATTAATGCTATCAGCTACATGATTGAAATTCTTGAGATACGATATTTTGAAGCTTTGGCTAAGATATAAAGCGATTAGGGTTATAATATAGGCAAATCCAGCTAACACACCAATTATGATTTCAAAAGTACTGAGCAGCACTGTTTTCGGAATCGACGCTTATTTGGTAGAAGTAGAAGTGGATATCGCCTTCGGCTTTCCGCAGTTCTCTACCGTGGGGCTTCCCGAGGGTGCGGTAAAAGAGAGCAAAGAGAGGGTAAAGGCTGCAATAAAAAACTGCGGTTATGATTTTCCTCAAAAAAGAATAACTGTAAACCTTGCTCCAGCCGACAGGAGGAAAGAGGGTTCCTCTTTTGACCTGCCAATATCTCTCGGAATTCTATCTGCAACGAGGATTTTGACTGATGAAAAACTAAACGATTATCTGATAATAGGAGAACTGTCTCTAGACGGAAAGGTGAAAGCGGTAAGGGGTGCGCTGCCGACAGCCATCTGTGCCAGGGATTCGGGACTCAAAGGAATAATAGTTCCAAAGGAAAACGCAGAGGAAGCGGCGGTCGTGGACGGAATAGAGGTGTTGGCTGTGGAATATCTGCCGGAGATCGTGGAGTTTCTTTCTGGAGTGCGAGAGATTAAACCGACTGATATTGACCTAAAACAGTTATTCAATCAAAACCGTGAATACCTAATTGATTTTCAGGAGGTAAAGGGACAGGAGCATGTAAAACGAGCCTTAGAAGTTGCGGCAAGCGGAGGACACAACGTTTTAATGATAGGCTCGCCCGGGACTGGAAAAACAATGTTAGCCAGACGCCTTCCTACGATTCTTCCCGATATGGGTTTCGAGGAGGCTCTTGAAACGACAAAAATCTACTCGGTTTCGGGTCTTCTTTCCAATAACTCTGCTCTCATTGCCACTAGACCGTTTCGATCGCCTCACCACACTATAAGCGATGCAGGGCTTATCGGGGGAGGGGCTGTGCCGAAACCGGGTGAGGTAAGCCTTGCCCACAACGGAGTTTTGTTTCTCGATGAACTACCCGAGTTCAGAAAAAACGTTCTGGAGGTTATGCGCCAGCCTCTCGAAGACGGCAGGGTAACCATATCGAGAGCGGTAACTTCGATCACTTATCCGTCTGGGTTTATGCTTGTTGCCGCTATGAATCCCTGCCCTTGTGGTTATCTAGGCGATCCGCATAAGGAGTGTACCTGTTCTCCAATTCAGATCCAGAAATATAGGGCAAAGGTTTCGGGTCCGCTCCTCGACAGGATTGATATTCATATAGAGGTTCCTCCAGTGAGGTACAAGGAGCTTTCGAGCGAGTCGGGAGGGGAGGGTTCGTCAGATATTAGAGAACGTGTAAACCGTGCGCGTGAGAAGCAGAGAAAGAGGTTTGGAAAAACGGGGATTCACTCAAACGCTCAGATGTCTTCCAGATATATTAGAAGGTTTTCAAAGCCGGATGAAGCGGGACTCAAACTTCTTGAAACCGCGATAGACAGGCTCGGTCTAAGCGCTAGGGCTTATGATCGAATACTCAAAGTTGCGCGCACCATAGCAGACCTCGATGAATCTGAAACGGTCGTTTCACATCATATCTCAGAGGCTATTCAGTACAGAACGTTAGATAGGAATTTGATTTAACAAGCCCAGGAGTTAGGTTGCGGTGCTGATTTTTTAATGAGAGGAGAAATAAAATGAAAGCAGTCTGGAAAGATGCAGTTTTAGCGGAGAGCGATGATACGATAGTCGTCGAGGGCAATCATTACTTTCCACCCGAGAGCATCAAAAAGGAATATTTTCGTGAAAGCGAAACTCATACGGTATGCTCGTGGAAGGGTATAGCCAGTTACTACAGCATAGCAGTTGACGGCGAAACCAACAAGGACGCAGCATGGTATTATCCGGAACCGAAGGCAGCGGCCGAGGAGATTAGAAATCGAGTTGCATTTTGGAGAGGAGTTACAGTAAGCAAGTAGTCTTTTTGATTTAATTCCATAGGTAAAAATAGTTAGAAACCAGCCTACCTGGCTGGATGAACAATCAACTAAGTATTCTGTTTAAGCTCAGAAACTGGATAAACTTTACCACATTCAGAGCAAGTTATATTTTCCGAATCCCCGGCATCTACAAATTCGGCTTTGAGTCTCTTTGCGAGTCTTTTTGCTTCTTCAAACTTCTCAGCCCTAACTTTCTCCGAATATTCTTCCTGCCAGCTCGATACGTCTATTTTTTCTTTAAAAAACTTTTCCTTTGGAATGTATGCGTGAATGCTCTTACCGCATTCGCAAGGCATAAATATAAAAGGGGACATAATCATACCTCCCGTGCTTTTACGTCCGCAAAGTTTAAAAAACTAGTATAACATGAGATAAATATCACGAATGTGTCGCTTATGAAAACTGTTTCGAGGAGGGGAAATTGGGTCTGTTGAGCGATAATTTGGGGGCTTGTTTTTATTCGGGCTTACGTTTTATAAGTTTATCAGGGTCTCTTGGCAAGTTGTCTAAAAATATAGCTCTCTTAACTGACGGGAGAACATAGTAATGCAGGATTATACAAACAGAAGAGACAAAAACTATCAAATAGAAAATGGCTTCCTCTATTTCCCTTATCGCGTATTGTTCCATTATGTTCAATAATTGCCTCTAAGTTGATAGCGGTCAATTAGACCTTGGTGAGGTTTTTTTCATGAAAAAGTCACATATTTTTATTCAGGCATATAACTTTGGTTGTAATGGAAAATTGACGAGTCAATGCGCTAAGCAATCTTCCATTTACTTTCGGATCGAAAATGTAGGGAACGCATATATGCGTTCCTTATATAGAAGCAAACACCCACAACGTACATGAAGCGACAATGAATCCGACTATTTTCTATTAATCCTTAATTATGGCTAAAATTGTTCGGCAAAAAATACGGGGAAGTTCATAATGGGAGATTCCCAAACGATTTAACAAATTAACAGCAATTAGGTTCACAGCTTATTATTTTGCCGACCAGCTAAAAAAGCGATACTAATTGCAACAGATTTGTTATAATATCACTAATAAGACTTTAACTTAAGGAGGGGCCGGCGGATGGGAAAAATAACTCCAACCTTAATAGTTTCCATCTTAATTGCAGTTTCCCCTGTTTTAGTTCAAGCCCAAAGTTTTAGAGCAACCGGTTTTAGGGGAGGAAATACTGTTCCGACTTTTAGAGGGGCATTCAGCACCAGGGGCAGCATTAATTCACGTAATGGCAGTACAGGATTTACAAACGGGAGAATTGGCAGCCGGTCATCGAGCATTACGGGAATTGGTAAAAGAGGTTTTAGTCCCGGGCTTTCCAATACAAACAGACACACATTCGGCAATAATTCAAATCTAACAGCCTCCACATTGAATAGCTCTATTTCTACTCAACCTCAAAATTTGATTAAGGCAAGAAAGGGCTTAGTTCAATCTGGAAATATTCATACCGCAGGTCCTAATCAAAGGTCGTTTACAAGGAACAAAGGTCTTGGGTCGAGTTCCTTGAATGGTGAACAAAATGCACCTTTCATACCGCTCAGAAAAAAAGCCGGTTCAACTTTTGAACAAAGCGAAATAAGTAACCAGCCTGCTATCGGCATGAAAAGGGTTTCAGTATCGGGAGTGGTGAATTTAAGAGGATTATCCTCCGCAACAAGAAATAACGGAGTTAGACCTGAGTCATTGAAAAACAAAGGAATAGTTGCGAATGGAGCCAGCAGTGCTGCGTCTAATTTCTCTAATTCCCCTACACAGAGAACAGAGATATCTCATTGGGTTGATGACAAAACTGGAGTGCTCCATTTTTCCAACAATGTGACTTCATTTCGTAAAGGCAGAGAGACGATCGTTTTCGTTAACGGTAAAAAAGCAGATTCAAAATCAGCGGCATCAAATTCCAATAAAACCGATTCAACTGTTTCTAAAAATAGTTTAACGACTCCGAGGGCCGCCGTTCTAAAGTCTGCAGTACGAGGAAATAATAATTCGTCAGGTTCTAATCGTGGTTTGATGCTTGATAGTGATTCGAGGTCGGCTACAGCTTTTCATAATAACCGTAACTATGATGTATTCCACCACCATTTTCACAGCCATTTCTTTTTTTCTCCATTTTTCACACTCCCACAATCTACTTTCTTCTTTGCGTTTAACCCTTTTGCATTTCGAGTTTTTGTTCTATCCCCATTTTTTAATTTTTCCCCTCTGCACAATTTCTTTTTTCTAAGTTCCCCTTTTACTCCGCTTATACCTTCGCCTCTATTCAGTTTCCGTCCGATATTTTTCTCACCGTTTTTTACCCCGTTTACATTTGGGTCAGCTTTTTTCTTTAATAATCCTATAATAAGCAATCCAATTTTTGTGCTTAGCGATTCAACTTTTATTCATTGAATCTCGTTAGAGTTGATTGTTCACATGAGCCAGATTTCCTTGACAATCAAACGGGATTTGGTAATATCCTAGACTGACTTTTAACACGGTGACAAGTGAGATGAAGAGTTATATAGCAAGAAGTGAAGTCATACAAAAGAAGTGGTATCTTATCGATGCAAACGGAAAGAACGTTGGAAGGATTGCAACAAAAATTGCCGGTATATTGAGGGGCAAGGGTAAACCTGAGTTTACTCCTCATGCGGATATAGGCGATTTTGTCGTTGTGATAAACGCAGATAAGGTCAATTTTACCGGTAGAAAATGGACTCAAAAAACCTACTATTGGCACACGCCCTACCCGGGTGGGCTTAAGTCGATTACAGCTGATGAGTTGTTGAAAAAAAACCCTGAGGAAATACTGAAAAAAGCCGTTTGGGGAATGCTTCCTAAAAATAAAATGCAGAAAGATCTCATAACTAGAGTGAAAATATATTCCGGTCGTGAACATCCCCATCAAGCCCAGAACCCTGAAGCGTTGGAGGTAAAGTAAGAAAAATGGCTGAGGTTAAATACTACGGAACTGGTCGAAGGAAGACATCTATCGCTCGAGTATGGCTAAGGGATGGCGATGGGAAAATATCAATAAATGACAAATCGGTCGAAGATTATTTCCCTCGTGAAGCATGGAGAATACGAGCACTTGAGGGGCTTGAATTAACTCAGAACTCGGGGAAATTCGATGTTTTTGTAGATGTGAACGGTGGCGGTCTTACTGGGCAATCGGATGCTGTAAGACACGGAGTCGCAAGAGCGCTCCTACGCATTAGCGATTCATTTAGAAAAACTCTAAAAGTGGCCGGCCTTCTTACTAGAGATCCTAGAATGGTCGAGAGCAAGAAATACGGCAAGAGAAAAGCGAGACGCGGTCAGCAGTTCTCTAAGAGGTAATGCTTCTTGGAGTCGTGGCAGCTATAGCTCGACTTTGCCACTGAAGCTCACGATAGGAAGTTGGGAACCACTTGCCAACCCAAGATAAAAAGTCCAACAACAAAAGAACAGATATCATCTCGCCGAGAGGAAAGCTTGGGATTTTACTTCCCGGAATAGGCGGTGCAGTCAGTACTACGTTTATTGCTGGTGTTGAAGCGATAAAAAGAGGGCTTGGGAAACCTATAGGCTCTCTTACGCAGATGGGCACAATTCGTCTCGGCAAAAGAACCGATAAACGTTCGCCCTTAATAAAGGATTTCATTTCTCTTGCAAAACCCGAAGATTTGGTTTTTGCAGGCTGGGATATTTTCCACGAAAACTGCTACGAAGCCGCTCTGAAAGCAGGGGTGCTGGAGAAAAACCTTCTCGATCAAATAAAAGATGCTCTTCAAGAGATAAACCCGATGCCTGCGGTTTTTGACAGAGCGTATGTTAAAAACTTGAAGGGCGGGTATCGAAAGACTGGAAAAACGAAGATGGATCTTGCCGAGCAGCTTATTGACGACATCAAGAATTTCAAAAAAGAGAGTAAGCTCGACCGTCTGGTTATGGTGTGGTGCGGAAGCACTGAAGTTTACATAAAGCGTTCTGGAGTTCATGGTTCGCTCAAGAACTTTGAGCAAAGCTTAAGGGACAACCATCCCGACATTGCCCCGAGCATGATATATGCATACGCTGCTATTCAGTGCGGGGTGCCCTATGCAAACGGAGCTCCAAACCTCTCAGTTGACGTACCAGCACTTATGAAGCTGGCAAAGAGGAAAAATGTCCCTATAGCAGGGAAGGATTTTAAGACAGGACAGACGCTTATGAAAACGATAATCGCACCCGGGCTAAAGTCTAGAATGATAGGTCTTAAAGGCTGGTTTTCAACAAACATACTTGGAAACAGAGACGGGGAGGTTTTGGACGACCCCTACTCTTTCAAAACAAAAGAAGAAAGCAAGTTGAGTGTTCTCGAGTACATACTTCAGCCTGAATTATATCCGGAACTCTACTCGGACTACTATCATAAGGTTAGAATCAATTACTACCCCCCAAGGGGCGACGAGAAGGAAGCGTGGGATAATATCGACATATTTGGATGGCTTGGTTACCCGATGCAGATCAAGATTAATTTTCTCTGCCGTGACAGCATCCTGGCAGCTCCGATCGTTCTCGACCTGGCGCTATTTCTTGACCTTGCGGGCAGAGCCAAATTACACGGAATCCAGGAATGGCTTTCGTTCTACTTCAAGAGTCCGATGCACGGGGATGGGCTCTACCCCGAACATGATCTTTTCATACAACTGATGAAGTTGAAGAATACCCTCCGTTATTTAAAAGGGGAAGATCTTATCACTCATCTGGGTCTCGACTACTACGACGAGATGGGATGACTCTTTTTTTGGAATTACTTTTGGCAAATTCTGATCTACGACTAAAGCCTTACTTCTTTGGCACCTTTAGGTATTCACAGGATTCACGGACTCCAAGAACAAATAAACGCCGATTCGTTCTGTAAAACCTTTAGTATCCTTTTGCGGCGGGTTTTGTTCTTTAGGAATAGGCTGGTGGTGTTTGGTCAGAATTCCCAAATATTCTTTGAGCGCATGCCGGGCAACTTCTCTCGCCTCTTCTAGTGATTTGCACTCGCAGTCGATTTCGAGGTCTGGAAAGACCGGGGCGGTTATTGTGTATCCACCGGATGGGTTCGGCTCGAAAAAAACGGTGTAGAAATATTCTTTAACATTTATTGGACTCATCGTATCTGAGTTGAGGATGTTACTTATTTAGGAAAGTTCTATCAAACTGCGGCTCTGACCTGAGCGAGCCTGAGCCTTCTGTTTAGCTCTTTCAATTCTTTGGGATTTCCGCCGAAGTTTTTCAGTTCTTCAAGTATGGCTTCCGCTTCTCGCCGTGCTGCTTCTGTGTTGATGCTTGACGGGTCTTCTACATTATCCGTCAGTACAGTAACTTTATCATCCCTTACATCCGAGACACCATCCCAAATAATAACTTTTCGCTCGACTCCGTCTTTTCTATATCTAAGTTCTCCGGGCGCGAGGAGGGTTATAAAAGGGACATGACCTGGAAGAACTCCAAACTCTCCGAGTTCTCCTGGCGCAACCACTTCGTCCACTTCTTCATTGATAACAAGGCTTGATGGTGTAATTACTTGAAGTTCCAGTTTGTCTGCCAATTGTTGATTCTCCGTTTGGTATTTCCTCCCCCCCTTGCGGGGGAGGATTAAGGTAGGGGTTATTTCACCCCATCCCAACCTTCCCCTACAAGTGGGGAAGGAGAAAATGGTATCTCCAAGCTCGAATTTAGCCACAGAGAGCATAGAACAGAAAGAGATGGAATTTGTTTTATCATAAGAACCCCCCGTAATCTCTACTTACTCTGTGGCCGAGTCTTACTCAGAAATAAGCTGTTTGGCTTTTGCATAAACCTCTTCAAGGTTTCCGGTCATGTAAAAAGCCTGCTCGGGAACCTCGTCCATGTTTCCTGCGATAACCTCTTTAAAAGCCTGAATCGTCTCTTTAATAGTCACATACTTACCCGGTGTTCCCGTAAACTGCTCAGCGACGCTGAATGGCTGTGAAAGAAGTCTCTGCACCTTTCTCGCCCTTGCTACCGTAACCTTATCTTCTTCAGAGAGCTCGTCCATTCCCAAGATGGCGATGATTTCCTGAAGCTGCTTGTAACGCTGGAGAATCCTTTGCACCTCACGGGCTATCTTGTAATGCTCTTCTCCGACGATCTTTGGGTCAAGAATTCGGGATGTCGAGTCGAGCGGGTCGACCGCAGGGTAAATCCCAAGCTCCGTAAGCTGGCGTGAAAGCACTATGGTTCCGTCAAGGTGAGCAAACGTGGTTGCAGGCGCTGGGTCTGTGAGGTCGTCTGCAGGAACGTAAATCGCCTGAACCGACGTGATAGATCCCTTGACTGTGGAGGTGATTCTCTCTTGAAGCTCACCTAAATCCCCTGCAAGGGTAGGCTGATAACCGACCGCTGACGGGATGCGTCCAAGAAGCGCTGACACTTCAGAGCCCGCCTGAGTGAATCGGAATATGTTGTCTATGAATAGCAGCACATCCTGTCCTCCGACGTCTCTGAAATATTCCGCGAGCGTCAGAGCCGTAAGACCGACTCTAGCTCTTGCCCCTGGCGGCTCGTTCATCTGACCAAATACCATCCCTGTATTCTTGATAACGCCGGATTCTTTCATCTCGAGCCAGAGGTCGTTTCCTTCACGGGTTCTCTCGCCGACTCCGCCAAAGACAGAAACACCTCCGTGTTCCTTTGCTACGTTGTGAATAAGCTCTAGAAGAAGCACCGTTTTTCCCACTCCTGCACCGCCAAAGAGCCCAATTTTTCCGCCCTTGAGAAAGGGCGCAAGAAGGTCAATAACCTTGATTCCGGTCTCAAACACCTCAATCTGAGTGCTTTGCTCGACAAAATCTGGCGTGGGGCGATGGATTGGCCAGCGGGTATCGGCTTCAATGGGGCCCGCCTGGTCTATAGGCTCTCCCACGACGTTTATGAGTCTTCCCAAGGCGCCCTTTCCTACCGGGACGGTTATACCCTCTCCGGTGTTCAGGGCGTCTTCTCCCCTTCTGATCCCGTCTGTGGAATCCATAGCGATGCAGCGCACTCGTTTTCCGCCTAGCTGCTGCGCGACCTCGAGGACAAGATTCCATTTCTCATTGCCTATAAGCGGGTTTGTGAGCTTAATAGCCGTGTAGATCGGTGGAAGGTCCCCGTCTTTGAACTCCACGTCTATTACGGGACCCATGACCTGAACGACTTTTCCAATTTTATCGTTATTAGCCTCCATTCTAATCCATTCCTCCTTTCCTTAATGACTCAGTTCCATTTACTATGTCCATGAGCTCTTTTGTTATTATTGCCTGTCTTGTTTTATTGAATAACAGCGTGAGTTTCTTTATAACGTCCTCGGCGTTCCTTGTGGCGTTTTCCATTGCAGTCATTCGCGCTCCGTGTTCGCTGGTGATTGATTCGAGGATTGCCCTCTCCAGGCGAACCTGTACGTATTTTGTGAGGACGAATTTCAGAACGTCTTCCCTATTCGGCTCGTAGAGATAGTCTACGGGTACGGCATCGCCGGTTTTTTCTTCAGACTCTATAGGGAGTAGCTTTTCAAAGGTTAAAACTTGAGAAAGCGCTGATTTGAAGTAGTTATATACCAAAATCACTTCATCGCTATCGCCTCGAATAAATTCTTTTGACAAATCAGAGGCAATATCTTTTGATACATTACTGAAATTTCTTTCATTGATCCCTGTGTAGCTGTTTTCCACTCGAATCTCTGTCGTAGTAGCTTTGCGTCTTGCGAAGTGATCCTTTCCCCTACGACCTACAAACCTGAAACCTATCTGCTCGTAGTCCTTCGCATCGACTGTGATATAGGTTTCTATTTTTCTGATAAGGTTGCTGTTAAAACTGCCGCAGAGACCCCTGTCCGAGGTCATAAAAACCAGGTGGAGTTTCTTCCTCTCTTCGGGGCGTTTGAGAAGGGGATGACTTTCTGGATCGCTCCTTCGAGCGAGGTTCTTAGCGATTTCTCCAAAAGAATCTGAAAAAGGCCTGAAAGATTGGAGGAGTCCCTGTGCACGCTGTAGCTTCACAGCGGAGATGAGCTTCATAGCGCTCATGATCCTTCTCGTGCCCTTTACGCTGCTGATTTTGCTTCTGATTTGTCTTAAGCTTGGCATCAGTTCTCCTTAAGAATTCCTACTTGTCATGCGAGGAGCCATTCGTTAGACTCAGTATAAACTCCGCGACGAAGCAATCTCTTTAGATTCCTCACCAACTCCCTCACATTCGTTCGCGACAAGGTTCGGAATGACAATTCGTGTCAGATAGCTTCACGGAGTTTGCGCTGAGCATACTCGATTTTCTCAGCGTAGGCTCCGTGAATGTGTTCGCAAATGACAGTTTATGGATATACAAATTCTATTTCATCTCTCCTAGTTTTTCTGCAAGCTCATCGAGCGCCTTTCTAACTCTCTGTGCCAAATCGTCTGAGATATCCTTTTTTGTTTTTATCTCTTCAAGAAGGTTCTTGTGTGTGGCTTCAAAGAAAAGATAGAGCTCCCTCTCGTACTTTCTAACTACATCAACCTGGTAACCATCAACATAACCGTTTGTCACTGCATATATGAGGAGCACCTGCTTTTCTACTTGTAGCGGCTGATACTGGTCTTGTTTTAATGCCTCAACCAGCCTGCTTCCACGGGCAAGCTGCGACTGGGTGATTTTGTCGAGATCAGAGGCGAACTGGGCAAAAGCTTCGACTTCTCTATACTGAGCGAGTTCAAGCCTTAATCTTCCCGCAACCTTCTTCATTGCGCGGATCTGGGCAGAACCGCCGACCCTGGAAACCGAAAGACCTACGTTGATAGCGGGTCTTACACCGGCATAGAAAAGGTCGCTCTCAAGATAAATCTGACCGTCCGTAATCGATATAACGTTTGTGGGTATGTATGCGGACACGTCTCCAGCCTGGGTTTCGATTATGGGAAGAGCAGTGAGGGAACCTCCGCCTTCTTCATCTCTCATTTTTGCCGCGCGTTCAAGAAGCCTCGAATGAAGGTAAAACACATCTCCAGGATAAGCCTCTCGACCGGGCGGCCGTCTTAGGAGTAGAGAGAGCTGACGATACGCCCAAGCGTGTTTAGTGAGATCATCATAAATTACAAGAGCGTGTCTTCCAGTATCGCGGAAGTACTCGCCAAGAGCACATCCCGCATATGGAGCTATAAACTGGAAAGGCGCCGGATTGCTAGCTGTAGCTGCGACAATCGTAGTGTATTCCATCGCGCCGAACTCTTTTAATTTATCTACAACCTGCGCAACAGTCGACTGTTTTTGACCTATCGCAACATATATGCAGTAGACATTTTGGTCCCTCTGATTGATTATCGTATCCACGGCGATTGCCGTTTTTCCGGTCTGTCTGTCTCCCAGTATCAACTCTCTTTGCCCCCTTCCTATCGGTATCATTCCATCAATGGATTTGATACCGGTCTGAAGCGGCTCACGGACAGGCTGACGATAAACGACGCCGGGGGCTTTTATCTCAATTTGACGGTAATCTTTCGTACCCACTGTGCCCTTACCATCTATCGGCTGTCCAAGGGCGTTTACGACTCTTCCTTTCATATCATCTCCCACGGGAACCTCGGCGATTCTACCTGTGCGCTTTACTAAATCACCTTCTTTTACGTGTTTATCTTCACCGAAGAGAGCTATACCGACGTTGTCTTCTTCAAGGTTTAAAACAAGCCCCATAACACCGCCCTGAAACTCCACTAACTCTCCCGCCATGGACTTATCAAGCCCGTATGCACGGGCAATTCCGTCACCTACCGAGATTACCGTTCCGATTTCCGCCGTTTCTATCTTCTGTTCGTAACCCTTAATCCTATTCCTCAAGATCTCGCCAATTTCTTCTGCTTTGATTTCTTCCATCTTTTCTTGCAACTCCTTTTCTTTTATTTAGCCACTGGGTACACAGAGAAAAAGCAAGACACGGCATAACGAAAAATTTGTTCCTTTATCCTCTCTGTGCTCTCTGTGGCAAAAAAATTTCAAGCTATAGAGAGAGCAGCACGCATTCTCTCTAGTTGGTTTTTAATGCTGCCGTCAAATACCTTGTCTTCTACCTTTGCTATTATTCCGCCCAATAAAGCTGGATCAACTTTTAATATTATTTCAACGTCCTTCTCCGTAAGCTTGCTTATGGCTTCCTTAATTCTATCCAAGTCCGATTCGGAGGGGCTGCTAGCCATAGTGATTTCAGCTCTAACTTTTCCGGAGGCTTTTCGGATTTTTCTCATAAGAGGCTCTTCGGATTTTACCAGCGGTTTAAATTTACCCAGCTCTATTGCCAAGCAAATGAAATTAACGGTTAATTGATCGAAGCCCGCTCGTTCACCGACGTCCACTGTTATCGCTTTTCTTTCTCCGGCATCATAGACCGTGCTTCCCAGAATATCTCGCAGCTCTTCTCGATGAGAAAAGATTTTAAAGAACCGTTCGAGGTCAGCTGCTATCTTTTCGAGCTTTCCTTCCGCTTTAGCCGATTCTATGAGTGCCTCCATTAAATCTCTCAGTGTTGCGACTGATCCCATTTCTTCTCTTCCTCTACTTTTGTTATAAAATCCTCAATAAGCCGTCTTTCGTCGGCTTCGTCGAGATTCTGCATGATCAAACTCTCTGCGAGTCCTACTGCCAGAGAGACCACTTCCGACTGAATCTCCCGTCTTGCCTTAGCGGCTTCGAGTTTGATTGTTTCCTTTGCCTCCTCTGCGATCTTATGAGATGTGACCTCTGCCTGCTTCAAGATTTCTTCCCTTTCGATTTCCCCCTCTTTTCGAATTGTCTCTTTGAGAGCTAAAATCTCATCGTCCATCCTTTTCAGCTTCTCTGCATAGTCTTCGTATCTCTTTTTTGCTTCATCTATGGCTTTTTTGGCTTCTTCTATTTGATTGCCGATTGTACCGCGTCTCTCGACAAGGAAGTTTCTCAACGGCTCTTTGAGAAAATAGGCAAGAACGGAAAATAGTATGATAAAGTTTACGGCGTGCTCGCCGACAAACGTCCAGTTAAAACCATGCCCCTGTCCTTCAGTCGCAGCTATTGTTATTAAGCTTATGATTTCCGGGCTCACCAAAGCTATATCTCCTTTCCGAGGATTCGTGAAGCCATGTCACGGGAAAGAACGGCAATATCGGAACGCACTTTTTCTTTTATCTCTTTTGTCTCGGATTGTAACTTGACCTTGGATTCTTCCAGCAGAACTTGAGCCTCTTCCCTGGCTTTCTTGACAGCGTCTTCATACGCAGTCTGTGCATGACGCCTGATTTCATTCCTCTCTTCCATGGCAAGAGAGCGTGCCTCATTCAATTTTATTCTGTATTCATTTATTATTTGCTCCACCTTTTCTCCTAACTCTTTAGCTTCTTCAATGGTTCCACTGGTTAGTTTTTCCCTTCTTCCCAAGAGCTCTAGAAGCGGTTTGAAAAGGAGCGAATTAAGTATGAAGATTGCTGCTACGAATATGATTATTTGAATTATCAGGGTCTTATCGACACTGAGGATATTCTCAGCGGCCAATACGTCATTACTAGCGGAGAAGAAAAGAGTAACCAAAATAAATAGTAAAATCCTGATTGCGGTACTCACTCTAAATAACCTCCTCGACAAGAGTCGAAGGGGTACCTACACTTATCAAATCCCTAAGGTTTGTATCGAATCTCATCTCAAAGAGAAGTATCACGACTCTTATCTCGGCAAGAACCCGAAATGCAGCATATCCGGCTTGTCCATGAACCGATGGAACAACTGCGAGAACGCTTGCTCCCAGTATAATTCCCGCGATAAGCTCTCCTAAAACCGCAGGCTGTTTTACGAGTTCTGCCGACTCTGCGAATACTTTTGATACTATAAGAACTAAAGCAAGGGTAAGGAGATATTTTTCAACTGGAAGACCGCTCACTTCGTCTACATTCATCTATGATTTGCATATCCTCGGATAGTAAATCTAAAAAGAAAACCCAAGTTTTTAACATGAAAACCGTAGACTGTCAAACAATGTTATGGTTCAATACATGGGTAACAGTTGTTTAATATTTTCCCCTATAGTCATTGTATAATACTCATTAGGTGTTAAATAGCCAAGGGCTTGATGAGGTCTGAAGTTGTGATACTCATAA
>Ga0187893_10005635_pt1 | contig 22227 bp, 21 predicted proteins | sample MA1701074metaG_FD_139574 | JGI IMG/M metagenome (GOLD analysis project Ga0187893, IMG submission 139574) | White microbial mat communities from a basaltic lava cave in the Kipuka Kanohina Cave System on the Island of Hawaii, USA - MA170107-4 metaG ...
GAACGGGAGCGCGAGATCCTTGAAGCCGCATCCGAATCGAAGTGGATCCGAGCAGGAAAACGAGGTCCGCGTCGCGTATCAGGGTTGTCATGGACCGGCTGCGGGCAAGGAACCGGACGGAGGGATCGGCTTGTCCGGTGTTCGGTTCAAAATAGACTGGCAGGGAAGCCGGCTGTGTGAGTTGAGCGCGGACTGGTGCTCCGGTTATAGGAAAGACAAGCCAGAGAAGCGCCCATATTGACATAGCGGCAGCGTTAAGAAATTAGTGGGACAAGAAGAGCGAAAAGCGCGGGGAAAAAAGAAAATGGTTCCAAGTGACCGGCTTTCCAGTTTGCCCACCCGCCCGCATGCTTGGCGTGGACGTGGTGATTCATCCTGGCGGGTGGCTTCTCCGTTGCTCCCCGCAACCGTTTTGGGCGGCTGCGCTTCGTAGCTTCAAAGTCCACCTGCACCTGATGATAAATCAAAGCCGACTGCTCGTGGCGACCTTTCACTCGCCGACCCGGGCTTCCGCTCTCGCCGTTACCCGAACCGGGTCACTGCTCCCGATCTACCACTTCGCTTTGCCACACCGTCCCAGCCACGAATCCGTTCGATCTTCAACTCCCGGCCCCTTCGGAGCCGATCACTGCTGAAAACCCGTTATCCGCGCTTAGTCCGGCGTTCACCGCCTGACTTCGTCCCCCAGCTACCCTTCGGGGTTTTTGCCCCTTCGGATCCAGCCTTTCGGCTGACGCTGCTCGTCACAGCGCTCGCTGTGGGAACGATTCCTTGCGGCGAGGCTTACCGTGACCGAATCGCCCGATCTCTCTTCGCTCCCCGAAAACGTCGCTTTTAGGTTTCGCTTCCGGATCATCGTTCCGAGTCCGCTACGTCCGGCCCGGCTCCCTGTTCCGCTTGCCTCTTGGAACCAACACCATCATGAACCGAACGCGCTAAAAAGGCAAGCAAAAAGCGCACGGAAATCGCATGCTTCATACGACTCTATTTGATTTGTTTTCAATATTATAAACGGAAGTTCCAGTGGATTTCCTGTGAATAAAACGTCGGCGTGTGGAATTGTTTACAATGGAACTTGTCCGGCGAATGTGAAGTGTTGGTTATCGGTGGCGGACTCATTGGCGCCTCCATCGCATGGCGCTTGGGCTGTGCCGGAGCCGGCGTAACTCTGCTCGAGGCCGGCAGGCTCGGCGGCGAGGCGAGCTGGGCGGGCGCCGGGATGCTGATACCGGGCTCGGAATTCGAAACCGCCGGTGGATGGCGCGATTTTGCGTTTCACAGCCTGCAACTTTACCCCGGCTTCGTGAGCAAGCTGGAGCGGGAAAGCCAAGTCCAGCTAGATTTCAGCGTCTGTGGCTCTCTGGAACTGGCCGGCTCGGAACAGGATTGGGAACAACTGCGCGCACAAGCGGCGCGGCAGGCCTCCAGGGGCCAGCGCAACGAGCTGCTTTCGGCCAGAGAGGTTCAATCGCTGATGCCGTTGCTCCGGCCGGATCTGGAGGGCGGCGTTTTCTACCCGGAGGATGCGCAGGCGGATCCCCGAACGCTGATGGCCGCTCTTGAAAAAGCCTGCCTGGGGCGTGGGGTCATTCTAAGAGAGCGTTGCCCTGTGAAACGGATCCGGTTGAAGGCTACGGGTATCGAGGCCGAAACCGCGGCCGGGTGGTTCAAGGCCACCAGAGCAGTTCTGGCGGCCGGCGCCTGGAGCACGGGAATCGAGATGACCGCGCCGGATCGGCTGCAGCCGCTGCCAGACTGCTTTCCCGTACGAGGCCATCTGCTTGGGTACCGGCTGAAGCCGGGCAGCCTTCCGCATATCGTCCGCTATGGCCACACCTATCTTGTTCAAAGGCGGACGGGGTTCACGATTGCCGGGACATCGGAGGAGCGGGTAGGGTTGGATCGTTCCCTGGACGCGCCGGTCTGCGCCGATATCGCCGGCAGGGCTCGCGCTCTGGCGCCTGGGCTGATTCCTGAACTGCATGAGGAGGCCTGGACCGGATTCCGGCCGGGTATCGATCAGCCGGGACCCGCCGTGGGCAGGTGGGGCGATACGCCGCTGTGGCTGGCCTATGGGCATTTTCGCAATGGCATCCTGTTAGCACCGGCCACCGCGGAGAGAATTGCAGATGGGATCAGCGCCAGTTTGGAAAGGGGTTGACGCGAGCGAGCCTGGAATCCTCCACCAGTGAGCGAACGCGATTCCGGCGCCGCCACAACCGCTCGAGCAGCGCTTCCAGCGTTTCGCGGTCCCCATTGAGCCACCACTCCGGAACCTGGCGCAAAACACGGTCGAAGGTTTCCGTTGGAAAATTTTCGACCTGGTCAAGCCAAGGCTCAAAGGCGTCCAACCCTGTCACCTCCTCATAGACGACGGGTCGGCCGTAAAGCCCGAAAAGCGGTGAGTCCTCAAGCTTCCAATGGGGGCCTCCGAAGATAAAACCGTGATCCATCATGAGTGCGACGAAAGCGACTTTCCTTGTTCCGGGGTTGGCCATCCAGTCTTTGACCTGGGCCCGGAAGAAAACGCACTGCCGGGAATCTGCATTGGATACCCATTTGTCGAAAACCAGCACGCCCAGAAAATCACGAAGATTGGCAATCTGGCGGAGCAAGGCGTCGGGGAGAAAATCATAGATGGCGAAGCGGTCCGGGTCCACGGGAACGCCGGAGGCGAAGTGCCAGCCTGGCAGCACCGGCTCGACGCGGGTTCCAATTCGGATGGCCAGATCGGGATACCCGGCGAGGAAATCCGGGCTGATCTCGATCAGTCCGGTTTTGGGTGTAGGGAGGCCAAGCTGATCGAGCAAAAGGCCGGCTATCCACTCGTTCACCAGGATCCGGCGATGTTGGGGATTCTGTTTGAACTTGACAATGTAGTGGCGGCCATCGCCGGCGAGGATAAGGTGCGATTGCGCTCCACCGCGCATCCTTCGAATCCATTTCACGGCCTTCAGGGGCATGCGGAAACCAGGCGGCGGCCCGGCTGCGGAACAGCGAGCGGACGGGCTTCCAGGTGCTCAGGATACACTAGTCACTATGGCTGATGAAACCGCACAGAAAACCCCCAAGGGGAATGGCACAACCGACGAAGTAGCGCTGGAGATGATGAAGTTCATCGCGCTGACGACCGGGTATGGAAAACCGGGCGCCGCGACGGCGGGCTTTTCTGGAAAAGGGGCCAAGTCGGGGAGCGATGAGTACGCCGAAGCCTTGCTAAAGCTGTTCGACCGATGCCGGGAAGTAGTGAAGAAGGGTTACTAGCAGATCAAATCAAAGTCACCGAAGGCGGGGCGTAATGATGTCATTCATTAGCGCCCCGCGGGTTCCGGGGAGAATCAAACCGATCACTTCTTCTTCTTGCCGGCCTTTTTTGCGGCCTTTTTGGGCGCGGCTTTCTTGGCGGCTTTTTTGGCGGGTGCTTTTTTCGCGGCTTTCTTTGGGGCCGCCTTTTTGGCTGCTTTTTTGGGAGCCGCCTTCTTGGCCGCTTTTTTGGGAGCTGCCTTCTTGGCTGCTTTCGGGGCTGCCTTTTTCGCGGCGGCTTTCTTGGGAGCAGCCTTGCTGGCGGCCTTTTTCGGCGGCGCCTTCTTGGCTGCACTAGCCGGCTTGGCGGACTTTGCGGGTTTCTTGGCCGCTTCGGGCGCCGGGGCCGCCATTACGGCTTGCGCGGGTTCCGGTGCGGCTTGGGTCTGCCCTGCGTCGGCCGGGCTGGCTTCGCTTACCGTGGCTTTGATGATTTCCTCTTCCATCAGTTCCTCGTCATCCTCTCCGTAACTGTACTCCTTGATCTCCGTATTGAACTCGACGTGTTCCCGGTAGTAATCGAAGTCTTCGTCCTCGGGAAACATTTCGAGCGCGTTCTGTTCGGGCATGGACAAACCTAGAATACAACGTTTTCACGCGAAGGCAAGAGGAAACCTTGAGGAATTCTTGATTTTTGGCGGCAGGATTCGATGTGCCGGTCACTTGGCGGCAACCGCGGCTCCGCGCCGCGCTTTTCCGGCTGGGCCCGCCGGTACGGAGGCCTTGCGAGCGGCTGGTCTTGCGGCCGCCTGCCGCGAAGATTTCGATTTCATCGCGGTGGATTTGGTGGTCCTCGAAACCTTTCCCCGCCCGGTGGCGGGAGAAGCTTTGACGGTCCTTGGCTCGGCCGTGTACGCGACAGGAATAATCACGGCGTCGCCGGGGCGTAAATCCCGCGCAACGGCGGTATTAACGGCGGCGATCCCGGCCGGCGCCACGCGGTAGCGTTTGGAAAGGGCGGCCAGCGTATCGCCTTCCAACACCCGATGCAATCTCCAACTGGCTCGCTTTTCAGCGGGAATCCCAGTAAGACTCGCCACCAAAGTCTGGGAACGTCCCTTGGGAACGCGCAGAGCATAACCGGCGGGAGCCACGCCGCGAAGCAGAGCCGGATTCAAATCACGGATTTCCGCCACGGAAACATCAAGAATGTCGCCGATCAAAGCAAGGCTCGTGTTGGCGATCATTTCCACGGTGGCGTATTCGAGCGGGGGATCCGCTGGAAGCATGTCGATGCCGTAATCGGCTGCATTGCGGGCTACAATCGTCAGCGCCAGAATCAGCGGAACGTAGTTGGAGGTTTCCCGGGGGAGGGCCCCGCGGCTGCGCAATTGCCAGAAATCGGCGTAGCCGGTACGCTCGACACCTCTGGCGACACAACCTGGCCCGCAGTTGTAGGCTGCCATTGCCAGGTACCAATCGCCGAACTGGTGATAAAGATCTTTAAGATGCCGTGCGCCGGCTCTGGTCGCTTTCTCCGGATCGAGACGGTCGTCAGAGTAGGGAGTTTGTTTCAGCCCGTATTCATTACCCCGAAACTTCACGAACTGCCACATTCCGGCAGCGGCCTTGGGTGACACGGCGCGAGGAAGGAAGCCGGATTCGGCTTGCGCCAGATAGATCAACTCCCGCGGGACGCCTTCCTCGTCGAGAATGCGGCGGATCATGTCCTTGTAGCGGCCGGCCCGCTTCAATCCTCCCTGAAGCGTGCGGCGGCCGCGCTCGGAGTTGAAGTAATTCACGTAGCGCAGGACTTCGTCGTTGACCTCGAGCGGCAACTGGGAAAGCGTGGCTTTGATCTGCTCGGAGACTTTGTTCTTCAGAGACGGGTCAATGGGGAAAGTAAGGTCGAGAATTTCCTGCAAAGGAGACTTCTCATATTGCCGCGCCTCTTCATCGGGAAGTGCCGCGCCCAGGCCATCGAGGTCGTAACGGTGGATTCGCTCGACAAGGTCTTCGAGTTTCTTTTCCATCAAATGCCGGTCCGGGGCAGCCGGTGATGAGGCCAGAAGCAAATCGATGGCCCGGTCGAATTCGGCGCGCGAGCCGTCCAGGTCCCCTTCAAGATAGAGCCGTTTGCCGGCCTGGAACCGCTCCTCAGCCCGGCGAATTCGGATATCGAGTTGTGGCCGGGGAGGCACCTTCGGCTCGGTTCGCAGGAAGTTCGGGATCTCCTTCGGAGAAAACAACGCCTGTAGCAGAGGCGCTTCCTGATCCTGTTGCGGCGCAGGGGCTTCGGTTGGCGGAGCTTCTGCCGGTCTGGGAGCAGGCGGAAGAAAAGACGTGCGGAACAGTTCGGGCTTTGTGGTTGGAGTACAACCGGCAAATCCCAGAATCGCTATAAGAACAAAAACTAAAACCGGGTGCGGGTATCGGTTTGTTTGCATCCTAAACGGGTTTCCCGATCAGTCATCAGACGCGCTTATTACATCGGAAACTCCGACTGTACACTGTAGACGGGGTCCGGGTCAATCCCTTTTTTCATAGACTGGACCGCAACGCTTCATAAAGTAGTAGATGGAAATGGTGGACTCCGTTTTCCCTCCTCGCCGAGAATCGGCCGGCGCGATAGCTACGGGAACCCAACCCCTTCTGCACGGCCTCGCAAATGCGAATATCCTCCTGCTGGATCTCGTCGCTGAAGGCGACGGTTTCCAGTTTGACGGGAACGGGTTGGCCGTTTTCGGGGTAAGTAAACCATTCAAAGATCGTTAAGGTGCGGTCATGGGAAAGCGGGACGATGAGGTTGACGCTCAAATTGTCGGGGTAGACGTTGAGCATCAGGTTCGGAAAAATCCAAAAATACAGTGCGCGCTCCCCCGCTTGCTCCGGGCCGTATTGCCGGCGCTCGCCTTGGTTGACCGTGCGAATGGGGGCATGTTGGAGGGAATGCCAGCGATGCGTTTCGACCCGGTAACGGGAGTAATCGAGCTCGCGAAAAAGCCCTGGATGAGCGGTGGGAAGATGATACCCCTCCAGGTAATTGTCGACATAGACTTTCCAATTGCACTGGACGATGTAATCCCGCCTTTGCGAGAAGTTCAATTGACTGAACTGACAGCCCAGATCCTGGATTTGCATAGGGATGGAGCCAATCACTTCATCCCATGAAGGAGCTTTTCCGTCTACGTTGATTAGAACAAAAGGGCCCCAGGTCTCAGCACGCGAGGGAGGCAGGCACACCTGGCCTGGATCCCAGTCGGCCACGCCTTCAAACTCCGGAGCTCCGTGCAAGCGTCCGTCGAGCTTGTAGCTCCATCCGTGGTAGGGGCAGCGCAGCACACTGCCGCTTCCGCATTGCTCTACAAGGATGGAGCCGCGATGGCGGCAAACATTGGAGTAGGCGCGCAAGACGCCATCCTCGGCTCGTGCCACCACGAGCGGCTCGCCAGCAACCTCAGCCGGAAAGTATTGGCCCGGTTCGGCCACCGCAAGCTTGTGTCCCGCCACCTGCCAGGTGTGCCAGAAGACGGCGCGCTTTTCCAGATCGAGAAACGACGGGTCTGTATACCAACGTGAGGGGATCGTCCAGGCCCGGGCCAGATCCGCGGTGTGCTGATAATCGGAAAGATCCATAGAGGCATGATAGCGCCGCTGTGATAGGATTCTACGTTGGAGCGGAGAAAGCTTGACCGTGTTCTCGGACTGGCGTTCGGGCTCGCGGTTACGGTTGGAGTGACCATCGGGGCCGGTATTCTGCGCAGGCCCGGCTCGGTGGCGGGCGCCCTCGGGGATCCGGCGCTGATCCTGCTGATGTGGACGGCGGGCGGAGTCTATGCGTTGGTAGCGGCGCTGACGGTGGCTGAGCTGGCAACCGCGCTGCCAGTTGCGGGAGGTTTCTTCATATGGACGCGCCGCTCGATGGGATCCGGTCCGGGCTTTGCCATAGGATGGTGTGATTTTCTTGCCAACTGCGCCACCATCGCCTACTGCGCCGCCGCTATTTCCGACATTCTGTCCGCGATTTCGACAGTGGCGCGGGGCTTCCCGCAGGCGATTGCTTTATCGGCAGTGCTTCTTTTTGCCGCGATACAGTCGCGGGGGATCCGGTCCGGAAGCCGGGCGCAAAAAATCACCAGTTCGCTGCTGGCCGGGGCGTACTTGTCGCTGGTGGCGGTGGCGTTCCTGCTGGCGGAAAGAGCCGTGGAGCCGGAATTCACGCCGCGCCCCTTTCCCCTAGGCTTGATAGGCGCTCTGGTCTTCGCTTTTCAATCGATTGTAGTGACCTACGACGGCTGGTATCAGCCGGCATATTTCGCCGAGGAGGTAGTAGAGCCGTCCAGGAACCTGCCCCGCTCGATGGCGTTGGGCGTGCTGGCAGTGACCGCAATTTATCTGCTGATTAACGGAGCGTTGCTGTGGGCGCTTCCCATTTCCCGGCTGGCGGCAAGTGAGCTGCCCGCTGCCGAGTTGGCTTCATCGCTTTTCGGCGATCGCGGCCAGTTGTGGATCACGGCGCTTTCTCTTTTGGCGCTGCCGCCGTCGATCAACGCCTGTCTGCTGGGAGCGAGCAGGATTCTGATGGGGTTGAGTCGCGAGGGGCTTTTCTGGAACCGGGCAGCCTCGGTGAACCCGGGCGGAACGCCCCACGTAGCGCTTGCAATTACGGTCGCCTTCTCGTCGGCGCTGGTGATGACAGGAGGATTTGAGCGCCTGCTGGCGATGGGCGGATTCTTCTTCGTAACGATGCACTGCTCTGCATTTGCGGCGCTGTTTGTGCTCCGGCGCCGGGAACCGGGGCTGGAGAGGCCGTTCCGCGCGCCGGGCTACCCATGGTCAACCGGAGCGGTGTTATCGATCGGGATTGGGTTTCTGGCCGGCGTGGTGATCACAGACACCGTCAACAGTCTGCTGGCGCTTGGTTTTCTCGGACTCTCGATGCCGCTCTATGGAATGCTGAGGCTTGGCCGTAATCGCAGCTCTAACCGTTGACCGCAGTTACTGATTAACAATGCCGGCGGCGGCTTCAGCGGCCCGTGCAGCTTTGATTTTCTTTGTTTCCATGGCTTTTTGGACCCAATTGTCCGCCAGAGCAACGTCCTTCTTATAGTCTTCCGGGGTGTCTGCAAGGTCGGCCCGCTCGCGAATCAGCAGGTTTATGTAGGCCATGGCGTCGTCGTATTCCTTGTCGATTTCGAGCGCTTTACCCAGGTGTTTCAGGCCCTCTTCGATCATGGCGCCCCACTGCTGCTGCAACTCTTCCTTAACCTTCTTGTCCTTCAGTGGACCCGGGTCCTCCGCCTGCATGCCAAGCTTGGCGCGAGCGGTCATCAATGCCGGGTACCATTTGGCCCAAACGATAACGCCAAGGCTGTAATACGCCTCTTTGTTTTGCGGATCGACGTCGGCAAGCTTCTGATACCACTCTCTGGCCTCATCCAGTTTTTTGAGCTTGTCCTCAAGCTTTTGCATGCCCTGCGCCTGGCTGTAATGCAACGAGGCAAGAGAGGCAACGGCAATCCGGTCCGCGGGATTCTGTTCGAGCACTTTGAGGAAGTTATCTTTCGCGAGACGGTGCATTTCCAGATTCTCGCTGGACTCGGCGCCGGGGATGTACTGGCTCATGTACGCAGTGGCCAGATATAGCCGGGCAGTGGGGAATGTGGAATCCAGATCCACTGAAGTCTTGAAGTGTTCGACGGCTTCGGCGTACCGCGCGGCCTTATAAGCCGTCACTCCCTTGTTCAGATGATCACGAGCTTTCAGCTTGTCGCACCCCAGGTTGAGTGTGGCCAAAGAGGCCACGGCGGCAACGCCAAGCGCCAGTTTCCAGTTGTTGCCCATGGGTATCCTCCTGCTCACTGCCCTGCCTCAATTTTGGGCGTCATCAAACCTACCCTGTCAATGCCGGCGCCCTTGGCGATATCGATGGCGCGCGCCACGTCGCGGAACTCCAGGTCCGGGTCGCCCTTGACGAAAACAACTCGCTCGGCGCGGGTTTTGAAGACTTCCTCGAGCCGCGATCCCAGGCGCTGCTCAGTGATGGGTTCATTATTGAGCATCATCGAGCGGTCCTTATTGATGATGATTACCACAGTGCGATCCTGTTCGGGCGGGGGAGGCGGGGCATCCTTAGGCGGCGGTTGCGGCACCAGGGCCTCGAGTCCTTTGGGGGTCAGTGGGGTGATAATCATGAAAATGATCAGCAGCACCAACAGCACATCGATCAAAGGCGTCATATTGATATCGGCTCGAGGTCCAGATCCCGGGCCGCCCGTTGACATTGACATAAGATTATCTCTCCTTCCCTAAACAGCGACCCAGGGCCGCTATTGCCCTTCGGTGCGCCGGTCAGTCTGCTGCACCTGCTCGGTAAGCAGACCCAGGTTGTCTACACCGGCGGTGCGGACGTTATCGATGACTTCCACTACCTTCTCAAACTTGGCCCGCGAGTCGCTCTTGATATACACCGTTTTGTCGAGCCGGTTGGTCAGCATGTCCTTGACCTTTGAAGTAACGTTGTCGAGGGTCATCTGAGTGGTGTTCAGAAAAACGCGCCCGTCGCGGGTAACGGCAACCAGCACGGCGTCGTCCTTGTCGGCGTTCTGCATCGCGATGGGATGCTTGGTTTTAACCAGATCCACGCTGACCCCTTTGGAAAGCATGGGGGTGATAACCATGAAAATAATCAGCAACACGAGCATCACGTCGACCATGGGGGTGACGTTAATCTCGGAAACGGGAGGCGCCGCTTTGTATTTTCCCATTAATTCTCCTTTTCTCGCCCACCCGGCAGCTTCGAAAGTTTCGGTTGGATCCCGGAGAGCGGGATCCAACCGGAAATTTTTCAACTCGCCAGCCGCCAGCGGAGCTTTCAATGCACGCGGGTGCAGCTTACTTGCTTGTACGCTGGGAACGCTTGAGGAAGTAGTCAATCAGTTCCGAACTGGAGTTGCCCATTTCGACGTCGAAGGCCTCCACGCGGTTGGTGAAGTAGTTAAACATCATGACCGCGGGGATGGCGACGAACAGACCGAAGGCGGTGGCCACAAGCGCTTCGGAAATGCCGCCCGCGACCGCGCCCAATCCGGTAGACTTCTCGGTCGAGATTCCCTTGAACGCGTTGATAATACCCACAACGGTGCCGAACAGCCCGACGAACGGAGCCGTGGACCCAATTGAGGCCAAGCTGCTTACGCCGCGCTTAAGTTCGGCGTGAACGATGGCTTCGGCGCGTTCCAAAGCCCGGCGGCTGGCCTCGATTTCATCGCCGGGTATTTCTGTGCTTATCTGATGAGCCCGAAATTCCTGCAAGCCGGCCACGACAACCTTGGCGAGGTGGCTTTTCTTGTAACGGTCGGCGATCTTGATCGCTTCGTCCAGCTTGCCTTCCCGAAGTGCGCCGGCCACGGCCGGAGCAAACTGCCGGGATTGATTGCGGGCCGCATTAAACGCCAGCACGCGGTCAATCATCACACCGATCGACCATACCGACATGATGAACAGAATGATGACCACCGCTTTGGCGAGCCAACCCATCTGCGCCCACATCGACCTTAGGTCGAAACCGATAGCGCCGCCTTCCTGCAATAGCATTAGGGCGAACATTTGCATTTGAAAAATCATGTCAAGTCACTCCTGCGAGTTGAAATCAGGCGGGCTCGAAAGGCCCGCGTCTTAGCTGCTCAATGTAAAGTTCACGTCAATTTGGGTCACAACTTCCACTGGCTCGCCGTTTAACAGCGTGGGTTGGTAGACCCATTGTTTGACGGCCTCCGTCGCGGAGGGAACCAGCAGCGGGTGCCCGCTGATCAACTGAAGATTCTGAATCGTACCATCCTTGCCGATAATGGCTTGGAACCGAACCGTGCCCTGGATTCGGGCCTGCTTGGCCAAAGGCGGATAAGGTGGCTTCGGCTGGCGAATCAGCTTGGCCGACTGCACATTGCCTCCGACTCGAATACGTTGCGGGGTCGCCGGCTTTTCCTCTTTCTTTACTGGAGGCGGAGGCGGAGGAGCCGCTTGAGGTACCGCGCCGATAATGCCGCCAATCACTCCGCCGGGGGTGCCGCCGGGGACGCCACCCGGGACGCCTCCCACCACTCCCACGGCTCCGGCCATGGGCGGCATCTCCTCTTCTTTGATCATCGCGATGTCTTTGGGGATCTGCTTGGGCGCCATCAGTTTTCCGGCGTCGAACTGCTTGGGAATCACTTTCACGACTTTGATGGGCTGCGCGGCCGGAGGAGGAGGAGGTGGTGGTGGTGGCGGCGGCGCCACCAGGAAACTGGTGAGCGTGGCTCTGGGCAGGGTGTCAGTGTAGATCAGGGGAATGATCACCAGTACAATCACGGCCAAGGTCTGTACCGCAAACGACGTGAACACGGTCCAGGGCTTACTGGTTCGGCCGTAGCCATCAACCAAGCTTTGTTCGAACATGATCTTTTCTCTCCTCCATGCCGCAGCCGGGCTGCGGCGAAAAAGGGCAGCGACGGCAAGGCCGCCACCAACAGCTTCTACTTGACCGCCTGCTTGGAGGCAGCGGTCATAACCACCGGCGGGCCACCGGACCCTTTTCGATTTCGCCGCTCAGCCCAGTTCCTCCAGACGATCAGGATCGGACTGGCAATGAAAATCGAAGAATAGGTTCCCACGATGATACCAGCTACGAGCGCAAACGCAAACCCATTCAACACCTGCCCACCGAACACCAGCAACGCAACCGCCGTCAGGAAGGTCAGCCCGGCGGTAAGGATCGTTCGGCTCAGGGTCTGGTTGATGCTCAGATTCACCAGATTCTCGTATTTCTCTCTCCGCAGCAGCTTCATGTTTTCGCGAATGCGGTCGAAGACGACGATGGTGTCGTTCATCGAATAACCGACCAGCGTCAACAAAGCGGCGACGACGGTTAGAGAGATTTCCTTATCAAAAATCGAAAACAAGCCAATCACCATCAGCGTGTCGTGGAGAACGGCAAGCACGGCGGCTACCCCGTAGATCCACTCGAAACGGAATGCGATGTAGATCAGCATGCCGCCAAGCGCGTAAAGAGTTGCCAGGATGGCCTGGTTGCGTAACTCCCCGCCTACTTTGGGGCCGACAATCTCGACGTTGCGTATGGCAAATGGCGATAGGGCTACTTCCTGCTTGACAACGTTAAGGATCGCCGGGGTCATCCCGTTAACGCCCGCAAGCCTGTCCAGATTGGCGATAACACCGAAATTAGGGCTGCGGTCGCGAAATGCCAGGATGGACCTGACCAGATCCTGAAGCTGCTGCTCATTTAACCCCGCCGAAGCCCGCCCGAGGGGGTCGCGAAGCCGGTCAGCGAGGGCTGCCTGCCCGGTGTTGTGTAAATCGAGCTTGCCGGTGACCCCGCCAAAACCGGCTGCCAGGGTCTCCACCATGGTCTTTCTAACGATATCGAGTTCGGTCTCGCTCTTGAGCTCGGTCCCGATAATCACTTCCTGTGAGCCAGGGATTTCGACTACTGATATTTCCCCCGCAATCCGGGCCGCCAGCGCGGCACGGATCTTTTCCACAGGCGGCGCTTGCACGAACTTGACGTACATGTTCACGCCCCCGCGGAAATCGATGCCATACTTTATCCCGCCCTTCATGCCCAGACTGACGAAACCTGCAACTGTGAGCACGATGGTAGCTATTATGAACGGCCACTTGTTGCCGAGGAAGTCAAAATTCGTGTTCTTGAATAACTCCATGCAGTCCTATCACAACCGGCGCCTGAGTCGTTTAGACACCGCTGGTTGAAAAACAGTTCCCGTTCGGAACCCTAACACTATCACAAAAATGGGGTAATTCACAATCACCTTAGATGCTCAGGGTTTTTACCTGAGGCTTGCCAAGCAATTCCCAGTCAAAAATGAACCGGGAGACGAACACCGACGTAAACACGTTGGCGATCAGTCCGATGACCAGCGTAACCGCAAAGCCTTTCACCGGACCGGTGCCGAACAGGAACAGAAACGCACAGGATACCACTGTCGTCACGTGCGTATCGATAATCGTCAAAAAAGCTTTGCTGAAGCCCGCGTCGACAGCGGCGAGCACTCCTTTGCCGGCCCGAATTTCCTCCCGGATGCGCTCAAAGACCAATACGTTGCTATCCACCGCCATGCCGATGAGAAGGATGATGCCGGCAATGCCGGGCAGCGTGAGAACGGCGTCGAAATAGGACAGCGCGCCGATGAGCATCACCGCGTTCAGCACCAAAGCGACCGCGGCGTTGATTCCGGCTTTGCGGTAATAGACCAGCATGACAATCAAAACCGCCACCAGGCCGACCAGGCCCGAGATAAGGCCTTGGCGGATCGAGTCGGCGCCCAGTGAAGGGCCAACGGTTCGCTCCTCAAGATAAATCACACTGGCCGGAAGAGATCCGGCACGAAGCACCAGCGCCAGATCGGAAGCGTCCTGCTGATCGGCGGCGCCGGTAATCCGGCCGCTGTCGCTGATCTTGTTCTGGATCGTCGGGGCGCTGCGGACGGCATTGTCCAGCACAATGGCGAGCCGTTTGCCAATGTGGGTTTCCGTGTAGCGTTCAAACCGGCGTGCGCCATCCTGATTGAGCGTGAACGAAGTTTCCCATTTACCGAATTCACCCTGCTGGGCGCGGGCGTTGCGCAAATCCCGGCCAGTGATCACGGGCGTGCGGGCGACCACAAAAAAAGCTTCCGTCTGGTCGCCGCGAGCGGGTTGGCGAATGATCTTGCTATTCAGCGGCAGCACGCCGCCGTAGTTGAGCCGCGCCTGTTCGGGGTTGGCGAAAGGACCGTCCTTCACATCGTAAAGCTCGAGCAGGGCGGCCGTGCCCAAAATCTGTTTGATACGGGCCGGGTCATCGACGCCTGGCAACTGAACCAGCAGCTCGGATTCGGCATCGGAGCGGCCGCGCTGCTGCACGGTCGATTCGGCCAGTCCGAGTCCGTTAATGCGGCTTTCGATGGTGTGCATGCTGCGGATCAGGGTGTCGCGGCGAAGCGCCAGCGCTTCGGTGGGCTTCAGATTGAGCCGGTAATCCTCGGAACTGATGGAGCCCAGGATCCATTGCGTGTGCTTTTCGGCCACCAGGCTGCGCAAAGCCCCGGTTTTGTCCACCGGGACGCCTTTGATCGTAATCTGAATCTGATCGGCCTCTTCGAGCGATTTCGGCTCGTTGCGATCAATGGCGTTAAAGGCGATGCTCGCTTTGTTGAGATCTTCGCGTAAACGCTCGATGGTCACATCGGCTTCGGCCCGGAACGCATCCTGCACCTGAACCTGCAGCACCAGGTGGCTGCCGCCGCGCAGGTCGAGGCCGAGCTTGATGTTCTGGGTCCAATTGGCGATGAGTTCGTCTTTGGACTTGGGAAGGCCGGTAATCCCGTATAAGCTCGCCAGCGTGATCGCCGCGATCAGGGTAGCCTTGGGCCGTAAGTTCTTTTGCATTGCGGTTTCCTTACTTCATGGTTTCGGGGGCCAGCCCCGACACGGAGGCGCGGGTTATCTGGAGTTTTACATTCTCCGGTTTCACGCGAACAACCACCGTTTCGCTGTTCAGTGAGACAATGGTTCCGACGATTCCCCCGCTGGTCACGACTACGTCGCCGTTCTGAAGATTGGCGAGCAACTTCTGCTGATCCTTGCGCTGCCTCTGCATGGGCCGGAGCAGCAGGAAATAAAAAATGGCGAAGATCAGCAGAATGGGAACAAAGTTGAGGATCGGGTTGCCGCCCGGACCGGGCGTAGCCTGCAACAGAAGCAATCCTGCAATCAAATGACTTATCCTCTTCTTTCAAAAGGGTCAGGCGAGTGGATCACAGGATGCAACCTGGGCGGACCCAAACTCCCCAACCAGGATCAGCCGGCTTCGGCAGTCCTCCAGCGCCCTAGGAGCTCCGGAAATGTCCCAAGCAAAATACTCTGCCTGATTTGGCGCATAATGTCAAGATACCTCTGAAGATTGTGCAGGGTAGCCAGCGTGGAATAGAGCATCTCTCCGGCCTGAAACAGGTGCCGCAAGTAAGCCCGGGAGAACCGCCGGCAGGCGTAGCAGGGGCAGGTTTCATCTACAGGGGATTCATCCTCTTTGTAGCGTGCCTGCTTGATAATAAGCCTGCCGCGGCTAGTGAAGAGGCACCCGTTGCGGGCGTTGCGCGACGGCAGCACGCAATCCATCATGTCCACGCCGAGGGCAGCGTATTCCGCCAATTCTTCGGGCATGCCGACCCCCATGACGTACCGCGGGCGGTCCTTGGGCAGCAACGCCGCCGAGACCGCGGCCATCTCAAGGCTTAACGGGCGGGGCTCGCCCACCGAGAGTCCGCCGATGGCATATCCGGCGGCATCGATCGCAAGGAGACGTTCGGTGCACTGCCACCGCAAGCCGGCGAACATCGAACCCTGCGTGATGGGAAACAATTCCCCGCCCCCGGGCCGTTCCTGTTGCCGGCGGCGGTAATGCTCGAAGGCCTCACCCGCCCACCGGATGGTTCGCTCCATCGACAGCCGCGCCGCTTCGTGAGTGGCGGGATATTCCAGGCATTCGTCAAGAACCATGAGGATGTCGCTACCCAGGGCGAGCTGGATGTCAACGGTGGATGCCGGCGTGAACAAATGGGGATCGCCATTGAGGTGCGACCGGAACAGCACGCCCTGCTCGCCAACTTTACGCAGCGCACTCAGGCTGAACACCTGATAGCCGCCCGAGTCGGTCAGGATGGCGTGAGGCCAGTCCATGAAGCGGTGCAGTCCGCCGAGTTTTTCTATGGTTTCATGACCGGGGCGCAAGAAGAGATGATAGGTATTGGCGAGCAGAATCCGCGACCCAAGCTCGCCCGACAGATCGCGCGGCATGACGCCTTTCACGGCGCCCTGCGTGCCGACAGGCATGAATACAGGCGTTTCCACCACGCCGTGGCCCGTGTGCAGAAGCCCGGCACGGGCTCCCGTTTGTGCGCACACCGCCTGTATTTCAAATCGGAAGGGAGGCAACTTTCATTGTAAAGCGTGCGGAGTTCAAATCCGGCGCACGTAGGCGTAGTAGGCCCCGCACAAATCGTTGCCGGCCTCGTCCTGAAACCAGCCATGGAGTTGTGTCTTCAGCGGGCCTTTCAGTTTCACGCGGAACACCGCTGCTTTGCCGCCGGGGGCGGTCTTGGCTGAAAGACTTTGGCCCGCGATCGACAGACGCGCCGCCCGGATGGGGATCGCCTTGCCTGCCGGCAGTCCTCCCACGGTCATCTTTTGCTCGGCGCGGGGAGCGTCGAGCGGCAGATCGAGCTCGACTTTCCAGCGCCGCAGCGCGATTTCGTATTCTCCGTCGCGCTCTACGAATACGTTCCAGGGTCCTCCGCGCGGGCCTCCGGCCCCGCTGAGCACGGCATTGGCGTTATCGCAATAAACCTCTTCCCAGTCCGAGCTCGAAAGCGCCACGGGATTCTCCTTCGCCGAGCCGATCGAGATCGGACTGAAATCACGCAGACCCGGCTCCACGCCCGCCCACCATTTTTCGTAGTGCTCACGCATGCGCTGAAGCACTGCCGGGTTTTGAGCGGCGGCATTGGCGGTTTCGCCGGGATCGGCTTCGAGATCGTACAACTCTTCGCCCTTCACCAGCCGCCATTTTCCCCAGATGACCGAAGAGTCCCATTTCTTGAGAATCTGCCCGTATTGCACCACCAGCATCCGATCGGCAAGAGCAGGCTGGCGGCCGGTCAGCAACCCGGCCAGGCTTCTTCCGTCAAACCGGGCTTCGGCGGGCTTTTTTAGCCGGCATAGATCGATGAGTGTTGGCAATACGTCCTGCATCTGGGCGGGCGTGGCGATATCGCGCGGTTGTCCCAGTTTGCCTCCCGGCCAGCGCAGGAAGAACGGAACGCGGTGGCCCCCTTCATAAACCTGTGTCTTGCGCCCGCGCATGCCGGCGTTGAAGGTGTTGACTCCCGCCGTGCCGCCGTTGTCGGTCATGAAGATGACGATGGTGTTTTCGCGGAGACCGGACTCGTCGAGAAACGCCTCAAGCTTGCCAACGTTTTCGTCGAGGTTGGCGATCATGCCGAAGAAGTTCGCCGGCAAGCCCGGCTTGTTGTAAGGCGCGGCGTATTTGGGAGCCACCCAGGCCGGACCGTGCGGCGTGTTTGTCGGCACATAGCAAAAGAACCGCTCCTTCTGCCGCTGCCGCTGTCGCATCCAAGCGATGGCCTGATCAAACCAGAAATCGGTGCAATAGCCGGAGAAGCGTTTCTCAACGCCGTTGTGGCGGTAGCGGCCGTCGAAGTAATCGTTGTCGAATTCAGGGGCCGAGCTGAGGCCCCAGCCGAAAAAGTATTGAGCCTCTTGGAATCCACGATCTATGGGGCGGTAGGGGTAGTTGTCACCGGCGTGCCATTTGCCGAACAACCCCGTGGCGTAGCCGCCCGAGGCGAAAATCTCGCTCATCAGCGGAATGCCGCGGCGTATTACGGCTCGACCCGCAGTCACCGAAGTTGCGCCGTTGCGGAGCGCATCCTGGCCGGTGAGCAATTGGCCGCGGGTGGGCGTGCACATCGGAGCGGCATGAAAGCTGGTGAAACGCACGCTTTCAGAGTGCAGCTTGTCAAGCGACGGAGTCCGCAGCACGGGGTTGCCGTGCGCGGAAAGATCGCCGTAGCCTTGATCGTCGGTGAGGAGGATGATGACGTTCGGCGGCGAGGCCGTCTGCGCGTGGGCGCCGCGGAGAGAAGAGGCGGCCGCGGCCGCTCCCAGAAATTCACGCCGGTCGAGTGGCATCGTATTACTCCAGAATCTGGTATACCGGCTTCAACGCCGGATAAATCGCTTGATACGTCTTGTGAGCCCGCTGGTAGAAGGCCGAGGCCGGCTGTTGCGGTCCGATGCCGTCTGCCTCGCCGATGACCGCGCGGCACATCTCCACAACGGAGCCGTATTCACCGGCCAAGGCAAGCAACGCCGCACCATAGGCCGAACCCTCCTGGCTTTCCAGCGTGGTGACGGGCTTGGCGAATACGTCGGCGAACATCTGCCGCCAGAACACGCTGCGGGCGCCGCCGCCTGAGAGCCGCACCGAGTCCACCCGTACCCCAATCCCTTCGATGATCTCCAGGCAATCCTTCTGGCTGTAGGCGACACCTTCCATCAGCGCCCGGATCATTTCGGCGCGGCTGTGCCTGGCCGTGAGTCCCACCCATGCGCCCCGCGCTTTGGCGTCCAGATGCGGCGTCCGTTCTCCCATCAGGTACGGCAGCCAGAATAAGCCGTCCGAACCGGGTGCGGCCGACGCTGCCTGCGCGGTCAGCACGTCGTATTCAGTCCCCACAGCCAGCCGGTTTCTGAACCATTGCAGGCTGAGTCCGGCGCCCTGCGTGACGCCCATTACGTGCCATTTTCCTGGCACGGCGTGGCAGAAGGTGTGGACGCGGCCCGCCGGATCGTATGCGGGTGCATCGGTGTGCGCGAAGACCACGCCGGAAGTCCCCAGCGTGCACGATACACTGCCCGCTTCGACGATCCCGTTGCCGATGGCGCTGGCGGCCTGATCCCCACCGCCGCCCACGACGGGCGTGCCGGCTTTGAGTCCGGTTGCGGTTGCTGCCGCCGGTGTGATCTGCCCGCTGATTTCCTTGGATTCCGCCACTGCCGGCAGCCACCCGGCGGGTATGCCAAGGCCATCGCACATCACCGCCGACCAGCGCCGGTTCACAACGTCAAACAACGCTGTGCCGCTGGCATCGGAAACTTCGGTGGCGAATTCACCCGTCAGCCGGTAGCGGATGTAGTCTTTTGGAAGCAAGACCTTTCGCGCGCGCTCGAAGAGCGCCGGTTCATGGTCGCGCACCCAAAGCAGCTTCGGAAGCGTGAATCCGGTGAGCACGGGGTTGGCGATGGCATCGAGAATTTTTTCCGGCCCGAGCGTGGCATTGATAGCATCCACCTGGGCCTGACTGCGCTGGTCGCACCAAATCAAAGAGGGACGGATGACCTCACCAGCGGCATCAAGAATCACCAAGCCATGCATCTGGCCGCTGAGTCCGGCGGCCTGGATCTGTCCCGCGGAAACGCCTCCGCCGGCCAGAACTCCGCGAATCGCCGCTTGCGCCGCATCCCACCAGTTTTCCGGACGCTGCTCGGCCCACAATGGCCGGTGCATTGTCATTTCCTCGTGCGGCGCGGTGAAGCCAGCGTGAACACGGCCGCTACGGTCAATCAAGAGCGCGCGCGATCCGCCGGTGCCAATATCCAGTCCAAGCCAATACATGACGCGCCGAGCATTATCGCACGCCTTGTGTATAAAATGGGCGTGATCCGTTATGAACCGAAGAACGTTTTTCCAATCAACGGCCGCCGCTTCCGCGCTGGCCGCGCCCGCGGCTTCGCAAAACACCGCGCGCGGCGGCAAGCCGGCCCGCATGAAACTCGGCTGCCAGAGCAGCCCTACCGACGACAAACGACTGCAATTCTTCAAGCGCCATAGCGTAAACAATATCTGCGGCTATCCCAAAGGCAGGAGCGCCGACGGCCCTTACACACTCGAAGATCTGCAACGCGTCAAGGGTCTTTGCGAAAAACACAAGGTCAGCCTTGACCTGATCGCGCCACCTTTTCTGGCATCGAGCCACGTGGATCGTACAGCGCGGCCGGCGATCATGCTGGCCTCGAGTCCGGAGCGCGACAAGGACATCGCCGAAATCCAGCAATTGATCCGCGACTGCGCCCGCGCCGGCATTCCCGCCATCAAGTACAACATGAGCATTCTCGGCGTGCTCCGGACGGAGCGTACCCCCGGGCGCGGGGGATCGAGCTACAGCACCTGGCGAGTGAAGGAGGCCAAGCCCGCGACCCCGCACACGCGCGCCGGCGTCGTCAAGGCCGACCAGTTCTGGGAACGGATCACCTACTTCCTGGATCGCGTCATCCCGGTGGCAAACGAATACAAGATCCGCATGGCCTGCCACCCGCACGACCCGGGCGTACCACCTGAGGGGTACCAAGGAGTAGACCGTGTTCTAGGCACTATTGACGGTTTAAAGAAATTCATCTCCATCCGCGAGAGCCCTTTTCACGGCCTGAATTTCTGTCAGGGCACCGTCTCTGAAATGCTGCGTGATCCGGGCAAGGAGATCTTCGACGTGATCCGTTATTTCGGGTCGCGCAAGAAGATCTTCAATGTGCATTTCCGCAACATCAAAGGCCGCCGCGACGACTTCCAGGAAGTCTACCCGGATGAGGGAGACATCAATTTCGTCGAGGCGATGCGGGTCTACAAAGAGATCGATTACGAGTACATGATGATGCCCGACCACGTGCCGCAGCACCCCGACGACCCTTGCGGGGATCAGGCGTTTGCCTTTGCCTACGGCTACATCCGGGCGTTGCTTCAGGCAGTGGATCGGATCGCCTGACAGAGAAAGGCACACTTTTTCTGTAAATCGCTTGACTGGCGCTCTGGTCAAGAGAGACAATAGCCCAGTCGTTTTCACGACAGCAACAATCAGCGGTTCCTCTCCAGGGAGCGGGCCGTTTGTGTGTTGAGACGTTGTTCAGAGTCAGGAGATTTTGTAGTGAAAGAAAAAGGTGTAGTCAAGTGGTTTAACGCCGCGAAGGGTTATGGATTTATTCAGCGGTCGACAGGAGAAGATGTCTTCGTGCACTACTCCGCGATTCAAATGAACGGATACCGCACCCTCGATCAGGGCCTGGAGGTGGAATTCGAACTCAAAACGGGCCCCAAAGGATTGCAGGCCGAGAACGTGCAGCGTCCCTAAGGGAGAGAATGGTTTTTGAGGATGGGCTGCCCTCCCCGGGGCAGCCCTTTTTCTTGGGCGCTCAGCGCTGGCAGCCGGGGCAATAGTAGGTCGAGCGGCCGCCTTGCGGCATGCGGCGGATACAGCGCCCGCAACGCAAACAATGTTCACCTCGCCGGCCATAGACGGCGCAAACGAATTCCTCCGTTTCCAGCAACCGGCCCGGCGCCTCGTAGGCATGCTCGGCTGAAGCCACCGCCTCTTCAAGCACGGCGATGATGTGCCCGTGAAGCGCCTCCAGCCGGGCACGCCGGATCCGATGCATCGGCCTGGCAGGATGAATGCCGGCGCGGAACAGCGCTTCGGCGGCATAGATGTTGCCCAATCCGGCCACGCGACCCTGATCCATCAAAAACAACTTCGCGGGCAGCCGGGACCGGCTGGCGATCATCAGGAATTGCTCGCTGGTGAACTCGCTGGACAAAGGTTCGACGCCAACAGCTTCCAACGCCGTCCGGTCCTCGCCCGGCCGCAGGAGTCGCATTCTGCCAAGCGCCCGGGGGTCCTCAAAGACCAGCCCCCGCCCTCCTTCCATCTCGAGCCAAGCGCGCACGGCCGGGGAACGGAAACGCACATCGGGGACCACGACCAGGTTTCCCGTCATGCGCAAGTGGATCAGCAGCACCCAGCCGCCGGAAAGTTGAAGGAGAATGTGTTTTCCTCGCCGCTCCACGGAGTCCATCACACGGCCCACAACGCGGCTCAGAATCCAATGCGGTTTCTGAGGTCGAGTCACACTCGGCCGCTCAACACAGCCGCCGGTGATCCGCAGGCCCGTCACCTGCCGGCGCAGCTTCCGGCAAATGGCCTCTACTTCGGGCAATTCGGGCATTGCTTCAAAACACGGTCAGTTCAACGGGAGCGCCGGCGCCGCAGCCCAGCCGCTTCGCGGCCGAATCCTGCCGGAACACGATTTCGAGCAAACCCGCGCTACCTGCGATCACCACCGGCACGCCGAATTCTGCTTCCTCGTAGCTGGCCACTCGGCGAGCCACGCGCTCCAGCCCGACACAGATCTCGAACGGGCGATCGAGCAGCGGCGCAAACTCTTCGCTCGCCAGGTTCGTGATGAGATTCCCGAACCGGTCGATCTTCAATATCCGTCCGGCCCAGGTCCTCTTGCCCACGCGATACACTTGCATCAGGTTGCTGCGAAGCGCGTCGGCGATCGTGGCGCCCATCC
>Ga0187893_10005636_pt1 | contig 22227 bp, 16 predicted proteins | sample MA1701074metaG_FD_139574 | JGI IMG/M metagenome (GOLD analysis project Ga0187893, IMG submission 139574) | White microbial mat communities from a basaltic lava cave in the Kipuka Kanohina Cave System on the Island of Hawaii, USA - MA170107-4 metaG ...
AGGGATTAGCAGTCCATGGGAGTAGTTGTCGTCAAACCACCAGTCGTTAACCAGCTTCTTCAGGACTGAGGCATAGGCAAAAATGAGGGCGGCAGAGATGGCCAGAGCCCGCCAAAGGCTCCTGGTAGAGACACTCATTTCTTGCGGTTCCTTGCGGTTGTTTTCGAAGTGGAAGGGCAATTTCCCCTGCGAAAACGTTCTAACCTACTTAAAAGTGTTCGAGCTTAAAATTCTGCCTAAAAGCTTATACCAAGCGCAATGAGGATACAATACTGGAGGCACCTCATTCGCGACAAGTAATAAAGGGTTAATTACCGCACGATTCCAGAACAGCTAATAAAAAGAGTGACGGCGGCACGGCAGAAAAGCGGCCTTTGATTTAACTACTTTAGTGAGGTCGGAATATCACGGTTAATCAAGATCTTACCATCGAAGTGACAGGCCCTTTTGCTGCTTCTCTATGCTCCTCACACTAATAGTTTTAGCCTCTGGATGGGGCATTTTGATTTTAAGTTCGATTTGGTACAGAATTTGGTCATGGGAATCCGAAGTCATTAATATGATAGAAAATGCAGGTTCCCTTAAATTAGATGGCGGCAACTGATTATGACAGCTACGTGCGCGCTGAGTGGGACCTTTTTATTGAGGATCCGAGCAGGTTCCGGTCTTCGCTTGAGGCTGTTGCCGGGATCACAGTGGATCGGGTCCTCGATATCGGATGTGGAGCTGGTCAAGAACTCTTGCCTTTTGTCTCTACATCAGCAACCCTCGGCGTCGGAATAGATATCTCGCCTGAAGTGGGATTGGCTGGACGCGAGCTCTTCGCCAGACATGAACTGCAAACGCGAGTCGTGTTTGCACGTAGTAGTGCCGAACGCCTACCGTTTCGAACCCACACTTTCGATGTTGTCGTTTGCCGCCTTATGCTGCCTTACACTAACAACGAAGAGGCGCTAGCAGAGATGGCACGCGTCCTCCGCCCTCGTGGCGCCCTTTTTTTAAAGATACATCATGCACGCTACTACGTTCGAAAGCTTTGGAGTGGATTATTGCATTCCCAGTTTCTTTCAGCGGCGCATGCGTCACGGGTATTGGTTAACGGAATAATTTACAACATCTCAAGGAGACAACCGTGCGCCGCCAACGAAAAATTCTCGGAGACGTTTCAAACTAGATGGCTGCTTCGCAAAGAACTGGCGCGGCAAAAGCTATCGATTCGTCATGAACTTCCGGACTCAAACCCAGCAACTCCATCGTTCTTGGTAATCAAGGAAAGCTAAAGAGTTAACTAGCCAGAAATTCTCGCCCATTCGACCAGTGCGGTTTGGAACCCTGATCATTCACATCGTGGAGCCTACGTCGCACCCTCTTCCATCGAAACAACCGCACTAACTGATCCGCGGCGAGAAGATGAAATCCTGCAGACTCAATAGCCGAGCGAACAGCAAGGTCATTTTCATCACATCGGATAAAGGCACTCCTTGCGCCGCCTATGAAGCTGGATCGCTGAATTTGAGTCAAAAAACGCGAACCCAATCCGGTGTCTCCAAAATCTGGAATGAGATAAAAGTGCTCCAAAACAACGGAGTGTTGGCTGCATTCGAGAGGAGTTTTTATGTCCTCAAACCGAATGGGCTCTCGTGTCCTGTAAGACCAGCACCAACCCGCAAGCCGGTCATCCAACAAACCAGTGTGAAGCTTGTAGCCATCGCGCAGCAATGCCGGAGCTTTTTTAACAGTCTCCCGTATTTTTCGCTTCACATCTCTGGCTCTTCCGTCCCACCGTAAGAGATCTCGGAGATGATTTTCATGAAGGACTAAGCCCGATATCAAAACTGGTTCGTAGTGTTCTTGATCTCGGAATGTTTTAACAAAACTGAGCCACCTGGATCTCTCGCCAACCGCGAGGGTCGCGCGCTTTGCGAGTTTTCCGACAATCGCGAGCACATTTGGTTCGTCGCCTAAAGACTCCTCAGCAAGACCTTCTCTTATTGTTTCTGTGATACGGCTCCACTCCTGCTCTCCCTTAAGCTCCTTAACTAAAGACTTGGCTAATGTAACGGTTTTGTCTCGAAGCCTTCGTGCATAATATTGCCGCGATCGGGGATAGATCTCTGCGGTGGGCAAGTTTACGCGACTGTTCGCGAACCGTCTCTTGAATTCTTCCGTCCCAATCGTTAAGTCTACTCCCCGTAAACCACTTGCCTCAGCGCTCTGGATCAGAAGAGCCAGCATGACTTGGCCCGGTGAATACTTCTCCTCTCTGATATCAAATGATGGAGCACCCCAATAGAGTAAATCCCGCCACAGAAATCCGTAGTGTGCCGCAACCATTCTTTCGCCAACGTGCACTTTACTAAAATGCACCGACGAGCGACTATCTTGGAAAAGCCTATCGTAGAAGGCACGCTTGCGGAAGTCGTGAAATGAAACCAGCCGGCCTACATACATTTGCCGCAACGAATGTTGATCGTAAAACTCTCCTCTGATAGCTTTCCAGGCTTCGTCCGACTCGACGCGAACCAGCCCGAGCTTGCCTTCGCGACGATAGTGATTAATACGACGACGTACGGATTCTTTGCTGGTCAGGCTCTTAGATGATGAGTCACTACCAAAGTAGAAACGATAACACGGATGAGAACGAACAATTGTATGAATTCCTGAGTTGAAACCAGAGAGGGCCACCACAATGTTCACACTCTCCGATTCGGGTTGTGTGTAGCCCAATTGGAGTGGATTTGGATAATTCCCGTCGCGATAAAACTCCAACAGTTCGACAATTACTCCCTTTCTATGCTGGGGTTTTGCTACCACATCTCGATAATCAGACATCCCAGCCCCCGCAAAAACCAGATGGCCTGTATTTATGTCAAGAGCGAGCGGTACGAGGCCTACTAGACTATCACCATGCCTCACAGAGACGATTAAAGGACTAAACTGATCACAGTAGCTTTGATACCAAGCCATCGACCAGGCGGGTGATTGGAAGAAGTTTGCGGTGGGATCCTGAGCAATTAACTCTTCCCATTCTGCAACAAGACTTGAATCACGAGCTCTTTCAAGTTCTAGTAGACTCGTCATACACTGTGTTTGGTAGCCTGCACTCATTTGTTTATTAACTGCTGAGCGTTGAGTCTGGTTGGAACCTTGGCCCCAAGGCTATTAATCTCTCAGGTATATTAGACGACACTCTCTTCGGCATGAGGCGGCAAAGAGGAGCCAATATAGCTGTAAATAGTATACCATCTACTTGATGCAATCTTTTTTAATATCCAGTCCCTCTCAAGAATATCCTCAAGTTCAGGATTGAAATAGACAATCAAATTATCTCTCGGATGTTCTTCTAATGATCTTCGAATATTGGTGACAACAGGCGCGAGTACTTCTTCCTTAAACGAATTAAATATGAAGAAAACAGCCGGCACCGGAGGGATCGGATAATGGATGGCATCTACACAAACTAACTCGATATCCTTACACTTTTGAGAGGAACTTTTGAAGCGATTAATATTCTGCTCTGCGATTCGGTGGAGCTCAGGTACAAGTTCAATACCGACAATTTTTCTGAATGGTAGTTCGGAAGCAAGTAGCAGAGCACGTCCCTTACCCGAACCGAAATCAATGAACTGCATTTTTTCATAATTTATATCCAAATTAGAGAAAATCCGCCTAAAGAGTTTAGGATCAACTCCAATATATCCATTACCAAAAGCTGCGCTTGAGCTTGCGATCTCGTAGGTGCGCAATTCCACTGCTCTGATTCCATCACAGGTTCTTACACCGTGCTTCAGGTCGAAGAGTTTGCCCCGAGCGTGCAGGAGGTAAGGGCCAAGTTTGCCATATAGGTGAGTATTACGAATAAAGTCCTTAAGTCTTTTCATCATAATTGAGGTTAGATAGGAAGGACGTGCGCGAAGCGTACGGTGCACCCTTTAGCTTATCTCAGATTAGCGGTATGGCACAAGAGGGGTCTACTGGGGGCACAAAGACATTTGCTAGAAGTCCTAACGGCCAGTGCACATTTGTCTTTCTTCACGCTTAGCTCAAACAATGTTGTTGTTTTCGTGTATTAATCGTCCCTCACAATATCTGTTTCAAGATTTGGTGTTGGGCCACCGTCGATCAGTGCTAGAGCAACGATTCCATTTTTCTTTTAGGAAGCTTGCACCGAGCGTTTAATTTTGTCCGACTCTCCACTTTTGTTTTCACCAGATCTTGCAAAATATCTTGGAAATCAGCAGCCACTCTCTCAATCTCAAAAAGGTTACGGACACTTGGATTTCCCCATACGGGGAGGCACGCATCCCTATTCTTTCGGAGAAGCGAAAGGAAAGACCTGATTACTCGGGCAGTCGCCTCTGCATCCCTAGGATCTGCAACCAGACCTCCGAGTTCCATAATAAGGTTGGCCGCCGTTCCCAGTGGTGTGATGCCCAGAATCGGTCGCCCTGCGCCAATGTAATCTACTAATTTTGAGGGTAGAAAAACGCTGTTGTCCAAGGGCGCATCTATAATCAACAAACCGTCTGCTGAGACCATGAGTGCTATGCTCTTCTGGTAGTTAACCGAAGGCTTGATACTGACAAGTCCCTCGGGAAGCTTTTCAAGTTTAGTTTCAGAAAGCGTTGGATCCTCATTCCAGCCAATTAGCTCAAACCGAACATCTTTAAGAACCGAGGGATCAGAACGAACGATAATCTGCAGGGCATCAAACAAGGGTTTTGGAGTGCGATGACGGTAAAAATCTCCCAGATAACGTACAGTCAATTTATCGTCATCTCTTACTTGGCGCTGAGGATATCGCCTGGGATCAAAGGCATGCGGGATCACTATCGACTTATCTTTCCATTCCTTAGGATACTTTTCCAACACAAGCTCAAGGGTTTCTTTGGAAGTAAAAATCAGTTTGGTTGCTGCCCCTATTACCGTTCTTTCCTGGTGAGCGTTTATTGCTCCGGTTAAGGGATTGTATTCATTAAAAGGATTATCAACCCAGGGATCGCTAAAATGAGCCACCCAAGGGAGGTTGTACCGACGGCTCAATTTTAGACCTATTAGATGGTCGCTCATCGGTTGTGCAAATGAAACGATTACATCTGGCTTGAATCCGCTGTTGATCAGTTCTTCGACGGCGGTAAGAACTGCTGGTTTCCAGGAACGATATTGATCTGGAATCCTATTCAGTAGGGCACCAGAAAAGCGGGCCTTGATGGATGAAAATATTCTGATTTCTGATTGTGAATGAAATGGCACACGCAGACAGTCCACAGGAACGCAATCTCCATTCGGCTGTATTGTTGCGTCGATGTATTCACTTTTCTCGTCTGCGCAAACCACTACAGATGAGACCTGTAAGTGAACGAGTAGACGAGCAACTTGAATAGACCGAGGATATAGTATCGGGGGATATCGAAAAGATATTGCTAGCAACTTAACCGGCAATAGGTTCAGCCTTGTGCAACTTAAAGTCATCTATAAGCCCCTTGCTGCCATTCCTCCATTGATCGGAGTAGTCATTTCACTCCGTTCAAGATAAGGCGACTCAAAACCGATACTTTAAGTAATTCGCCACCTTTACTTGCGTTAAACACACGACCCTAATCTGAAATCTTTCCTAAAAGCCACAACGTGAGACACTAAAACCTTTCGTGGTTATGGATCTAAGGCTCAGAACCACTCTTTGGCGACCTAGTCGGGTACGGGTCGATATCTCAATGTTTGGCCAATGGTTATTTTCCAACCCACGATCTATGTACAGCTGGGGTGAAGGACTAGACGGGGCTGGCCTGCATCGCAAACTATGATTTTTAGGGGGCTTCTATAATTGCTGAGGATTTTTCGTATCAACGCCATCTTGTCAGAAAGTCGGCGACTCCTGTTAATCAAAACGGCTCAGTGCTTTCATCCCAAAGCTTATTAGTTCTTGAGGGCTTTTGAATAAACACGACTTTTCGGGGTTGAACACCCTCAAGAATCAACACCGAGTGTCCGAATATTCAAGGTCACATTATCACGGATCAGGGCTCATTTGAAAGAAGAAATAACCACTTTGATAGAGGATCGCGAATCATTGGGCACGAGACCTGCAGAATAATTGATGCTACCCACGTTGAGCCCAATCTTAGAGAATATTGTCAAATTAACCAGTTTTTTTCATTTTCAAAACATCTGGCACCAAGTTTACTATGTCTTGAAGCATTGACCTGCCACGAGGAAGAATTACTAGAACTGAGAGAGTTGTCGCTAGCATGATCGCGGAGCTTAATAAAGTACCCATCAGAGGATCAGATAGTTGGATAGATTTTCGAAAAGAGTAAAGTATGATCAGATTCGCTATTGCCGCATAGATCGCGGGAGCTATTGTCCTGTAGATATCCGCTGCCCTCACAGGTCCCGCGCGGCCCACATACCAAATGAGAAGCTGTTTACGTACGAAGAATCCAATTAGTGAGTAACTTGCAGCAACGCCAACGGCTCCCCAGGGGAGACCTATTATTACGGAGGCTCCAGTAATAGTCGCATCAATAATTCCCCACCTGAAGACCTCCTGAGTTCGCCGCTGTGAGATCATAAGCCAGCCTACTGTATTCGTAATTGGTTCCATCAAGCCCACCAATGCAAGGAGGGCAAAGATCCGTCCGGTCTCAGTCCATTGCGGACCCAAAATCAGAAACACAAACCAGTCGGACGACGCCATCATGAGAGCAACCAAGGGCATTGTCAGAATCGCCACTTTCTCAAGAAGTCTTTGGTAAGCTCGCCGATATCGATCTGGTGAGTCGATGAGCTTGCTCAAAGTCGTCAAGGCGACTCCGTCGAATGGAGTAGACAGATTCTCTATCGGCAAAAGCATCAACTGATATGCTCTGGTGTAGAGGCCCAGTTGCCGAGCGCCCCAAATGCGTCCAATTAAGAATTTGTCAAAATTCCGCGAAAAGTAGTTGACTACCCCATAGCCTGTCAAATTGGCGCCGAAGCTCAGCATTGAGCGCGTTCCCGCGCCTCTAACTGGAGGCCCGGGGCGCCAGCGACACGCAATCCAAACTCCAATCGCGTATGTGACGCTGGTAGCTAATTGTCCAAACACAAGCGCCCAATAACCCGCTCCACTCCAGGCTAGAGGAATTGCTACCAGCGGCGCGCTCAGAAGGGAAAAAACATCGATGACTGCAAGCACCATGAATCGCATTTGCCGCCTTAATAACGCATCATGTTGAACCAACAGACCGCCGAAAATGAAACTTATCGCTAAGGCCATCGTTACCGCTGTAAGTCGGGGATCACCGTAAAACCAAGCGACCAGGGGTGCCAGTAAAAAGGTCAAGCAGGTGATCGCGACACCCAAGCCAAGGTTAATCCAAAAGAGAGTGCTTATTTGTTGATGGTTTATCTCCTGTCGTTGAACGGTTGCAGTCGCTAGACCCACATCCTTGAACATCGCGATAAAGCCCGTCACGACTACCACCATACTTATGATCCCATAGTCTTGAGGGGTCAAAAGCCGGGCCAACACTACAGTAGCTGTCATGCTTATGATGAACTTGAATACCTGCGCGAGTAGAGCCACCAGACCACCACGAGCCGATCGGACCTTAAGGTCAAGTTTCAGGTGATCGGTGCGAAAGTATGATTCTCTATCCGACGATTGGGTATGAAAAGAGAACTTGAAGAGGCGCATACCTCAGTCTCCCTCAATTATCTAAGTTGTTGGCTAGGTTTTCTTTCCGAGGTTACTGTACCGAAGACTCGCAATCCAGTTTCGCGACTTAGAAAAAAAGTCTTGCACAATCCTTCATGGGAGTAGGACGACCCCTTATTGAGAGAAGGCACAATTTTGTTCCTGCAAGTTCCTTCGATGCATCGGGAACAGGGTAAAGCCAAAATTGGATAGTTTGTACACTCTTACCCTGTCGATTGTTGGGGTGGCTGGGAGGCGAGGTTATATTTGAACCAGCAAACGACGAAGGTGAACCCACTGTACAAGTAATAGAGCAAGTGCAAAGGGAATGCCAAGGCAGCGAATCTAAGCCCCTTGCGCCTTATGAAGAATCGATAAAACTTGTGATTGAGAACAGCGATCAATACCAGCAGCGTAACAACAATTAGCAGCACCTCGGGCACAATAATCGAAAGAGGGAGGAGAACAAGCGATACACCAACTAACCCAGCACTGATTCTATCGGTAGTCTGAAGATTCAAATCGTTCACAAGATCCTGGCTTTCAAAAATCAACATCGACCAGGGAACGGCCCGACAAAAAATGTCGGCATGTAGCATCGACCTCAGACTCCAACGTTTCAGATGTTTGGCCTGTAATTGCTTATCCAACAAGATCCTATGTCCTTTTGAGCACATTCGGTACCCTAGTTCAATGTCCTCAATAGCCGGCCTGGGGTAGCGCTTTGCGTCGAAGCCATTAAGCGACAGGAACACATCTCGCCGCACGGCTCCGCACCCCGCCCAAAAAGTTGCTGCTTCAGTCTTGGCTTGCTGATGAACAAAGCGATGGAAAAGGTTTTTGTACTGGGAAATGAAGTTCTTCTCCGCAGGCTCATCGTCGTAGGAACCAAAGACAGCCGCTATCGTCTGATGGTCGACAAAATCCATTGCGACTCGCTCGAGCGTGTCGGGTTTCACAACTACATCGGCGTCCACGAAAAAGAGGATCACACCACGAGCTGCCTGAGCGCCGAGATTGCGAGCTCCAGCGGGGCCCGACTGCAGCGGCATCTTGAGAACCTTAGCTCCAAACTCATGACTTATTGCCGCGCTGTTATCAGTCGAGCAATCGTCGACAACGATGACCTCATAGGAGCTGTAGGACTGGGATGTCAGAGCTCGAAGACAATCGGGAAGGAACTTTGCGCCGTTATATACAGGTATGATTACTGAAATGAACATTTTCTCAATTGTGGATCTACAGTCATTGAGTCGCGGATCCGGTTGACGCGCGAGCCCGCTCTTCCGAAGCAAACCGGTCTATCAGAATTCGCGCTATTACCTCATGGCCTCCTACATCGAGATGCTCGTCGTTCGGGATGTAGAGATTCTGATTGTTGAGGGCAGCTGCAACCCGTAGCATCTCAAATGCGTCAACAAAAGTGCAGCCGATTTCGCTACACAACTCTGCAAGCCGGGCACGAAAGTCCCGTTTTGCTTGAACCGCATCCACCGGCAGATAGGTGTTTCTGTCTTCGATCCGATCAAATGTAATGTAGGGCTCTAAGACGCGCACCATGGTTGGTACAAAGAGAATGATCAACCTGGCATTTTGCGACAGGCATAGTTGTTGACCCTCTTCTACTACTCGGCGCGTTTCGGCGAAGCCCAGAGGAATTTCGTCCGGCTGCCTGGGTTCGTAGCGATAACGCAATCTCATTCTTTGAGTAGCACCATTATTGTGTCGTACAGTCACCAGAGGTGCCTCGCTTAAACGAGTCTTTTTGAGCCACTCTGTAAGGAGTGAATAGTTAAAGTACCTTTCCTTCAGCGAAAGACTTTGCTCCGGGTCTTTTTTCCACTCCGCAAAAATATTAGCGTCCCCGAGGTCGTTCCCCTCAAACAACTGCCAAACCACCAAACGTGGTCGGTACTTTAGTCCGTATCTTTCGAGAACGATAAATTCCTGTTGTGGTCCGTAGGCGCCCCGCCCCAGGTTAACGCTGGTCACTCCTAACGCTGCAGCGACTCTTCGGGCAAAGGTTTCTTCCTCCGTTACCTGGGCAGCTTCGGTATAGGAATCGCCAATGAAAACTATATCCGCCTGCGGGATACGTGGAGGATTTCGAAAACCGTTCTCGTCCGTGCGATAGTCGACGAATCGGTTTAATTCCGGAACATGCCGGCGCCATGAGATTTCTGGCTTTCTAGCAAAACCAAGTTCGCTGTCCGGCATTGAGTATTTTCGTGGGATGTGGCCCTGATCAAGCCAAAAGTTAGGTCGCAATCCATCCCTAATTAGGAACGCGTAGGCAAAGTCACAGATAAAAAGCATTGCGAGTGAGGAGACCAGTATTGTTGTAAGCTTTGCAGCGAGATGTCGCTTGTACCTGGATGGGCTAGCCAGAATTGCTAGGATGCACAACACTGCCAGGCCGACAGGAATACCTAATAGAAGATCCTTCAGACGATAGTATCCCCAGAGTAAATCACCCCGAGGCCAGATTAGAGGTACGATCCATAGGTAGGCGAAAGACAGCACGAGAACAGACACGCCCAGCCAAATCCACCTCAGACGGGTAATTTTGCTGATTGCGAACGCAGATGAGTCTTTTGCATCAATCACGTCGAACGAATTATTAAGAGTTTTAATCCCCGAAATTTCTCAGAATATGCCGGCCCCTCGGCGACACAAACCGTTTTTTCCTATTGGTCTATAGGCGGAAGCCGGATAGGCGCAAAATAATCATGTTTGCTGGTGGGTCCGCGGCCAGCAAATGTACCTATTCTTCCGTCGGCAGCTACCACTCGAACCCGAGAATTATCGCGTGCCGTGATTAGAATAGAGCCATCCTTCCTTACCCAAACGTTTTCCGGATCCGCGATCTGTGCCTGGGATGCCTCGCCCCCATCTCCTGAAAACCCCGGTCCCTGGCTTCCGACCAAGGTCTCAACTGTCCGGTCAAGATTGATTATGCGAATAGCATTATTGTGCTCGTCACCGATCAATAGGCGACCTTTCGCGTCAATTCCCAGCGATTGCGGCGAATCGAATTTAGCGCTTAAAGCCCAACCGCCGTCTCCATCGTATCCCCTTCTTCCACAGCCGGCGATTGTGCGGATAATTCCATCCCCTCCCACTAACCTGACCACATGGTTCTCGCTATCGGCTATCAGCAAATTATCTTCTTTGTCTACTAGTATTCCATAAGGTGTGTTTAGTCTAGCATCCACAGCCGGGCCACCGTCGCCGCTGTACCCGGGTACACCCGTTCCGGCGACAGTTGAAATAATTCCCTCTCGACTTACCACACGAATCCGGTGATTGAATACATCTGCTATATAGATGTTGCCTTTCGAATCTACGCGCACATCGTAAGGTTGGGCCAGCGAGCTCTCGTTAGCGGGCATCCCATCACCGTTAAAGCCAGAGGTACCGTTGCCGGCGATTCTGGTAAGGTAACCATCCTTGCTTATTTTCAAAAGGGCGTTGTTGAACGAGTCGGCGAAGAGAATGTTTCCGTCCCGGTCGACTACCAATCCCTCGGGAGACCCGAGATCCACACTCTTAGCAGGCATTGGCACATTCGGTAAACCACCGGGAGGCGTAAGCATTCCTGTTCCGGCAATAACTGTTGCTCTGAGCGAAGAATCGATTTTCCAAACAAAACGGTCTCTATCTGAGATGTAAATGATGCCCGACGAGTCCTCTCCGATTCCCATTGGCGATTCTATTATCACGTTCAGAGCATTGTTTCCCTCACCTACTTCACCTGGGCCCCGCCAGTCGTATCTCCATTTAGAGTACTTAAGGTATATTCCCTTAAATGGCTCCCGAGTTTTGATCGCACGATTAATATCGGCATTTATGACAAATACGAACAGCGCGCCTGAAATTAATACGAGCAACAAAATTCCGGTGGTGATGAATCTAGACATATCTTGAGAGATAGGCTTCCGTGAGCCAAACGCTATGCGGTGGTTTTGACTATTGGACGCTTGCCTGACTTTTCAAGGGGGATCTCACTTACTACCTCTACTGTTGTTGTAATCTCTTCACCAAGTAGCTGAGCCAGATGCTGGTTCAAACGTTCTCGCCGCTCGTCAGACAGCAAACCAAAAGGAACCACCATTAGCTTCATTCGGCTCGGAGTTTCTATTACCAGCTGATATTGACGCACCACATCCACGTAATCATGCGTAACAAACAGGTAATGCCCCAGGCTTACCGGGTTTATCATCCTACCAGATGGAGTCCAGACACATTCCCTTGACCGGCCTTCAAGTTGCTCAACGAGCGGAAAACCGCGCCCACAAACACAGGATCCAGTCCCAGCCACTGCTAGATCACCGGTGTCGTATCGGATAAAAGGCATAGCGTAATTATGAAGGTTTGTCAGGACAACCCTGCCTAACTCACCCGGTGCTGCCGGCGTGCCATCTTCACGCACCACTTCCCAAACCACCAATTCAGTATTGACATGAAATTTATCAGGTGCCTCAAGACAGCTTTGAGCGCACCAGAACTTGAACTCGCGTTGACCATAGCGATTAATAATAGGACCACCAAAGTAACGCTCTATCGAGCGTCTCCGATCGGGAGTCAAAGTTTCGGCGATTGTCATAACACCACGGAGCGGGCTGCGTAAGAACATATTACGTTGAAAAAGTTCGTCAGCAACCGTCGCCAGGGTAGACGTATAACCAAGCACATATGCCGGCTGGAAGGCTTCAATACAGCGATAGATCTCTTCAGCCCGCCTCCCATCTAAGTCAAAGATAGAGAACCGTCGTTGCGTTTTGGCCTCGTATAAGGCTTGCAACCTTGCGTTAAATTTGTACCGAACTCGAGCATTAAGCGGTGTTCCTTTCGGAAGTGCTGGTTCGACTGAGGGCGGAGACATAATCCGAACGTATCTGTCAAATAGGTTGAATCCGAACCAGGAGTCATAGAAGAGATGACTGGCAAACACCAGGGGTATCATTTGACGATCGACAAAGAACTTAAAGGGCTCACCCGTGGATCCTGAGGTTGTCCACTCGAAGCGACGATGTGCCGGAATATTTGCCGCCAGAAAGTGCTGAGGTTGGTGCTCTCTGATAGTGCTTTTGGCGATTACCGGGAGCTGCCGCAAATCCGAGATGTTACGTAACTCATCGGGTGCCCAACCAAGACGGGCATAGATTTCCCGATAGAACGGGACGTTCTCTGCCGCATGCCGTAACAGACGACTGAGACGCACCTCGGTTCGCAGTTGCAAGGTTGACGCTGGTAACCATTGGACTCGCTGCATTTCGTGTAGGGCGGACCTAAAATGTCGCCCCACCAGGGTGCTGCCAACTTTAAGCGCCCAGGAAGACAGATCGATTCGAGACCTTGGCTGTGCCCGAGGCATTACCAGTTCACCAGCAAGCGTAGCGTTGGCACTAGTCATTTTTATCAAAACACCCTTCACCAGGGTTTTTATCTTATAAACTCTCAAGGCTAAAACTATTTCAGAACTCGACCGGTATCTCGGTCGAGAATTATTAGCAACATCCAACGCTTGCCACGCGATTCCCATTGTTCGTGCTTAAACGATTACCCCAGGCAGTTTTGGACGAGCACAGTGAAGGTGCTCGACCGACCGAATGATCAAACTACGGACGGAATGTTCGTTGAGATGGGACGGTCCAAAAAGATCCGCGCCCAAAGTTCACATTGAATCATCACCCAAACTCGCCAGGACCACATTTTCAACTCAATACTGGAACGACCCTTTGGTCTAACTCGCAACAGCTCGTCAACGCGGGCCGGGTCGAAAAAGCCCCGGGCTCGAACGTCGGATGGTCTAAGTAAGCTATGAGCCAGTAACTCCAAAATGGAGACCAAATTGCCATTAACTTGCATTTGTTGAGGTCGCTTGGGACGCCAGGCGATGCCCTCTGGCAAGAGCGGCCCAAGTGCTCGTCGCAGGATGTATTTCTCGGTGGCTGCTCGCACCATCAATCCTGCCGGGATTCGAGAAGACAGCTCCACTACCCGACGATCGAGAAAAGGCACCCTGATCTCCAGGGAATTTGCCATTCCCAATGCGTCAGCTCGCTTCAAGTAAAGGTTCGGCAAAATTGTTCGCTGATCATAATTCATTGCGCTTTCGATAGCTTTAGTTCTTTGACTCATACCAATCATTGGCGGAGCAGGCCTTGGATGCGGGTCCAGGAGAGGGGACTCAGGTACTTTACCCCACATAAACCTGGATAGAATTTTTCCTGAACTTGTTTTTTTCGCATCCTCACCATTCTGATAAACGTGCCCGTAGAGATCTCGGCAGACAGCAAGAGGAAGAGGCACTCTCGGATGCAAGAGCTTGTAACGCGCGTATCCACCAAAACACTCATCTGCCCCGTCTCCAAACAAAAGCACCTTGACAGACCTGGCCGCAGCCTGGCACGTAGCATATATCTGGACCGTCTCCATATGGCCCATCGGTTCTTCCAAATGCCAGATTATTCGTGGCAGAAGGTCGGCAACATTTTCAGCTGAGATGAGAATCTCATGATGGTTTGTACGGTAATGATCCGCAACCTGTCGAGCCGTAATAAGATCGGGGTCGTCCGTTCCATGTCCCACGGTAAACGTTTCAATTTTATCAGAGTGGTTACCCTGGGACATCAGCGCCACAATCCCGCTCGAATCTAGTCCACCGCTAAGCGCAGCTCCTACCGGTACATTGCTCACCATGTGGCTACGCACGACTTCTGTTAGAGTGGCGCGCAACTGCTGTTCCAGTTCCGGCTCGTTCCACCGCTCAGGAGCCGGCGCCGGATGGGTCCAGTATTTTCCAAGTTCGCATTTACCCTGACGCCAGATCAACCAATGGGCCGGCGGCAGTTTATGGACTGACGCAATCATCGATTCGTTTTCGATGTTGCTGGCATAGCGAATTACGGATCGCAACGCGCGACGATTGACGCGACGTTCAAGTCCTGGAACCAAAAGTAATGGTTTGAGCTCTGAGGCAAACGCCAAACCATCGTTCTGTTTGTAGTAGAACAGTGGTTTGATCCCCGTGCGATCTCGGGCCAGCAATAGCTCTCGTTTCTTCCGGTCCCAAAGCGCAAACGCGAACATGCCTTCCAGAAGTCTTAGGCAATCAATTCCCCATTCGCGATATGCGTAGAGAATGGTTTCCATCTCGGTGCCAGTCTGAAAGCGGTATCCTTGTTTCTGCAGCTGTTCTCGTAACTCTTGATAGTTGTAAACCTCGCCGTTGTAAGTGATTACCAACTCCCCGTCATCGCTGAGCATCGGCTGGTGTCCGGCACTTGAGAGATCCATTATGCTGAGCCTGCAATGACCCAGGCGCACATCTCCGTCCTCATACAGTCCTTGATCATCCGGACCTCTATAGTTAATAAGGGCCGTCATTTGACGGACCAACTCGAGGTCACCAATTCCTACTGTTCCTGTTATGCCACACACGAACTTTTGGATTCCTTAGCTTTAATCACCATTCGCCGCGAGAAACTCCAAGTTGATAATGCCGGCGACCCGTCAATGTATCAGTCTGGTTTCTGGACCGTATTGCACCGGAGACTACTGCCGCAAACACCAGCGTGGCGAGCAAAGAGCCGACGAGTTGAGCTGTCGCCGCCCCCTTCGCTCCGAAACCTGGTGCGAGGAATAATCCAGCCGCACCAATCAGCACTGCACGCATCGCCCAACCGAAGGAAACAAGCTTTGGCCGCAGCAAATAGTGGCTTGAGATTTCCAGCGGGCTTTGCAGTATGAGCAACGCCATTGAGGCTGAAAGGAGGAAAAATACAACGGCAGTGTTACTCAGTTCCGGCTGCAGAAGGTGGGGCAAGAGCACCACCAAAACAAGGATGACGGGAATGCATAAGATGGTAAGTGCGATTGATCCCAGAAAGGCACGTTTTACGAACTGCGTCAGGGCCTGGGTTGCAACGGTCTGGATCCGTGCCAAGAGATACTCGTTGTAGGCATTGTATACGGCAAAAAAACCCAGGCTCAACGTCAGGCTTAATCCGAAGATCCCGGTTTCGGCCTCCTGGCTGAGTAACATCAAGAGAAATGTACCCTGGTACAGCGTGAAGATTACGATTACATTTGCTTGTCCCTGCCACCAGGAATAGCGGAGCAGCTTTTTGACCAGCACTGAGTCAAATCGCCATTGGCTTGCCTTAGAAATGACAGCTGCCTGGAGCAAACCAGAAAGCAAACTCGCCCCATGATAGAAAATAAATACAAAATAAAATGCTCCGGTGAGGAGAGCCACCAGAGCAGTCAACCCGAATCTGAGGATTGCGGTACCGCCTTGTGCGAGGGCTGCTTGCGGATATTGATGCTTCGCCAGCCGGAAGTTGTAGCCGTAATCTACCAGCGCAGTTCCAATCGCACCACCTACAGCGCACCCGGCAACCCAAAGAGGCATTCCAAGCGAATAAAGCAGTGGCGCGGCCACAACCAGGAGAATGAGAAGTATTGCAGACGACGCAAATATGAACTTTAGTCCAGCCGAAACAACTGCACTCGAGCCTTCCGCCGTCGGCTCGAGCGCACTAAGGCGAACCATGCCCACGTTCACACCCATCATTAGAATACGACTTATCAGGAGTTGAGCGCTGATAGTAACTAAAAGCACGCCGTAGATTGCGAGCTCCAGCCGATTGGCCAAAAACAGCATTAACAGGGCGTTTGAGCCCATAAGGGAGAATTTGCTGCCAAGCACCCAACTGAGCTCAGCAACACCACTCCTCGCTTGCGACCATTGTGAATAGAACACCTCATTAGGCCACAACCCAAGCTTCTTGTTTGCTCTCATGTGGAAAGGAGTCCTTGGGTTATGCGATCGAAGCTGCCAGCCCGGAAATTGGCAGGGGACGGCCATCCAGGTCGTCCGGTACCGGTACCTTTGCAGCTTCGAGTACAGTAGGGGCAATATCGTAAATAGAACAGTCTGACAACTCTTGCCCGGCTGGTATTCCAGGTCCGGACATCAAAACAAACCCATGTGAAGAATGGCCGCCGGTGCGGCTATCCTGCTGCTTGATATGTAGGTTTCCGAACCGGGGTGAATAGACCGTCTCCCAGGCGAACGATTGATCCCAGAGCACGGTGAGATCCGGGAGTTGATCCAGGAAAGGGCCGTGAAAAATTTCGTGAGTTATTGTCACTCGCTTAACTAGACGTCGCCCCCCTTCTTTGTCAGTAAGTTCCCGTAGGGCGTTTGCAATGTCCCTACAAACGGTCTCGTAGTCTGAAGGCTCAACCAGTCCGTTTCGGTCGCGACCTTTCACACTAATGCGAATAGCTCCGACCGAATCGTTGTTCGGAATTGCAAAAGCCCGGCATCCTTCCCACTTCTTGCCACCGCGATACCAAAGGAAAAGGAGTTGATCCTGAGCCGATTGCGGCAGCATCCCTTTGATGGCGTACTGAAACCAACCAGGCATCACCATCTTCAAGATGCGCCAGGGATTCACCTTCGCGGTAGCGGGATTGGTTCCATTGGCGGCTCGGCCGGCCGGCGCTGAACCATACCCCCAAAGGTCGAGCATCTGTGGCAAATTCCAGGACGCATGAAAGATCGGGCCCATGCCGTGACCAGCAACAATCATAACCCGTGTGTTCGTGTCGACCAGAGACAACATTTCACCAATCTCTCGGTCCAGAGCGCGGTACACATCCTCCATCGCGGTTTCCAGATCCTGATCTTCTCCATGTCTGGGATGTGAACCGTCTACGCCGTGCCAGAAATGGTGACCGATGCAATGTGGAGCCGAGAACCCGGCAAAGAATAAGTCCCAGGGCTTTTCCGACATTAACGAGCGAAATACTTCACCGTGAATGCGAACGCCATCCAAAACACGTTGGCGAAGTTCGCGCAACGACTTTGGTTTGGCATCAAACTTGTCGCAATCACCAACCGGATGACGTCCAAAGCGCGCATCGATCTCCTCAATCAACTTACGTGGATAAGAGGTGCGGGCTGTTTTGGTGGCGTGAGCACCCCAGTTTGTCAACTGAAAACCGTTCAATGATTTGCTTAAGGGAAATTTTGGCGCGTCGACCACTGCCACCTTCAAACCAGCCTTACTAAGATAATCCCAGAAAGGTTGTCGCGTGATTGCATCGTCGGGCACATTGCGCAATCCCATCGTGTGAGGTTCATATTGCACATAGAAATACTTTTCAAACTTTCCCGGGTTTGTGCCGGTGTAAATACAGGCCCAGACTGTGTCCGGCAGCTGGGCTGCAGTGGTATCCAGTTTCGCCCGGACCCCACGCTCGATCAGACGGCGAAACGCCGGGAGCTTTCCTTCGCCAGCCCACCTTTCGACCAGGCTCCACTCCATCGCGTCGAGTCCGATGAACAGTTGACGAAAGCCGTTGTTACTAGACACTGGTATTAATTTCCCTTGAGTTTTACGACTAAATTGTAAACCGTGGCGATAACGAACCCGGTCACATAACCACAAATAAAGGCGTAAATGAAGCCGAGCAGACTACCGAAAAAAGTAACAGAGTAATACGGGAAAAAAGCCCGCAGGAGTCCAAGATGTGGTCCAATCTCTTCCCCACCTTTTAAAATTAGGAAGTTTGTGGCCACAAATATACCTGCTCCAAACAGGAGGCCAAGTACCAGGCCAAGAATGTTCCCGTTGAGCTTAAGAACGGCTCGTTCGAGCAACTGTTCGGCCTCAGCCTCTGAACTTAAAGAGGCGTTTGCAAGGGGAGTACTAGAATCATGTGTCATCTTTTTCTACCCAGGGAAGTTTTTAAGAGGGTTCTGCGCGCCGGGGAACTCGGGGCTGAGTCGAGGCCAGTAGGGCAAAGTCATCGGTTTGGGTTTTGTCCTTATCAGTCACCTCTTCGTGATACTCCTGTTCCGCGTTAACCTGCCAGAGATCGTAATTTGCCCCCAGGATATTTTTGACTGCGAGCATGGCCGTAAGCATCGAGTGGTCCTGATTATTATACTTGTGCATTCCATTACGGCCGACTAATTGGAGGTTAGGGATGCCAGTCAAAAATTCTCGCACAATCCGCAGGCATTCACCATAGGTGCCGTCGTAAACAGGATAAGCCTTTGGCATCCTGACGACCGCGCCATCCTCAACGTCGGAAGCGTTAACCAAACCTAAAATTTCTAGTTCTTTCTTGCCAAGGGCAATCAGATCATTATCTGCCATCGTCCATAATCCATCACCCTCGAAGCAAAAGTACTCCAGACCAAGACAGGTTTTTTCCGGATCCGGAACCATTGACGGACTCCAGTTCTTGAAATTCTGAATCCGTCCCACTTTTACATCTGAATCGTGAATGTAAATCCAGTTATCAGGAAACAATTCCTTTTTGTCAACAATCAGCGCCACCGTCAGAAAATCTCGATAGTTCAAACCTTCAGCAGCCCGGATAACTTCTGCAGGAGCCGCGGGCTCGAGTTTTTGAATTAATTCCCTGATCGGCATTGTGCTTATAAAATGACTGCCCTCCACTAATTGTTTTTGTCCGTCAACACAAATCTGCAAAGCTTGAACTTCACCATTACGCCATAGGATTTTTTCCACACCAGCATTGAATTTGACTTCGCTTCCCTTCTGCTCAACGATCTCCTTTACCGTCTCCCACATCATACCCGGACCGCGCTCAGGATAATCGAAGGCATCAATCAAGGTTTTGATGATGGTGCCTTTGCTTTTTGGCTGTCTCTGGATTAGGGCACTCTTAATCGCGGCAAATAAGGATAAGCCCTTGATTCGCTGGGCAGCCCACTCAGCTCTGATCTCGCTACAGGGAATGCCCCAAACTTTTTCCGTGTAGGTTTTGAAAAAGATTCGGTAAAGGCGCTTTCCGAATCGGTTTGAAATCCACTGCTCAAACGTTTCTTCGTTTTTCTCGGGAAAGAGCTGAGCTCTTAGGTAGCTGAAGAAAATCAAGCCGCTATTTATTACACCCAGACCAAGCAACGCGTTTGTTGCCTTCAGAGGATAATAAAAAAACCTCTTGTTGTAGTAAATTCGGGAGAGGCGGCTACGGCGAAGAAAGCTTCCGTTGCTCAGCACCTCATGCCACATCTCTTCTACCGCTTTGACTTTGGTAAAAAATCGATGGCCGCCAATATCGAAATGGTACCCTTTGTAATTTACTGTTCGCGAGAGGCCTCCAACCACGGCATCCTTTTCCAGGACGATTGAAGGAACCCCAGCCTTACAAAGCTCATAAGCAGCGGTCAAGCCCGCAGGACCCGCACCGATTACTACGATTTTCTTGTTGTTCATATCTGAAAGTGGAAAAAACCCCAACTGTAATAAAGGGTTAACCCACGGCTGGTTCCGACTAAACCGGCAGCCCCTCCTTCGCTAAGCTAATCGAGAGACTCAAAATAGGACGTTAAGGCCGCGCGAGTTCTGAGCATCTGGAGGTAGGCATTAAGTAGGAAATTGCGAAGCCCCGCGATTATCCAGCCCAGAACAAAACCAAGCACAAATCCGTAAAACAGCCCTATAAAAGCACCCATTACTGAGACGGTATAGCCAATGAAAAACTGGCCGAGCAAAGCCAGATTGGGGCCCACCGGGTAGCCGCCCTTCAGGATGAGAAAGATTGTTGAGGCGAAAACTGCCGCCCCCACAGTGGCTCCCATGGCAAGCCCTAAGGCGACGGGGTCAAGCTTGGCGAAGGCTTGGATTATTGCTTTATCGACGGTGGAAGGCATCGGAAGGTGCCCATTTTTCTGGGATTTTTCAGGATTTATCCTAACCGAATAACTCGGCGGCTTGTAAATGCTTGTCATTTTACCCCATTCACGTTCGATCAGGTTAATCAAACGCGTAGTGGCAAGGGATTTCCCTGAAAAACCAACAAAAAACTCTAGAAAATCAAAAAGGGTGACGCCATGGGCGGCACCCTTGAAGGGAGTTCTCAGGAAACTTTACGTGACTACGTGCCGCATTCGGCATTTGACCGAACTATATTGTCACCAAAGCGAAGTTGATACTCCGAGGAAGTAATGAATGAACATACCATGCCCTTATAGTTATTCGGCTCTTTGTTGTTCAGCACGTTAAGCCAGAAGTCGTAACCTGCAGGATCCGGATCGCGTCGCAGATACCCGAAGTACTGCATGAGCACGAATGCGGCGTTGTATTCCGCCTTGGTAAAGGCCGGGAGGTCAGCAACCGCCTGTACAATTCGAGCTCGGCTACTGTTTGCATTCCAGTCTGCTATCAACTGACCGCGCTGAGAAGTAAGACCCACCCCAGAGTTTTCGGCTACTGTTTTTAGCAGCGCGTCGATGAACTCGGGGCCGCTTAGCGTCACGGGATAGCGTTCGAGGAACTCTTCTCGCTCAACCCAGGTATTCGCTAATGCTTCTTTGTTTGTCTCGAGATTAGGTCCAGCGATTACCTGCACTCGATCTTCCATGAACTCGTCCATGGTGGGTCCCCGGCCCAAGGTAGCCTTGTAAATTCGATAGACAAAGCTGCCGGTTTGTTGGAACTCGGGTTCAAAGAAAAAGGCTGCGCTGACATTGATCCGTTTCAAGTTAAGACAGACTGCGTCGTCCGCTGTGCACTCTAGCATCTGCTGCACCCAATAGTTCCTGCCGCCAGAATCAGCCTCGCGCTCAAGGAAGTCCCAGTAGTGCTCAGCCACGAAGATCTGCGGATCGTCAATCGGATTACTGCCCAATTTTCGAACCGGATAGTCCACAACTCTGAACTTAATCGTCCTCGTCCGGCCCGAGGAACCCGTGAAATTAGTCAAGGAATAAGGAGTAGCAGACAAGGTGTGGGTTCCGACCGACAGGTTTGCCACTTCATAAATGCCTTTCGTATCCCCAGCTAATGAATAGGGAGCCAGGTTTTCCATCCGGACCTGACCGTCGAACTGAACACGCACGCTGCCAACAACCTCTGGAGCGGAAACGATATTTATGCTTAAGGAGCGCGTTGGGAGGGTGGCAAGGTTGATGGTCATGCCACTGGTGATGGTGCGAATGGCGGTACCTGACGGAGCAGCCACTAACACGAACTTATCAATGGCCATCGCAGCTGTCGGAGGCCTTGGCGTCGGTGCAGGCGTCGGCGTGGCCGAAGGGGTTGGCGCAGGCGTCGAGACTGGCGTCGGAGTAGGTGTAGGTGTCAGCGTGGCTGTCGGTATTGGATTTGGTGTCGGCGTTGGTGTCGGTGTCGAACTAATCCCGTCCCATTTTCCGGAGATTGTACCCGTGGTCTCGTTCAGCAACGTAGTTACGTTAACACCTATGTCGGTCCCATCGCTTGCCGCGTATCGATATGGGCTACTGGCTTGTAGCTCGTAATTGCCGTTCGCAAAATCCACGAATCCGATTTCTGATGTGGAAGCGGGATAGAAGTTATTGATTGGATAGTAGGGTGTGCTGACGCCTACGATTACGTTTGAGGCGGTCACGAAACCAGGGCAATAAGCATTCAAGGCCGCGACCCCGGTACCCAGCGCATCCCCGACCACGCCGTACCCTGAAATTCTGGTGATGTTATTCCGGTAAATGAAGTTCGTAGTCTGTTGGCCGTAAA
>Ga0187893_10005637_pt1 | contig 22222 bp, 21 predicted proteins | sample MA1701074metaG_FD_139574 | JGI IMG/M metagenome (GOLD analysis project Ga0187893, IMG submission 139574) | White microbial mat communities from a basaltic lava cave in the Kipuka Kanohina Cave System on the Island of Hawaii, USA - MA170107-4 metaG ...
CGCCGCCGAGGCCGACCTGCGCGCCGCGCTCGAGGTCGAGCCCGCGAACGCGGCGGTGCAGCACAGTCTCGCGACCGTGCTGCTCGAGCGCGCGGCGCTGGAGCTCGGCGAAGCCGAGGCCGACGCACTGCGCGCCGAGGCAGCGACGCTCGCGCCCGAGCTCGCGACGCAGACGCCCGTGGTCCGGCTCGCGGTCGAGCGGCGCCTGGACATCGCCTACGACCTGATCGAGCGTGACCAGCTCGACGCCGCACTCGACCAGCTCGACGCGCTGGTGCGGGACTACCCACAGAACACCGACGCCGCGCAGCTGCGCGCCCAGGCCCTGGTGCGCAAGGGCGAGGTGCAGACGCGGCGCGGCGACTACAAGGGCGCGCGCCTGACCTACGCGGCCGCGGTCGAGGTCTACGCGCAGCTCCTGCCCTGCGACGGCACGCGCTGCAGCCAGTCGGACCTCGAGATCGCGCACCGCAACCGGATCAGCTCGGCGCTCGACGCCTCGAACTTCGCCGAGGCGCGCGCGGCGCTGGCCGAAGCCGAGGGCGTGGGCCTGCGCTTCCCCGATCTCGTGCAGAGCTGGCCGGAGCTCGAATCGCCCTGAGCCCATCGCCGCGCGGCGCCCGCGCCCGCCCTGTTATGCTCCCCCCGATCAGACACCGAGGAGGCTCGTCATGGCGGTTCACGGAGGCAAGCTCGCGGCGCGCGCGCTGAAGGCGGCCGGCGTCGATTGCATCTTCACGCTCTCGGGCGGCCACATCATGCCGATCTACGACGGCGCGCTCGACGAGGGCATCCGGATCATCGACGTGCGCCACGAGCAGGCGGCCGTGCACGCGGCCGACGCCTACAGCCGGCTGAACCCCGGCAAGCTCGGCTGCGCGATCGTGACCGCGGGCCCGGGCGTGACGGACGGCGTGACCGGCATCGCCAACGCCTGGCGCGCGAACAGCCCGATCCTCGTGATCGGCGGCCAGGGCCCGTTCTCGAACCTGCGCCGCGGCTCGCTCCAGGAGATGGACCACGTGAACATGATCCGGCCCATCTCGAAGTGGGCCGACGCCTGCTACGACACGAGCCGCATCCCCGAGTACATCGAGCTCGCCTCGCGCCACGCGAGCTCGGGCGTGCCCGGGCCCGCGTTCCTCGAGATCCCGATGGACGTCCTGATGGGCCCGGCCGACTTCGACAAGGCCTGGTTCCCGAAGTTCCGCCGCGCGCCGCGCCAGGCGCCGGACCGCGCGGACGTGGTGGCCGCGCTCGAGATCCTCTCGCACGCCAAGCGCCCGATCATGATGGCGGGCACCGGCGTGAAGTGGTCGCAGGGCGGCGCCGCGATGCGCCGCTTCGTCGAGGAGACGAAGCTCCCGACCTTCACCAACGGCATGGGCCGCGGGCAGCTCCGCTTCGACGACCCGCAGTTCATGAACCGCTCGCGCAAGGACGCGATGTCGAAGTGCGACGTGTTCGTGCTGGCCGGCTCGCCGCTCGACTTCCGGCTGCGCTTCGGCAAGGCGATCCCCGCCAGCGCGAAGATCGTGCAGCTCGACATGGAGAACACGCTGATCGGGCAGAACCGCTCGGCCGACGCCGCGATCGTCGGCAACCTCGGCGTGGCGTTCGAGCAGATGCTGCAGATCATGAAGGAGGAGTCGCTGCGGCTCGACTTCACCGCCTGGCGCGACGAGCTGCGCGCGATCGAGACCAAGATCGAGGCCGGCTTCCAGAAGGAGCTCGCGTCCGACGAGGTGCCGATCGATCCGCTGCGCATGTGCCGCGAGATCCGCGACTTCATCGACGAGGACACGATCCTGATCGGCGACGGCGGCGACATCGTCGCGCAGGCCGCGAAGGTCGTGCCGGTGATGAAGGAGAACTGCTGGATGGATCCGGGCCCGCTCGGCACGCTCGGGGTCGGCATGCCGTTCGCGCTGGCGGCCAAGGTCAGCTTCCCCGACAAGAAGGTGCTGATCATCTACGGCGACGGCTCGTTCGGGCTGAACGGCTTCGAGTACGACACCGCGATCCGCTTCAACCTGCCGATCGTCGGCATCGTCGGCAACGACGCGGCCTGGGGGCAGATGCTGCGGCCGCAGATCGGTATCTACGGCAAGGACCGCGCCGTGGGCACGTACCTGAACTACACGCGCTACGACAAGATCGTCGAAGCGATGGGCGGGCACGGCGAGCACTGCGAGCGGCCGGAAGAGATCCGGCCCGCGCTCGAGCGCGCGTTCGCGTCGGGCAAGCCCGCCTGCATCAACGTGGTGATCCGCCGCGACGAGACGGAGCCGAAAGGCTCGACGTACGTCTGACGAGACCGAGCTCGCGGACCCGCTCTGGGGGCCCGCGCGCGCGGACCTGCCGGCCGGGGGGCACCCGATCGCGAATGCGGCCTGCCGCGGCGTGGCCGATGCGCGCGGCGTCGTGTTCGCGGGCGGGCGGATCGAGGCCTTGCTGCGCGTCGAGGGCGCGGTGCTCTCGACCAGCAACGCGAGCGCGACGCACTACGGCGTAGCCCAGGTGCGGCGCGCGCTCGAGATCGGGCCGCTGCGCGCGCTGCACGTGGTGTTCGCGCCGGCCGAGCCGCGCGCGCTCCTGCTGGGCTGGGTGCGCTTGCAGAACGAGAGCGGCGAGCCCGTCGCGCTCAAGTACACGGAGACCTGGGACCTGCCGTCCGGGAACTACGCCGCCGCGCCGGGCGCGTGCGAGCGCCGCTTCGGCGGGCACGTGTTCGCGCTCGCCGACGCGTCGAGCGCCGCGCGCTCCGATCCGCCGGCGCAGCCGCCCACGCGCGGGCTCGCGCTCGACCTGCGGCTCGCGCTCCCGCCCGGTGCGCGCCGGCACCTCGCGTTCGCCTACCTGGCGCTGCCGGATGAAGAGGACCCCGGCGCCCTGGTGCGCGCATTCCGCGGCGCGGTGGGCCAGAGCCTGGAACGGATCGGCCGCTCCGGGCTCGACGTGGCAGGCTATCGCGCCGCCGGCCGATACACTGCCTGACCATGTCGATCCAGAAAGTGCTCGCCTGTGTCATCCCTCTGTTGCTCGCCGCGCCCCTGGCGCGCGCGGACAACAGCTCCGGCATCGTGCGCGAGTCCGCGCGCACGCTCGAAGGCGGCGAGGGCCGCGTCGCCAGCTTCTGGTGGCTGCCGCAGGAGTACTGGGAGCTGGTCGCGAAGGAGCTCGAGGTTCCCGCCGAGGAGCAGGAGAAGGTCCGCACCGCCTTCCGCAACTACCTGTTCGTGGCCGCGCTCGAGTCGAAGCTCACCGATCAGAAGCCGCAGTTCGCGACCATCAAGGAGATCGTGGAGCGCTCGAGGTTCTACCGCGACGGCGAGCAGATCGAGGTGCTGCGCGAGGTGACGCCCGAGGTCGTGCGCATCTCGCCGAGCCTGGTCTATCTGCTGCGCGCGTCGCTCGGCCCGCTGGGCGAGGGCCTGCGGCTCTTGCCGCTCTCGAACGTCGACGCGAAGGGCAACCCCGTGCTGACCGGCGGCGCGCCCGGCGAGCTGCGCATCGAGTACCGCTTCGACGAGAAGTCGGAGCCGAGGGCGATGTACTGGCGCGCGCCGCTCACCGCGATCGCCGGCGCGAAGAAGTGCCCGAAGGGCGGCGAGCCGCTCGAGGCCAGCTTCCGCTGGTGCCCCTGGCACGGCGAAAGGGTGGACTGACAGAGTCGGCCGAAGCTCGAAGCAAGCGGCGCCGTCCGCGGCCGCCCGCGGCGGCGCCGGTAAGCGACGCGAAGCGTCGCGCGCAGCGAGCCGAAGGCGAGCGTAGTCAACCCGTCAGATCGGACTGAACAAAACGTCGAACTCGACGGGCACGGCGCCCGACACCGACTCGTGTCCGCACACGGCCTTGAGCACCGCGAGCGGCTGGGCCATGCCGAGGTCCGCGGCGGACAGCACGACGGGCTTCGAGTTGCGCACGCGGATGCGGCCGGCGGCTTCGCGCGCGACGCTGACCGGGATCTGCAGCGGGAACTCGCCGCCGTGGATCTGCAGCTTGCCGGCGAGCGTGGCGGTGGAGCTCGCGCCCACGGCCGGCAGCTCGGCGGCGCTCGGGATGCCCGTCAGCGAGAAGCGCGCGACCGGGAACTGGAGCGCGTCGAAGAAGTGCACGCGGATGTTCTCGTCGCGCGCGGGATCGCCGGTGCCGAGCGTGGCCACGCGCACCTCGAACCAGCCCTCGCGCTTCTCCACGTTGAAGCCGCCCTCCATACCCGTGAACGAGCCGGGCACGGCGACCGCGTTGTTCTTGATGCCGACGAACCAGAGCGACGACTCGGCCGGCACCACCAGCCAGACGCCGCTCACCGGTCCGGTCGCCCCGCCGCCGAAGATGCTCCCCTGGCAGGAGAGCAGCGCGGCGGCGGCGAGCGCGAGCGCGACGCGCGCGGCCGGGACGTGCGCGCGCTTCACGAGGCGCTCCGCACGCAGTCCTCGAGCGTGTCGAGCCCCTGCGCGAGATCGCGCTCGGGGACGTTGAGCGGCGGGAAGATCCGCAGCACGCGGTCCGCGGTCAGGTTCACGAGCACGCCGCGCTCGCGCAGGTCGGCGTGTACCTTGGTCGCGAGCCCTGCGTCGCGCAGCACGAGGCCGATCAGGAGCCCGAGCCCGCGCGCCTGCTCGACCTTCGCGCTCTCCGCCTTCGCGAACGCGCCGAGCCGCGCGAGCGCGTCCTTGCCGAGCACGGCCGCGCGCTCGACCAGGCGCTCCTCCTCGATCACGCGCATGACGGTCGCACCCGCGGCGCACGCCAAGGGATTGCCCGCGTAGGTTCCGCCGTGGTCGCCGGGCACGATCGCGCCCATCACCGCCTCGGTCGCCATGAAGGCGGCGAGCGGGAAGCCGCCGCCGATGCCCTTGCCGATCGTCAGGATGTCGGGCACGACGCCCGCGTGCTCGACCGCGAACCAGCGCCCGGTGCGGCCGATGCAGGTCTGGATCTCGTCCGCGATCAGGAGCGCGCCGGCGCCGTGCACCGCATCCGCGGCGCGGCGCAGGTAGTCGGGCGGCGGCACGACCACCCCGCCCTCGCCCTGCACCGGCTCGACGATGAACGCCGCGACGTCGGGCCCGAGCGCCTTCTCGAGCGCAGCGACGTCGCCGTACGGCACGAAGCTCGCTTCGCGCACGATCCCCTTCCACGGCGCGCGGTACTTGTCCTGGCCGAGGCACCCCATCGCGCCGAGCGTGCGGCCGTGGAAGCTGTTGTGCGTCGAGACGAAGCGCGTGCGCCCGGTCTTGCGCGCGGCGAGCTTCAGCGCGCCCTCGTTCGCCTCGGCGCCGCTCGAGGTGAAGAACGCCTGGTGCAGGTCGCCCGGCGCGACGCGCGCGAGCCGCTCGGCCAGGTCGAGCTGCGGCAGCGTGTAGACGTTGTTGGTCGTCTGCATCAGCTTCGCGGCCTGGCCCGCGATCGCGGCGACCAGCTCGGGGTGGCAGTGACCGATCGAGGTCACGCCCCAGCCGGCGGTCAGGTCGATGAACTCACGGCCCTCGACGTCCCAGACGCGCGAGCCGGAGCCGCGCTCGAGCGCGAGCGGCCAGCGCCGCACGCTCGGCATGAACACCTGTTTCTCCCGGGAGACGATCGAATCGAAGACTTCGGACATGGTTCCACCTCGACTGGCTAAGACTCGGAGAGGGGCACGTGACGTGCAATGGTGGAGTCCCGCCGGCGGGTGGAGATCGCAGGATCAGCCGCGCCGGAGGGACTCCGTACGGATGCGCCGCGAAGCGCGGCGGAGAATGCGGCGAGCGCGACGCTCGGAGGTGTGCTCGACGATCGCGGTGTGCATCGGTCGCGCAGAATGCGGCAGCGCTCCGAGCGTGTCAATCGAGCAGAGGCTCGAGCTCGGCGAGATCGGCGATCACGTGATCGGGCTTCGGGCCGTCGTACTCGCGCAGCGCGGTCTCCGGATCGGGCACGCGGCGCGTGAGCCAGGCGGTGCGCAGGCCGAGCGCGGCCGCGCCCGCGACGTCGGCGGAGAGGCTGTCGCCGACGTGCAGCACCTCGCCGGGGGCGAGCCCGAGCGGGCTGAGAACGGCCTCGAAGATCTCCGCGCGCGGCTTGCGGATGCCCACGTCCTCGGAGATCACGACCGGATCGAAGTGCGCGAGGAGCTCCGCGCGCTCGAGCACGAAGCGCGCGGTCTCGCTGTGGCTGAAGTTCGAGCAGACCGCGAGCCGTACGCGGCCGCGCAGGCGCGCGAGCAGCTCGGGGTGGTGCGCGACGTGCGTCACGTGCTCGCGAACGGCGCCCATGTGGATGCGCGTCAGCGTCTCGGCCATGGCGCGCTCGGTCGCGCCGATCTTCCGGCCGAAGGCGAGGAAGCGCTCGAGCGTGGGCAGCTCGCGGTGCTCGCCGAAGTAGCGCGCGCGCAGCTCGCGGTCTGTCGCGCCGAGCTCGGCCGCGAAGCGCTCGAATTCCAGCCCGTGCCACTGCACACTGGCCTCGTGCAGAAGCCCGTAGGTCGAAGGCGTCGGCCGCCCCGCGATCTCGATGCGGGGCAGCCGGTCCATGTGCATGTCGACGAGCGTGTCGAACAGGTCGAGCGAGACGGCGCGGATCGGCACGCGGCGCAGGATAGCGTGCGCTGGCTCGTACAGGGCGACAACCTCGCCACGCTGCGCGCCCTGCCCGACGGGTTCGTCGACCTGATCTACGTCGACCCGCCCTTCAACACCGGGCGGCGACAGGAGCGCAAGCGCCTGCGCACGGTGAGGGACGAGCGCGGAGACCGCACCGGCTTCGCGGGCCGGCGCTACAAGACGAGCGTGGTCGGCGTGTCGTCGTTCGAGGACTCGTTCGCCGACCTGCCCGCCTTCCTCGAGCCGCGCCTGCGCGAGGCGCGCCGGGTGCTCGCGCCGGACGGATCGTTGTTCGTGCACCTCGACCCGCGCGAGTCGCACTACGTGAAGGTGCTGCTGGATCGGATCTTCGGGCGCGCGTCGTTCCTGAACGAGATCGTCTGGGCCTACGATTACGGCGCGCGCTCGCGCACGCGCTGGCCCGCCAAGCACGACACCATCCTGTGGTACGCGCGGGATCCGGCTCACTACACGTTCTGCTACGACGCGATCGACCGCATCCCGTACGCCGCGCCCGGGCTGGTGGGGCCCGAGAAGGCCGCGCGGGGCAAGACGCCGACCGACGTCTGGTGGCAGACGATCGTGCCCACGAACTCGCGCGAGCGCACCGGCTACGCCACGCAGAAGCCGCTCGCGATCCTGTCGCGGATCGTGGCGGTGCACTCGCGCCCGGGGGACCTGGTGCTCGATTTCTTCGCGGGCAGCGGCACCACGGGCGAAGCCGCGGCCCGGCTCGGGCGCGGCTTCATCCTGGTCGATTCGAGCCGCGAGGCGCACGCGGTGATGCGCAAGCGCCTGGCCTTCGCGCGACCGAAAACCCTTACGCCACGTCAGCTTGTTGGCCGCTAGAGGGCGGTGTTAGCCTGCCGGCGTGACCGAGACCCCCCTCGCCGAGCTACGCGAACGATTGCGCAAGGCGGTGGACGCCGAGCCGCTCGAGCGCGGCGCCGCGATCGAGGTCATGGCGCGCGTCGAGCGCGCGCCCGAGACGATTCTCGAGCCGCTGCTCGAGGCCGCGCGCGAGCTAGGCATCCGCGGCCACGGCCGGGTCGTGACGGTCTCGCGCAACGTCTTCATCCCCCTCACCAACCTGTGTCGCGACCGCTGCGGCTACTGCACGTTCGCCGTCGAGCCCGATTCGCCGCGCGCGAAGACCTGGCTGCTCTCCGAGGTGCGCGAGACCTCGCGGCGCGCGCACGCGCTCGGCTGCCGCGAGGCGCTGTTCTGCCTGGGCGACAAGCCCGAGGTCGCCTACCGCGGCTACCGCGCCTGGCTGCACGAGCAGGGCTACGCGCGCACCACCGAGTACCTCGCCGACGCGTGTCAGGTCGCGTTCGACGAAGGCATGTACCCGCACACCAACGCCGGCATCATGTCGCCCGACGAGATGCTCGCGCTGCGCCCCACCAACGCCAGCATGGGACTGATGCTCGAGAGCACGAGCGCGCGCCTGCGCGAGCGCGGCGGCGCGCACTACTACGCGCCCGACAAGGAGCCCGAGAAGCGCATCCGCATGACGCGCGAGGCCGGCGAGCTGCGCATCCCGTTCACGAGCGGCGTGCTGGTCGGGATCGGCGAGACCGCGGCGGAGCGCGTCGACACGCTGTACGCGATCCGCGAGCTGCACGAGCGCGGCGGCCACATCCAGGAAGTGATCGTGCAGAACTTCCACCCCAAGCCGGGCACGCCGATGGCCGACATGCCGATGCCGAGCGACGAGCTGATGGCCGGCACCACCGCGCTCGCGCGCCTGATCCTGGGCCCGCGCATGAATCTGCAGGCGCCGCCCAACCTGTCGCCCACCTCGCTCGAGCTGCTCTTGCGCTCGGGCATCAACGACTGGGGCGGGGTCTCGCCGCTCACGATCGACTTCATCAACCCCGAAGCGCCCTGGCCCGAGCTCGACGAGCTGCGCCAGCGCACCGAAGCCGGCGGCTACCAGCTGCGCGACCGGCTGTGCGTCTATCCCGAGTACATCGCCGAGCGGCCCGAGTTCTTCGCGCCCGAGATGCTGCGCCGCCTGCGCGCGTCGACCGACGCGCAGGGCTGGCCGAAGGAGACCTGATGTCCCTCGCCCCCCGAGCCGCGATCGAAGACACCATCCTGCGTGGCACGAGCGCCCCGGTGCGCGCGGTGCTCGAGCGTTCGCTCGAGGGCCGCGAGCTCGGCCGCGCCGATGTCGAGATCCTGCTCGGCGCGAGCGGCCGCGACCTGCAGGTGCTGTGCGCGGTCGCGGACAGCGCGCGCTTCGACGACGTCGGCGACGAGATCTCCTACGTCATCTGCCGGAACATCAACTTCACGAACATCTGCTACGTCGGCTGCAGCTTCTGCGGCTTCGCGCGCCACAAGCACGAGGAGGACGCCTACGACCGCGGCCTCGACGACGTGCTCGAGCGCTCGCGCGAGGCGGTGGCGCGCGGCGCGTCGGAAGTCTGCATCCAGGGCGGCATCCACCCCAACAAGGACGGCTTCTGGTACCGCGAGATCGTGCGCGCGATCAAGCGCGAGCTGCCCGATCTGCACATTCACGCGTTCTCGCCGGAGGAGATCCACTTCGGCCACCAGAAGTCGAACGGCATGAGCCTGCGCGACTACCTGTCGATGCTGCGCGACGAGGGCCTGGGCACGATCCCCGGCACCGCGGCCGAGATCCTCGACGACGAGGTGCGCAAGATCCTCTCGCCGCGCAAGCTCATGACCGAGCGCTGGATCGAGATCGTCACGACCGCGCACGAGGTCGGCCTGCGCTCGAGCTCGACGCTCATGTACGGGCACATCGAGAGCCCGCGTCACATCGCGCGCCACTTCGAGATCCTGCGCGACATCCAGAAGCGCACCGGCGGCTTCACCGAGTTCGTGCCGCTCGGCTTCATCCACCACAAGACGCGGCTCTACAACGAGCAGGGCTCGCGCGCCGGCGCGACCATGCCCGAGGACTTGAAGCTGGTCGCGGTCGCGCGCCTGTTCCTGCGCCCGTGGATCAAGAACGTGCAGATCTCGTGGGTGAAGATGGGCTTCAAGACCGGCCAGGTCGCGCTGATGTCGGGCGCGAACGATTTCGGCGGCACGCTGATGGAGGAGTCGATCAGCAAGGCCGCGGGCTCCGAGCACGGCGATCACGTCGAGCCCGAGACGATCGAGCGGCTGATCCGCGAGATCGGCCGCACGCCCTACGAGCGCACCACCACCTACGGCCGGCGCGTGAAGCAGCTCGAGCCGGCGCGGCCGCTCGAGCTGGTGCAGCTGCCGGCGCGCGAGGCGAAGCCGGCGGGCTTCGGGCTCGCCACCGGCTACTGAGCGCGGCGCGGCGGCGGAGGCGCTAAAGACGCGCCTGCGAAGCCGACGATGAGGCAGGCATGTTGCGAGTGTTGGTGACCGGCGGCGCGGGCTTCATCGGCTCGCACTTCATCCGCATGCTGCACGCCGAGGAGCCGGACGCGCGCATCACCAACCTCGACGCGCTGACCTACGCCGGGAACCTCGCGAACCTCGCCGACCTCGCGGGCTCCTCGCGCTACCAGTTCGTGCGCGGCGACATCCGCGAGCTGAAGGTCGCGCAGGAGCTCGTTTCGGGCGCGGACTGGATCGTGAACTTCGCCGCCGAGTCGCACGTCGACCGCTCGACCAAGGCGCGCGCCGGCGACTTCATCGACACCAACGTGTACGGCGCCTACGTGATGCTCGAGGCGACGCGCCTGACCAACCGCGCGGCGCGCTTCCTCCAGGTCGGCACGGACGAGGTCTACGGCTCGGTCGACTGGCCGAACTTCCCGAACGAATCGGCGCTGCTCTGCCCGTCGAGCCCGTACTCGGCGGCGAAGGCGGGCGCGGACCACATCGCGCTCGCGTTCCACCGCACGCACGGCATGGACGTGATGGTGTCGCGCTGCACGAACAACTACGGGCCGTACCAGTACCCCGAGAAGGTCATCCCGGTGTTCATCACCAACGCGCTCGACGGCCAGCCGCTGCCGCTCTACGACGGCGGCACGCAGGTGCGCGACTGGCTGCGCGTCGAGGACCACTGCCGCGCGCTGCTCCTGCTCCTGCGCCGCGGCACGGCGGGCGAGGTCTACAACATCGGCGCGAACCAGACGCCCGAGGTCACGAACGCCGAGCTCACGCGCATGATCCTCGCGCGCACCGGCCGCGACGAGACGCTGATCCGCCCGGTCCAGGGCCTGCGCCCCGGACACGACCACCGCTACGCCGTCGACACCGCGAAGATCCGCGCGCTCGGCTGGAGCCCCGAGGCGGATCTCGAGGCCGGCATCGAGCGAACCGTCGCCTGGTACCGCGAGAACCGCGCCTGGTGGGAGCCGATCAAATCCGGGGAGTACCGCGAGTACTACCAGAAGCACTACGGCGAGGCGTCGGCCCGACGTTGACGCGAGGCGCGTGGCTGACGCGGGCCGCGCCGCCGACGCGCTGCGCGAGCGCTTCGAGCTCGTAGCGCAGCTGCGGCTTCTCGACGATCCGCCGCTCGACCACGTCGATCGCGTACATGACGCTGGTGTGGTCGCGCGAGAACGCGCGCCCGATCTCGGCCAGCGACGCGCCGGTGTAGCGGCGCGCCAGGTACATCGCGATCTGGCGCGGCCGCACCAGGCTCTGCTTGCGCGAGCGCGCGCGCAGGTCCTCGCGCGTGACGCCGTAGGCGCGCGCGGTCTCGGCCATGATCTCGTCGAGCGAGCGCGCGCGGCCCGGCAGCTCGACGGCCGCGAGCGCCGCGGCGACGAGCTCCGGCGTGATCGGGCTCTTCAGCAGCGACGCGCGCGCGACCACCTGGTTCAAGCCGCCGACCAGGTCGCGCACCGAGGCGAGCTCGCGCGCGGCCAGCAGCTCGAGGCACGCGTCGGGCACGCGCACCCCGCCGCGCGCCGCGCGCTCGCGCAGGATCGCGAGCCGCGTCTCGTGTCCCGGCGGCGCGATGCACGCGACCAGCCCCGAAGCCATGCGCGACGACAGCTTCGGATCGAGCTCGTCGAGCTCCGCCGGCGGCCGATCCGCCGACAGCACCACGGTGCGGCCGTGCGCCATCAGGTGGTCGAGCGTGTGGAAGAGCTCGACCTGCGTGGCGCGCTTGCCGGCCAGGAACTGCACGTCCTCGAGGATCAGCACGTTGGTCGAGCGGCGATAGCGCTGGCGGATGCGCGGCATCTGGCCGGCGCGCATGGCCTCGGTCACCTCGGTGGTGAACTCCTCGCTCGAGCGGTAGAGCGCGGCGTTGCCGAGCTGCGATTGGATCGCGCGGCACAGGTGCGTCTTGCCCATGCCGGTGTTCGCGTACAGGAACAGCGGGCTGCAGCGGCCGGCCTGGCCGCGCGCGATCAGGCGCGCGGCTTCGAGCGCGAGCGCGTTGCCCGGTCCCTCGATGAAGCTCGCGAACAGCCGCTCCTGCGTGCCGGAGTCCGTGGGACGCTCCGCGGGCTCGGCTTCGGGCTCGGGCACGCGGCTCGCGCGCGTCGGGGCAGCGGGTGCGGCCACCGTCTCGACCCGGTAGTCCACACCGCGCACGCCCGGCGCCGATTCCGCGATCACCGCGCCGTAGCGGCTGCGCAGCCAGTCGCGGCTGAAGCGATCCGGGCAACGCAGCACCAGCGTCTGGCCTTCGAGGCGCCCGTCCAGCGGGCGGAACCAAGCCTCGAACGCAGCCTCTCCGACGCGCCGGCGCAGCACCGTGCGCACGGCCTCCCACCCCCCACAAGTCTCCATCTCGGCCGGAAATCCCCTCTTCTCGACCGGTTTCCCGGTCCGCCCCCCAGCGGAAGTTCGCCGCGGACTCTCCCATGCGGCCGCCTGTCGGGCAAAGGCGATTCCGATCGCGATCTGCTTTCGCTCGCGCGCTCGACTGCTTCGCACGCGCGCGCGTCGCGAGGGTCTTCCCCGTCGGTGGCGCAACTGTCGAGATTCGCGGCGGAGTTCGCGTCGCGCACTCGCGGAGTGGCCGCCCGATCACGCCGCCGTGCACAGGCGTACGCACAGCGAAGTGCCACGGAGCGGTGTTCTGCGCTCTCTACTTTTCAGCGAATTTTGTGCTCTTGTGCACGAATTCGATGAGTTTCAGTTGACGATCTTGGGTCCGTCGGGGAGCCGCGCTTCGGCGATCCGGATGATCAGGACGCGCCGCAGGATCTCGCCCTGGGCGAGCGGATCCGCCGCTTCGAGCAGGCTCTGCTTCTCGAGCGTCGGGCAATCGAGCCCGAACGACAGCGCATTCAGCAGCAGGATCGGATCGAGCGCGCGCATCCGCTCCGCCAGCTGCTCGGCGCTCGCCGGTGCGGTCAGGCGCACGAGCTCGAGCATGCGCGCCTCGAGCTCGCCGCGCAGCTCGCCGAGCCGGGCTCGAGCGTCGTCGGCGAGCTCGTCGAAGCGCGGAGCGGCGAGCAGGCTCGCCTGCACGCTGCGGTAGAGCGTGTCGGCGCTCTCCTCGCGTTCGATCCGGAAGCGCCGCTCGCCGTGCAGGAGCAGGTTGAAGCGGCCGTCGGGGCGGCGCTCGCTCTCGACGATCCGGCCCGCGCAGCCGACCTCGAAGATCTCCGCGCGCGGCTGCATCGCGTCCTCGGCCCGCCGCAGCAGGATCATGCCGATCACCTGGTCGCCCGCGAGCGCGGCCTCGGTCATCTGGCGATAGCGCGGCTCGAAGATGTGCAGCGGCAGGTACGTACCCGGGAAGAGCACCACGCCCGGGAGCGGAAAGATCGGGAAGCGGCTCGGGAAATCCGGATCGCCGTCGCGGTCGGCCATGACGGGAAGGTTATACTTCCGCAGCCTCCCCCGGAGCCACACGTTGAACGAGCTGGAGCGCGCGGCCCGCGACCGCGCCATCGAGCGATTGCGCCGCCACGGGGAGCTGCTCGCGCGCGCCTTCGAGCTGCCGCTGCGCTCGATCGAGCCCGAGGACGAGCGCGTGAAGCGCCGCTACGGCATCTGCTTCGCGGACGGCAGCATTCGCATCCGCCTGCACCAGGTGCGCGGCAGCGACGTGCTGAAGTACTCGGTCATGGTCGACACGCTCTGCCACGAGCTCGCGCATCTCCGGCACTTCAACCACGGCCGGCGCTTCTGGCAGTTCTACCGCCGCATCCTGGCCTACGCCGCGCGCCAGGGGATCTACCGGCCGGGACCCGAGGCCTCGCTCGCGCCGTCCACCCCGTTCCGCGCCCTGCCCGCCGCGATCCAGAACGCCCAGCCGCGTCCCGCTCCGGCCGCGCTCCAGCTCGACCTGTTCGCGCCGGGCAAGTGGTCGCAGAACGTCTTGCAAGCGCCGCCGCCGGAGGCGCGCGCAGCGAGGCGAAGCCGAGCGTAGTGCGGGTGGCCCGCGGCCCGACATCGGCCCGCGGCCCGATGTCCCGCGGGAGGCGGGCCGGGCCCCGCCGGTTATGCCTCGCGGACCTTGTCGTACTCCTCGAGGGAGTTCGGGCCGGCCTTCACCTCGACGTCGATGTGCTCGAGCGCGATCGCCTTGTCCAGGACCTGGGTGACCAGCGAGCTCACCGTCAGCTCGTCGAACTCGGCGAGCGCGTCCTCCAGGGCGGATTCCTCCACCGAAAGTCGGACTTGCAGGGTGATCTCGATGGCCATAACGGGGTCTCCCGCCGGAGGAAAGGCACGGCACGGTTGTGGATCGGGGGACGCGACTATAACGAAGGAGCCCTGCCGCGCTACGGATTTCTGCCCGAAAAAGTTGTGCTGGACTAAGAAGTTCCGGCGTCGGGGGAAGGCCCCAGAGCGGGCCGGGCATCGAGCTGCCAGAGGTCCCAAACGCCGGCCAGCGCGGCGCTTCCGGCTGCGATTGCGAACAGCCCGCGCGACAGCGAGTGGAGCCAGGCGAAGTCGGCGAGCTCGCCTGCGCCCGCGGGCAGCTGGCCGATCGCGCCACCCGCCGCGCTGCGGAGCGCGCGCAGCTCGGGCGCCACCCACACCGCGCTGGTCGCGTGCGCGAACACCGCCGCGAGCGGGAGCGCGACGCGCAGCAGGTCGGCGGCGCCGCGCTCGCCGCGCATGCGCCGGTCGATCGCGCCCAGCGCCACGCACAAGACCCCGAGCGCGATCCCGAACTGGTCGAGCGCCGCGAAGCCCTGGCCGAGCACGCCCGCCGCGAGCTGGGTGGGGAGCTGCGAGAACGCGGCGGGCACGAACAGGACGCCGAAGGCGATCAGCGCTCCCCCCCAGCTGCACAGGAGCGCCGCACGCGAGCGCGCGAGCGCGCTGTGGGGACGGGACGAGAACGGGTACTGTTGCGTCGCCATGCCCCGGAGTCTGCACGCTCGCCTCGCGCTTTTCTCCTGTCTGCTGCTCGCGGTCGCCTGCGATCGCCGGCTCGAGCCGTACGTCGAGCCCGCGGACGAGCCCGCGCGCCCGGAGCGGCCGGTGGTGGTGCCGGGCCTCGAGAACCCCGCGCCGCGCGCGCAGATGCCGATGGGCCCCCGCGGCGAAGGCGCGCCAATGTCCGCCGGCGCGCCGCCCGCCGCCGGCGGCGAGCCGATCACCGGCCGCGTCACCGTCGGCGAGGGCGTGGCGGCGGGCGGCGAGGGCGTCCTGTTCGTGATCGCGCGCAGCGCGGGCGGCGGTCCGCCGCTGGCGGTGAAGCGCCTGCCGATCGGCCCGTTCCCGCTCGCGTTCGAGATCGGCCCGGCGGACGTGATGATCGCGGGCCGCGCGTTCGCGGGACCGATCGCGCTCAGCGCGCGCATCGATCGCGACGGCAACCCGCTGACGCGCGATCCCGGCGACGCGATCGCCACGCTTCCGTCCGCGATCGAGCCCGGCGCGAGCGACGTCGAGCTGCGCCTGGTCGTGCCGGGGCCGGCCGAAACGCCGGGCTGAGCGCGCTCCGCGCAAGGTGAGTTGACGCACATTCGCGTTCGCACGTAGTGTGCGACTCGGGCGAGGAGAGTCCAAAATCCCGAGGGGGTAATAACACATGCGCTCCGACCGAAGCCTCGACGCGTACCCGGGTTGGCTGCAGGACGTGGTCCACCAGTCGAGCGAGCGGCGGCTCGCGGTCGCCAACCACGAGCTGTGGCGCGTGCTCGCCGACGGCAGCTTCGCGCCGCACGCGCACCGCAACCTCGTGGTCGGCTTCTGGCCGCTGGTCGACTGCTTCCCGCAGTTCCTCGCGCTCAACATCCTGAAGACCAACACCTGCCGCGATGCGGGCATCAACGGCTCGCGCGCCTGGCTGGCGAAGAACCTGCAGATCGAGCAGCGCCACGCGCAGTGGTTCCTCGACTGGGGCGAGGCGTTCGGCACGCCGCGCGACGAGATGTTCGACGGCGCGCGTCCGGTCGAGATGACCGCGATCACCGATTGGTGCTGGCACGTCTGCCAGCACGGCGAGCTCGCCGACGCGATGGCCGCCACGAACTACGCGATCGAAGGGGTCACCGGCGAGTGGACCCCGCGCGTCGCGCACAGCGAGGCCTACCAGAGCCGGCTCGTCACGACCGACCTGAAGAAGGGGATGCGCTGGCTGCGCGTGCACGCCGACTACGACGACGCGCACCCCTGGGAGGCGCTCAGCCTGATCGGCCAGCTGCTCGGTCCCGATCCCGCGCCGGAGCGCATCGAGTCCGTGCGCGCCGCGATCTGGAAGACCTACGAGCTGTACCGGATCGGCTGCGACGTCGCGCTCGAGCGCGTCCCGCAGCCCCGCGTGCGCGCCAACGGCCAGCGCGCCGCGACGGCGCCCGCGAGCGCGACCGCATAGCTCGCGCCGCGAGACGCGCCACGCTGCTGGTCCAGGGAAAGGCGCGATCCGCGGCCGTCCGCGGTCGCGCCTGCAAGCGCCGCGGAGCGGCGCGCGCAGCGAGGCGAAGCCGAGCGAAGTCAATCAGGCTTGGCGTGCATGGCTACGACCTCTGCTAGCCGTTCGCGCTGGACCGGCTTGGTCAGGAAGTCCGTACAGCCGGCCTCGAGACAGCGCTCGCGGTCGCGGCTCATGGCGTGCGCGGTGATCGCGACGATCGCGCCCTCGTAGCCCGCGCGGCGCAGCGCGCGGGTGGCCTCGTAGCCGTCGAGCACGGGCATCTGCATGTCCATCAGCACCAGGTCGAACTCCTGATCCGTGCCCTGCGCGGCTAGCGCGCTGTCGACGGCGTTCTGTCCGTCCTCGACGGCGTGCACCCTCGCGCCCAGCCGCTCGAGCAGATGGCTGATCAGGCGCCGGTTGTCGCGGCCGTCCTCCGCGAGCAGCACGCGGCAGGCGTACTGCGGCGCGGGTTGCGCGGGTGCGGCAGCGGTCTCGCGGTCGGCGAGCTCGATCGCGCGCGCCGGATCCTCGACGAAGCGCGCATCGGGCAGGGCGCGGGTCGGCAGCACCAGCCGGAAGACCGAGCCGCGGCCCGGCTCGCTCTCCACCTCGACGCGGCCGCCCAGCAGGTGCGCGAGCCGCTGCGAGATCGCGAGCCCGAGCCCCGTGCCGCCGTAGCGCCGCGTCACCGATGCGTTGCCCTGCGCGAAGGGACGGAACAGGCGCTCGCGCTGCTCGGGCGTGATGCCGAGGCCGGTGTCGCGCACCTCGATCTCGAGCCGGCTGTCGGCGCCGGACTCGCAGAAGCGCGTGTGCAGCTCGACCTGGCCGGCCTCGGTGAACTTGATCGCGTTCGCGACCAGGTTGATCAGGATCTGGCGCAGCGAGACGGGATCGGTCAGCACGGCCTCGGGGATGCGTCCGGCGAAGGTCGTCACGACCGGCAGGCGCTTGGCGAGCGCGCGCACGCGCATCAGCTCCGCGACCTCGGAGAGGATCTCGAGCGGCGCGACGCGCACGCTCTCGACCTCGACGTGGCCGGACTCGATGCGCGACAGGTCGAGGATCCCGTTCAGGATCTCGAGCAGGTGCTCGCCCTGGCGCTTGATGGTCAAGAGCGAGCTCTGGCGGTCGAGCGCGCTCGACTCACCGTCTTCGAGCAGCGCGTCGGCGAAGCCGAGGATCGCCGTCATCGGCGTGCGGATCTCGTGGCTCATGTTGGCCAGGAACGCGCTCTTGGCGCGGTTCGCCTCCTCGGCGGCGGCCGTGCGATCGGCGACGCGCTGCTCGAGCGTGGCGTTGAGCTCGCGCAGCTCGGACTCGGCGCGCAGCCGCTCCGCCATCTCCGTCTGCAGCGACGCGTACGCGGCCTCGATCACCTTGGGCGACTTCAGCGCCAGCGCCTGCGGAACCAGCGGCGCGAGCGCGAACGCGGTCGCGACCGAGCCGAGCGCGGTGATCGCGGCGACGATGCCCGAGATCCGGTAGGTCGGCGTCCACACCTCGATGATCTCGAACACGTGGCCGGTGCCACAGGCGAGGATGAACACGCTGTACAGCACGAACATCCAGTGGAAGGGAATGTCGCGCCGCTTCCAGACGAAGTAGACCATCATGGTCGGAATCGCGAAGTACGCCAGCGCCGTGGCGGTATTCGACACGACGTGAAGCCACAGAATCGACGGGTCCCACAGGTAGCAATGCCCGTGAGGCATGAACCCCGATGTGTCGAACAGGCGCGAGAGGAAATCGATCACGGTGCCGTCGCTCCCGATCCGTTCTGGATCGGAGCGTCTGCCGGGATCCTAGAGTCCGGCGCGGAGCAGTCGGCGCGTGTCGCGCAGACCGACTCGTAGAGCCACCAGGCCACCAGATAGTCAAGGCCGGTGTACTCGGTGTCGGGGCTCGCGTGGCCGCGGATCCGGTACGGGCTCGACTTCCACTCGAACGAGCTCACGGGGCGCAGCTCGATCGGCACGAGCTCGCTCGCGAGCCGCTTCCACTTGCGGCCGGGGACGAGCCGGGTGGGGATCTCGAGCGCCTCCGGCGGCGAGCCCAGGTTGCGCTTCTCGAGCGGGAACGCGGCCAGCTGGTCGCGCGCGCCCGCGAGCAGCGCGGCGTCGCAGCTCTCGGGCTCGAGCGAGCAGAACACCAGAGTGAAGTACGCGCTCCGGTCCTCGCGCACGCGCAGCCAGGCGCGGTACAGGCCGTAGCGCAGGTCCGCCTCGGCCGGATCGCCGGTCTCGCGCGCGAGCGGGAGCAACACGCGGTACAGGCTGAACGCCATCAGGTCGTTCGAGTGGCCGGTGATGCCGAACACGCGCAGGTTCGTGAGCCCGGCGCGCGCGACCACGCGGTAGCGGTCGCGCAGCCGGTCGCGCGTCTCGAGCAAGCGCGGCTGGTCCGGCGCGAGCTCGGCCGCGAGCGCGACGATCGCGTAGCCGGTGAGCTGCGCGATCGAGTTCCAGCCCAGGCCCGAGCGCCAGGAGAGATCGCCGTAGCGCGTGCGCTCGCCGTCGGGATCGGTGACGTGGAAGTCGTGCGCGAGCAGGTGCTGCGCCGCATCGACCGCGAGGGCGCGCGCGCGTTCCGGGAACAGCCGCCGGCACAGACCGGCCGCCGAGACGAGCCCGTTCGCGTACTGGTCGAGCGACACGTCGCCGCGCCAGTACCAGCCCGCGTACTCTCCGCGGCCCTCGTGCCACTCGCCGCGCGTGTGGGGGTCGGGCGGCGCGCGCCGCACGCTGCGCGCGAGCAAGCCCTGCACGCCCGTGACCCGCATCAGGAGCTCCACCCCCGACAGCGCGCGCGCCGCGTCGGCTAGCGCTTCGTCGCGCGCCGCGCCCGCGGCCGACTCCGCGCGCGCGCACGCGGCGCCGGCGAACAGGCCCGTGAAGAACGGGCCGTCGGCGAGCTCGGGGTAAGCGCCGGTCGCGAGGTCGCTCGCGATCGTGTCGAGCGCGACGCGGTAGAGCAGCACGCCCTCCGGAGCCAGGTGCCGCGCGTGGATCTGCGCGCGGAATTGCCCGGCCTTCGCCGCGAGCGGATCCGGCTCGCCCGCGCCGGCGTGCGAAGCGAACGCCAGGTGGAGCGCCACGGCGACGAGCCCGACGCGAAAGCTCATGCGCACGGTATCGGCGCGCTAGGCGGCGAAGCTCGAGGCCACGGCGCGCGCGACCGGCGCGACGTCGGCGCTCGCGTACTCGCCGCGGTACGCGGGCGGAAGCAGGTCGGCGATCAGATAGCCGAGCGCGTCGGCGACGACGGGTCGCTTGCCGCCGGCGCGCTCGAACAGCTTGGCCGCGTCGATCGCGCGCCCGGCGCGCGCGTGCACCTCGCTCGGCGTGACGGTCTCGGTCTCGACCCGCATCAGCTGCTCGGTGCCCCACAGCCCGAGCGGCACGATCTGCGTGCCCTCGGCCTCGAAGTAGCGCGCCGCGGCGGGCAGCACGCGCGACATGCTCCCGGTGCGGCTGCGCGTGCCCTCGACGAACACCAGCAGGTGGTCGCCCGCGCGGCGCCGGGCCTCGACCGTCAGCAGCGTCTCCTGCGCCAGGCGCGCGACCTCGCGGCGCGGCATCACCGCCTCGCCCGACGCGGTGCTCTGACTCTGCGGCATCTTGATCGCGCCGAAGCACAGGCTCGCCATGCGCCGGATCGGCTTCGCGAACACCTTGGGCCCTGCCAGCACGGTCAAGCCGTCCGCCACGTCCGCGTAGCCCGCGCCGGCGAGCAGCGCGTCGATCACGTTGGCGTCGATGTACGACAGGTGGTTCGCGATGAAGAACACCGGACCCTGGCGCGCGGCCGCCAGCGCGTCGCTCGGCTCGAGTCCCGAGCCCGGCCGCAACACCAGGCCGTGTGCGAGCCGCGACAGGCGCCGGCCGACCGGGTCGTACGGGTGGTAGCCCCAGGTCTGTCCCGTCGTCGCGAGCCGCGTGGGGAAGGCCTCGAGCTCGGCGTCGTCGCAGCTCGCGACCAGGCCCGCGATCCGACCCAGCACTGCGTCGCGCTCTCCCGCGCCCCACTCGACGAACAAGTCGGCGATCCGGCCGCTCAACGCCTCGCGATCCACGAAAGCAGGATAGACCAAGCGCGCGCATCGGTCGGGCCGGCTCCGCGCCCGGCTCGCTTCCTGTCGCGCCGCTTGCGTTCCTGGCAGGTGTTGGCTCGGTCGCGAACGGGCCGGTTTTGCCGCCGCTCGCGCGGCTCGCGAGAGTCCGCCTCCGCATGCAGAGCCGAACCTCGTCGGAGCGACAGTACGCGGAGTTCCATAGTCTGTGGGTCGAGGACTTCCGCAAGGACGTCACCCTCTACCTCGATCTGGCGGCCAAGTACGCCGGGCCGGTGCTCGAGATCGGCTGCGGCACCGGCCGCGTGCTCGCGCGCTTCGGCGAGGCGGGCTACGAGGCGCTGGGCGTGGACGTGTCGCGGCCCATGCTCGAGGTCGCGCGGCGCGAGCTCGCGCCCTGGCAGGACCGCGTGCGGATCGCCGACTTCGACTTCCGCGGCAACGCGCTGTTCGAGAAGTTCCACGTCGCGCTGGCGACGTTGTACGTGTTCAACGCGCTGATCGACGTCGCGGAGCAGCGCCTCTTCCTGCGCCACGTCACGCGCTGCATGAAAAGTCCCGGCGTGCTCGCGCTCGACTTCTTCTGTCCGCTGCCGATGCTGCGGCCCGAGACCAACGGCAAGTGGCGCGAGATCACGCGCAAGGTGCGCGGCCACGAGCTGGTTCTACGCGACAAGCGCGAGATGCTGACGCCGCTGCTCGAGCGCCGCACCCAGAGCTTCCGGATCGACGGCAGCGAGCCGCTCGAGCACGTCTCGCACCGCCGCTTCGTGCCCGCGCAGCAGGCCGAGCAGCTGCTGGTCGAGGCCGGCTTCGAGAGCGTGCGCTTCGTGCAGGACTACGACCTGTCCGGTGCGCGCGCGATCGGCGAGGGCGAGCGGCCGCTCGGCCCGTATCAGCTGATCGCCGAGCGCTGACAGGTTTGACTTCGCTCGGCTTCGCCTCGCTGCGCGCGCCTGCGGCGCTTGCCGGCGCGGCCGCCCCCGCGGGACATCGGCCCGCGGGCCGATGTCGGGCCGCGGACCGCGCCGCTCTCGACGTCTCGGGTTGGGTTCCTAGCCCGAGCGGAGCCTCGGGCTCACGGCCAGCGCGTAGTACACGAGCCCCGCCGCGACCAGGGCCGCGAACACGAGCACGAGCTCCCAGTTGTAGACGACCATCGCGGCGAGCGCGGCGAGCGCGAGCCCGAGCGCGAGCGCCGGCACGAACGGGTAGCCGAGCGCCCGGAACGGGCGTTCGAGCTCCGGCTCTCGCGCGCGCAGCCTGAACAGCGCGATCATCGAGATCACGTACAGGCCGAGCGCGCCGAACACCGAGAGCGTGATGATCTGCCCCGTGCGCCCGGTGAGCAGCGCGACGATCCCGAACACCAGGTTCGCGCCCAGCGCGAGCGCCGGTGTGCCCGTGCGCGCCTCGACGCGGCCGAGCAGGCGCGGCGCGAAGTCGGCGCGGCCGAGCGCCATGGTCGCGCGCCCGGCCGCGAGCAGGATGCCGTGGAACGAAGCGACCAGCCCGAACAGCCCGACGCCGACCAGCATCGCGTACAGGAACGAGCTCTCCGAGACCGCGTGCGCCATGGCGAGCGGGAGCGGCGAGTCGCTCGGCACGGTCGAGCCCGGATCCGGGTACACGATCGCGCGCCAGCCGGCGACGCCGGTCGCGCAGAAGAACACGCCGAGTGCGAGCACGACCAGCGTCGCCATCGCCGAGCCGAGCCCGAGCGCGATGTCGCGCTGCGGGTTGCGCGCCTCCTCCGCGGCGTTCGCCACGCCCTCGATCGCCAGGTAGAACCAGATCGCGAAC
>Ga0187893_10005639_pt1 | contig 22216 bp, 16 predicted proteins | sample MA1701074metaG_FD_139574 | JGI IMG/M metagenome (GOLD analysis project Ga0187893, IMG submission 139574) | White microbial mat communities from a basaltic lava cave in the Kipuka Kanohina Cave System on the Island of Hawaii, USA - MA170107-4 metaG ...
GCCACTGCTTCCAGACGACAGACCGAAGCCTGCGCCGGACCCAGCCGTCCAGACGTTCCAGCACAGAGGGTGTCTGACAGTGCCCAAAGTAGCTCCGCCAGCCGGTCAGGTAGGTGGATAGTTGCTCCACCATCTGCTCCAGGCTCACCCCCCGGTTCCGTCGCGTGATTTCTCGCACCCGGTTCTCGAACCGGTTCAGCGCCTTCGGCGCGCCCGGCAGACGATCTTCAAAAATTCACATTGCGAAAGCCCGCGCTGAAATGCGCGGGCTTGCAATCGGTTCGGGCACTACTCGGCCACCGTCAGCGCACAACTCTCCAGCAGCCACCGGGCTGCCAGCACGTCGCTGAGCCTCAGCCGCGCTGGTTGGCTTTGAGGATTTTTTTCCGTAGGCGGATGGACTGCGGGGTTACTTCCACGAATTCGTCGTCGCTGATGAATTCGATGGCCTGCTCGAGGTTGAGCAAACGCGGAGGGACGAGGCGAATGGCTTCATCGGCGGTGGAAGAGCGCATATTGGTCAGCTTCTTCTCCTTGACGATGTTAACGTTCAGATCGGCATCGCGGGAGTTTTCACCAACAACCATACCCTCGTAGACCTCCGTTCCCGGTATTACGAACATTTCGCCGCGTTCCTGAAGATTGTATATGGCGTAGCTTGTGGCTTTGCCGGGCCTGTCGGAGACGAGCGCTCCGGTGGACCGCATGGGAATGTCACCTTGCCACTCGATATAACCGGCGAAGAGGGAATTCATGATCGCGGTCCCCTTGGTGTCGGTGAGCATTTCGCTCCGCAAACCGATCAGCCCGCGCGAAGGGACATGGAACTCCAGACGAACGCGGCCGGAGCCGTGGTTGATCATCTTAGACATCTTGCCCTTGCGAACGCCTAATTTTTCCATGACGACGCCGGTGTACTGCTCGGGACAATCGATGATGAGCGCCTCCAGCGGTTCCTGCAGCTTGCCCTCGATGGACCTGGTGAGAATCTCGGGTTTGCCGGCCATTAGCTCATAGCCTTCCCTGCGCATCATCTCAATCAGAATGGCCAGTTGCAGCTCGCCGCGCCCCTTGACCTTGAACGTGTCGGGACCGCCCGCCTCCTCCACTTTCAGGGAGACGTTGGTGAGCAGCTCTTTATCCAGGCGCTCGCGCAGATGCCGCGAGGTGACGAACTGACCCTCGCGGCCGGCAAAAGGCGACGTATTGATGGTGAGCGTCATGGCGATGGTCGGCTCGTCGATCTGGATATGCGGCAGCGGCTGTGGCGTTTCCGCATCCGAGACGGTCTCCCCGATGGTGATCCCTTCGACTCCGGCGATTGCAAGGATTGTGCCAGGGCCGCCTTCGGTCTCATCGACGCGCTTGAGCCCTTCAAAGGAGTAGAGCTTGGTGATGCGCGTTTTTTGGATAGAGCCGTCCAGCTTGCAGACGGACACTTCGTCTCCGTGCCGCAGGGTGCCGGAGAAAACGCGGCCGATCGCCAGCCGGCCGAGGTAGTCGCTGTAATCCAGGTTGACCACCTGCATTTGAAGCGTGCCTGCCTCATCGCCTTCCGGCGGCGGGATGCCGGCGAGAATCGACTCGAACAAAGGGCGCAGATCGGCTGAGGCGTCTTCGATTGCCGTCTTAGCGAGGCCTGCCTTGGCATTGGTGTAGATGATGGGAAAGTCGAGTTGATCTTCACTGGCGTCGAGGTCAATAAACAGGTCGTAAACCTCGTTGAGCACCTCCTGGACGCGGGCATCGGGCCGGTCGATTTTGTTGATCACGACGATCGGGGGAAGGCCAGCTTCCAGCGCCTTCATCAGTACATAGCGCGTTTGCGGGAGCGGGCCTTCGCTGGCATCGACCAGAAGCATGACGCCGTCGACCATGGTGAGGGCGCGCTCGACCTCGCCGCCGAAATCGCTATGACCGGGAGTGTCGACGATATTGATTTTGACGCCGCCGTAGTGGACGCCGGTGGTTTTGGCGAGAATGGTGATGCCACGCTCGCGCTCCAGAGCGTTGGAGTCCATGACCCGCTCGGCCACCGCTTCATTAACGCGGAAGATGCCGCTTTGATGGAGCATGGCGTCGACGAGGGTTGTCTTGCCGTGGTCCACGTGCGCGATGATGGCGATATTGCGCAGATTTTCGTTTCTGATTTTTGGCATTCTGGGGGGAACTCTTATTTTCGCACGGATCGCGATGGTCGTCCTGAAAGAGGGCTCGCAACCAATGATACGATCGATTCTGTTTTTCCTGCTGCTTACCTGCCACCAACTGCCGGGGCAAACCCACCACACCATCACTGTCAGCGGCACACGCTTCCTTTTGAACGGGGAGCACTTCCCCTACACGGGCGTGAGTTTCTTCAATGCCGTTTACAACAAAGCGTTCAACCAGTCTTCCGGCGAGCGGAAACAGTGGCTCGAGAAATTCCGTAAGTACGGCATCAACGTGCTTCGCGTGTGGGGGCAATGGGACAGCCGGCGCGGCTACGCGGATACCTGTCCGGAGTGCACGCTCTATTTTCCGGACGGACGGTTGCGAGAGGATCATGTCGAGCGGCTGCGGTCCATACTGAACGACGCCGATTCGCTCGGGATGGTGGTCGAGCTGGCGCTGTTTTCCCAGGAAAGCTGGCACGCCGGGATCCGGCTGGGAGAAAAGGAGTCGGAAAAAGCCGCGGCGGCGCTGGCCGTGGCGCTCAAGGCGCATCGCAACCTGACCTTCCAGATCTGGAATGAGTTCTCCTGGCACACGGTGGAAATGATCAAGGCGATCAAGGCAGTAGATCCGGCGCGGCTTGTGTCGAACTCACCTGGCGGCGCGGGCGTGCTGACGGGGCCCACGCCGGCTGAAACGCAATTGCTCGATTACCTGACGCCACATAGCTCGCGGCAGCGCAGCGGAAAACCATGGGAGATCGGGCCGGCCGAAATCGATTACCTGCTGAAGCGCTATCGCAAGCCCGTGGTCGACGACGAGCCCGCTCGCAACGGAACGCCGGACTTTGGCGGTCCCGGTGAAAAAACGTTTCCCACCGACCACATACTTCAGATTTACAAAGTGTGGCAATTGGGCGCCTACGTCACCTATCATCACGACATGTTCCAGACCGGCTACGGAACACCGGCGGTCCCGCCCAGCGGCATTCCCGACCCCGAATTCAATCCTTATCACCGCGCGGCATTCGAGTTCCTGGCCAATCGCGCGCGCTACGCGCCGGCGGGCTACGAGTTCTGATGCGTTCCTTCTTCCGGAAGTGGGGCCTTTGCCTGCTGATGTTGCTGGCGACGACGCTGAATTATCTCGACCGCCAGACGGTGAGCATTCTAGCGCCCATTTTGCAGGACGAAATGAAATTCGACAACGAGGCGCTCGGATGGCTGTTCAGCGTTTTCTACTACGCCTATACGTTTGCCCAGTTCGGCGTCGGGCTGCTGCTCGACCGGTTTTCGGTGCGATGGCTTTACGGAGGAGCGGTGCTGGCCTGGTCGGCAACATGCGCGCTCACCGGCTTATCGAACGGATTCGCGGCGCTATTGGGATTCCGGCTTCTGCTCGGCATCACGGAGTCAGCCAACTGGCCGGGGGCAATGCGAATCGTGTCGCGCGTATTGCCGCCTGCCGAGCGCGCCATGGGCAACGGTATCTTCACCAGCGGCACCAGCGTGGGCGCGCTGATCGCACCGGGGTTGATTCTGGCGATTGCGGCGTCGGCGGGCTGGCGCATGGCGTTTGCTGCCTTGGGGTCGTTGGGAATCGTGTGGTTTCTGGCGTGGTATCGTGTGACGGCGGCGCCCCGGTACGCCGAGGTCTGGCAACCGGAGGCTGGCGGACCGGCGCGGCGATCGGCGCTTGAGACTTACAGCGTAATTCTCAAGGATCCTCAATTCTGGCGGGTGTTCGCAGTCACCATTATGGTGAACCCCTGCCTCTATTTCTATTTGAACTGGCTGCCCACTTATTTCCGGCAAGTGCATCAACTCGAGCCACGCGGCACGATGGCACAGATTCTGACGGCGCTTTATCTAGGACTTGACCTGGGGTACCTGGCTTGCGGCGCCGCCGTGATACTGCTGACGCGCCGCGGATTTGGCGTCGAGGCGGCGCGCCGCATTGTATTCCTGTCGGCAACGGCGCTGCTGTTTGCCTCGGCGGCCGCGGCTTTTCGCTCCGAGTTAGGGGCGGTAGTGGCTCTGCTTATTGTTTGCAACTTCGCGATCGGCGTTTGGATCGCTATGTATCTGACGATGGCGCAAGAGGTGAACCTTGCGAATGTGTCTACAACTGCCGGCCTGCTGGGCGGCAGCGGATCGCTGGCGGGCGCGGTTGCGATGTGGGCGGTGGGCCGGGTTACGAAACAAACGGGAAGCTTCGCGATCCCTCTGGCGGCGGTTTCGATTTTTGGGGCTCTGGCCGCGGCCGCGGGGTGGGCGGCCAGCAACCGAGACAAACGCCCGCTCAGCCCTTGATCCAGGAGTGGCGCGGATCCTCTGCCCAGGCGCCATACCTGCGGCCCTCGCCGGCGAGAATCCAGGTATAGTTCAACGAATAGCCGGGGCATGCCACTACCGGGTGATAGCCGCGCGGGATCAGCACCGTATCGCCGTGCTCCACTGGATAGGCAACATCGAAGGGGTTTTCCGCGTCGGGCTGCGTGTAGACTCGCATGAATCCGAAACCCTGGGCAGGCTCGACCTGGAAATAGTAGATCTCCTCCATGGGCACTTCGTACGGCTCGTTGAAACGATCGTGCTTATGCGGGGGGCAACTGGACCAGCAGCCCGGACGATTCACCGTCTCCCCGCAAATCAAGTGCGCGGCGTCGATGTTGTCCGCGATGTGAGTGTACACGGTGCGCGCGAAGCTGTCCTGGCCCACGGCGCGGGCTACAATGGCGCCGTCGCGAATCACGGCGGGCGCGGCTCCGGGCCTGCCCAGCGCGCCGCCGATGGTGACGCGCGCATTGCCGTTGCGCGCCGCGACTCGCACACGAGAGTTGCAGGGCGCATACACCATCGGATGCGGATCACGAATGCTCGGCCGGGCGGGGATATCGGCAGACCACCGGCCCGCGGTTGTCTCCACTTCAACGGCAACAGGGCCGGAGTGGAAATTCAGAGAAACCTCCTCCTCGCCCGTTTCAAAACGGTGTCCGCTCAGAGCATCGCCCAACTCGACGATCGTGAAGGACAGATACTTCATGCCCTCACCGCGGCGGACGACGGGATACACGCCCGGCTTTTCTCCGGGGGATTTGATGTGGAGGTTCATTTCTCTCACGCTATCATAGGCGTCGATGCCTGCTCTGCCGCGGCTCTATGCCATCGCCGATACTACGCTGCTCGCAGGATCGGGAGTTGATCTTGTGGCGGCGGCGGGGGCGCTGCTCGATGCCGGCGTGCGCTTGTTGCAGCTCCGGCATAAGGAACATTTCTCGAACGAATTGTTTTTGAAAGCGAAGGAGGTTGCGCGGCTGGCCAAAGACGCCGGAGCTCGTTTCGTCATCAACGACCGCGCCGACGTCGCCATGCTGCTTGAGGCCGGCGTGCACCTGGGGCAGTCCGACTTGCCACCTTCGGCCGCTCGCCAACTGCTTGGCGGGGCGGGTTGGATCGGGTTTTCCACGCACAACGCGGAGCAGCTTCGATCAGGCGATGCCGAGCCGGTGGATTATCTGGCCATCGGGCCTGTCTTTGAAACGGCATCGAAACAGAATCCGGACCCGGCGATTGGCCTGGAGCGGCTCGCCGGGCTTCGCACGTTGACCGCAAAGCCTCTAGTGGCGATCGGCGGGATCACGCGGGCGACGGCTCCCGCGGTGCTAGCCAGCGGGGTCGATTCCGTCGCCGTAATCCGGGATCTGTTCCCCCGGCCATGCTCGGAGAGATCCGTCCGCGAGGGGGCCCGTGAATGGCTACGCCTTCTCGGCGATATGGTATAGTTCCCATTTGTCTCATCACGAAAGGGCGGGCACATGAGCCTATTTGCGACCAAACCGCTAAGCCGCATTATCGAGGAGTCCGAAGGGGGCGATCACACCCTACGGAGGACGCTGGGGCCGATGAACCTGATCGGGCTCGGGATTGGCGCGATCATCGGAGCGGGCCTGTTCTCTTTGACCGGCATTGCCGCCGCCAATCACGCCGGGCCGGCCGTGGTGCTTTCGTTCATGATCGCAGCTATTGGCTGCGCCTTCGCCGGCATGTGCTACAGCGAGTTTGCCACCATGATCCCGATCGCCGGGAGCGCATACACATACTCCTACGCGACCATGGGCGAGATGATGGCGTGGATCATCGGCTGGGATCTCGTGCTGGAGTATGCCGTTGGGGCCGCTACAGTTTCGGTGAGCTGGTCGGCTTACGTGCTCTCGCTGTTGAGAGATTTCGGCATCGAATTCCCTGCTCGGCTGGCTGCTTCTCCGTTTGTCGAAATCAAACTTGCAGACGGCTCCGTCACGCATGGCATCATCAATCTACCCGCCGTGCTCGTAATTGTTCTCATTTCGCTGCTGTTGATGATTGGCATTCAGGAGTCGGCGCGTGTGAACGCGGTCATCGTGGTCATCAAGGTTGCCGTAGTCGTGGTCTTCATCATAATTGGGTGGAGCTTCATCGATTCGAAAAACTACACTCCGTTCATCCCCGAGAACACGGGCGCCTTCGGCCAGTTCGGTTTGAGCGGTGTGGTCCGGGCGGCCGGGGTGATTTTCTTCGCCTACATCGGCTTTGACGCCGTCTCGACGGCGGCGCAAGAGGCGAAACGTCCCCAGCGGGATATGCCGATCGGCATCATTGGCTCGCTGGCCATTTGCACCGTGCTGTACATCCTGTTCTCCTACGTGATGACGGGCATGGTGAACTATACGGAGTTCAAGGGCTCGGCCGCTCCGGTTGCGCTGGCCGTCGATAAGACGCCCTACATCTGGTTAAACAAAGCCGTCAAGCTGGCGATCATCGCGGGGTTCACGTCGGTGATTCTGGTGATGCTGCTTGGGCAATCGCGAGTGTTTTTCTCGATGTCGCGCGACGGTCTGCTGCCAAAGATCTTCTCCGATATTCACCCGCGCTACTTCACACCCTACCGCTCGAATCTGTTGTTCATGGTTTTCGTGAGCGTATTCAGCGCCTTTGCGCCGATTGAGATGGTTGGGGAGATGACCAGCATCGGGACCCTGTTTGCCTTTGTGCTGGTTTGCGGAGGCATACTGGTGATGCGCCGCACGCATCCGGATCAGCCGCGGCCGTTCCGCACGCCGCTGGTGCCGCTGGTGCCGATACTGGGAATACTGGTCAACTTCGCGCTGATGTTCGGACTTGGCTGGACCAACTGGCTGCGCCTGTTTGTCTGGTTGGCGATTGGAATGGTCATCTATTTCACCTACAGCCGGTCGCACAGCCACCTGCGCAAATCGCAGGGATCCGCGAAAGGGTAGCGGCGTCTACTTCTTGGCCGGCTGTTTGGCGATGATCTGGTCTTTGATCTTGTTGTAGACGGCCTCGGGCAGCACTTTTTTCGTTATCAAGTCGTTCTTGGCGCGATAGGGACGGGCTTCTATGATCTTTTTCGAATAGGCTTCGCCAATGCCCGGTATCGCCTTCAACTGGTCCGCCGTGGCGGTGTTGATGTCGATCAGGTCAGCGGCCTTGGCTGCTTTGGCCTGTGCTGCGGCTTTCGCCGGCGACGCCTGCATGCCTGCTTGCACTGGCAGACTCAACAGAATACTCAGAGCGATGGTTAACCAAAGCATGTGTATCTCCTGGCAACGGTAATCGCCTTATCGTATCATTGTCCCCATGGGGGCTGATTCCGTATGAAGACCATGTTTCTGATGATCGCAATGGCCGCAGCGGCGTTCGCGCAAACGGACCTCAACGGCAAGTGGGATGTGACCGCCTCTCCAGAGGGCCGCAAGCCGATGAAGATGGACGCTGAGCTGAAACACGAAGGCAAGGATCTAACCGGTACCGTGAACAGCGCCGTCGGCTCCGGCCCGGTGAAGAATGCAGTGCTAGGAAATCCCGATCTGACCTTCCAGTTTATGCTTGGCAAGTACGTATTCGACGTGAAGGGCGTCGCGGAAGGGGATGAGATCAAGGGCACGTTCAATGGACCGCGAAACATGAAGGGCGACTTCCTGGCCAAGAGAATTCCCGGGCCCGCTGTTGCTCCGCCGACAGAGGGCGTCGATGTGGGTGTGCTCGGAACTGCTGCCTACCGTATCGACATTCCCAAGAATTACAACGGAACGCTTGTCGTCTATTGCCACGGCTACAGCATGACGCCGGGAAAATTTGACAAAGACAAAGCGCCCACCGCCCTGACCAAGGCTTTTCTCGATCTCGGATACGGCGTGGCGCAATCGGGCTATTCCACGGGCGGATGGGCGGTGAAGGAGGCCCTGGAAGAAACCGAAGCTCTGCGCAAGCACTTCGTCACCAAATACGGCAAGCCCAAACGGACATTCGTCACCGGCCATTCGATGGGAGGCACCATTACACTAGCCACTATCGAATCCGCCCCGGACGTCTATGACGGCGCGCTCCAGATGTGCGGTCCCATTGGACCTGTTCACACCATGATGAGCCGGCGCATGTTCGACACCCTGGTGGTGTACGACTACTATTTTCCCGGCATCCTCGGCTCGGCTACGAAGTTTTCAGACAACGTTGAGCCGGGACTTGAATTCCTCAATCAGCTTCAGAAAGAGGCGACGCTCTATCCGGACCGCATGTCAGCGTTCCAGAAATGGAGCGGACTGCAAAGCGACACCGAGATCGCGCAGACGGTGGGTTTCTTCGCCTTCATTCAAAAAGAGCTTATGCAACGCGCCGGGGGTAACGCCTTCGATAACCGCAATACGATTTATCAGGGCAGTCCCGACGACGCCGCGCTGAACCGAGGCGTAAAACGCTATGCTGCCGAACAACATGCCGCTGAATACTTGAAGAAATACTACACCCCAAGGGCGCAGTTAAAAAGACCGATGCTGTCCCTGCATACCATCTACGATCCGCTGGTTCCGGCCTGGAGCGTGAACGCCTATGGCGACGCCTTGAAACTCAATGGCGGCGACGAGATGTTCGTTCAACGCTTTGTAGGTGCAAGCGGGCATTGCACATTTACTCCGGAACAGACCGTAAATGCCTTCAAGGAGCTGGTCGCGTGGCGCGAAAACGGACAGCGGCCCGAAGCTGGGGAGCAGAAGTAGGCCCAAGGAATCAGAAATAAAACTTAAGCGCCAACTGCATCGCGCGCGGACCATTCGCCTGTCCTCCGATCAAACCGAAGGCGGTCGAACCCCAAGTCATGTTTGGATTTCCGAATCGCGGCGTATTGGTGGCGTTGAACGCCTCGGCACGGATCTGAAAATAGCGCGGTCCATCCGCCGTTAGGTGCAATTCCTTGAAGAGTGACAGATCGGCGTTGGAAATGCCTGGCCCGCGAACCGAAACGAGCGTCCGAGGCGCGTTGCCGAGGGTATACGGCAGGGGGCGGCCGAAGGCGGAAGCGCTGAGGTAGCCGTTCAGCCGATCGACAACGGGCCCGCTGATGGCGGGATTCCCCAGCAGATTGGCGCGTTGCCCTGAGTCGGGAAGGATGCCTCCGGTCAAAGCCGGCTGGAGCGCCGAACCGGATTGGAAGGTAACGATGCCGTTCACCTGCCAGCCGCCGAGGATTCCGTTAGCCCAGCGGCTCAACTGAGAACCGATCGTGCGTCCACGGCCGAAAGGAAGCGCGTAGGAGAAGTCTCCGACCAGACGCTGCGGGATGTGGAATATGGAAAGAGCGCGTTCCAGACGGAGATTGCCGTAGGACTGCAATCCTGAAGCTCCGCCGAGCCAACCGGTGTTGCCCGAAAACGAGCTGTCGTCGATCAACTTAGAGAACGTGTAGCTGGCCGAGAGGCTGAGCCCGTGCGATAACCGCTTCGTGTAGACGAGCTGAAGCCCGTGGTAGCTGGAATTGCCGATCGGCGGGCCCGGCAGGGCGGAGATGCCCGTGAACTGCGGATAGGGCCTGAGTAATTGGCTGCGTAGAATGCGCGGCTGGCTCAGGGTGGCCTGTGGATCGGTGATGATGCCGAAGAACGGATTCGCCACCTGTTCGTTCAGCCGGTCTCCCAGCGCCCAGTTAGCGGGGTCAATCCGGTTGATGGATTGAAAGCTGCCGAAGGTAAGGTGGACGCCGCGGCTGCCGGAGTAGACAACTTCGAAGACGGCGCTGCCTGGAAGTTCGCGCTGTAGCGAGAGGCTCCACTGCTGATAGTAGGGTTTTACGCCCCAATCGCGCTTCCACAAGCGGTTGCCGCCGATGCCTTGTCCCAGGAAGCTGGACAATCCCTGCGAGCTTCCTATCGGCTGTGCGATGCCATTGGGGAAGGGAGAGTCAAGCGAGGCGAACTGGGTGAGTCCGGCGTCGAGGGAAGTCTGCCAGCCGGTGCTGGTCGTGAAACCCTGCGCCAGGAACTTTGTGGGTCCGGCCGGGCTGATGCCATAGTAAATGCCATAGCCGGCCCGCAACACCGTGCCGCCGGTCACCTGATAAGCGAGTCCGAGCCGGGGTGCAAAGTTGTTGGTATCGGCGTCGAAGGGCGATCGCATGTTGTCGCTTGAATAGACAATGCCGCCGCGGAGATCGCCAAGGGCCGGCACTCGCAGCGGGCTCGCCGCGTTCAAGTCAACCCAACCCAGACGGTTGAAGCGCTCGGTGAAAGGAGTGTCGTATTCATAGCGGAGACCGATGTTGAGCGAAAGCCGCTTGGTCACCTGGATGTCGTCGTTCAAAAACCAGCCGTAGCTTTGCGAGGCCGACGCGGTTGACAGATCAATGGTCTGCGCTCCGCCGCTGCCCCAACCGAGCAGGAACGACGCCAGCCCGTTGCCTTCGGTGTTGTCGGCGCGGAACGGATCGCGCATCGTGATACGGCGGTTGAAGTTGAAAACGACATAGTTGATGCCAGGCTGAGCGAAGTTGAGCCTGTACAAACGTGCGTCGCCGCCGAACTTGAAGGTGTGCCGGCCGAGAATCCTGGTGAGACTCGCCACGGCGTGATGGGCTTCCTCCACACGGCGCACACGATAGCTGAGGTGAGGGCCCACGGCCGAGTAACCTTCGGGCACGAACTGAGGCGGCAACTCGGTGCTCATCGGGCCGCTGAAGCCAAACTTCGACAAATCGATCTGGTCGGCAAAGGGCTCTTGCCGGCCCAGCTTCCGCGACGAACCCCATCGCAAACTGAGCATCATCGTGGGGCTGACCGTCTGCGTATAGTCGGCAATGATGTTATTCGTGTTGCCGGTGGACATCCGGCTGCTAAACGGGTTCATTTCATTGCCCCAGAAATTGGATTGTTCGAAGAGGTTATAGTCGCGGCTGAAACGGCCCGAGAAGCGATGCCGGTCACTGAGATTGTGATCCAGCTTGAAGCTAAGCTGATTGGTGTTGGCCGGATTCGAGCCGCTGTTGAAAAAATTGTTCTGCCGGGTGAACGGAGCGCCATCGTTGGTGGCGTTCGGATAGAAGGCGATCGCGTTGCGGGCCACGCGGCTCATGCGGCTCAACGGCACCCGGTTGCCTGGGAGGCCCATGCGCACCTGACGCCCGCCCTCCTCAACCAGAGCGTAGGGATCGAAAATGCGAATCAGGCGCCCCTGCCCGTCAAGCGACTGACTGAAGTCGCCGTTCCTTTCGATCGCCGTGGGAACCGTCGTCGTTACGGTGCCCTGCGATCTCTGCCGCATCCCTTCCAACTGGGCGAAGAAAAAAGTCCGGTTCCTGCCGTCGTAGGACTTGGGAATGACCACGGGGCCTCCGATCACGCCTCCGAACTGATTGCGGCGGAACTCTGTGAGTGGACGGCCGACGCGGTTAGCGAAAAAGTTGTTCGCGTTGAGGTTGTTGCGCTGGTGGAACTCGAACAGCGTACCGTGGAACTGGTTGGATCCGGAGCGTGTGACCATGTTCACGACCACGCCGCCGGTGTTGCCGTATTCGGCACTGAAGCTGTTGGTCTGCACCTTAAACTCTTGAATGGCCTCCACGGTAGGGCGGAAAGTAGCGTCGGAGACTCCCCCGTTCGGTTCCTGGCCAGTCACCGAAACGCCGTCAATCAGGACGTCGGCTTGAGAATTGCGAGTCCCGTTGGAGACGAAGTTGGTGCCTGTGTTACCGGGTCCGCCGACCACGCCCGGCGTTAATACAACCAAGTCGAGCGAGCCTCGCCCGCCAAGCGGCAGACTGAGCACGGCGCGATTGTCGACCACCCGGCCAAGCGTCGCGTTCACGGTGCCGAGCAGCGGGGCCGTGCCGGCCACCTCTACGATGGTCGTCACTTCGCCCGGCTTCAGCACGACATCGACGGTCGCCTGTTGTTGGACTTGCAGGTCGAGCCCTGTGCGCAGGAAGGTTTGGAATCCCTTTGCGGAAACTTCCAACCGATAGGCGCCTGGCTGGACAAAGCCAATAAAATAGGAACCGCGTTCGGAGCTTCTGATCTCAGCACGGACGCCGGTCTTCTCATTGATCAGCAGGACGGAGGCGCCGGCAACCAAGCCTTCCGACACATCCCGAACCGTTCCCTGCATCGTCGCCGTAAAGGCTTGTCCAGAGGCTTTGTTCGGCCCAGCCAAAATCGTGAGAACCAGGGCGAGCAACACCGCCCCGCCCTGCTCCCGACGGTACCCGGGTGCATGTAACATGCTTTAGATCCTTTCGAGCGGTCAAGCCGCAGGGCAAATTCAAGAGCCCCGTAGGCGAGCATAATCTATGATCTATTCTAAGTCAATGTGAATTCCGATGGCTATTGAGAGGACCTTTAGCCGCGGTCAGGAAACAGTGGCACGGGTTCAGCGACGGGTAGTCGTTTTTGTCCAGGGCTGCACTTTGGGTTGCCGCCTTTGTTGGAACCCCGAGACCCACGCCTTTTCGGGTCAGGAACGCACAATCGAAGCCGTTACCGATATTGTCGTTTCTGCATACCGGGAGCGCTTGTTCGAGGGAGTCGTGAAGCGGGGGCGGCCTTCGAACTGCACGGCCTACCGCCCCACCTTTCGCTTTTCTCGCTCGGTGAGCGTCTCGTGTAGCAAGGATTTGATGTAGGTCTGGTAAGGCAGGCCCCTGTGTTCAGCCTGCTTTCGGGCCAAAGCCAAATCTGCTGCGGGAATCCGAAGCGCCACCACAGGAGCCGCCGCTTTCTTGGACGCAGCTATCCGCTCCTGCAGCTTCGCCTTCGTCAACACTTGGGCTTTGCCGCTTTTCACAGCGGCAAGTAGCTCTTTCCCATGTAGGTTGCGGTTCTCATACCACCACGCCGCTTCTTCCGCCTCGGTGGCGAAGGCCGGTATGACGCGCTTCGGTTTTTTCTCCAACTGCTTCTTCATTTGGGTTTCTCCAGAAAAGCCTTCCTGTCGGATACGCTAGCCGGAAAGGCGGTAATGGCACGCACCTTGCCGTTGCGAATCGTCCACGCCACTGACAACAAACGGCCGCCATTCGTAAGGCCGACAGAGCGGTACCGTTCTTCGTCGTCGATCAGATCTAAAACCAAGTCTATAGGCTCGTTGTTCAGCACCTGTTCGAACTCTGCGGGCGCGACTTTGTGGGCAGCGAGTGCTTCTTGTTCTCGTCATCCCAATGAAATTCGATTCCACTGGCCACTAGCCTACATTGTATCGCAACGTATATACGTTCGCGATTGGCGCGACGCTGGGCTAATTCTCGGAATTCAGCGCAGGCCGTACTTTCAGAGAAGGACCGAGTTGGTCGTTCCGTAGAGTTGGCGTATCTGGGCGCGACATTAGGTCTCAATCGGCACGAACGTTACGAAGCCGCGGAACTGTGGTGTGCGTCCGACTGGGGCGAGTGCGCCGTTCACTACTGCGCGAATGACCGAGGTCAGCCCTGGCCCACGCCCCAAGAAGTTCTTCACCGCTTGGCGGAGCGCTGCCGTTCTCGAAATGGGAGGGGATTTTCAAAGACGCGATGATGACGGCGGCGGCGATTGATCGGTTGGTGCACCACAGCGTGATCATCGAGTTGAATATTGCGAGCTATCGGGAAGAGGAGGCTAAGAAGAAACAGCGGGCCGAGGGGCAGGCGGAGCAGCAATGAAAAGCCAGGCGCGGCGGGCAGCAAAATCGAGGCCGGGCGAGCCTCTCAAAAAACCAAAACGCGGCCCCCTCGGCGGGCTTGCGCCCGCCCTTGCGGTGGCGCCGCCTCAAAAGTAATTGTCGTCGATAGGGAAAAATAATTGTTGCTGACCGGGAAAAATAGTTGACGCCAGACAGCACGGGTGTCGAAGCTCCCCTTCTTGTTATCATAGAGTTCTTCCTTTCTTGGAGAACACCCTCAACATGGCAATTAAAGTAGGAATTAATGGATTTGGCCGTATTGGCCGCAACGTGGTTCGCGCCGGGCTTGGCAACGCCGAGATCGATTTCGTCGCCGCCAATGACTTGACTGACGTCAAGACCCTCTCTCATCTGCTCAAGTACGACTCCATTCTCGGAATGCTCAAAGAAGAAGTCCGGATCGACGGCGACCAGATAGCTGTGGGCAAACATAAGATCAAGATTTTCGCGACTAAAGATCCGGCCGAAATCGATTGGCCGTCGCTTGGCGTGCAGGTTGTGATCGAGTCAACCGGAAGGTTTACAGAAGGCCCGCAAGCGGCCAAGCATCTTCGCGGCAGCGTGAAAAAAGTGATTATTTCGGCGCCTGCCAAGGACGAGGACGTGACGGTGGTGCTGGGAGTGAACGAGGACATGTATGACCCGGCCAGCCACCACGTGGTTTCCAACGCATCCTGCACCACAAACTGCCTGGCTCCCGTAGTAAAAGTGCTGCACGAGAGTTTCGGAGTGGTGAAAGGGTCGATGACGACGATTCACAGCTATACCAACGACCAGAACGTGCTCGACTTTCCGCACAAGGATCTGAGGCGGGCGCGAGCGGCGGCGATGAACATGATCCCCACAACGACGGGTGCGGCGAAGGCGATCGGCCTGGTGCTGCCGCAATTGAAAGGCAGGCTCGACGGCTACGCCATGCGGGTTCCCACACCCAACGTCAGCGTGGTGGATTTCGTCTGCGAAACGTCGAAAAACGCAACCGCCGAGGAAGTGAACCGCGCGCTCAAGACGGCCGCCGAAGGGCCGTTGCAGGGCATTCTGGCGTATACGGAAGATCCGGTTGTCTCGAGCGACATGATGCAGAATCCGAACAGCTCAATCGTGGACGCGGAGATGACGAAGGTGGTGGGCGGCAACATGGTGAAGGTGGTGGCCTGGTACGACAACGAATGGGGCTATTCGAACCGGATCGTGGATCTGATCGTTCACCTGGCGCACAAAGGACTCTGAGCCGCGTACTCCTAATGCAACAGAGTCAGGCTCATCACGAACTGGTGGCTGGCAAAGTCCTCGATGGCGTAGATGCGCTGCGCCATGGCGAACCAGCGCCATTCGGCGTTCCATCGAATATTGCGATGGAGCGGCCAGCTAAACCGCGCCCTCGGCTGGTAATACCGGGTCGGGCGGCTCCCCGTGGACGCATAGATCGATCCTCCCAGGCTCAGGCCCGGCTGGCGCGCGTTCAGGCTGCCCGGCTGAAACGTGAACAGGAAAGTTCCAGTGTTGGCGTCCTCGCGAAAGGCCGATCGGCCGGCGATGTAGTGCTGGGGCACGATGAAATCAATGCGCGAGTGCGAGGTGGAACGCATGTATTCGGCGAGCACGCGATACCTCTTGCCCTCATTGGGAAACCATTCGAGCACCGCGGTTGCCGCCTGAAAGCCGAAGTCCCAGTTGGCGCCGGGACCCGGGTTTTCGTTCGAGAGCCAGGAGAAATCGCCCGAGACGCTCCAGGAACCGCCGGGCCAGGGCGCGTAGCTGCCGCGCGCGCGAAACTTACGATAGTCGCGAAGGCTGGTGCGCAGGAAGGCGTTGGAGGTAGACCCTGCCTCAAAGTCCACATTCGCGCGCATGGTCTTCTCCGTCCGGAACGCGAGGCCGGCTAGTCCAACGTTTCCACGAAGTCGCGACCGCAATGGCCGGGAATTGAGAACCGAAGCGCTCGTTGTGATGGCGTCGCCCCAAGTGTAGCGGTGTCCTCCGCGCAAGATAAAATGCTTCGTAAGATCGACAAACGCGAGCGCCTCGTTCTGATTGTGCGCCCATGCCAGCCGGTTCGCCGTAAAGCTTTGCGCGCCGGTGGTGCGGGAGGCCAAGGCAAACTGCTCGACCAGCAATACGGTGGCGGCATTGTGCAGGCGATCGGTGGACCAGACATCCACCACCCTCAGGCGCCCCAGCGGGCGGACTTCGGTTCTAACTGAGGCGGACGGACGAGGCATTTTGGCAACGCCGGTCGTCGACGCCATGCCCCCGCTTGCGGCGAGCAGAGACCAAGGAATCACGAAGCGACCCGTTGAATCCTGCCGGTAAAGTGAATCGAGCTTCGAGTTTGTATAAGTAAAGTCGGCGGCGATCGTCGCCCAGGAAACCGGATTCACAGCCAGGGCGCCACGCGAGTAATGTGAGCGCCCCCGCACGTGGTAGCTCTCGGCGAGACTGTCCAGCCGGAGTTGCTGCCCGAGCAATGGCGTGGGACGGTTGCCCGATTGCGGATTCGTTTCGCCTGTGCCCTGGTCGTCCTGAAATACAGTCCCGCCATGTTCGAGCGACAAGTGGAACCGGTTGTAGTTGAACTGCACTCCGCCGCGGTAATGATCCGTTCGATTCCTAATCAGCGTGGAGACTGGATACTCATTGCCGAGCCGCGGGAAATCCCATATGCCTGTCCCGTACTCTGATGAGCGGCCGTAGGCTACATAAGGCGAGATCCGTCTGGAAGGAAGCAATTCCAGCCGCACATCGGTTGTGCGAAAGCGCGTGTCGAAGGAATTCTGATTCAACAGCGACCCGGATTCGATCAGCGGGTTCGCAAAGGAAGGCAGGAAATTGAAGTAGATGATGTTGCGGTAATCCACCAGCAGGTTGTAGGCGCGGCTTTTGCGCAAATCGAATCGCAAGTTGTTGTAAGGCTCACCGCCCCAGGATTGCATCAGCAGCGAACTTTCATCGAACAGCTTCCCGCTCGGATCGCGGAACGTCAAATCGCTGTTGAATAGCTTCGGTCCTTCGCCGAGATTGACAACGCTGCGGTAGGAATTGAAGTTGCCGGTGTTGTTCAGCAGCCAGCGATGGCCGAATTCCACGGAACCAGAAACCGGAGGCCTGGTGGGGTCGTCCTGGCCGAATGCCGCCGCCAGCAGGATTGCAGCCAGCCGATTCATCTTTGCAGACTCCGATCCACTTGTGAGCCATGGATTTTGCGATGGCAAGTGGTGCAGTTGCGGAATCGCGCCGTGCGCAGATCATGAAACGCGGGCGGCGTCGCGCCCGCCTGTGTGATTCCAATGGCGCCGTGGCACTCCAGGCAGGTGACTGCAACCTCATGGCGGGTGAGCAGCTTGGGGTTCGGCGATCCGTGAGGCACATGGCACGATCCGCATCCCTCCAGCCGGACGGGCGCATGCTCATGAACGAACGGACCGCGCAGAGCGCCGTGGCAGTTAAAGCAGGAAGGTTCGTTGCCAAAAGCAACCCGGCGGGCTGCGTAACCCGACGGGTTGTGGGGGTTGTGACAATCGGTGCACGCCATCGCGCTTTCCCGGAGCCGGTGTCCATGCGGTCGTTGGAAGGAAACCCATACTGTCTGGTGGCAACCGGCACAAAGCGTATTGATTTGCGGCTTGCGCCGCTCATACAACAGCTCGCCGGGCTTGGGATGCACCTTGTGACACTGACTGCAGGCAACCTGATCCTTGGCGTGGCCGCTGAGGATGCGCCCGACGCGCGCGGTCTGATTGACGTGGCAGGCAAGACAGGCGTTGTTTTCAACGATGGCCTTTTGCTTCGCCGGAATAATGATTTCGGCGATATCGGTGGATTCCGAATGCTTGACACCCGGGCCGTGGCAGGCTTCGCAGCCCTTCCCCACCCAGCCGCGCCCGGGCTCCTTTTCGATCGCCTGGTGGCGCGTTTTCGCGAATTCCTTGGCCAGATCCTCGTGACACACCGCACAGGCTTCCGAGCCTACGTAGCCCGGCTGGGCGCCTAGAGCGGGCGACAGCAATAGCGCAAGGATAATAGCGCTAGCGCGCATGGACGCGGTCCACGGAAAACGCCGCATTGGCGCCGTGACAGGCACCGCAGCTTTCTCCGAGCGGCGACGTATTGACCAGAGCATGCGAGGCGGCGTCACGCGACGTATGGCAACCGAGGCAGGCGGCAGCCGCAGGCTTGTTGGGGCTAATGAATCCGCGCGGATCGGCCTTGTCCAACCGGGCCGGCGCCGGGACGCCATAACTGCCCGGCAGGTGGCAGTTCTGGCAATTGGCGATTTCGCCCGGGAATCTGACGTGATTGTAGTTGTGCGGTGTGTTGCCAAACCCGAAGACGGTGAAATCACGGCGCTGGAGGTTGCCGGCGTGGATCCGGTGGATCAGCAGCGCGAAGTCCACGGCCTCCGGCGGACCCTGATTAGCCGGCCGCCGGGCTACATCGGACTCCGTCGGGTTGTGGCACATCACGCAATACTCGGTCGAGTTGCGGTTTTCGCCGTGGATGGACAACGAGCGATGGCAGTCGTTGCATTTCTGCAAGTCGACCGCCTTTCGCCGCGGCACAACCGCCGAGCCGTCCACGGAGAAGTGGATCAGATCGTTAGGCGAACCGGTGTTGATCGTTCGCTCCTTCACCGTTCCCGCCAGTGCAACCTCGGCTCGCCGGGCCTCGACGGCTATCGTGAAAGAGCCTCTCGCATCCGGGGGAATGGTTTGATTGAACGAGTATCGCCAGCCGGATTGCGTTGCCGTCGCGTTCAAGGCCGACTCGGATACGTAACCCCCCTTTGTGGGCAGACCGTCGCCGTAATCGGTGGTCGGACCGGCCATGACGAAAGCCAGCCGGTTCAGCCTCGACGGCTCCAGAACCGCTCCTTTCCTGTCTCTGAGGGTGAAATTGACGATGGGCCGCTGCCCGGCCCGGCTGTTCTCCACGGAAGTGATCCTGGCGACGACCCCGCTGATCAGCGAGGACTCGGTGGGATCGACGTGCGCGCCTTTGATCGAGGCGTCAAAGTCCATATCGCCTTCAGGAATGTGACAGCGGGCGCAATTATTGTCGGTGGATTCCGGGATACCATTGGCGTGGTTTTCGCCCGTGGCGAAATTGACATTATCGTGGCAAGCGCCACAGGCCGCGCGGGACGGCATGTTGAGATTGGTGCTGGCCTGAGTCGCAGTAGTCTCATGGCACTTCGAACAGTTATTGGGCTCGGATGGCAGCAAGACCTTCGAATAGTCGTGGAGCGAATTGCCGAACCCTACGATCTGATACGGTTTTCCCGCGCGGACGCTCGGCAGCATCGCGCCCATGTGGATTTTGTGAACCATTACCCGCATGTCGATTGTGTTGTCGGTTTCCGGGTTGAGGTTAGTGACGTCCCCATAGGCTGGCGTGTGGCACAGTATGCAGGTGGGCAACCCTCGCCGCGACCCGCCATGAAAATTGACCTCATCGTGGCATTTATTACAGGATTCATCGCGGATCACGTCGCGCACATTTACCACTTGTGAACCGTCCGGAACGAAATGAAAAACGGTCGAGGCGTAATTTACCCCCATGTCGAATGCGTTCAGATTCCGGTTTCCGTAAATGCCGATGGTGTGCGTTGCGCTGCGTTCGTAACCGGAGGGGAGCCGCGTCCCTAAGATGTATTCATACTCGCCATCTGCGATTCTGACGTAGCGGCCGCCCGTGTCGGCGGCTGCCTGGGTAGCGGTCTTGCCCAATGTCGCAGGCCAAGTGCTTCGCTTCACGCGCGTCGTGTAAGCCTGGTAGAAGCGTCCATCTCTTGGAATCCGCGCCAGCACGAAGCTGCTGCTGACAGCCCCGGGCGTAAGTATGCCCTCACGGTCAAGGGGCACCCCGAGTGGATCCGTAATCCGGAAGCGGACAGTCACCGTGCCATTCTCGGCGATGGCCACGTTTGTGACCCGGAATGCCAACCCTGGTCTTACGAAATTCACTGTCCGCTCATCGGCGTAAAATGCTTTGTCGCGTGGACCGAATGGCGACTTAGGCGCACTGATCAAGGTCGCGGCGACTACAACCACAGATAGAGCCAATGCTTTCGGTTTCATCGCAAGTTCCTCCAATCCACACAGCCTCTCCCTTTACTTTTTCAGCGTTCTGGAGAAGGCGATGCTATCATCGACCTGCTTGGCATTGATGCTCTTCACAGGTTTCATCTTCCCGATTCCCTCGACGATGGCTGACTTCCATTGCGCATCGGTGAGAGCCTGCACCGCCGGATCACCGAGGTGCCGCATTTCAACCTTCATCATTTTGGCTACGTTGGCATTGGGTGTGCCGTCGGCGCCGTGACATGACCTGCAAGCGCTGTTGTAAACAGTTTGGCCTGCTTTGGCGTCGCCAGCGGCCAGGCAAATGCCGGTGGCGGCCAGAGCGAGAGTGATCTTTGTGATGAACATGAGAGCCTATGGTTTTCGTAAATTCGCTATTCGTTCGGCCAGATTCAGCTTCGTAAGAATCTCGGGATCCTGTTCTTCGACTGCTAGAACTTCGTGACAGCTCGAACAATCATTGGCAATCGTGTTGCCGTTCCTGGTGCTATGGTTTCCGTCGTGACAGCGAAAGCATCCTGGAAACTCAGTGTGGCCGCCATTGTTGACGTATGTGCCCCAATCCACTTTCAGATCAGGAAACACGTTACGCAAATAGATCGCTGCGATAGCCCCCGCCGCGCGCTCAACGTCGTTCCGGCGGTGGGCATGGGAGTTTTCGTAGCGCGAACGGAAACTGTCACGGATCTTGACATCCGCTTCCTGCTGAGATGCATACTTCACCTGAAGCAGTTCCAGCGCGTGTTTCTTGGCGAAGGGCAGACCAGTGGGGATTTCACCCAGGGCGAATGCGCGATCTAACGCTTTCGCTGGATTCTCAAACGTATGAGCCGGGCGATTGTGGCAATCAACACACTGCATGATTAACTCGGCTCCCTTTATCCGTGAGCCCTGGATTCCATACTCCCGTGTTTCCCCGCTCTTTTTATTGCGCCACTGGACCCAGGGAATCCCCTGGCGCTTGCTATCAGCCGTTGTATAACGAATCTCGACATCGGGGTCCAGATGCGCGCCGTGTATGCCGCGGCCGGCGCCACCGCCGACCAGCATCATCAATACCGTGTGGGAGACGCTGTTGGCTTCATCACCGTCGTATTGCGGAATGACCCGCAGCCGCGCGCCAATCAGCCTGTTGCGGGAGTGGCAGCGTTCACAGGTGGTTTCCGCGGCAACGAGGCGATTCGTCTCCAGAGCCGAAGGAATCGGCTTAGGGTAAGAATCCAGGGTCACTTGAAGCAATTGCCGCGTCCCGGCGAACTTGGCGCTGAACCAGCCGGCCGCACCCGGAGCCACATGACAATCGACGCACGCCACTCTGGAGTGGCCGGCGACCTGAGCGGCGCGGAACTCGGGCTGCATAACGTGACAGCTTTGCCCGCAAAATGACACCGTTCCCATGTGCTCCACGGCGCGGTAAGTGAACTGCGTACCGAGCACCAAGTTAGCCAGCGTCGTGACACCGAGAAAAAGGAACAGCTTTCGCCTTGCATTACCGCTTTCGATCCCGGTGCGGATGTGCCCTTTAGATAGCCACGCGCCAATCGGAATCAGAATAAGCCCAAAGAAGAACCCCGCCGGCACGATCAGGTAGTTCAGAATCCCCAGATAAGGATTCTCGCTTCCGCGCGCCATCCCAAACAGGAAGAGCCACGATAGAACGGCAGTGGTCACCAACGCCGTCCCAGCCAAACTCAGCCAGTGGCTCGTCAGCAGAACCGCTACTGGACGATGGCGTTTCACTACTGTGCCTTTTTCATCATGCATATATGCAATATATGCATAATGCGCTTCGCTGACGCTAACGCGCCCAATAATACTTAACTGTACAGATTGACGCGGTCCAGGCCCTTACTAACCTGACTGAAGAAAGTGCCTATCTTACGTCGGCCACGGTCACCGCCTGTGCTGAGAAGTAGCCGCTCTTTTAACGCCGCACCCAGATGGGGCTTGACCAGGCCATCTGCTTGTTTTCCTGGAGCACGCGGACGTAGTAGTAGGATTCCGCGC
>Ga0187893_10005640_pt1 | contig 22215 bp, 12 predicted proteins | sample MA1701074metaG_FD_139574 | JGI IMG/M metagenome (GOLD analysis project Ga0187893, IMG submission 139574) | White microbial mat communities from a basaltic lava cave in the Kipuka Kanohina Cave System on the Island of Hawaii, USA - MA170107-4 metaG ...
GATAGGAAGCGCAATGCCGCGTGCCTGAAGCTGGTCTACGAGTTCCTTGAGATCGATGGCGTGATCGGATCGTTTGTCGGGATGAACGGTGACGTGGCCTTTGTCGTTGACCGAGAAGTAGTCCTTCCCCCAGTTTTTGATGTTGTAGCAGTCAATCGAGTCCTGAATTGTCCAGTTTTCCATTCTCTCCCGTTTTGCGCTTTTTAACTCCTAAAGGGTCAGACACGGGCCCGCAACACGCGAGCACCAACCAATGATTACAGGCAGCGCTCATTTAAGAACGGATTACTCCAGACAGCAACAGAAAAATCCCCGGTGCAGTTAATGAGCGGAATGGCAGGGAGCACGTGAAAGAAATTGCAGAGCTCCTGTGATTTCTTGCCCATCAAATTGAAGGAGCATCCGCAGAAAGTTCCGCGGGCAATCACTTCAGTACATAAGGCGCGAGGCAGTCATGAAAACTCCGGAGATTGAAGCGGTGACGAACGAAATCACAATAATCACCACGGCGGAAATCAGCATGTAAGGAATCACCTTGTCCTGCGGGGTTCTCATCACGAAAGGGAGGCCTAAATAGAAAAGGTAGACAGCGTATAGGGCGGCCAGCAAGATCACCGGGCCCAGCAACGGAACAAGCTGCAGCACGCCCGCTACCCAGGTCGCAGTCGATGAAAAAGCCACCATCTTCAGGGCTTGAACGATTCCTCCACCAGACTGAAAGCTCGCAGCCAGCTTGTCTACGATAAAAGCTGCAAGAAAAACTCCCAGCAGCGATAGCACGTATCCAACCACCATCCCTGCGAAACCACTGACTATAGGTGTCCGAATCTGTCCCGCCAAGGGTAGAGTGACACCAATCACGGTCATTCCCAGAAATCCGCAAATCGCGGGAATGGCCGCCAACGGCATAATGTACTCCTTATAGAGTGTGGCAACGTCGGTCGATTCAGCGGCAATTACCGACCATTCCTGCTTCGGCTTGGACAGAATATTGATCACGCGGGTCTGTAGGTTCATCGCAGGCTCTCCTGAATGGAAATCGTTGGGGCTTGTGGGCAATGTCCCAGAGAACGCAGAGTCTACGCGTTTAAGGCCGGTGACTGCAACTCTGTGAGCGCCTGCGCAATCTCTTCAACATGGATCTTCGGGTTAACGCTTTTGAAAATCCTTCGAACCTTGCCGTGCGGATCGATAATGAACGTCATGCGTCGCGCCAACCGATAGAAGGCCAGGGCGCCGTAAGCTCTCGTGATTTTCCTGGTCGGATCAGCCAAAAGCGGAAAGTTAAGCTTCAACTTCCTGGCAAAACTCTCGTGCGACTCGCGGCTATCCACGCTGACGCCGAGCACTTGAGCGTTAAATGGAGCCAGCCGTTCCGCCTCGTCTCGAAAGTTACAGGCCTCTCGCGTGCACCCAGGCGTGTCATCCTTGGGGTAGAAATACAACACGACCCACCGGCCGGCATAGTCACGTAAGAAAATCAGGTTGCCGTGCTGATCCTTCAATTTGAGTTCCGGCGCAGTATCACCGATCTGCAGCGTGGCTTGATCGAACATGTTGATCGTTGCGAGTGCGGAGTGCCCAGAAGAGAGCAAACCGTGAAGGCTCAAGATTGATGGACCGGACGATTGTCATGAGCGTCAGGCAGTCTAGGTGCTTCCGCAGCACACCACTCGTCACTCGCCACTCAATTTCGGATTCAGCCGGCGAGCTTCCCGATATGCTGTTTCGGCCTCTCGGCGCATTCCTGCTGCCTCGAACGCCTTTGCCAAATTGAGCCGCGCAATCCAGTGGTTGGGATCAGCGCGAACTGCCGCCCGGAAATTGCGGATGGCCAACTCCAGCTTTCCTTGAGCTCCCCAGGTTTTACCGAGGTTATTGTAAGCGTCGGCGCTGGAAGGCTCAATGCGCAGTACCTCCTCAAACCTCGCGACTGCTTGGTTCCAGTTTCTTGCCTCAGCGAGGGCATTGCCCAGGTTGTTGAGCGCATCGACGAACTGAGGGTTGCGCTGCAAGGCCTTGAGAAAATGTCCCTGCGCGGCGGCAACCTGACCTTGGCTCTGGAGAACCAGGCCAAGGTTATTGTGCGCTTCAGCATGCTCCGGATCTATCTCCAACAGCTTCCGGTAGTGCGCCGCAGCCTCGTCCTCCTGGCCCAGTAGCTGGCACGCGCGGGCAAGATTGTAGCGCGCCAGGACCAGGCTCGAATCAATCATCAGCGCACGACTGAGATGCTGCTTTGCGCCTTCGAGTTCGCCTTTCTCCATGAGAGCTAATGCCAGTTCCACCCAGGGTTCCGGTAACTGCGGCTGCTTCGTCTCAACTGCGGTCTGAAATTGGGCCAGAGCTTTCAAGTTCGAGTGCTGCTTAACCTGAGCAACGCCCCAATAAAGATCACCGAACACTTCAGAGTCTCTTGGCTGGAAGTATCGCACCACCTCACCACGATACGATGTGTGATCCTCCGCTAGCGGACTCTGCAGGTGTTCTCCCGGTCTACGCTGAATTCGATGATCAGTCATTACCACATGGACCACGTCTTCGGTCCTTCTCTTGGGCATGTGGCAGTTGGCGCAGTCGGCTGATGCCGGATCGGGATGCGAGCGCGGTGAAAGTTGGCCGTGGCAATTCAAGCAGCTCTGGCGAAACTGCTGAACGGCGTCAGTCCCTCGCGGTGTGCGGTGTGGATTATGACAGGAGGTGCAGGTCAGCCGTTCATCGCTCTTTTGAAAGCACTGGGATTGTCGCAATCGATAGGCGGAGCTATTAATTTCAAATTTGTCGCCGTGTCCGGTTCCAGGCGCATGGTCGAAATGCACCAGGTAGTCGCCGAGAAACTCGCCAGGGCGAAACGAATAGGCCGTCCGGCCGAAAGCCCGCACAGCCTGGGGCAACTCATCACTGGTGGTCTCGAGCTGGCATTGCTGGCAGACGTCCATCTGTCGTTCAGGACTCAGCCGGGCTGGATTGACAATCGTTTGGCGAATGGCTTCGACTTCTTTCCCAGCTCGCGCCAAAGCGACATGTTGCGACCCGGGACCGTGGCAGCGCTGGCAGTCAATCCCGGTAGGCAAATCCTGGGGAAAGAGATTCTCACGGCCGTAGCTGTCAGCACCCTCGGCAAGCTTCGGAGTGGCATTGTGGCAGAACAGGCAGCCATAGTCGATCTTGCGGGAGAAATCGTAATGCTGTTTCCGGTCGTATCCGGGACTGATGGCCCAACGACCTTCCTGCGAATACCAGGTTGCCGGCAGCTGCGTCAGAACTCCTCCGGCCGAAAGATGCAGGTAACTGCGCGCGTGATTTCCGGAGCCGATGACGTAGTGAATCTCCTGCTCGAACAAGTTCACTTCCCTGCCCTGCTGAAGTTGGTAGCGTTGCTGAAAGAACCGACCGTCGCGGCGCAGCATGCGGTAGTAACGGTTGGAAGCAGCATGGAAGAAATGATTCTTCCTATCGTAGTCCTCGCCGTTTGCCGTTGGGCGATAGAACGATCGCGCCATGGCCACACTCTGATAGCTCTCGTCAATCTCCACGTGGCAAGGCCGGCAGGAGCCGGGGTCGCTGTAGCGGCGTGCTTCGAACTGGGAATCCGGAGGCGAAGTTGTGTCAACGGCGCAACCAGAAAGGAGCGTAATCACTGCAAGAAAAGTCCCACGGGACTTCCGAGCGAAACGATCAGGGTTCTTCACAGAGCCAGAAATCATTGAGGCAGTCACTACAGAAGAACCGGGACGGCCTGCCGTCCCGACAACAAGACTACGGCAGCTTATGGCAGCAACCTGGCACACTCAAGGATAAAGCAAAGGGCAATGGTGCCCGAATATCGACCCCTTACCCCGACACAGCCAGAGCTCACAAAAAGTTGATTGCCGGTCAAGGCTGTCTTCGATAGTCTCTTGGGGTTCCATTTCCTCGTCAAAATTCCGGTGTCCGGGTGACGCAAAGTCGCTCTAAAAGGAGTTTCTGGTCTATGAAACTACAAGTGAGTCTCGTGCTGTTTTTTTCCATGTTAGCGGCTGCGCCGTTCACACTGGCTCAGCAGACTACGGCAACGCTGGTTGGAACGGTCAGCGATGCGACGGGGGCGTTGGTTCCAGGCGCCACGATTCGGGTCACCAACCTGGCCAACCAGGTCTCGCGAGAGACCAAAAGCGATGCTGGGGGAGCGTATTCGATACCGTTTCTTCCGTCCGGGGAGTACTCCGTCGCCGCAAGTGCCGATGGATTCAAAGTCCAAAAGGTGGACCCCGTCATTCTGGGCGTGCAGCAGACCGGACGGGTTGACTTTCAACTGGTGATCGGAGAAGTAACCCAGACGATTGATGTGGTTGGCGGTGGGTTGCTGCTTCAAACTGAAACTTCCACCGTAGGCACGGTGATTGATTCCACAAAGATCGTGGAATTGCCTTTGAACGGGCGAAACTTCGTGCAGCTTGCTCAGTTGATCCCGGGAGTCCAGGCCGGGACACCGGGCAGCATAACCGTGCGTCGCGGACGCGGCTCCATTGGGCAGACGGACTCGCCTTTCGGTTCAACGGCGATGTCGGCCAACGGCTCCCGCGACACGGCCAACCGATACTTCATGGATGGCATTGAAATGATGGATTACGATGCCATGACTTATAGCTTTTCTCCGTCTGTTGACTCGCTGGCTGAGTTCAAGGTCGAAACCAGCACCTATTCGGCGGAGTTGGGCGGTGCTCCCGGCGGACAAGTCAACATGGTGACCCGTGCCGGGGCTTCCGCTTATCACGGGACCTTGTGGGAGTTTAATCGCAACGATGCGTTGACGCAGGTTTACGACGCCATAGCCAAAAAGGATGTTGACCCCCCGCGCCTGAATCGGAACCAGTTCGGCGCCAACGTGGGCGGACCGGTCCTGCTTCCGAAGTACAACGGCCGCGACAAGACGTTTTTCTTCTTCAACTGGGAAAGTGGGCGACAGTTGCAGGCTGCAGCGCCCGGCTTTCGCATCATTGCGCCCACGGAAATGCGCAACGGTGACTTCAGCAAGCTGATCAATGCGAGCACGCGTCAACCCATTGTGCTGCGCGATCCCTTGAACGTGGGAATTGTGAACAATGTCATCCCGCGTTCGGCGCTCAGCAAGCAATCGCTGACTTTCCTGGAGTTCATGCCACAGCCTAACACGCAGCAGGGCAACTTCAACTTCATCTCCGCTTCCAACGCAGCAACATCCACTCAAGACAGCTATCTCGCCCGCGTTGATCACAATTTTTCCACTCGCGATTCCATCAATGGCCGCTATGTTTTCAATGACACGTATGAGGCCAGCATCCCGTTCTGGGGTCACGACACCCGCGATAACTTGGGTCGCAGCCAGAATCTTTCAGCCTCCTGGCTGCACACATTCAGTCCCCGGATTCTCAATGAGTTTCGCGGGGGCTGGAATAAGTTCTTTGAGAGCGAGATTTTCGGAACCACCAATGATGCAGCCTACGACGTCGTCGGGAAAATGGGATTGCCGCTGGTTTCTCGCTTACCCGCGGAATACGGACCGCCCACGATCAGCGTAAGCGGGCCGGACGGCGGCTACAGCATGTATGATCTGCAGCGCCAGATAGGCCCTCGCGATCGCTCAAATCAGATGTTTGAGTTCAAAGACACCGTTTCCTGGCAGGCGAGCAAGCACTATTTGAAGTTCGGTGCCGATATCGCACGCCGGAACGTCACGTTTGAGCAAGCCCGCGCGCCGCGTGGCTCCTTTGGCTTCGATGGCACTTATACCGGCTCAGCCCTGGCGGATTTCATGCTGGGTTATGTGCGCACGGCCAGTGTTAATCCGGTGCACACGTCCACGGATCTTTGGAATTTCTGGCATGCCTACTTCATTCAAGACGATTGGAAAATCACTCCGCGTCTGACGTTGAATCTTGGGATGCGGTATGACTACTTTCAGCCCTACAAGCAGGTCGACGACAGATTCGTCAACATTGAGTTGAATGGATTCGTCGTAGGTAATCTGGTCAATCCACAAACTTCCAGCTATGGCCGGCCCTTGATAGCACCCGACCGGAATAACTGGGGGCCGCGTTTCGGATTCGCCTACCGGCCCGAACGGCTTGAAGATACGGTGATTCGCGGCGGCTATGGGATTTACTTTACGCCTCAGATTTCCAACGCGATCTTTGCTATGGCAGAAGGAGCTCAAGCGACAGCCGGAGCGAGCGTCATCGGTAATCTGGCCGGTGCACCCAATATCTTCTTCAACGACCCATTCAAGTCGGCCGTCACCGCTGGCGCGCTAAACTTCGCTGTGGGAAACGACCAAAACCTGCGTGATTCGTACATCCAGCAGTGGAACCTCAATGTGCAACACAAGTTGCCTGGCGGCATCCTGTTCGACGTTGGCTACGTCGGCTCAAAGGGAACCCGATTGATTGTGACGTTTGAGGACTTGAATCGGCCCATTCAGATCGTCGATCCGCGCACACCTGGGTTGCCTTCTCTGAATGCCAGGCGCCCTAACCAGGCCTACCAACGGAACGTGAGGGCGGATAAATCCATCGGTAACTCGATCTATCACTCGATGCAGGTGAAGGCGGAGCGCCGTCTTGCGAAGGGTCTCACTTTCCTTACAGCGTATACCTGGGCGAAGGCCATTTCAGGCCCAAGCGATATTGGGGGGCAAGTAGGTGGAGGCAGTTTCATCGGCTCTCCGCAGGACATCTACTACTTGCAGGGCGACCGTTCGGTCTCGGGCTTTGACCTGACACAGCGCTTCGTTCAGACGGTGATCTACGACGTGCCTTTCTTCAAGTCGATGCAGGGGGCAGCCAGGCACATCCTCGACGGCTGGCAGCTCAGCACAATCATCACCGAACAAAGCGGTTTTCCGGCTCCGGTCACGAGTAATGTGGACACGACAGGGGCGGGCTTCAGCTCGCGGCCCGATCAGGTTACCGGTCAACGAGGCGATTTACCGCGCGGCCAGCGAACCTGGGATCGATGGTTCAATACCGCTGCTTTCGCCCAGGCTCCGTTTGGCCGCTTTGGGACTGCCTCACGCACGGCAGCCATTCGATTACCGGGTCTGAACAATGTAGATTTCTCGGTGTCGAAATCGATTCGCTTCCACGAATCACGATCACTGCAGTTCCGAGTCGAAACCTTTAATCTGTTCAACCACTTCAACCCCGATCCGGGAACGCTCGACCGCAATATTCGATCTGCCACTTTCGGAAAAGTCGGCGGCGGTATTCAGGGTTTGACGACTCGGGTCATTCAGCTGGGTGTGAAATTGTATTTCTAGACGCTGAAATTCGGCCTTTAGAGCAAACTGCTGGTGGCGGCGGTCTGCCGCCCTTTCTGCTATCACATGTCCCGCTCAGCGGATCTGCCAACAGCAGGTCCGCTGGGGAGCACAAAGTAATTTCTCACGGTTGCGTTCTAAGCTCGATTGCGGTCTTCTCTACTGCCCGCATCACCCGCAGTGTATTGCCACCATAGATTCTGCGGATGTCCGACGCCGAGTAGCCCTCCTGCAGCAGAGCCCGGGTCAAGTTTGGAAACTTCGACACATCCTCCAGGCCTGTGGGCACGCTTCTAATGCCGTCGAAGTCGCTGCCGATGCCAACCGCCTCGATCCCGGCAATTTGCACCACATGTCGAATATGGGCCACGGCATCTTCCAGGCTGGCCGGTGGCACCTCAGGCCGGCCCTGAGAGTTCTTGGTCTCAGCCAAGCGGTCGGCATCCGCAGACTGCTGCGAGAGGAAGGCGCTGTAGAAATTGATTTGGATCACGCCTCCTTTTTTCGCCATCGCCACAATCATCTCGTCGGTCATGTTCCGGGGCACATTGCAGATCGCCCGGCAGGAAGAATGTGACGCAAACACCGGAGCGCGGCTGGTCTCTAAAGCATCCCAGAATGTCTTATCCGAGACATGGGATACATCGACCATCATTCCCAACCGGTTCATTTCAGTGACAACCTGCTTTCCAAAATCGGTCAAGCCGTTATGATGTTTGATCCCGGCCTTGGCCATATCTCCAGAGGAGTCGGCCCAGTGGTTGGTGTTTGAGTGGGTCAGCGTCATGTACCGAACGCCCAACGCGAAAAAGTTGCGCAAGAGCCTAAGGCTGTTCTCGATCGCGTGACCGCCTTCAATGCCGATGAGGGCGGCAATTCGACCCCGTTTGTGTGCTGCCTCAATCTCCTGCGAACTCTGAGCCAGGACAAAGTTGTCTGAATGCCGCGCAACAATGTCGGTTCGGACGGTATCGATCATTTGCAGAGCTCGCAGTGCAGAGGTCCCGCTTGCGGCATACTCAGGTCCCACATACGCCGCAAAGAACACGGCTCCAACGCCGCCAGCCTTGAGCCGTTTCAGGTCGGTATGGTGCTTTGATCCGCTGCTTCCGATGTCAAACCCGTCCACCGTCATGCTGGTCACATCGTTATGAGTATCGATGAGCAACGCAGAGCGATGCACGGCTTGCACTTCGGCTTCGGAAACCTTCCTTTTTGTTGGCGGAGTGCCGGCTACGGCAAACAGTGTCAGACAAGCAGCAATAACCAACGGGCTCAAGAGCTGCATAGGGCATACTCCTTTTCTGAAAGATGATAAGCTTCCCCAGGGTTCACGAAGTCAGGCGCGTGTGATTGACTGACCGGGCCTTTGGCCCTAGTAACTAGGCTGCTTCAGCCCTTTGACCGGCAGCTCATGCCCACCGCGGAAACCTTCTCTCGCCGCAGCTTTCGCCTGTCACGGCCTAAGCGACAAGTCCGACTACCAACGAATCGCCCATGACCAGAGAACAAAATTTTTTCGTGATCACGATTTGCGCCGCTTTCCTGGGCGGCTTCTTCTTACTTTACCCTTTTTTGCATTATCTGGCGTTTGCCCTTCTCCTGACCTATATGCTCCATCCGCTGAAGCACCAGCTGCAGGTTCGCATTCGCAGCCGCAGCGCGGTGGCCCTGTTGTTAATCCTCTTGATCCTGGTAGCCGTCATTCTGCCCACAGTGTATATATCATCTCAGCTGGTCCGAGAAGTTCGCAGCACGGTGTCCATGCTGACCGGGTCTCCGGACCGCTACGTCTATCTTGAAAAGGTCGAAAGTTGGGTCGAGCGGGTCACGGGTGAGCCGGCCGACTTGCATCTCTACAAGGATCAGCTGGTCGTTCAGATCAGGAATTTTATGCTCAAGGCAGCACCCGATTTTCTTGGCTCGCTCACCGAGTGGCTACTTGGGTTTTTCCTGATGCTGTTCGTGATGTTCTATTCGTTGCAGTCGGGCAACAGCAATATCGAGCGGATGAGGGCCATCATCCCCCTGGCGCCCAATCTCAAAGATAAACTCATCGAGGAGATCAAGAGCGTCACTTGGGCGGTTGTTTATGGACAAGTTGTGACGGCCTTGATTCAGGGCAGCCTCGGCGGATTCGGATTCTTTTTGTTCGGCGTGCCGAATGCCGTTTTGTGGGGATTTGTCATGATCGTTCTTTCTTTCCTTCCCCTCATTGGCACTCCAATCATCTGGGCTCCGGCCGGCATTTTCCTGATCATGTCAGGAGCCACAGCTCGGGGAATTGGCTTGCTGCTATGGGGAGGGGTTCTCGTCATGAATATCGACAACTTCCTCAAGCCGCGGCTCATCGCCGGACAATCCAACATCCATCCGGTGGTTGTCCTTCTTGGGGTATTGGGAGGGCTGAAACTTTTCGGGTTTATCGGTCTTGTGGCCGGCCCGTTGACGCTGGCTCTTTTGATTGCTTTAATCAGGTTCTATGAGGAGGAGTATCTGGGAACGAGAGTAGACAATTTGACTGCATAGGTCATTCCTGTTTTCAGGGCAGTTATGCATGTGTCAACCCGTAAGATCCTGCAGAGTCGTTTTCGTGGGGTTGCGCGACTGCATCGAGCCATCGACCGCTTTGTCCCGGCCAATCCCAAGGCTCACCTTCGAGCAAAGTGTGACTACCGAACACTTTTGAGCCCGCCTCTGGCTGAGCATCTCCAGAGGCGGGCCTCTTGAAACGCAATTTCGGCATCCAACCGGGCTGACCGCCCTGGCTCCGTTGAGCGAGGGCAAAACCAAAAGGAGGTTATGTTTATGTTCATGAGACGAGCCGTTCAGTTAGCTCTCCTCGCAATCACTGTCACTTTCGCCTTGCCTGCGTTTGCCAACGACTTAGAGAAAGCGCAGGAACTCTACAAGGCCAAAAAATACCAGGAGGCGGAGTCTACTTTTAGACAGCTTTTGGACAAGGAACCGGAGAATTCTCAAGCAGCGTACTATTTGGGTTTGACCCTGCTGGAACTGGAAAAGTTCGCAGAGGCTGAAAGCCTGTTTCGGAAAACCGGCGAAGTACCGACTCAAGACCAGATCAAAATCGGATTAGCGCGGGCCTATATGGGTCAGGAACAGTTGGACAAAGCCAGGGTTGCCCTGGATGAAGCAGACGCCGTCAATCCTGACAATGCAGAGGTTTACTACTATCGCGGAGTGCTTGCAGCGCATCGCAAGGACTACAAAGCAGCCGCGGAAAGTCTGGAAAAGGCTACCAAGCTCGCACCCGATCATGCTTACGCCCATTATCATGCCGGACTCGCCTACAACATCCTGAAGCGGCCGGACAAGATGCTGGAACACTTCCTGGCCTTTCTGAAACTGGCCCCCGATGCTCCCGAAGCCCAAAAGGTCAAGACGGTACTCCGGTCAGCTCGCTGAGCCTGTAGTCTCCCTTGCCCGTAGATTTGCTTGCTCATGAAGATTCAATCCAAATGGAGGCTGGCGGGAGTCCTCGCCGCAGGCCTGGGGCTGCTGCTTCTGATTGCCCTGGCGGTGATTCATACGCCCCAGGTGCGACGCTATGCCCTCGATCGGGCGAAGGACTATCTAAGCTTACAGGGCTTGGAACTCGAAGCGACCCAACTCCACTACAACCTCCTCACGTTGCATGCAAACCTTCAGGGCCTGACCCTGCGCTCATCCGCAACTCCCGGCTTGCCTCCTTTGGTGAAGGCCGATGATCTCAGCCTGAGCTTCCGGTGGATCGATCTTCTAAGCGGCGTTTTGCGGGTGCATCGAGCGCAAATCGAGGGTCTTGCGGTTGAGTATGTCGTGGACGAACAGGGCCGCGACAATATCCCGAAAGATTCCGCGCCCGGAGCGGCCTCCCCGGCAGAGCAGCCAGTATGGGACTGGCTTGGTTCTCTGCATATTGCCGAGGGTTCGTTTGTTTTTGAAGACAGACAGCGAAAGCTCGGGCTCCGTCTCCCGCTCTGGCAACTTAAGATGACGCTCGAATCCACGACGCAGGACCATGAGGTCCACTTTTCCACCGGCCGCGGTGGCGAAGGCGTCTTTGAAGGGCGAGGGTTTCCTGTCGAGCGGATGGAGCTTGACGCCCGGTTGAAAGAGGCTGAGCTTGAGCTGAGAAAGCTTGTCCTCAACGCCGGAGGCGTCGGAATTGCAGTCTCGGGGAAGGTGAATAATTTTACCGATCCGGCAGTGGATCTCACATTCAATTCAAGCTTGAATCTGAGCCAGGTGTCCAGCTATTTTCCCATTCAGGAGGTCCAGGCTGGAAACGTCAATGTCGAGGGTTCGCTGAAGAGTGCCGATGGCAGAATTCGCCTTTCCAGCCGTTTGCGTGGAGACGGTATTTCAGCGGCCGGTTACCACCAGGTGGGTTTTCAAACGCAGGCCGACTGGGATTCGGAATCTCAGATGCTTCACCTCGAAGCGCTGTCGGCCCGGCTTTCAGGCGGCGAGGCTGAAGCAAACGCGGTGCTGAGCCTTGCGGGAAGTCGAAGCCCCAGCCTTGTACGAGCCCGGCTCAAGAACATCGACCTTCAGCCCGTCACACGATTGTTCGGCTTTCCTGTTGAACTCGCCACTCGTGCGACTGGAAGCATATCCGCCCGCTGGCAGGGAGACCGTATTCAGGACGGAGACGCTCGGATCAGTCTGAACGGCACCCGTTCCCGGCCTGAGCTCAACGTGCTGCCGGTGTCTGGCGCCTTTTCCGCACAATCCAGGGGCCCGGAAACGTCGGTACTCCTCTCCACAGTCCAGGTGATGGGCAGCAGTCTTCGCGGCGAGATGACCATCCGTGGGCGTAGCACTCTCAACGGCAACTTGGAGGGAACAGCAGCGAGCCTGGCCGCTTTCCTGGACGAGTTACGATTGCTGCTTGGGCAAAAGAAGTCAGAAACTTCGATGCCCTTTCAAATCGACGGAGCAGTGGGATTCCAATCTCAACTTCATGGAACCCTCTCGGCCCCGGGGATATCAACCGTCTTGTCTATAGATCAGCTTCAGGCTGGCAAGGTGACAGGGGCGCGGCTTGAGGCCGATACCGAAGTCGATACAAAAAAAGCCGTATTTCGCAGCTTGAATTTCATCTGGGCAGGTCAGACTCTGAGCGGGCAGGGCGAAGTCAGTCTGGCCGGCAGCAAGCCTTCCCTGGATTTCAAGGCAAAGGCAGACGGGGGCTCTCTCGGATCCATTCTGGCCGCACTTCAGAACAAGCTTCCAGTGGATGGCAATTACGAGGCAACGCTGAACCTCAGCGGGCCTCTCACGAACCCCAAGGCCTCGATGGATCTCGCTGCAACGTCGCTGAGAGCGTACGGCGAATCAATGGGAGATCTGCATGTGGATGCCCGCTGGAATGGCGAGGAGCTGGAGCTGGCCGAATTGCTCCTGGAAAAGGCCCCTTCGGAACAGAATGAGGGTCGGCTGACGGCTCACGGTCGTTATCGCCCTGAAACTCAGGAGTACGACTTCGAGGCACATGCCCGGAATTTGCGTTTCAGCGAACTGCTGCTCCCTGGCCAGACTCCGCTCCGTGGGACGTTGAATCTGTCGGCTGCTGGCAGCGGCACGCTGGCCGATCCTTCGGGCAAAATCCAGGTCCAAGCCGGAGAGGTCCGGGTGGGCACACACCAGCTGGGTTCGCTCGACGCGAACGCCGTCATCGCAAATCAGATGGCATCTCTCCAGGTGAGTGCTCCCTATCTTGGGCTCGCAGGAACGGCCCAGCTTGGGACCCGAACGCCTTACGCGTCCAAGTTCGAGCTGTCACTGGATCAGGGAGATATTTCCCAATTCAACTTCAAGGTCGCTGAAGACCAGCTCCTCACCGGCAAACTCAGTGCCGATTTGAACGGGTCCGCTGAGCTGAACAACTGGAAGAACGGTGAGCTGTCCGCTCAAGTCACCAGCCTGGAGCTTGCTGCTGGAGATCACCGGTTGAGCAACGAGGGGAGGCTGTCGCTCAACTATCGGGACGGCTTGATCAATGTCGGTCCGGCTGTTTTGGCTTCTACGGACAGCCGCGTTGAAATTCACGGAAGTTTACCGCTCGACGGATCGCGTCCCGCGGGAAGCTTGGTGATACGTGGGACGGCCGAGTTGGGAACCGTCCTGGCCTTCGTGCCGCTGCAGGAAAAACTCTTCGCCAGCGGGCCGTTGGACCTCGATCTTTCTTTACGGGGCAGTGTTGAGCGACTGACTCCGATCGCAACAATTTCTCTCAGCGAAGGGTTCTTCTACGACCCTGCCCTCATCATTCCGTTCACGAATCTCGGATTCACCGCGAAGCTCGAAAATGGCTCCATCGTTCTCGAGCAGGCCACCGGGCAGTGGGCGCTCGGAACGATTCAAGCACGTGGGGAACTTCCGCTGAGCCTGCTCCCCGAGCCGTTGCCTTTTCGCATGGAAGGGAAACCGGGTCCGCTCCGGTTTTCGCTGACGGCGCGGGAGCTTCAATTAGACTCAATCAATACGCTCCCCAGAGACGTGACTGGAACCGTCGGCTTCCGCATCGAAGGGGAAGCGCCCCGGCTTGAAGTACCTGCTGTCTCCGCCGAGGCCGTTTTTGACGAGCTTCGATTTAGGATAGCTGAATACGCTTTGAATCAAACCGACCCATCGCAGATTTCGTTGCGCGACGGGTTGGCACGAATCGACCAGTTTCAACTCACCGGGCCCACAACGAAGATCCAAGCCAGCGGTCAGGCTGACTTAAAGGAACCTCGCAGGGTCGACCTCAAGATGAACGCTTCCATGGACGCGGGCATCTTCACTTTCATGTCCCAGGATCTCAAAGCGGGCGGCCAGACGCAGGTCCAACTCGACCTCAAGGGTAGCTTGGATTCTCCTGAGTTTTCGGGTTTAGTGCAGACTCGGGAGGCTCAGTTTAACGTCAAGTCGCCCAGAATTCAGGCTGAAAATCTGAACCTGCTGGTGCGCTTAAATCCACAAAAGATCACGGTGGAAGAGTTGAAAGGCACGCTTAACGGAGGAAGCCTGACCGGTGAAGGAACCATCGACTATGCCGGCGCCGAGTTGAAGAAACTCAATCTCAAAGTTCAGATGAACGAGGTCTTTCTTAATGTCCCTGAAGGATTGAAAACATTGGCCAATGCGGACTTGACGGTTCAGTCTTCGGAAAACGCCATCTTGATTGCTGGCGGTGCGCGGATCGTAGAGGGCAGCTATCGCGAATCGGTGGAACTGGGAGACGAGCTGCTCCGTAACCTGACTGCGGACGAACCCCTCGAATTGGCCGGGGAACGGAATCCCTTGTTGTCCAAGATTCGATATAACGTCAGCCTCAACACGGACAACCCGATCCTGGTCGACAACAATCTCGCCAAACTGACTGCCGACAGTAACCTGAGACTTGTCGGAACCTATTACCGTCCGGCTCTGACTGGCCGGTTGACCCTCGGTGAGGGTGGAGAGATCTATCTCAATGAGAAAAAGTACCTGATTGACAGGGGTGTGATCGACTTCATCAGCCAAAACAAGATCGAACCGTCGCTGGACATCTTGGCGAAAACTCAAGCCGGCGGGGAAGACATTGACCTGCAACTGAGCGGAACCTTCAAGGATCTAAGTTCCAGGTTGACCTCCCCCTCGGACCCGGATCTGTCAGAGCCCGATATCGTTTCGCTGCTTTTGACCGGGAGAACTCTGGAGGAATTTCGCGGCGCAGAGTTGAATGTAGCTAAAGAGCAGGTCCTCTCCTATCTGGCAGGCAGAGTCGGGGGCAGCATCTCCCGAACAGCGGAGGAAACGTTCGGTTTGAGCCAGGTACGAATTGAACCGAATCTCATCGCAGCCGAGTCGGACCCCGGCGCTCGCCTCACTGTGGGACAGGAGGTGACTCGCGACCTGCGATTGATCTACTCGATGGACCTCACAGACAGCCAGGACCAGATTTGGACGGCGGAGTACGATGTCACCAGGAGGTTTGAAGCCAAAGCTACCAAGCAAAGCGACAACAGCTATCGCTACGATTTTCGGCACGACCTGCGATTTGGCGGATCCAGCAACACGGGACAGGCGCGCCCGTCGGCCGCGAAAACAGACCAGAAAATTTCCAGTATCGAGTTCCTGGGGAAGCCGGCATTTTCAGAAAAGCGGCTTGGCGATCAGTTGAAGCTTAAGGCAGGCGACCGATACGATTTCTTCAAAGTTCAAAACAGTTTGGATCGGGTTGAAGGATTTTACGCGAAGCAAGGGCATCCGGAAGCTAGCATTCGGCTCAACCGGAGATCCCGGAATGGCCTCATTGACCTCAAGCTGAACATCGAGGCGGGACCCGCGGTCAAGTTTGTGTTCGAGGGGAACGCAGTCTCTTCGGACGAGCGGAAGCAAGTGGAGCAGGCATGGAGAGAAGGCGTCTTCGATGCCCAGCGGGCCGAAGAGTCCACGAAGATTCTCCGCAAAGGATTGGTTCAGGAAGGGTTTCTCCAACCAAAGGTCGCCCACAGCATTGAAACACCTGCGGACGATCTGAAACAAGTGGTCTTCCAGATCGAGCCGGGAGCACGGTACCACTCGGTTGATCTGGAGTTCGAGGGAGCCTCCGGAATCGAGCCTTCCGATCTGGAAACTCAACTTCAGGCCGCCAAACTTCAGAACTCAGTGTACCTTGAACCAGATGACGTTCGAGATTTCCTGAAGCGTTACTACCAGCAGCAGGGATATCTGGACGCGGAAATCCAGCCGGTCCGGTACGAGTTGGATCCGCAAACCAAGTCGGGCCGCGTGGTCATTCCTGTTCAGGAGGGCCCACTTTATCAAGTTGGCAACCTTCGGTACCAGGGCAACAAAGTTCTTGCGGACACAGAGTTGGCCTCATCGTTAGCCGTGTCCGCAGGGCAAGTCTACCGCCCTGAGATCCTGGGAGATTCGACCTCACGTCTCGAGGAACTCTACTGGAACAAGGGCTACAATGATGCAGCGATCATCGCCCGCCCCCAGCGCGGTGAGCTGCGCGGATTGATGGATATCGTTTTCGAGATTGCCGAAAACCGCAAAGGCGTGATTGAGGAGGTTCAGATTGAAGGCAATCAGCGAACCAGCAACGACTTTGTTCGCAACCGGCTGAAGTTCTCGGCAGGCGATGCTCTAGATTTCGACCGGATTAACCGCTCGCGCAAGGCCCTCTACGATGCGGGAGCCTATTCGCTGGTGGATCTCGAAACAGTAGCTCTCGGTGGCAAACCGGGCGACAGCAGTGAATTGAAACCCGTTCGCGTCAAGATCAAACTGCGGGAAATTCAACCCTATCAGTTGCGTTACGGCGGCTTCTTTGACACCGAGCGGGGGCCCGGCGTCATCGCCGATGCAACGACCCGGAACTTTCTGGGCAGTGCGCGCGTTCTGGGCCTGAGAACGCGCTTCGATGGAGAGACTCGCGAACTCCGCGGATACTTCAGCCAGCCGTTCTTTCGCGGCCTGCCCTTGAGGAGCAATATAATCGGGTTCCGCCGGAGGGAAGCTCCCTCGAACCTGCCCTTCATCACCGATCGAGTGGGTTTCTCGCTGCAACAGGAAGCACAGCTAAAGAACAAACTGATTCTCTCTTACGGCTACCGGCTGGATCGAACCCATACTTTCGACAAAGTGCCCGACCCTCTCTTCCCGTTCGATATCACTCTGCCGGTGGCACGTTTGACCGGAACCCTGACCCGTGAAAATCGGGACGACCTCTTGGATGCGTCACGCGGGTCCTTCATGTCCCACGCATTTGAATTTGCGCCCGAAGCCTTGGGCTCAGACATTCGCTTTGTCAAATACTATGGCCAGTACTTCAAATATCTGCCTCTATCGGAACCCACCGAGATACCGTGGAACAGCGGACTAAGGAAGCCCCGCTTCGTCTATGCGGGAGGAATTCGCCTGGGCCTGGCGAAAGGTTTGGGAGGCCAGGATGTGGTCTCTTTCGAGAGGTTTTTCGCAGGTGGCGGCACAACGATCCGCGGCTTTGATCAGAACCGTCTGGGTCCGATCGACTTTTTTGGCGATCCCGCCGGAGGCGAGGCCGTATTCGTTACAAACAACGAAATCCGCTTTCCACTGGTCCATATCTTTGATGGTGTAGGATTCCTCGACATCGGAAACGTCTACCCAAAGGTGTCGGATTTCGATCTCTCGCAAGTACGTAAATCTGCCGGCTTCGGCCTTCGGGTCAGGACACCATTCTTTCTTCTCCGACTCGACTATGGATTCAAGCTCGACCGACGTCCCGAAGAAAGTCGCGGCGGATTTTTCTTCAGTATCGGACAGGCCTTCTGAATCGATCCTGCATTCCAGCCGTTCCCGACCAACCCAATGGCGGCAACATGGCAAATCCTGCCGAGTTCGGCCAGCCCACCCCTACACAAGTCTTCGGCTCCGTCGTCCAGAGCGTTTCCAGTGGGAATGAGGGTGATTTCTAGGTTTGATTTGATTGGATGGTCGAGGCACGATCTAAATAATGACGAATGCCGCGGTACAGCAGTTGTGACGAAAATATTCCCCTCGTGGAGCGGCAAGCGCTCGCGGTCGCACAGCGCCACGATGGGTTGCGCGTTGGGGGACGCAAGACTCTGGCCTGGCTACCTTCGCGCACCGTTCTTCGCGACCACCGTTCCTCGCCACCACTGTCGCTCGCCACCGCCGTCGCTTGCGACCGCCGTCGCTTCGGCAGCTCACCCCTCGACTAGAAGGGATTCTCAGCAGGAGCTACTCCACCGGCAGGTTTATGCGGCGCATCAGTTCCCGCCAGCGTGGGTCTGAACGCAGGCTGGCATAGTTGGGATTGGTCTTAATAAATACGACGTTTGCATTCTTCCGCTCTTTAACGTTGCGGAACAGGATTTTGAAGGCGGCATCGTACTCTCCCAACGCGGCGTACGCGGCCGCCGGCGACGCATGCTCATTCGCAATGTAAGGAAGTCGTGCGAGGAGTTGCTTGGCCTCGTTCCGCTTGCCCATTCGGGCGTATACGTTCGCGAGTAAGGCTTGAAAACGTGGATTGTCTGGTGGCTTGTTCCTCAAGGCGCGTGCCTTGTCGTAGGTTTCTATAGCCTCAGCATACCTTCCCAGCTGGACGTAGGCATTGGCCAGGCCGGAGTGGGCGTTGGCGCTGCGGGGCTCCAGTTCGACAGCGCGCCTGATTGATTTCTCCCCACCTCCCCAGTCCCAGTCATGGAAAGACTGGAGATGACCTTGGGCTACATAGGCCTCAGGAAGGCGATCATCCAGTGCCAACGCCTTGCGGGCCGCTGCCCGCGCCTGAGGTTCAAACTCATTCAAGTTGGCCTCGCTCTGTGTTCCCCACCTTTGCCAGGCCAGCGAGAGTCCCGCGTATGAGGGTGCATAGTCAGGGTCAAGCTGGATCGCGCGCTCAAAGTGGTCAATCGCCCGCTTGTGGTCTTCGATGATGTGTTTCCAGTAGTGAAAACGACCCAGTAAGTAAGCTTCATGCGCGGCTGGATTGACAGTGCGACGCGAGCTCAGCCGGGCTCGCTCCTCAGGGGTGACCTGAATCCGGATTTCATTCGCAATCGCCCGTGCCATCTCGCCCTGCAACTGCAAGACGTCCGTCAGCTCGCGCTCGTAGTCGCCGGCCCACAGGTGGGTGTCCGTCGGTCCGTGGATCAACTGGATAATCAACTTGATCCGTCCCTTTTCGAGCTGCACCGAACCTTCAATGACGCCGTCCACGCCGAGCGCTCGTGCTATGTCAGGCATCGGCGGCAGCTTGCTTCCCTTGAAGCTCATCACCGATGTTCTTGAAATGACCTTGAGGGCCCGGACCTGGCCGAGACTGCCAATCAGCGCTTCGGTCATGCCGTCGGCAAAGAATTCCTGCGCCGGGTCACCGGACAGATTGACAAGCGGCAGCACCGCCAGCGATTTAATCTCCGGCCGTACGGAAAACGCCGTATTCCATCGGGTCAAGGCATAGAGCAAGAGCCCCACGGCCAGGAGAACGCTTCCCGCCAGAACCGTCCTGCGCCGCAATGAAAGCGCTCCAGGCTCCCTTTCCTCAGGCAACGGAGCGGGCGTCTGGAGCTGAGAACTCCCGGCAACCACTTCGGCTGCCATTGTCCCAGCCCCATTGTCGGGTATCGTTTTCACCTCAGCGACAAATCGATAGCCGCGCTTTGGAACTGTCTCGATATAACGCTGCCCGGAAGACACCTCGCCTAATGCTTTCCTGATAATTGCAATGTTCCGGTTAAGGTTTCCCTCCTCGACGAAAGTGTCCGGCCACAGCTCCTTGAGTAACACCTCCTTCTGAAGCAGCTGCCCATGGTTCTCGACCAGAAACCTCAGAAGGTCAAACACCTTGGGCTCGAGCTGCACGCTCTGCCCGTTACGCTGCAGGACGTGTCCGGCCGGGTCCAACCGAAAAGGTCCGAATTCGTACCGCGGGTGAGGCTGGCTGTTCATACCCCTGCCCTGCTCCTTCCGAATTCTTTCCGAGGATTATCCGGGGCTTTCCCGAGGGACTTTGGACGCCGTTGCGCCTTAGGCTCCTGCCGAAGATTAGATTTCAAAAATGCTGCTGGGGGTCGGGAAGCTTTGCCAGCTTAGATTCTACCGGTTGCCCCGGCGGCAGGCAAGCAGAGGAGGCGGTGGCACCTGGCTGAGGAAGGATTCTCAGATAGCGCCACGGTCAGTGGGTCGGTAGCTATCAGTCCAAAAGGGGACGATCTCGATGAGAAGAATCAACAAGTATTGCCTGGCCGACACTCGGATCACGTTGTGCTGGTTGCTGATTCACCAATCAGGGGTAGTACAGGCTGGGGGGAAAAGGATTCTGGGTGCTGTAACCAGCGACGAGGTTGTACTGCAGGGGAACGAGATCGCTGTTGGCACGATTGGCGCTCAACCCCCGTTCCCCTCGACTCGACCTGCGGCTCGCCAAGGGAAATCTGTCGCCCACTGGAACCTCGACCATCACCTTCGACAGCTCAGATGAAGATTCGGCTGTGACACATTAAAGCTCCCTTAAAGAGGATCAGGTCCCCTGGGCTGCATGCCGCAGCCCAGGGGCTCCAGGTGATAGCGATTGGGACGTCTGCATTAAACTCAGGTGAGGACACAACAATGAAAACGAACACTCTTAACAAAAAGCTGGCGTTGGTCAGGATCGGGCTTGAACTGCTCGGGGTCGTAGCGATAAGTCTTCAAATCGCAGCGATTTCTTCAGCCCAAATGCCGGCTGTGGGGACTCGACTTCTGATTCCTTCCGCGGCTTATTCAGAGACATTCACTTCCTCGTTGGTCGTCATGAACCTCGAGCTTGGAGCCAACAACATCAATATCACAGCCTACGATACAAGCGGCAGCCCTATTGGCACCCCGTTGTTGACTACACTTCTATTTGGAAGCCAGTTTCGAAGTAGCAACATCTTGAAGGATTTGGGAGTGGCATTTGGCTCCTTCGGCCCCATTCGGGTCGAATCGGCCAACAATCGATTGCTGTCGGCAGTCTCTGAGGTTCGAAGCAGCCAAGGATTCGCTGGATCGTTTCCTGGGGTCAACCTCGAAACCGCCTGGACCCAGGGTGTCATTCTCGACGTAGTTGACGATGGAACTCGCGGAGCCCACGCAACTTATCGTACTAATCTGGGATTGAACGCAGTCAGGACAGGACTCACGCAGGCAACAATCAATCTATACAGCGAATCCTGGCAGTGGGCAGGTGCAATTTCGACGACTTTAGCTGCGAACGGCTTGACACAGCTCGACGGCATTGTTCAGCGACTTCGGCGGTTTCCACTGACTCGGGGATACTTGAGAATCATTTCGACCCAGCCGATCATCGCCTGGGCCAGCAAGATTGACAACGGGACAGATGACCCGAGCTTTCAAATAGGAATTCCAGCGGCTGATATCCCTGTATCCCTGAGCTTTATGACCAGCTCCCTGAGCACCGACGTCGCTGAAGACTTCCTCCAATCCGTCAACAATTGGGACTGGAGAGGCGGAGAGAACGCCATGGGACGGGTGCTCGAACTAGACCCCAACAATCTAGAAGCTCACTTCAACTACGCGGTTTTGCTGATGGCGCAAGGGCGCTTTCCAGAAGCCCTCGGCGAAATCAGAATTGCGGAACAACTGGACCCCCTCTCTCAGCGAGTCCAGTCAACGTTTGGGAAGATTCTATTTAACGCGGGCAAGCCTGAAGAGGCAATGTTGCGTCTAAAGCAGGCGATTCAGCGCAATCCTCGCAGTGCCCAAGCACACCACTATCTCGCCCAAATCTACGAGCAGATGGGCAAGTACACCGAGGCACTAGCCATCTTCGACAAGGCCCGGGTCCTACGGGGCAACCCGCCTAGTAATCCACGCTTTCTTGCCATACAGGCGGGCCTCTATGCTCGGATGGGCAGGCGCAGCGAGGCTAGGCGGATGCTCGCAGGCATCAAGAGCTCACCGGCAGCCGCTGCTCACGCCTGGCTTGGTAATAAAGATGAGGCCTTCAGGCTGCCATTTAGGATGGTCGAGGAACGCGAGCCACACGTCTTCTCATTGAAGTCAGATCCGCAGTTCACCGCCCTTCACCCAGATCCGCGCTGGACTGAATTGCTCCGCCGCATGAACCTGCCGGTGGAGTAGAACTGCGGGGCAGGTTGTGTAGACTTTCATCTCAGAAACGATGGCTTGCATGGCGAATTCGTCAAAGAACAGCAAGCGTTGAGGCTTGCCGGGGAAGCCTCCCGCATCGACTCGCTGGGTCTCCAAGGCCTCGTAAGGAGGCGCTGTGGTCCGGCCCACTCGTTTCTCGACAGAAATCAGGCTGGACCAGAAGTGGTGGTATGATCCTAAAAACAGCAGTTGGACACGTCAAAGAATATAATCCTCAGCGACAACTCACTGAGGAGGTGAGCGATTGCAGAGAGAATCCAATCCAACTGAGATTCACCCAAAAGGTGAGAGGC
>Ga0187893_10005641_pt1 | contig 22215 bp, 22 predicted proteins | sample MA1701074metaG_FD_139574 | JGI IMG/M metagenome (GOLD analysis project Ga0187893, IMG submission 139574) | White microbial mat communities from a basaltic lava cave in the Kipuka Kanohina Cave System on the Island of Hawaii, USA - MA170107-4 metaG ...
ACTACGTACTACGTACGTGTGAAACGCGCTCTAAGTCTCAGTATTCAGGGGAGTTGGACGGGCGCCCACGTCTGGCCGCCGTCGGTGGTGCGGAAACGCCGGCCGTCGGCAGCGTCGAGGGTGGCAACGGCTGCGGACGACGCGGCAACAGCCGTGAGATCGACGGCCGCTGGGAACGTGATGCGCTGCCACTGTCGGCCGCCATCCACGGTGCGCAGCACGACGCCCCCGCGCCCCACGAGCCAGCACACGTCCGGCGTGGGAGCGCCGCCGGCGGTTAGGTCCGCAACCGCACCGGTCTCCTGGCGCATCCACGTCGCTCCTCCGTCGACGGAGTGCTGAACGCTGCGTCCGGGACCGATCCGCCAACGCCGCTGCGGGTCTGGTGAGAGGACATCGATACCGCCTGCGGCCAGCCCGCCGACAGCCGTTTCTGCGGCGCGCTCCGACCGGGCGAGTGCCGCCGGCGCGCTGAGCCGTCGCTCCTGCCCCACGGCCGCGGATTCCCTGCCGACGTCCGTGCGGCCCCCCGCCTCTTCCCGCAAGGGCTGAACCACTTCTGCAGACCTGTCCGCCGACGCTGCGGCGGGAGCGGAAGCGCCGGGGGGCGAAGAGGGCACGGGAGCTTCAGCCGGTGCGGCGGCGGAAGCGTCACGCCGAGATCGAGCAGGAGCTTCAGCCGGCGTTTCGGCAGCGAGCGCAGCGGGCGGCGAGGCTGCGGGCGGCAGGGCTGCGGGCGGCGAGGCGGCCATCTGTGCATCCGCAATCGGCACGTCTTCCGCAATCGGTGTGCGCTGAGCGGGGATGGCCACCCACAGGGCCACCGCCGTCGCTCCTGCAGCCGCGGGCACGAGCCACTTCACGGCGCGACCTCTCCACCACGGCACGGCCGTCATGCCGCTTATCGCACGCGTGGACGCTTCAGCGCGGACCATGGCCGCCGTCAGCGCCTGGCACCGATGGCAGTCGGCCACATGTCCCTCGATTTCGCGCCGCGCCGCGGCCGTGAGCGCATCGTCGGCCAGCGAGGCGAGCGTCTCGGCATCCGGGCACGCGTCACCCCCGTGTGGCTCGGGCGCACGCGCGTGGCGGAGCAACCGCTCGATCGACTGGTCGCGGTCGGTCGTCATCGCTTCATTCTCCCGCTAGCCACCGCCTCCATGCTTTGAACGTTCGGCCCGGGGTTTCTTGCACTCGGTCCGTCTGCGAGCAGGTTGTCGATGTCGAGGGGCCCGGCATCCTGCCTGACGCATTCGAAGCATCGCGCGACCTCATCAGGACTCAACCCGGCCCTCTGAAGATGCCCTTCGACCTCTCGACGAATGGCTTTCCTTGCGGCAGACAGATGGCGCGAGACGCTGGCCTCGTGCTCGCGGAGCAGGCGTCCGACCTCGGCGAGTGTGAGCCCTTGGGAATAGTAGTAGCGAAGGCGCAGACGGTCCCGCTCCCCGAGGCGATCCACCGCGTCGCGGAATGCCGCGTGCATGAGCCTCAGGTGGCGCGGCCGGTCCGGATCGGGCTCGTGCTGCGCTGCGGCCGGCGGCTCCTGGTCGGGAAGCGGCACCGTTCGCGCCGCCGTACGCGCGCGATCGACAAGGCGCTGCGCGAGCACGGCCCGGAGCCACGTCGCCAGGCTGCTCCGGCCGTGGTAATAGCGGAAGAGCGACTGGAACAGATCCGCGTAGAGTGAATCGGCCAGCTCGCGGGCGCCACCGCCTGGATCCATGGCATCGGCCGCGCGATACAGAACCGGCCGGTATTCCGCGACGAAGTGGTCCCACGCGGCGCCGTGGCCATCGGCGCAGGCGCACGCCAACGCGAGCTCCTCGAGCCGGAGGGAGCCCAGATACCGCTGCAGGTCACCCGCCGCAGGCGTCTGGCCGGCGAACGCCTTGGCCGCGCTGGCCTCCAGCGCTCGAGCGAAGTGATCGATCGAGAGCTGCCACCGGCTGGCGTGTGCCCTGGCGTACAGCTCCTCGATCAGACGGCGATCAATCTGCCGCGCCATGCCTCTTCAACTGTATCGGAGGGTGGCGGCGAAATGCCCAATGCCCAATGCTGGCTTCAGCCGGACCGGCACGGTCACGGCTTGTGCGACCAGAACTGGATCAGCTGCTCTCGCTCGATCAGGTACGACACCGCCACCCCTGCGACGATGGCCCAGAAGGCCGACGTGATGCCGAGCACCGCGAACGGCGTCACGGCCACGACGAAGGCCACCAGCGCGCCGAACACCATGGGGCCCGAGAACGATCGGGCCAGCGCATCCTGGAGCGACGACACGATGGCCAGCCCCGCCAGCGCGAAGACGTAGCTTGCCGGCAGCAGCGTGAGGAGCGACGCCACCGGCGTTGCGGCGAGCGCCAGAAGTATCGTCAGCGCCGACGAGATCACCACCGCCCAGTAGCGGCCGCCGGGCGGGCCCGCGTCGGGCGCCGCCAGAATCGCCACGCCGGTCCGCGCGACGGTGGCGGGGTGCCCGCCGAACAACGCGTTGACGACGGCGGCCGCGCCGACGACGCGGGACACCGAATTCACGGGCACCGAGTACTCCTGCGCCAGGAGAAACCCGAGCCCCTGCACGTTGCCGAGGCCCATCGCCAGCACGACCATCGGAATGCCCACCGCGACGATCGCGGCCGGCGAAAAGCGCATCTCCGCGGCGGCGAGCGTCGGCAGCGCCCATTCGATCGTCGCGGCGGCGGCGGCGCCCGTCATGGCGACGGCGGCCCCTCCGGTTACGACCGCGAGGCCTACCGGCGGAACGCGGGGGTTCCTCAGCATCCGGCCCAGGAGGTATCCCGCGACCGCTGTCCCCGCGATCACCACGTCGTCAACGGTGGCCGACACCACCCGCGTGACGTACTCGAGGATGCTGCCGGCGAACATGCCCATGATGATCGGGAGCGGCAGCCACCGCATGATGCGGCCGCCCACGCCCGCGAGCGCGAGCCCGAGCATCAGCAGGCCCGCGCACAGGTTCGCGCCGGCGATCTCCGCGAAGGTGAACCGGTCGCCAAGCGTGCCGAGGTAGATGAGGCCCGGAATCGTCCAGGTGATGGGAATGGGCTGCCGGTAGGCGAGCGAGACGGCAATCGACGCCAGGGCGCCGCTGAACCAGACGATGAAGATCCAGCTCGAGGTCTGCGCGGTGGAGAGGCCGAGCTGTCCGGACACCCCCATGTGCAGAGGCACCGCGCCGAACGCGTACCACACGAAGGCGGTGAGCCCGGCCCAGACCGCCGCGGCGTTCAGCGTGCGCACCCGAGGATCGGACGTGCCGGGCCCCGCGGCCGTTATGCCCTCGCCGCCTTAAGCGCCGCCAGCACCCGCGGCGGCCTGAACGGCACCCGGCGGAGGCGCGCGCCGGTCGCGTCGTAGACCGCGTTGGCAATCGCCGCGATGAGCGGCTTGCACGCCGCCTCACCGGCCCCGTAGTGCGGGAGGTCCGCTCGATTGGGGTTCGGATCGCCGTTCACGATCACCACGTCGATGCGTTCGGGCGTGTCGGTGTGTCGCAGCGTCGGCAACGAGTTCCAATCGACGCTTGTCACCTTCTCCGTATCGAACGTCACTTCCTCGTAAAGCGCGCGGCTGACGGAGTGCATCATCGCGTTCTCGACCGTGTTCTGCAGCGCCCGCGGGTTTACCGCCAGCCCACAGTCGTGCGCGCAGACGAGCCGTTTCACCCACACGCGTCCGGTGCGGCGGTTCACCTCGATCTCCGCAATCGTCGCCACCACGGTCTGGTTGCGATACGCGTAGGCGAAGCCGCGGCCGGTGAGGACCTCGCCCGTGCCGCGCGACGCGGGTGAGGGACGCGGCTGCCAACCGAATCTCTCCGCCGCCGCCTTCACGCAGGCGATCGAGCGCGCTCGACGGAACCCGCCGTCGTCGCGCGTGTCGGCCTGGAGCAGCCGGAGACGGAACTCCACCGGGTCGGCCTTTGCCGCCGCCGCCAGCTCGTCGATGAACGACTCGCCGGCGAACGTCACCTGTGGCCCGTTGGGGTCGCGCAGGTTGCCGGTGCGAAGCGGCGTCTCCCACACGAGCGGCAATGAAACGACGTGCATCAGATTGCGCCGGTTCGGCACCGCGTACATGTCGGCGGGCGCCGCCGCGCCGCCCTCGGCGGCCTTCTGCCGGCGGCGACCCGTGAGCTGTGCGATGAGCACCGTGTCGTGCTCGTTGTAGCCGAGATGGCAATAGTCGACCGCGCGCGCCTCGTAGTCGAGCGCCACGAGATTCCCCTGCGCGTCGAGCCCGCCGCGCATCCGCATGAGATACGCGGGTCCCTTGGTGTCCCACGCATGCTCCTCGTCGCGCATCCATTGCACGCGCACGGGCCGCTGCAGCTTGTGCGCCAGATAGGCCGCCTCGAACCCGGCATCGTCCGCTGCCGTACGTCCGTAGGCCTGCGGGCCGTGCAGCCAGACGACGCGGACGCGGTCGCGGGGGATGCCGAGGAACTGGGCGACGCCGTTGCGCAGCCCGTACGACTTCATGTCATTCGAGTAGATCGTGAGCTGACCGTTCGATGGATCGGCGGTCGCATGGGCGGGACCGATCGCCGTGTGCCCCTGGAACGGCACCTCGTACTCAGCCTCGAGCCGCACGGCCGCGCCGGCGAGCGCTGTCTCGATGTCGCCGCGCACCTGCGGATCGAGCGTGCGCGTCGGCTTGGCGCCCTTCATATACGTGAAGAGATTCTCGGATGCGGGGAAGGGCGCAGTGGCCGGCTTTCCCCAGTTCACCTTCAACCGCCGCGCGGCTGCAATCGCCTGCTCCTCGCGTTCGCACACGACGGCGATGTAGTTGCCCTCGCGGACGACGGCGACGAAGCCCGGCATGCTCCGCACGGAGGACTCGTCGATGCTCACGAGGCTCGCGCCGGCCGTGGGCGGCTTGACGTTCCTCGCGTGCACCATCCCCGGTAGCTTCACGTCGACGGCCCACCGTCCCGTCAGATCCACCTTGTCGGGCACGTCGTCTCGAAGCGGCGACGTGCCGACGTTTTTCATCTCCTGCACCGGCTTGAGCTTCGCGATGCCGGTCGTCTCGTTGATGTCCTTGCCCGTGAGCGTCACGTTGAAGCGGCGGCCGCCAATCAGCTCGCCGTACGTGATCCGCTTCGACGGATCGGCCTTGACGGTGATGACGCCGTCGCTCACCGCGAGCTGGTCGACGGGGACGCCGAAGTGCTTCGATCCCATATCGAGCAGCACGCGCCGCGCTTCGGCGGCCACGCGGCGCATAGGGTAGCCATCCACCTGCAGCGCGTCCGACCCGCCGGAGCCGCCCTGATCCACGGTGAGCTCGGTGTGGCCCATGATGCAGGTCGTCCGCGCGAAGTCCATGTCGAGCTCGTCCGACATGATCTGGCGGAACGCGGTGCCGGTGCCCTGGCCGAGGTCCGTCTTGCCGACATAGAAGGTCGCCGTGTTGTCCTGATGGATCACGATCCACGAATCGAGTTGACGGAAGTCGGGATCGGGATAGGGGCCACCGCTCGACGCGCTCGGAGGCGGTCCGCCGGCAGGCTCCTGCTGCGCGAGGGCTGCGAGCGGAGCCGCCTGCGCGGCGGCGGTGAAGCCGACGACGAGGCGGCCCGACGTCTTCAGGAACTCGCGTCGGGTGGGCGAGGAGAACTTGTCGAGAAGTTCGTCAATGTGATTCATGGCGCACCTCTCGTTATGCCGTCTGCGCCGGGATGCCCGCGGCGCGTTTGATGGCAGCCTGAATTCGGTAATAGGTGAAGCAGCGGCAGAGCACGGGGGCCATCGCCTCTCGGATCTGCGCATCGGTCGGCCGCGGGTTGCGCTGCAGAAGCGCCACCGCAGTGAGCATCTGGCCGTTCTGGCAGTAGCCGCACGCGGGCACCTGCTCGTCGATCCACGCCTGCTGCACGGGATGGAGCGTGCCGTCCCCTCCCAAACCGTCGAGCGTGGTGATCTCGCCCTTGACGGCGGAGACAGCGATGACGCACGACCGCGTCGGTGTGCCGTTGACGAGCACCGTGCACGCGCCGCACTGCCCGAGGCCGCAGCCGAAGCGGGGGCCGTGCTGGTCGAGGTCGTTGCGCAGGACGTAGAGGAGCGGCGTCGCCGGGTCGACGTCGACCGTGCGTCTCTGTCCGTTGACGTTCAGAGTCAGATTGGCCATGACGCCGATTATGTACCCCGGCCAAATGGAGTCAAGCGGAAGCACGGAGACGCGATGGCGCGACAGTGCGAAGGTCCGGCGCGGGACCGCATGTCCGGAGCAAAACCGTAGTCATCGCGAAGCTGGACCAGGCCGGACCGTCGGCGGCGGAGGCTGAGGATGCCGCAAGTAGGCCGGTTTTGGGAAGAGACATACGGTCCCGCGCCGGCCGAGGGTATGGTGCCGGCGGACCAGCGGGTATACCATTGCCCCTTATGACGACACAGAACATCCGTCGCGACATCCTCAAAGGCGGCCTGGCAATTGCCGGCCTCGGCCTCTTCGGCATCCCGGAGTGGGCGCTGCCCGCCCTCGCGCAGGGTGAGACGCTCGTGCCCTTCACCGACCTGCCGGACAACATCAACTGGGTGCCGGCGCCCGACCGGCGCCTGTTCGACGTCCGCACGATCGACGGCGCGTTCACGCCGCGCGACAAGTGGTTCACCACCCAGCATTACGGCCATCCCGACGTCGACCTCTCGACGTATCGGCTGAAGGTGTCCGGGCTGGTGGATCGGCCGTTCGCGCTCTCCATGGACGAGCTGCGGAAGATGCGGTCGACGGATCTCGTCTTCGGCTTCGAATGCTCGGGCAACCGTCGCCCGATTCAGGGGCTCTCGAGCAACGGGCGCTGGACCGGCGTGCGGCTGCGGGAGGTTCTCGATCGGGCGGGCATCAAGGCCGATGCGCGGGAGTTCGTGTTCTTCGGCGCGGACCGAGGGCCTGAAGAGGTGGAGTTCCGCGGCAACACCTTCAAGGTGGAGCAGCAATTCGGGCGGAGCCTGCCGCGCGAGAAGGCGCTCTCGAACGACCCGCTTCTCGTCTACGCGCTCAACGGCGAACCGCTGACCAAGCATCAGGGCTTCCCGGTGCGGCTGCTGGTGCCGGGCTACTACGGCGTCTGCAATGTGAAGTTCCTATCCGAGATTCACGCGCAGCATGATCCGTTTGTCGGCAAATGGCAGGCGCGCTGGTACCGGACGCTCCGTGGCGAGATGATCAACGGCGAGCTGAAGTGGGTGGAGTCCGCAGTCACGCACATGCAGCTCAAGTCGTGGATCGCACGCGTCACCCAAGCGGGGAACCGCCACAACGTCTTCGGCATCGTGCTGAATGACGGGACGCCGATCAGGACCGTCGAGGTGAGCATCGACGGCGGACCGTGGCAGGCCGCAAAGCTCGACGCCGAGACAATGAAGGAGAAGTACGGGTGGAAGTTCTTCACCTACGCGTGGACCGGCGCGACTCCTGGTGAGCACACGCTCGTCTCTCGCGTGACCGACGTGAACGGGCAGGTGCAGCCGACGGCGGAGGATCTCGTCAACAAGAAGACGTTCCTCGAGGACAACTCGCAGCACCCTCGCAAAGTGATGATTTCCTAAGGCGTTCACGTTGGCGCTGCCATGTGGCAGCGCAGGCCGGTATGTTCTCCGCAAGACCGACTTGCTTGCGGCATCGCCAGCCTCCGGACACACCAGCTGCACTGGCATTCTCGAGCAGGCCCCGGCCGGCCTCTCCAGCGCTGTTACAGTGGCTGCAACTCGAGCCGGACAGCCAGGTCGGAGCGTTCCGGCGTCAGCTCCACGGTGCGTTCGACGCTACGGTAGCCGTCCTTCGTTGCACGAATGCGTTTCGGACCTGGCGGAAGATAGCGGATGATCAAGGGCGTTGAACCCCATCCGATCCCATTCACGGTGACGCGCGCGCCCGGCACATTGGTGGTTACCCGGAGCCGGCCCTCGATCGCTTCTGCAGCGACGGTCGTGGCGTCCGACACGGGCGGCCCAGTAGAACCGACAGCGGCCAGGCTCACGTTTGCGGCGGCCGGCGTGATGCGTGCGGCTGAAGAATCGCTCAGCGGGTCGTCGAACCGGTTGTTCACTGCCGCGCCAGTCGTGGCGCGCGCTGGATCGGCGACGAGCTGTGCGGTATGGATTGAGCCGGTTGTCAGGTGAGCCGCCGTTTCGCGCGATTGTGTCGCGGTTTCGGCGCGGCCTGGCGCGAAATCCATCGCGACCCATGCGACTGAGGCTCCGAGCACCGCGCCCAGCGCGCTCGAGCCCAACGTTTCCAGGGCGCGGCGGTTCAGGGACATCCGTGGCACTGGGAGCCGGGGCATCGACGATGGTCGCAGCCGCACCGCCTGCATCAACACACGGACGAGCGGGGCAGGCGGGAATACGCGTCGAGGCCGTGGCGCCGGCTCCGGTGCCGGGTTTGGATCGTGCGCGGGAAAGAGTTTCATGAACTCCTTCACGACGTCATCCGGATCGAGTCCAATCGCCGAGGCGTAGCTCCGGACGATGGCGCGCCCGTAGATCCCGGCCGGCCACACGCGGAGGTCTCCCCGCTCGAGCGCTTCCAGTCTCGAGGCGAGAATCTTCGTGCGGTCGGCTATCTCATGGATCGAGATGCGTCGCGCCTGCCGATGTTGTCGAAGGAACTCGCCGAACGCGCGGCCGTCGGCGAAGAGGGTGGTTTCTGGCTGCGGAGCGGCAGATCGCCGATCCAGGCCGTTGAGGGGGAATGTCACGACCTTGTCCTGCTGCATGTTAAAGAACCGACCGTCGCGTTACGCAAGTCGCGCGCGCCTGCCGTCCACGCCGGTGCCGCGAGTTGAGTCGCCAATCGTACATGCGTTGGACGTGCGGGCACAAGTTACACGACGCCCCCCGACGCCCCACTCCTAACGCCTCCCGGAAAACGGCCGAAAACGGCTGAGTTTTGGGGGTAGTATCATCTGCGGCATGCGGCGAGCTTCAGTGGCCTTGGCACTTGGGGGGGGCCTGGTGGCGATGCTGGCGTATGCCCAAGCGCCTTCCATTAGTCCAGCGCCGGCGTTCACGGCGCGGCAGTTGACCGAGTATCCGACGACGGGCTGGCTCACCAACGGCGGGGATCTGTTCAACCGCCGCTACTCCCCGCTCACGCAGATTGCCCGCGATAACGTGGCGCAGCTCAAGGCGGTCTGGCGCCGGTCGCTCGGCGGCTCGGGCGTCGCGCCGAAGTACTCGGGCGAGGCGCAGCCGATCGTCCACGACGGGGTCATCTACGTCATCACCGGCGCCGACGATGTGTTCGCCATCAGTGTCGACTCGGGAGACGTTCTCTGGAAGTACGAAGCGAAGCTGGACGACAAGATCAGCGTCGTCTGCTGCGGCTGGACGAGCCGCGGCGTCGGTCTGGGCGATGGCCGCGTCTACATCGGGCAGCTCGACGGGAAGCTCATCGCCCTCGACCAGCGCACCGGCGCCGTCGTATGGAGTACACAGGCCGAGCGCTGGCAGGAAGGGTTCAGCATCACGAGCGCGCCGCTCTATTATGACGGCCTCGTGATCACCGGGTTTGCGGGCGCGGAGTACGGCATCCGCGGCCGCGTGAAAGCGTACGACGCGAAGACGGGCGCGCACGTCTGGACCTTCTACACGATCCCCGGTCCGGGCGAGGTCGGGCACGACACATGGCCGAAGGACAACCGTGTGTGGGAACACGGCGGCGCGTCGGTCTGGCAGACGCCAGCGGTCGATTCGGAGCTCGGTCTCCTGTACTTCTCGACCGGCAATCCCGGTCCCGACTTCAACGGCGCCGTCCGCGCGGGCGACAACCTCTTCTCGGTCTCGATGGTCGCCATCGAGGCGAAGACTGGCAAGTACCGCTGGCACTTCCAGCAGGTGAAGCACGACATCTGGGACTACGACGCCACGAATCCCGTGGTGCTCTTCGACCTCGAGCTCGGCGGACGCGTGCGCAAGGGGATCGCGGAGGCGAGCAAGACCGGCTGGGTCTATATCCTCGACCGCACGAATGGACGGCCGCTCGTCGGGATCGAGGATCGTGCGGTGCCGCAGGAGCCGCGGCAGGCGACGGCGCGCACGCAGCCGTACCCGATAGGCGATTCCTTCGTGCCGCAGTCGATCGCGATTCCGCCCGAAGGCCATCAGCTCGTGAATCAGGGGCGCATCTACACACCATTCTGGACGGAGCCGGTCGTCGCCAAGCCGGGACAGAGCGGCGGCGCCAACTGGCCGCCCAGCTCGTACGATCCGCGCACCGGCTGGCTCTATGTGTGCGCGACCGACCGCACCGGCGTCTTCCGCGGCGGCACCGACAACGACATTCCGCCCGACGGCGAGCGTTACATCGGCGGCGCGTTCGGCAACATCCCCTTCGGCGTGACCGGCACTTTCACGGCGCTCGACATGCGCACCAACAAGATCGTCTGGCAGCAGCAGTGGGCCGAGCGGTGCTACAGCGGATCCGTCGTGACCGCGGGCGGCTTGGTATTCACGGGTCGCAGCGACGGGCGGCTCACCGCGCTCGATTCGCGCGACGGACGTCTCCTCTGGGCCTTCCAGACAGGCGCCGGCGTCAACGCGCCGGCCTCCGTCTTCGAGCACCGCGGGCAACAGTACGTGGTCGTCCTCTCGGCGGGCAACGCGTTTGCCGCGTCGCGCCGGGGCGACAGCGTGTTCCTCTTTGGGCTGAACGGGACGATCACCGCGACGGAGACGCAGTAGGGGTCCGGCTGACGCCTCCGTCAGCGGCGTCGGCGCCGTTAACGTCTCCGGTCGCGCCGGTCCTCGCGTCGATCGCGCCTGTCCTCACCCCGGTCGCGCTGATCTTCACGTCGGTCAAACCGATCTTCGCGGCGATCGATCACGTCCTCCAGCCGATCCAGTCGGCCGCCGTCGCGTCGCGCGTCGATCCGGTCCTCGCGCCGGTCGCGGATATCTTCCCTGCGGTCGCGGACGTCTTCGCGGCGGTCGCGGCGATCCTCCCGCCGATCGACTCTGTCCTCGATTCGGTCCAGCCTGTTCCCAATCGTGGACGGCCGTCCCTGCGCGGCCAACGGTGCGCCGACGGCCAGGGTCATCACGAACACGCCAATTGTCCTGTGCATTGGTGGCTCTCCGTTCCAGTCGATTTCAGAACCGTAAGCGTTTCCGTTACCGACTGGGAGCGGAGCAAGTCCCGGGCCCGTTCACCGGCTGTATCGGTGACTTCTTCGTGATTTCGAAACCATCGGCTGTTCCCGCGCCGACCGCAGGCGTGTCAGCGAATCGGCACCCGCGTGCGGCGGCTCGTTTCGCGCCCGAGCCCATCCACGTCAAAGACGACCACCGTCAGCAATCCCGTGGGCGCTCCGACGCAGCCAAACGGGAAGGACAGCGGAAACACACGCGTCCCGAACGCGGGGATCGTCGTCGATCCGAAGCGTGTGGCGAGCTGGGTGTGCGTCATGACCATCGAGCCGGCGAGCACGCCGAAGTGATCGACGAATTGCATGTGCACTTGGTTGAAAACGCGATCGGACCGCCCGTCGCCCTCGAAGACCACGGTGAAGGGTGCAAGTAGCGGCGGGACGGTCGGACAGACTCCACCGGAGACGAGGATGGGATCGATGAACTTCGGCTGGACCAGATCGCCGCGCGCGACGTTGACGAACTCGGCCCGGGGCCGGAGCGGCGATGGTCCGACGGCGTTGACGCCCGGAGTTGCGCCGTTGTCGTCACACGCGTAGTGCGACAGCGCGGTCGTCACGAGAAGCAGGGGAAGGAACGATCGACGTCGGAGAGTCATGGGCACCTCCGCTCACGTCACGAGGGTAGTGAGATACTACCAACGGCCACGGGATTTCGGTAGACTGCGGCGCGCCGCCTCATGTATTCGAACCTCTTCCAGCTCGCGTCGCTTGCAATTGTCGGCTGGATCCCGTTGATCTTCTTCCCGACGTGGGGCGGCTCGCGGCGGTTGGCCGAGAGCGCCTTCTTTCCGATCTACATCTCAGTCCTCTACGCCTTCGGTGTTGGCGCACTCCTGATGGAGCTCGGGCCGGGGTTCGTCGCCGACTTCGGCACGGCCGAGGGCGTCGCGCGACTCCTTGCGCGGCAGGAGATCGCGTGGGTCGCGTGGCTGCACATCCTCGCGTTCGATCAGGTCATCGGCCTCCTCATCTATCGCGAGAACATGTTGCGCCGCTACGTGCCGATTCCGCTGCAGTCGCTGCTGCTATTCCTGACATTGATGTTCGGCCCGCTCGGCTTCCTCGCGTTCGCGGCGATTCGCGTGGCGCGGCTCGGCACGCGCGCGTTCGGCGACGGGGAGGAGAGCAGGCGTCAACCGGCGCCGCTCGCGTCGGTCGTTGACACACCACCGACCATTCCCCAGATCCTGGCGACGTATCGCGAAGAGCGCGGCGTCACCGCGGTGGCGCTCGCCGGCATCGCGCTCGGAGGCATCGCCTTCATTGCAGCCGGCCTGCGCGGTGCCGAGGTGCCGCCGGAAGGCGATCTGATGAAACCGGCCACCTTCGACGTGGCGGTCGGGCTCTTCATTTTGTCGCTTGTTCCATGGCTCCCAGTCTCTGGTTTCGCCGAGGTTGCCCGGCGGCGCTGGCGCCAATGGATGATCGGCTTGGGGATCTACGCCTTCGGCATCGAGACGATTCAGCAGTTCCGCGGCATCGATCCGCGCTTCTCGCAGGCCGAGCCGGCCAGCCAGATCTTCGGTGCGATCTTCTTCGCGTCGGCGCTCGGGATCATGTCGCTCGCGGTCGCGCTCGCCGTGCGTGCGTTCGAGGTGCCGGTGAGTGGACGGCGAGGACTGCTGGTGATCGCCGCGCGCTGGGCGGGCGGCCCGATGTTGATGGGGTTTCTGGCTGGGATCTGGCTGAGCGCCAATCAAGGGCGCTTGGTCGGCGAAGCCGGCAACCTCCTGCCGCTCCACGCCGCCGGCTTCCATGCCGTGCAGGCCGTTCCGCTCGTGGCGCTGATGCTGGCCTGGTCGCGCGTGCCGACGGAAGTCGCGCGACGCTGGGTGCACGTCGCAGGCGCGGGGTGGGCCGCTGCGTGCCTCGCCATCTGGTGGCAGACGGCGCTCGGCCGCGCAGTGACCGACTTTGCCACGGCCGCGGGGCTTGCCGCCGTCGTCCTGCTCGGTCTCTGGGCGCTGTCGGCGCTGCGCGCGCTCGTGGCGTGGCGTCTGACAACGGCCGGGCGACATCAGGCGCCTGAATCCACCCTATTCTGACGGGATGCCGCGAAGCGCCGCGTTCATCCACGGCGAGGCGCCCGCGCTCGAGCCGGTCCTGCGCGGGTCGGGGCTGGCGGCCATCGACGTCGACGGCGATCAAGGGATGCTCGATCGCGATCGTCTGCGTCCGTGCGACGACTTCTGGGACAAGCTGGCGCAGGTGATGCGCCACCTGCGGCCTGCTGATGCAGCGATTGCGACCGGACAACGTGCGGCCCGGCAGCCGCGCATTCTGACGTAGACTCATTCTGCTCATGTCCCGGCTTCGCCTTGCGCTCTCGGTCGCCCCGTTGGTGGTCGTTGCCGCGACGTCCGGACGCTGGGCGGCCAGCGCGCCAGATGTGAAGCCGACGTTCCGCGTCGCGACATGGAACATTCACAAAGGCGCCGATCGCCGGGGTACTTACGATCTCCAGAAAACCATCGATGCGATCGCCAGCTTGGACGCCGACGTGGTCGGGCTGCAGGAGGTCATGCGCAATCAGCTCGAGTCGAACTGCGACGACCAGCCGGCGCTCATCGCCGACGGTCTGCGGCGCCGCACGGGCCGCCCGTGGACGCACGTGTTCGTGAAGGCGTGGGTGAGCGACAAGCGCTACTGCCAGGAGCGCGGGCGCGGCGACGACGTGGAAGTGGAGGGGGTGGCGTTCTTCGCGGCGGGGGCGATCGTGGCGACCGACTGGACGCGGCTGCCGGAGAGTCGCGTGGCTGTCGACGTGCGCGTCGCCTCACTCCCGGATGTGCCGGTCGTCGTCACTCACTTGGCGCCGAATCGGGAACATCAGGCGCTGCGCGTGCGGCAGTTCGCGTCGCTCCTGCCATGGGCATCGCGGCGCGGTGGCGGCATCATCATGGGCGATCTGAACGCCGAGCCCGACGCCAGCGAGCTCGCCCCCGTGCTCGCGCGCTACCGGGATGCGTGGGCGGAGGCGTCGCCGCACGGGAAGACGCGGGGCTTCGCGACCGGGCAGACGCGGCCGCACCGTGTGTCGCGGATCGATTACGTGCTCTACGCGCCGGACGTGCCTCTGACACTCGAGACGGTGGAGGCGGTCGACACATCCGCCCTCGGCCTCGGTGAAGTGTCCGACCACAATCCCGTCGTTGCGACGTTCCGCCGCGCCCAGAAGTCGCACGTCACGTACGGCGAAACACCGTGAAGTCGTAGCCGATCCAGCCGCGCGCGAGACATCGCTGAAGCGCGCTGCCACCGACGAGAGAGCCGAAGCGGCCGCCCTCAATCCGCAGCCAGCCCAGCGCCGTTAGGAGCCGATCGATGGCCCGGTCACGCAGGCGACCGATCTCGATCATCGGCGTGAGATCCCTCGTCCATTCATGGACGAAGCCTGCCTGGTCCGCGGCGGCCTGCAGTTCGTCGCGATCGAGCAGCGTGTTGATGTGCCAGCCGCGGCAGAACCGCTCGATTACTGGCGCCGCCTCCCCGGCCGCGTCCGACCGCCGGAAGTCGTCGACGACGATCAGCACGCCGGCTGGCCGAATGAGCCGGGCGCACTCAATGAAGAACTGTTGGGGCGATGGTCCGTGCACGAACGACTCAATCGCGTAGGCGAGATCCGCGGGCGGCAGATCGGCGGGGAGCTTCGTGTAGTCGGCCTCGATGCACCGGATGCGATCCGCGAGGCCGGCCGCGCGAATCCGATCGGTGGCCATCCGCGCCTGCAGCGGGCTCAGTGTGACGGCGGTGCCGCGCATGGCCGGCAACTGCGCGGCGATGTACACGAGCGTCGCGCCGACACCGCAGCCGAGATCGACGAGATGGAGTGGCGCGGATGGTGTTGTCGCAAGCGACCGCGCGCGATCCGCGATCAGATCGTCGACATGGCGGAACGCCTGCGGCCGTGTGGTGACGCCCGGTCCCCACACGGCGCGGTGAATGACGCCCATCTCGCCGCCTTGACCGTAGCGGAGGAACGAACGCGTATGGCGGTCGTAATAGCTACGAATCGCTGCGGCGTCGAAACGCATCAACTCGATCGTGTCATGGCAGCCATGCAGCAAAGTCGTCGTGCCCGACGACAATGCGCGAGCGGCGGGCGTTGACATGCGCGAGGCGGCGCGCGCGCCAGTCGGCGATCGTGGCCGCCCGTTCCGGCTCCATCTCGGTCGCCGCCTCGGCCCACCCGTCGATCAGCGTTCGCTGGATGGCCGATTCGTCGGGTTCGAGCTGCCAGTCGCTCGGCACACGCTCGACCTGATACCCCTCGTCGGCGAAGCAGCCCTCCGCCACGACCGGCGCATCGGGGCCGGCGGCCGGACCGCCGAGGCCCTTGTCGCGCTTCTGGTGGCGGTTCAACAGCTCGCGTACCCAGTCGTCTTCCCCTTCGCCGGGGTCACACCACGAGCGCCCGTTGTACGTGATGGTAAACAGCGCCGCCGCACCGGCGGTGCGGCAGTGCCGCGCCAGAGCACGCAGCCATGAGTCGGAGACGAGATCCAACAAGGCCGACGCGGTGACGAGGTGGCGCCCTTCGAACAGCGACGGGTCGAGCGAGGCCAGGTCCATCTTTCGGACGTCGATCTCGATATCGAGATTCGCTGTGCGTGCCCGCAGATCCGCGAGCAACACGCCGCTTCGGTCGACGACGCGCCAGTGCTGCGGACGCGGAAGACGGAGCGCCAAGTAGCGCACGTTGGATCCGGCACCGGTGCCGAGATCGAGGACGTGCACTGGCCTGCGCCCGGCGAGCACGCGGACGACGCGGCGTGTCAGCGCCTCCGCGCGCGCGTGGGCGTCCGCCGACTCCCTCAGCCGGAGCCACTCGAGCAGCGCCTCATCCATGCGCGTCGACCGAAGCGAGCGCCGCGGCCATGCGGCCGGCCGCCTCGTCCCAGGTGGGCAGGCGATCGCGTACGTGCCGCGCGCCCTCGGCCAGACGCGCGCGGAGCGACGGGTCGTCGAGCATACGCGTCAGCGCGGCCGTCAGTGCCGCCGTGTCGCCAACCGGCACGAGCAGGCCAGCTTGGCTCCCTACGAGCTTCGCAAGTGCGCCGGTCATCGTCGCGACAACCGGGAGGCCGCGCGCCAGCGCTTCCGCTACCGCCATGCCGTACGTCTCCTGCCGTGTGGCAAGCACGAAGAGATCCGCCCGGTCGTAGCACGCGGCGAGCGCGAGCTGATTGAGGTCGCCGGCGAGTGTCACGTGGCGATCGAGGCCCAGACGTGTCATCGCCGCGCCGACACCGTCGGCCGTGGCCGGATCGCGGGTCAGGCTGCCCGCGCACGTCAGGTGCCAGTTGCGGTTGGGCACGGCAGCAAGCGCTTCGAGCAGCATGTCGTGGCCCTTGATGGCGTTCAGCGAGGCGACACAGAGTAGCTGTGTAGTCCGGCTGAAGCCGGACACTACGTCCCCATCGTCGTCCGCGATGTGGTCCCGAACGTCGCTCCCAAGATCGTAGTGTCCGGCTTCAGCCGGACTGGAACCGCGTGCGAGCGGTGCGGGATCGGTGCCGGGCTCGACGACGACGACGCGATTGTCTGGCAGGGTGTCGCGCGCCAGCAGCGGAACCGCGGCCGTGCCGGTCACGACGACGAGCGCGGCGGCATGGAGCGCGCGCCGCTCGTCGACATCGAAGCGTGCCGCCGTCTCGCGGTCGAGGCCGAAGGTCGCGGCAAGCGGCAAATGCATCAGTGCAACGATCCGAAGGCGGGCGGCCTCACGGACGATCACGTCCGGCATCGCGCCGAAGGCCAGACTGTCGACGACGGCTATCGTGTCCGCCTCAACGGATGCGAGCGCACGGCCGGCACGATCCAAGGCCGCCGGTGTCGGATACGGGAAGCTGGCGTCCAGCTCGACGACGTCGACGGAACACCCGCGCGCGCGCAAGGCGGCGGCCATCCGGCAGTCGTAGATCGAGCCGCCGGTGCGGGCGTCGAGAGGTGCTGGAACGAAGAAGGTGATCGGTCGCATCATGAGGTCCGGCTGAAGCCGGACTACGACACCTTTCCCTCGAAGGACGCCGAGGCGATGTGCGATTCGTGCAGCGTCACACGGATCTGCTGGATGCGATCCCCGCCGGGGCCGAGATCGCCGCGCCGGATGGCCGCCACCACTCCATCGAACACCACGCGCGCGAGCACCTCGGTCGTGGTGTTGCGTCCAACCAGCTCCGGCACCTCGTCAAGATTGCGATAGTTGAGGTCGGCGAGTACACGGTGGAGCGCGTCAGACGCGCGGCCGATGTCGACCACGATGCCCGAGGCGTCGAGATCGGGTCGCTGGAGCTCGACGTCGACGATGTATGTGGCTCCGTGAAGGCTCTGGGCCGGGCCGAACACGTCGCCTTTGAGGCTGTGCGCGATCATCACGTGGTCGCGTACCGTCACGCTGTACATGCCGTTGCTCCGGTTCATGGGTTCCTTCGGTTCTGTGGTTCCTGTGGATCACGGCTCGTATCGAATCCTGTGACACAGGGTGTCTCCAGGCGTCCGTGCGAGCGTCGCCATCACCTCGGGCAGCGCCTCGAACTCGCTCTCGCCGGTGATGAGCGCGTCGAGCGCAGGCTCGCGTAGCAGCCGCAGCGCGAGTTGCATCCGGCGACGCGTGTCCCACCGCGGCCGCTGCGACGCCGCGACGCGACCAACCTGTGACGAGGCAATCGTCAGGCGCTTCGCATGAAACGCGCCTCCGAGCGGTAGCGGCACGTCCTGACTGCCATACCAGCTCAACTCCACGATCGTGGCTTCCATGCCGGCAAGGTCCAATGCCAGTGCCAGACCGGACGCGGCGCCGCTCGCGTGAATGACGAGATCGACCTCTCGTGCCGCGGCGGCCGGCTCCGCAAAGCGCACGCCGAGCGCACGAGCCACGGCAGCCCGCGTCGGATTGATATCGACGAGCTCGACCTCGCAACCGACGATGCGCGAGGCCGCCCATGCGGTGAGGCAGCCGACTGTGCCGGCGCCGATCACCGCGATACGATCGCCGACGTGCGGCCGTCCGTCCCACACGCCATTGACCGCCGTCTCGAGGTTCGCGGCCAGCACCGCGCGGGCGGGCGGCACATCGTCTGGCAGTGGATGCACCGCGTCTGCGGGCACAATGAAGCGCGTCTGATGCGGGTAGAGCACGAACACCGTCCGGCCGGCCAGGCCATCCGGTCCGCGCGCGACGCGGCCCACGCTCGCATAGCCGTACTTCACCGGCGCCGGGAAGTCGCCCGCCTGAAATGGCGCCCGCATGCGAGCCCACTCGCTTCGCGGCACCTGGCCATTGAACACGAGCGCTTCGGTGCCGCGGCTGATGCCGCTGTAGAGCGCGTCGACCACGACCTCATTCGCGGCAGGCGGCGTCAGCGTCTCGCTGCGGATCTCACCGCGGCCAGGAGCTGCCACCCAGAACGCGCGTGTCTCGTCGCCCATGGGTGGACATTTTGATGCGGGACCCACGCCGTTACAATGTCGGCGGTCCCATTGCGCTTGCGGTGGCTGGTACCGCAGGTGGCGGAGCGATTGCGGGAATGTGGCTGGGCGCCGGCGTCGCCTATCCGCTCACCGCTGCGGTGACCGCCGCCGCGACGCTGGCCGTGCTGGTGGGCGTCGCCGGCGATCAGCATCCGCATGCGCGGTTTGGCGCGGCCAACGCCGTGACCACCATCCGCGTCGGGCTCGTGGCGCTGGTCGCAGGGCTCATCGGCGTCCAGGCGGGCGTGAGCGGACTGTGGCTGGGCGTGGTGCTGGCCTCGGTCGCGGCGGTACTCGACGGCGTCGACGGCTGGTTGGCGCGACGGACGGGTCTTGCGAGCGCATTCGGCGCGCGCTTCGACATGGAGACCGACGCGCTGCTCATCCTCGTCCTGTCGATCCTGGTCTGGCAGCACGGCAAGGCAGGCCCGTGGGTGCTCGCGGGCGGGCTGATGCGCTACGGCTTCGTCGCGGCCGGCTGGGTTCTGTCGTGGCTGGCGCGGCCGCTCCGATCGACGCTGCGCGGCAAGACCGTCGCGGTCGTCCAGATCATCGGCCTCATCGTCGCGATCGCGCCGATCATTCCGGTGCCGTACAGCGCGATCGTCGCTGCGGTCACGCTGACAGTGCTAGCCTGGTCGTTCGCGGTGGATATCGTCCGGTTGGCCAGAGGTCGTTGAGTCAGTGTGAACGACTGGAGTGCATATGCCTCTTCGAGTGCTCTCAATCGCTCTCGGCGTCTTTCTGCTGTTCATGGGGCTGGACAAACTCGATTGGTTTGCCGACAGCGGCTTCCTCGAAAGCCGCCTGGAGGAGTGGCGCGGGATGGCGCGCCCGATCGTGCGCTGGTATCTCGAGACGATTGCGATTCCCGGCGCGCCGGTATTCGCGCGCGTGGTGCCGCTGGCCGAGCTCTCCGCGGCGACCGCGCTTATTCTCGGGATCTGGGTTCGCTGGGCGGCCGTGCTCGCGATGCTGATGGTCATCAACTTCCATTTCGCGGCCGACATCATCTTCCGCTACGACTACCTGATTAACGCGTACGGCCTTCCGATTCTCGGCGGGTTGACGGCACTGGCGCTGGGAGGGAGTCGACTGCCCCTGAGTCTCTCGAGGAAGTAGCCCCCCGCTATCCATCACAAACTGCGACCAGTGCAAATAGCCCTGAATGGGCGTTGACAGAATGGGCGTATCCTCTTGACGAAGGTGACTACAATCCCCTTCGCCGCTCGGACAGGAGGTATCGACATGAAACGAAAAGGAGTCGTCCTTTTGACGGTGGCTGGCGGTTTGGCGGCGGGTACCTTGTTGCTCGCGCATCACTCGGCGGCCAACTACGATATGGCCAAGTCAATCACGCTCCAGGGAACCGTCACGGAGTTCAAACTAGCCAATCCCCACCCGGCGCTGTATTTCAGGGTCAAGGGCGACGACCAGGAATGGTTTGGCGAATCCGCCGCTCCTCCGGCGCGGTGGTACAACAGCGGGTGGCGAGGCAATGCCCTCAAGCCGGGGCGACGAGATCTTCCAGTCGCAGATGAATCCCCTGGCGCGTCGGATCTACACCGACGGGCGAGGTCACCCCGAAGGATATCCCACGACGTTCATGGCGCACTCGATCGGCCACTGGGACGGCGAGACGCTGGTGGTGGACACGATCGGTCTCGACGCCGACAAATGGATGGATGGACTCGGGACCCCGCATAGCGAAGAACTTCACGTCGTGGAGCGCATCCGGCGTGCGGCTCCCGAGACCCTGGACATCAACTTCCAGTTCGAGGACCCCAAGGCCTTTTCCCGACCCTGGACGGGAAAGATAGCCTTCCGGTTCACACCCGACTGGGAATTCATTCCGGGCATTCTTTGCGAGGACCGCTTCAAGGCCGACTTTGCGCGGAAGTCGCTCCGCGACAAAACGGACTGGATCGAATTCAGAAAATAGCCGCGGCGAGGGCGCGCCCCCTCCGAGGTGTGGATGCGTAGCGTGACATCGTCGGGCTGCGCGCCGCAGCTCACGCACTCAACATTCTCGAGATGGATCCCTGTGCCCGCCGGCAGCGCGGACGTCGTGCGACGGGGCCGGCTTTAGCCGGCCCGTGCACGTCCGCCTTTTATTTCGCCGCGAAGCAGTAGAAGTAACCGTTGCCGCCGGTGCTCACGAGGTTCTGCTGGCTGCAGCCCTTGCTGGGGTGCGCCGAGTTCCACGACGTGTTGCCGCCGCCCCCTCGATCGTGATGGCCGACCTGCGCGCTCCCCTTCCCTTCTGCGTTGCTCGTGTAGTTGCTGCACGTATGATCCATCCCGTCAGTGAATGCACGGCCGGCCGTCGTCGAGCCGGTCAGGATGTCGTGCTGGTTCGCCGGCTGCGCACCCTGACCAGGGACGACCTCACCCTTCTCGGTCAAGGCTGTGTTGCGTGAGATGTTGTTCCCGAGCTGTGCCAACTCGACGGTATCTCCGTGCAGGTGCGCGAGGTCCTTCGCAACGGTCTGCCCCTTCGCATTCGCCCACGGACCCGTGCCGATTCGATCACGAGCATTGACGGCGCCCTGGCCCTGCGTGCTCAGGTAGGCCCGCCATTCGCGATTGCCGGCGCCCGCCGCGGCCGCCAGCGTCTGACAGTGCTTGTCAGCTCCGGCCAGACCGCCGAGATTGCCGCCGCTCATCGGCATGCTCGTGATGAAGAAGCCCATGGGCTGAGCTGGCTGGCCGCCTTGCCCACCTCCCCCTTGCCCGATCAACGGCAGAGCCGTAAGTGCCATGATGGCAAGAACGGTTATCACCCTAGACATATCACCGTCTCCTTCCCTGGAAACGATCACAGCGATCGCCTGCGTAAGGTAACACGTTTCGTTTGTAGCCGGCGGTGCGCGATCCGGCCTTCGGGACGCCCTGCAGGGAATCAAAAACCTGCTGCTGACGCATACGATACCGACAACCCTCGAGACCATCGGCGACGAGCGGCTCGCGTGGTTGCGGGAACTGCCGCTGCAGTGGTCGGACGACGATCAGACGGTGGTCCACGCGGCGCCAGACGACGCGTGGCGGATCGTGCCCGCGAATGCGTCGCATGAAGACATGGAAGGCGTCTACGGTTCCTCGGGTCGACGCGCGTAGTCTACGGACATATTCACGTGCCGTTTGTACGGCGTCTGGCGACGTTCACGCTAGTGAATACAGCTGCGGTGAGCCAGTCCTTCGATGGCGACACGCGAGCGGCGTACGCACTTGTAGATGAGGACCGAACCGAGATCAGGCGCGTCGAGTACGACGTCGAGGAAGAGATTCGGGTCCTGCTATGCAGTGATGACTCGTTTGCTCAATCGACTGCCGAAACCCTCCGAACCGGTCGACACGTCCCGCTGTCCGCGACATCGTCGTGAGCGAAGTGCCGGCCGTACGGGATTTCTCCCGATACGTCGCCCGGGGATGAGCAACCTGACTTTCCGAGGCATCGCTCGCCAGATCGGCGTTTGGACCAAGCCGCTGGCGCGGCGGACGCTACGCGTGAGGTGCGCTCGGGCACCCGGGTAGCGTGTGGGTCACAGGAGGTGTCT
>Ga0187893_10005642_pt1 | contig 22214 bp, 19 predicted proteins | sample MA1701074metaG_FD_139574 | JGI IMG/M metagenome (GOLD analysis project Ga0187893, IMG submission 139574) | White microbial mat communities from a basaltic lava cave in the Kipuka Kanohina Cave System on the Island of Hawaii, USA - MA170107-4 metaG ...
CATCCTGCGCCGGAAAACTACCTCGAATACCTCCGCCTCAAACTGCGCCAAGCCGCCGCAGCCCTCCCGGCGAACGTCCAAAAATCTACGTTTTCTGATGACTGCTAACACACCAGCCGCCCTCCGGCACCTCAGGCGCGTCTCGACCCAGAGGCGAAGTTGATTCAGATCCGAGACGCTGATCGCGCGATCACGCATCCGCTCGATCAGGTGTTGCCGCACCGCTTCGGGCAGGTTGTCCCAGCGCTCGAGTTGCGGCATCAGCCGCCGAAGACCATTCTGCCGAGTTCATCGCCCAGGCGGTTGGCCGCTTCCGGATCCTGCTCGTTGCGAAAACGCTCGGCCAGGGCAAAAAACTGCTGTTGCTTTCGCTTCTCTGCGTCGATTCCGTTCTCGATCAGTTCCAATAACATGCGATTCTTGCTCAGCTTTCGACTCTTGGCCATGCTACCTACCTGCTTCGCAAGTCTGGGCGGCAGACTGACGCTCTGGCGAACCGCTTTCTCAGCCACCTTCATAACACCATTATGCACCAAAACGGTGTATAGGCGATCAGAGGCCCATCCACGTGGGTTCATGTTGTGAAGTTCATGCTTGACAGGTCTACTATGTTGTAGTATTCTTAACCACAAGATCGTAGATAGCGAAGATGAAACTCACGAAACTCGAACTTCGGATCTTAGAAATCATGTGGGCGCACGGCAAAGCATCTATTCGCCAGGTTCAAGAGGCGTTCCCTGAGCCCCGTCCAGCTTATACGACGATCCAAACTACGGTGTATCGCATGGAAGCAAAGAAAGCGGTGCGGCGTCTGCGGAAGATCGGCAATGCCCACATCTTTGAGCCGGCCGTGGCCCGAGACACGACGCGAAAGCGGCTCCTCGAGGAGATCCTGAGTTTCTTTGGTGGGCGACCGCTGCCGATGATGGCGCAGCTTGCCGAGGCCGGAAAGCTGACTCTGGACGACGTCCGGGAGCTAGAGAAAACCATCAATGACCTGGAGTCGAAGCGAAAAAGAGGGAAGCGTCAAACCCTATGATCGCGGCGCTTGCGAACCACCTCTGGCAATCGACCTTGTTCGCAATCGCCGTGTGGATCTTTACCCTCGCCTTCCGGCGCAACCGCGCCCACGTACGCTTCCACTTATGGCTTTGCGCCTCAGTCAAGTTTCTAGTCCCGTTCGTCCTTCTCGTAAGCCTCGGCGGCAACCTCGGCTTTGCACCTGTGGCGAAGAATACCGCCCCGCTGTCCGTCTCGGCAACCGTGCTTGAAATCAGCCAGCCATTTCCCGAGCGTGGGCTCCGGCCTGTGGCTCCCTCTCGCCCACAAACCCGCGGATGGCTTCCTGCCTTAGTTGTAGGAGTGTGGGCTTGCGGCTCCGTTGTCATCGCCATCATTCGGCTTCGCGACTGGCGCCGGATCAAGGCAGCAGTTCATGCGAGCAGTCCGATGAAGATCGTCGGAAACGTGGAAGTCCGCTTAGCGCCCGGACTCCTGGAACCTGGGGTTGCGGGATGGGTTCGGCCCATACTCCTCCTTCCCGAGCGCATTGACGAGTACTTGAACCCGGATCAACTGACTGCGGTGTTGGCACATGAACTTTGCCACATACGCAGGCGCGACAATCTGACCGCCGCCATCCATATGTTGGTAGAAGCGCTCTTTTGGTTTCATCCACTGGTCTGGTGGATCAGTGCGCGGCTGATGCAAGAGCGGGAGCGAGCCTGTGATGAGGAGGTCTTGATGGCAACGGGGGACGCGAAGGCCTATGCCGACGCGATCCTTACCGTCTGCAAGCGGTATGTGGAGTCGCCGCTTCCGTGCGTCTCCAGTGTGACTGGATCGAACATCAGAAAAAGAATCGAGGCTATCATGATGAACCAGAAGTTGCCGGAACTCAGTCTGGCAAGGAAATTTGTTCTGGCGACGGCTGGCTTAGCCGCGCTGACGTTACCAATTCTCATCGGCGTGTTTAACACGCCTTTTGCTTCGGCTCAATCTGGCGAAAGAGCGCGATTCCTCACCGCTTCGATCCGCCCTAGCGCCGACTGCGGAGAGGGTGGCTCCCGCGTGGCCAGGATCGGCGACGACAAACGAAAGAGCAAAAAGGGGGATGAGGGGCGCGGAATCCTGCGTGTGCGCTGCGCGATTCTGGGCGGTGATCATGGCCTGATCCAGCAAAGTTACGTTGTGTTCGCGACTGGAGAGATAAACGTCCGCATACCGAGCCCGTCTTTGACTGGCGGCCCTGACTGGCTCAATTCCGAAGCTTTCGATATCGAAGCCACGGTCGATGGTAATCCGACCAGGGAGAAGATGCTGGGTCCGATGATGCAGATACTGCTTGAAGAAAGGTTCAAGCTGAGCGTGAGGCGGGAGACAAAAGATTCACCTGCATACGCATTAGTGGCCGCCGAATCCCCGCGCCTGCAACCGTTCCGCGAAGGAAGCTGTACACCTATCGACCTATCCCAGCCTCTGCCCATGAGGTATGTGCCTGGTACCAACCCCTGCGGCTTCTTCGTCGGAGTGACACCAACGGAGGGTTCCGTCCCCGTGGCCGCCGCTAGAGGCATAACGCTGAACGACTTTGCGAAACTGCTCAGCTTGGCTGTAGAGTGGCCTGTCGTCGACGCCACAGGAATCGCAGGGAGGTACGATTTTCGTATCGAGTTCGAGCCAGACAGCAACACGCCAAGGGTGTTGGAACTGCGCTCTGCAAACTCAGCCCGCCCCACATTGCTAAGCGCGATTCAGCAACAGTATGGTCTCAAGCTGGTACCATCGCGTGCGCCCCGAGAATTCCTGGTGGTCGAACATGCAGAGAAACCGGAGGCAAACTAACCTGCCTCATTTCCGACCTCACGCAGACCGGCTCTTACGGGGACGTGGCGCTACGACGGCACTGCCAACGGTTTGCTGGTTCCAACTGAGGATCGGCCATTGGAATTACTACCAAGGAAATACTGGCACGACCACGAGGTCAATCACCCTCCTCAACAGATAGACGCCCGCGGCAAGGATATGGATTCAAGCCGGCAAGACTATGGGTTTTGTCGCACTTCGCTACTCTGTGGGGCAGCTTGGTAGCTGCGTCCGATTGACAATCGGCCCTTTCTAATCCACCACCTCGACCCTCGCTCCCCCGTCCCACCGCACATTCTCAGCGATCGCCTCTGCCGTCCGCGCAAAGGCACAGTACCGCACCGTCACCTTCTTCCTTGCCGGCAACCATCGGTAGCCGGGAACTCCGAATAGCGATCCGCGCTCGATCATTGCCCGCCGCGTCTCAGGCATCGGCGAGGCGCCGAACTCCATCCCGCACGTCATAGCTTGCCCATTCCAGGGGGCGTGGGTCCGGCTGTGGTTCTCCTCCCATCTGCCGAGCCACGGAAAATCCGAGCGCTTCCACACATAGCCAAACAGAACCTTACTCCTGGGATGCCACGCAGTAAAAAAAGCATGCTCCCGGTGCGGATCCATCAAAGTCGTTGTATACCCGGCGGAGACTGGCTCGGAGGGATAAACACGCAGGTCGATGTGACCCTTGTCCCTGCGCGGGCAGTACGGCCAGTCGAACTCCGCACCAGTTTTCTGAAATCCTTTTCCTTCGGTGAAATCAACTTCGATCACCTTGGACTTCGTTCCCGGCGCGCGAAATCGCGTCGTGCTCCGCTCGAGGAAAGGTGGTCCCAGTGTGACGTGCTGCGTCCATGCCGATGGCCGGTCCCATCCCAATAGATTCTCGACGGCCTCGGTGATCTCCACCACATCACTTTTCGGCGCAAGCTTCAGTTGCCGCTCGAATCCCAGCCGTGCCTGTGGGAACTCCGCACGTTGGATCAGCGTCCCGCCCGATTCGGTGAACTCATACCGCGCCACCGACGACTCACCGTGCACCGTCATGCCCGCCGCTGCTTCCTCTTCGCTTGGTCCACCGAACAAATCCAGACAGAGATTGTGCCCGAGGATCCCCGCCAGAAGCTTGGCCTCGGGACCCTTGCCATATGCCGCATGTTTGCCGGGATCAAAGGCCGAAGGCTCGATCGTAGGCCAGGGTGGTGTCCACAGTGGATTCACGCCGCTCGCCTTGTGCCGGATCTCCGCGATGTGACCGCCCTCCTGGGTGACCGTCACCCGCAGGTTCTCGTTCTCGAGTGACCAGCATTTCCGGTTCTGATAGCTCACCTGGGGCATGAAACCCGTAGCATAAACTAAAGACAGAACAGGATGCACGCTCTCTGGCTCTTGCTGTTTGCTCCGCAGGCGGAGGTGCCACGCACCAACCCACCTCCCAGCGGAGCCATCACACTCACCCGTTTTTGGGAAACAAGAGAACCCAAGGACTGGACTGAGACGGAGCTGCAACAGATGTTCACTTCGTCCCCATGGGCTAGCTACTCGGGCACCCGCATCTTTCTTGCGACGGCTAGGCCGATCCAGGAAGCAGAAGAGCAGCACCGCCTTCGCCACAAAGTCCGGCAATTATCCGAGCGCGCTGTCGAACCCGACAGCGATTACCAGGACTTTCTCAAAGACAATCCTGGAAAGTACATCGTGGTGGCTTTTCTGCCGCAAGCCTACAACGATCTCTCGGAGGCCGAAGAGATGCGACGCATGGAAAAAGAAAGTGTCCTGAAGATCGGCAAGCGCAAACTTCGTATGACGGGACATTTTCCGCCTACCTCCTCCGACCCCTACCTGCGCATGATTTTCCCACGTGACACTCAACCGGGCGACAAGAAGCTTCAATTGGAGCTTTACCTGCCTGGTGTCAGCCAGCCGTATCGGTTGATCGAGTTCGATCTGAAGGAAATGAGCTACCGCGGCAAGTTGGAGCTATGAACTCCAGTGCGCCAGCACCCGGCCGGCTTTCAATAACTCTGCCTGTTCTTCCTCACTAAACGTCCGCTCGCTCCGGTTCGCCACACCCAGCACACCCGCGACTTCCTCTCCCTTCATCATCGGCAATGCGATGGCGCCCTCCATCCCCGTGAGTTTGGCGCCCGGCCGGACATCGCCTGTTGTATCGGTCTGGATGTTGCACGCAGTCACCGGATGCCTCCGCTCCGCAGCCAGTCCCGCCATCCCTTTCCCGACCGGCACCACGCGCACCAGGTCCAACACCACTTCCGGAATTCCCGAAGTGGCCGACTGCAGATGCAATTGACCGTCGTCTCCGATCAAATGAATTGTTCCGCTGTCGGCATGGAAATGCGCGATCACTAATTCCAGCGCCCGTTGCCAATCGCCTTTGCAATCTTCCAGCTTCTGTACGAAGCCACTCACGACAGAATCTCCTTCACGACGTTGCCGTGCACATCGGTAAGCCGCATGTCGCGACCGCCATACCGGAAGGTGAGCTGTTTGTGATTTAACCCGAGCAGATGAAGGATCGTCGCGTGCAGATCATGTACGTGGACCTTGTTCTCCACCGCGAAGTAACCATACTCATCCGTCGACCCATGTATTACGCCGCCTTTCACCCCGCCTCCCGCCATCCACATCGTGAATCCGAACGGATTATGATCACGCCCAATCACCTTCACATAGCTGCCATCCGGAATCTGCGCGCACGGCGTGCGCCCGAATTCACCGCCCCAAACGACTAGCGTCCGGTCCAACAGTCCCCGCGCCTTCAGATCTTTCAATAATCCGGCAATCGGCTTGTCGGTGGACTTCGCATTGATTCGATGGCCCTCTTCGAGATTGCCGTGTTGATCCCAGCGGTCGAGTCCGCGGTGCGCCGGCGTTAGCAGCTCGATGAAGCGCACCCCCCGCTCGACCAGCCGTCGCCCAATCAGGCACTCACGGCCGAAATCCTCAGTCAACGGATCGCCCAGACCGTATAGCTTCTTAGTGGCCTCGCTCTCCTTGGAGAAATCGAGTAGCTCCGGAACCGCTGTTTGCATGCGCGCGGCCAGCTCGTAATTGACGATCGCGGCCTCGATCTCGCTCACCTTCCCGAACCGCTCCAGCACACCCCGGTTCAGCTTCCCGATGAGGTCCAGCTTCTCGCGCTGCCGCCCCGGTTCGGTTTCGCGCGGCTGCAGGTCGGCCACCGGGTGCGCACCTTTGCGGAACAGCGTACCTTGATAGGACGCCGGCAAGAACCCGCTTCCAAAGATATCCATCCCGCCAGGAGGAATCAGACCGCTCTCCAATACGATGAACCCAGGCAGATTCTCCGACTCGCTACCCAGGCCATAGTTCACCCACGAGCCCATGCTCGGGCGGCCCTGGAATCCGGATCCCGAGTGCATGAAGTAATTCGCCGCCGTATGCTCGCTGTGATCGGCGACCATCGAGCGGAGAATCGCCAGATCGTCCACACACTCGGCCAGGTGCGGAAACAGTTCGCTCACCCATGCGCCATTTTGCCCGTACTGTTGGAACCGGTATGGCGATCCGTAGATCTTGTCGCTGATGTTGAATACCGTCGCCGGCGCCTGGAATGGGAGCTTTTGTCCGTTTTCCTTGTTCAGCCGCGGCTTCGGATCGAATGTGTCGATCTGCGAGGGTCCGCCATCCATGAACAGGAAAATCACTGATTTCGCCTTCGCCTCGTAATGCGGCTTTCGTTTCGCCCCGGCTGCGTCCCGAGCCAACATCGCGAGCAACGACAATCCACCGAATCCGTTCGCCGCACGGCATAGCATCCCGCGCCGGGTCAATGATCGCCGCATGTGAATTCTGTCACCGGACATAGATAAACTCCACCGAGTTCAACAACACATGCGCCAGATCCGCCCATCCCGCCCGGCGCGCAAACGCGAGGGTCTCCCGCTTCTCCTGTTCCTCCGGCGGCCGCCCGAATGCCTCTAAATACATCCGCGCGATCCGTCGCTCTTCTTCCGGCTCTTCCCGATTCACGCGTTCGGCCCACCGCACCGCCTGCCGCCCTACAAATTCGTTGTTGAGCATCATCAGCGCCTGCGACGGAACCGTCGAAACGCCGCGCGACCCGATCGTCGACACCGGCAGAGGATAGTCAAATGCCAGAAACAGAGGGGTCAGAAAATTTCTGCGTACCTGAAGGTAGATACTGCGGCGACGGTTGCCCTCCAGTGGACCTGATTCCGGCTTGCCGCGTCCATCCTGATAGGGACTGATGTGGGGCGGCACGCCGGGGCCATAGAGAGTACGGTCGAGTGCGCCCGACACCGCGAGCATCGCGTCGCGAATCGACTCCGCTTCGATCCGTCGCGGCGGCAAGTGATGAAACAGGTCGTTCGGTGCATCCAGTTGCTTTGTTTGATCGCCTGCCTCTCCTGACATTCGATACGTGTTCGAGAGCACCATCACCCGGTGCAGCGACTTGAGGCTCCAGCCACTCTCGGCGAACGTCGCAGCCAGCCAGTCGAGCAGCTCCGGATGTGTGGGCCGGTCCCCGGTCAAGCCGAAATTGTCTGTGGTCCTGACGATTCCCCGCCCGAAATGATGTTTCCAAACGCGGTTCACCAACACCCGAGACGTCAAAGGATTCTTGTCACCTGCCAACCATTCGGCCATCTCGAGCCGCCCACTGCCGCTGCTCACTGGTTGCGCGCCGATCACCTGCAGCATGCCACGTGACACTTCTTCTCCGAGATTCTTGTGATCCCCGCGAACATGCAGCTTCACGTTCCGCGGATCTTCGTCCTTGCTAATCATCCCCCAGGTCGACTCGGGCACTCCGGCGCGACTGTGAGCTTCCACGCTCCCTCCATCGTCGACGACTTCCACCCCCGGAGGAGTCTCATGGTCTGAGAATACGATTTGATCGACAGCGAGGAAGCCAGCCCGGTCGCGATCCACGATTTCGATGTAGGACTCCCGGCCGATCTCCTTCGTCATCCGCGAGGTTCGCCACTCCCATCCAGCCTTTCCCGTGGGAACCATATGCTGGCTCTTGTGATCGTCGGCCACTACCGTTACACGGAGCTTTGCGTTCTCGTTCCGCCGCCCATCGGACTTGGTGCCGCTCAGCCGCACATGCACCCACAACTTCGGCATCCGAAACTTTTGTGACGTCAGCGAACCGACCAACTCTTGGGCGGTGCTCCTCCCGAATGCTTCTCCCGTTGCCTGCCATTGCGCGCCAAATAGGATGTCCCCTTCGCGAAGCTTGAGACGCGCCGAGCCATGCCCCGCGCCTGGATCACCCGCCGCGCGCCGGATCTCCGCTTCTCGCTCCGGCGTATCGAGCACTGCCTCACGCACATAAGTGCTGTGGAGAATTCCTGCCATCGCGTAATAATCCGCTGTGGGAATCGGATCGAACTTGTGGTCGTGACACCGTGCGCACGCCACCGTCAGACCAAGAAACGTCTTGCTCACCACGTCGATCTGATTGTCCACCGTGTCCGCCCGCGACTTCACCGAGTCGGTCGCGCTGTTCAACACTTCTCCGAACCACAGAAACCCCGTTCCTAAAGGCGATTCCCAAAACGAGCCGTCTCTCGATTTCCTCTTCGTGGGCAACAGATCGCCCGCGAGGTGCTCGCGCACGAACTGCTGGTAGGAGATGTCCTCGTTGAACGCGCGGATCACATAGTCGCGGTAGCGCCATGCGTCCAGCTTGTTGTTGTCGAATTCGTGACCATTGGTTTCAGCAAACCGCACCAGATCCAGCCAGTGCCGCGCCCAGCGCTCTCCGTAGTGCGGCGATGCCAGCAACCCCTCCACTACGCTTTCATAGGCACGCTCCGATCCGTTCGAGAGGAACGCCTCTACTTCTGTGGGCGTCGGTGGGAGTCCTGTTAGATCGAAAGTAACCCGGCGCAACCAACTCCGCTTATCCAGGGGAGGGGCGGCTTCCAGTCCCCTCTCCTCCAGCTTGGCCAGCACGAACGCATCTACCGGAGCCTTTACCCACGCCGTGCGACGCACCCTTGGTACAGTCGGCTTTACCACCGGCTTGAACGACCAGAAGCGACGCCCACGCTCCAGATCCACTGCGGGCAAAGTCGCAGCAAGGACGAACGCTGCCAGAAGAGTGCGAATCATAAGCATCGACCACCATTTTAGAATGAGCAGAGAGTGTCCCTCTCCTTCGACGTCTCCTCCCTAGCCAGTCAGTCACTGGACTTCTGGTACAAGATCGAGGCTGTTAAGAACTCTATCCTTGATCCCGGTTTCACCTGGTACCCGTACTACTCCCTAGGCAACCTGGAACATTTCGAGCAACTGCTCACCGGTTCCCGGCGCGATCTTCGCGAGCTCCTTCTCTCTGGGAAGATCCTCGATATCGGCTGCGCAGATGGAGACTTTGCTTTTTTTCTCGAATCAATTGGCTGCCAGGTACAGGCGGTTGATTTTCCGGCCACGAACATCAATGAGATGCGCGGTGTCCGGAAGCTGAAAGAGGTCCTCGACTCCAACATCGAGATCTTCGAGCTCAACCTCGACGGTCCGTTTGAGCTTCCCCAACGGCGTTACGGACTAGTGTGCCTGCTCGGTGTGCTTTACCATCTCAAGAACCCCGTGCTTGTTCTCGAAAAACTCGCGCTGCATTGCCGCTACTGCCTTCTTTCCACACGCATTGCCAGCCATTCTCCCAACGGAACCCCTTTGTCCGGCGAGCCGGTGGCCTATCTGCTCGATCCTTCCGAACTCAACGCCGACCCCACCAACTTCTGGATCTTCTCGGGACCGGGCCTCCGCCGGCTGCTGGAGCGCACTCGCTGGGAAATCGTCGACTACGCCACGATTGGAGCCGCCGGCTCCGACCCTAACTCCCTCGAGAACGATCAGCGCGCTTTCTGCCTCCTGCGCTCCCGCGTCCACCTCACGAACGTCCGCCTCGTCGAAGGATTTCACGAGGAGGAAGAATCCGGCTGGCGCTGGACCGCAGGCCGCTTTGCCTTTGAGATTCCCCTGGATGCTAACGCGCGCAGGTTCGGATTCGATGTCTATCTCCCCGAAGCAATCTTCGATCGCCTCGGCCCACTCACTCTCAATGTCCAGGTGACCGGAACCCCGCTTCCCTCATTAGCCATGCCCTCGCCTGGTATGTACCCCTACGACGGCGACATCCCCGCTTCCGCAATGCAAGAGCCCTACGTTGTCTGCACGCTCGATCGATGTCTCCCGCCGCAACCTCCCGAACAGCGCGAACTCGGTGTGATCGTGACCGAGATCCGCTTTGGAATGTAAAACTAGAGCGCTCTTTAGTAGTTTGTCTACCTTTGAGAAATCTAAAGTTGCACTTAATGATTCTCAAAGGTTGCTAACTCTCTGCCCGCGCCGGTGGCCTCCCAGTTCCGCTGCGAATTCCTCCACCGTCATTGCCTCGACGCCGCCGCTTAGTGCCCGGAAAGGCAATGCGTCCGCCGCACGACGATGCACTAAAATCCGTCGTGATGGCACGCGGCTGGTCTGCCCCAATTCGAGCAGGGGGCGCGTCATTGCCGGCTTCACTGTCCGCGTTGCCTTGCACTCCACCATCCACGCCTGCGCATTCGGACGAGGTACTAAAAAATCCACCTCCAGTCCTTGCTGATCGCGGAAATAATACAACTCTTTCCGCCCGCCACCGTTCACTTGCGCCTTCACGATCTCCGACGCCACAAACCCCTCAAAGATCGGGCCTAAAAACGGTGACCGTTCAAGCACTCGCTCCGTCCCAATACTTAAAAGGTGACACACCAATCCAGGATCCCCCAAGTAAATCTTCGGACTCTTCAGCAATCGTTTCCCGAAATTCTCGAAGTATGGAGGCACGATCAGCAACTGGCCGGTCACCTCCAGAATATGCATCCACTGCGTGATCGTCGGCACAGTTACACCTAGCGGCGCAGCGAGATCCGTCTTATTCAAAACCTGTCCGTGATGGCTGGCCAGGATGGACAAAAAGCACCGGTACGCCGGAAGATCCCGTACATTCGTCAAGGCCCGCACGTCTCTCTCCAGATATGTCTGGATGTAGGACGCGAACCACTCATCCCGCATTCCAGGTTTGGCCAATACCTCCGGATACCCGCCGAGCAGGAGGCTTACGCGATCTGTTTCGCGCACGCTCATCGGCAACAGATTGTACAGAGCCGCACGTCCTGCCATCGACTCAGTGACCCCTTTCATCAGCGGGGCCTCCTGCGAACCCGTGAACAGCCACTGTCCATACTTGCGCGGCGCCTGGTCGATTCGGGCCCGAATGTAATCGAACAACTCCGGTGCATTTTGAATCTCGTCTAGAATCACCGGTGGACGGAGTTCGTTCAGGAATGTTCTGGCATCGCTGCGGACACGCATCCGCAGATCTGGATCTTCCAGCAATACAAATTGGGCCTTCGGGAACAGATGCTTCAGCATTACCGTCTTCCCAGCCCTCCGTGGGCCCGTAATCACCACCGCTGGAAAATTGGCCGCTGCCCGCCGGACTGCCGCCTCCATCTCGCGCCCAATATACCTCATATTGAGAATTTTAAAATACAACTTTAGATTTCTCAAGCATTGATTTGATCCTCTTTCCCAGACACCAGCCCATCCACGTCCACACGGGAACCCAAATCCACCACCGCTCCGCCGTCGATCCCTGCCAGTTGCGCAGCCACCACCATTCCGCCAAGACCTCATAGACCAGGGGCATCAAACCCGCCCACAGCAATAATGGCGGCCAAGCTTCCCAGACCAGAAACGGAATCCACCAGGTCAAGTACCACGGATGGCAGTTCGCCGAAATCATCAACAGCGCCACGATCGCTGCCAGGCACTTCCGCTCGAGGCTCCACCTGCACCACGAGCCAAGCCAGGCAACCCACGCCGCCAGCAATCCGAACCCCAGATATTTCGCTCGATAGACGTCTCCAGTCACCCATAGCAGGGCTCCGAAAATTCCGTCATTGTTCCGCCAGCCTCCCACGAACCCGCTCATGAACTGCACGTTTTCCAGGTAGTCCTGCCAATTGCCCGTCCAATACAAGGAGCCAAGCACCAGCACTGGCAATATCGTCGTCCAACTCCATCTCCAACGCCCGCGCACCAGAACCGGCGCCAGCACGAGAGGCCACCATTTCGCCGCGATCCCGAGCCCGAGCGCGAGCCACACCAGCCATTCCCGCTGGCCCACGGCAACTAGAGCCGCAACCACGAAGAAAACTGCCACAGCGTCGTTATGGCCGTTCCACCAGAATTCAAGGACCGGCGCGGGGGCCCACGCATACCAGATCAACTGCCGCGCGGGCAACCGGGCGAGCAGCGCCAGAGTCCCTAACTCGAACACCACTGCTGTCAACTTCATCCAGAATGCCTGCCGCCGTTCGGAATCAGCAATCCAACTCGCGACTTCATAGTTCCCCCACTCCAGAAACTCCAGTAACGGCCCATAGCCGGCCCGAAACCCTCTACCCGGAATGTCGAGATCCGGCTTCACCAGGTACGGATTCTGTCCTTCCGCCTGAATCATTCCTTCCCAGCGATACCGCAACACGTCCTCGGACAGCGCCGGTTCCATCGGGAAGACCGCCAGTCTTGCCGCCACAGCAACGCCTAGGCAAATCCACTTCCACCGCCTCCCGGCCTTGTTCTGGAACAGCCAGCAGGAAACAAGGTAGAATATATGACTGATTATCATTACCCCAACCGCGGCAGACAATTCTTGGCTTTTGCCCATGCGGACAGCGGCTCCGAGGCTGGCTACCAGTCCGGCGCCGGTGATCAGAACGGGGAGATGTTGACTCAATGAATTCCTTTTGGCCGTTTGCTCTGTTGCTTGCCGGCTCCTCGTCCTGGCAGGATCAGATCGAGAAGGCACTATTCGACAATACCTTCGACGGCATACACCAGTTCAACTGGTTCGACTATTCGTTGCTCATCCCATACTTTACCCTCCTCGGTATCCTTTCCTTCTACGGCATCCATCGCTACGAGGTCATGTGGACCTACTGGCGGAACCGCAAGAATACGCCAGCCGGACCAAAGTGCCTGTTCGATCCACTCCCGCCTGTCACGATCCAGCTTCCGCTCTATAACGAGCGCTACGTCGTCGCACGTCTGCTTGAGGAAGTCACCCGGATCGACTACCCCCGCGAGTTGCTTCAGATTCAGGTCCTGGATGACTCCACGGATGAGACCCACGCCTTGGCCGCACGCCTATGCGCTCAATACCGGGCGCAAGGTTTTCCCGTCGACTATGTCCACCGCACGAACCGTGATGGATTCAAGGCGGGGGCGCTTGAAAACGGTCTCAAGACCGCCACCGGTGAGTTCATCGCCGTCTTCGATGCCGATTTCGTCGTTCCCCGCGATTTCCTCCAGAAGACGATCCATCCGTTCACCGATCCTAAAATCGGCCTGGTGCAAACCCGCTGGAGTTATCTGAACCGTTATTACAACCTCCTCACCGAAGTACAGGGCATAATGCTCGATGGCCATTTCATCCTCGAGCACAATGCACGCTACCGAGCGGGCCAATTTTTCAACTTCAATGGGACGGCAGGGATACTGCGCAAGTCGATGATCGCGGATGCGGGCGGATGGGAGCACGACACTCTCACCGAAGATTCCGATCTTTCCTACCGCGCGCAATTAAAAGGTTGGCGCTTCGCCTACCTTCCCGAAGTCGAGTGCCCGTCCGAACTTCCCTTTGACACCCGAGGCTTTCAGATCCAACAGTCGCGGTGGGCCAAGGGACTCACCCAGGTTGCGGTGAAACTCCTTCGCCGCATCTTGGACACCGACCTCCCCTGGCGCATCAAGCTCGAAGCTCTCTGGCACCTCACGCCCAACATTTGTTATCCCCTGATGACTCTCGTTACCGCCCTGATGCTCCCAGTGATGATCGTGCGCTTCTACATGGGCTGGCAGCAGTTACTGATCATCGATTTGCCGCTGCTTCTGGCCACTTTCGCATCGGTGATTTTCTTCTACGTCTACGCGCAGTTTGAGCGCGACCGTTCGACATGGAAACGCTCCGTGCTCATGATGCCCGTGCTGATGGCAGCCGGAGCCGCCCTCACGGTCATCAACACGCGGGCTGTCATGGAAGCTCTGATGGGTGTTCAAAGCGCTTTCGTGCGCACCCCGAAATACGCCATCACAGGTACTCAGAACCGTCTCAACAAGAGAGCCGAGCAAAAGGCGAAATACCGCAGCCACGCGGGTTGGCTTCCGTTCCTCGAGTTCGGGATCGGGACCTACTTCCTGGGCGCGGTTTTCTACGCCATCAACACCGCAAACTTCCTCGCCGTACCAATGCTAACCATCTTCGTCGCGGGATACTATTGGGCCTCGCTCTCCACCTTGCAGCGTGATCTGAGGGACCGCCTCGCCTTCCAGCGGGCCCGCCGTCTGGAGGCACGCGCAGCGGAGCAATCCACCGTCATCTGACAGCGAGGCCTCTCAAACGGTGTCTCCATGGCCTCCCTCTAGCCATGGCGCGCTTGAAATCGGGCCGCCTCGCTGTCATCCCTTAACGCGAAACAAAGCACAAAGTGAGATCATGGGCAGGGAATCAATCGCCCATGAAGCCCTTTGCTATTCTCACCCTAATCACTACAGCCGCTTACGGCGAAAAACCCTTCCTTAGCGGTGAATTCATCTTCCCCCAGGAGAAGTTGCATAATCACTCCTCGATGGTCGTCGAACTTCCCGGCGGAGAACTGTTTACAGCCTGGTACCGGGGTTCTGGTGAGCGCAACGCTAACGATGTCGCCCTTCAGTTCTCCCGCCTCAAGCCAGGAGCGAAATCCTGGACTCCCCCGCAGGTCCTGGCCGATGTCCCCAATTTTCCGGATTGCAACCCCACGGTTTTCATCGACTCTCGCAAGCGCTTGTGGTTGTTTTGGCCAACCATTGTCGCCAACGAGTGGCATACTGCTCTCCTGCAGTACCGCGTCTCCTCCCGCTACTCCGCGGGACCGCCGAAATGGGACGACGGGGGGCCCCTTCTATTCATTCCGCGCAACTTCACCGAGAAATCCCTCGAGGGTCTGATCTCGATGAAGGCGCTTGTGACACAAGGCAAGCGTGAATCCGCCTGGCTCGGCCGCATGGAAGAGAAGGCCAAGGACAAGTACTTTTCCCGCATGGGTTGGATGCCACGGGCACACCCGATCGAACTCCCCGGCGGCCGTATGATCCTGCCGCTCTATTCCGACGGCTACAGCTATTCGATCATGGCTTACACCGACGATGGCGGCCAGACTTGGCACTCCTCTGATCCCATCCCCGGAGCCGGAAACATCCAGCCCTCCATCGCTCGCGCCAAGGATGGGACTCTCGTCACCTACATGCGCGACAATGGACCGCCGCCTAAACGCCTCCACGTGTCCGAATCCAAAGACAATGGCGTCACCTGGTCGCCCGTTCGTGACACGGATCTTCCCAACCCCGGCTCCGGCGCCGAAGTCATCAACTTGAAAGACGGTTCCTGGGCGCTCATCTACAACGACACTGAGCGGGAACGGTTCTCTCTCGCAATCGCTATTTCAGAGGATGAGGGAAAAACCTGGCGCTGGAAAAGGCACATTGAGAGCCAGCCTGGCGGTTCGTTCCATTACCCATCCATCATTCAGGCCCGCGACGGATCTCTTCACGCCACCTACAGCTATTTCAATAAGGATGGCAAGACCATCAAGCACGCGCACTTCAACATAGATTGGGTCAAACAAGGCGCGCTGCGATAGCCGATAGTATTTACAACCCTTAACGGTCCATTGCTCAATTTGTCGCTTAGAATTAAGGCAATGTGCGAACCTGCTCAACCCACGCGACGCCGCTTTCACATTACCTCGATTTACGGTCTTTGGACGATCATCAGCGGCGCCCTTGGCCTGCCAGCGGTCATCTATTTGCTCCTGCCACCTCGCACCCGGCATAGGGACGAGTGGGTGGAAGTAACTGACATCAGCAGTCTCTCCCTGAACCAGCCCGAAGAAATCACTTTCCGCCGCACGCGAAAAGACGGCTGGAAGATGATCTCGGAAAAAGCAGCCGCTTGGGTCGCGCGCATTTCCGAGCAAGAAGTGGTCGCATACGCACCGCAATGCACACACCTGGGGTGCGCCTATCATTGGGACGAGAAACAGAAGAATTTCCTGTGCCCGTGCCATACGTCCACCTTCGGCATCGACGGAAAAGTCCTTGACGGGCCAGCCCCACGCCCTCTGGATCGTTATCAGTCCAAGCTCGAAGGCACGAAACTCCTGCTTGGTCCTGTCGTGCAGTCGGACGAGGAAGGGTGAGATATGCTCCGCAAGCTCATCGACTGGCTCGAGCACCGCACTGGCATCGAGACCACGATCAAGAACTTCTTGTATGAGGAGATCCCGGCCTCGGCCGGCTGGCATCAGGTTCTCGGCTCTGTGGCTCTATTCTTTTTCCTGTGCCAGGCATTCACCGGCGTCATGCTCTCCTTCAACTATGCACCCACTCCCGGTGACGCCCACAACAGCCTCCGCTACATCATGACGGAACTGACCGGCGGCCGGCTGATCCGCGGTCTGCACCACTGGGGAGCGTCGATGATGATCATCGTGGTGGCGCTGCATATGGTCCAGGTCCTGCTCTGGGGGGCTTACAGGAAACCTCGGGAGGCTACCTGGCTGGTCGGGCTCGTTCTGCTCCAACTCGTGCTGGCTTTTGGTCTCACTGGCTACCTTCTGCCCTGGGATAATCGCGCCTACTGGGGTACCGTCGTCACGACTCAGATCGCTTCGAAAGCCCCGGTTCTGGGACAGTACATGCTGCGGCTGATGGGCGCCGAGAACGGCGTCGGAGTGGTGACCTTCGCGCGATTCTATGCGTTACATGTGATGCTGCTCCCGCTCGTCACCGTTGGAATCATTGGTATCCACGTCTTCCTCGTCCGCAAACACGGCGTCGCGCCTTCGGCCGGTGACACCGCGCCGAAGAAAAAGTTTTACCCCGGGCAGGTCTTCAAAGACACCATCGCCATTTTCGCCGCGTTCGTCATCCTGTTTACGCTGGCTGTTACGGTGCAGGCGCCCTTGGGCCGCCTCGCCGACCCCACCGATCTCTCCTACATTCCACGTCCGGAGTGGTACTTCCTGTTTCTGTTTGAAACTCTGAAGTTCTTCGAAGGCCCGCTTGAAATCATCGGGTCGATGGTGCTCCCCGGTCTCGCGCTGACTGCGCTCGCGCTACTGCCCTTCGTCGACCGGGGAGAACTCCGCAAGGTCACCCGCCGCACCACTGCCATCGCCGCGGTCGCTCTGGGAGCCATCGGCTGGACCAGCCTGACCGTAGCCGCCATCGTTACGACGCCGAAGGAAGCTGCCGGGCAGGATGAGGCGGAGCAGATTGCCGATTGGCAGATCCTCTCCGCGGAAGAACTCGCGGGACTCGGTTACTTCCGCAAGGAAAATTGCCTCGCCTGCCACACCCTCGGCGACAAAGGAAAGGCGATCGGTCCTGACCTCACCGCATCCAAACGTACCGCCGCCTGGCACATCTCTCACTTCAAGCGTCCGCAGGAAGTGGTGCCCGGAAGCGCCATGCCTCCGGTGAGCCTTGCCGATCCCCAATTGAACGCCCTGGCAGCGTTTGTCCTCAAGCTGAAACCGAACAATGCCCAGTCCCTCGTCGACGCGCCGCAGGATGTGGTTGACGGAGCGGTAATATATCAACGCCAAAGCTGCGGCGCCTGCCATCAGGTGAACGGACGGGGTATCAAGGTGGGACCGCCTCTCAACGGAGTCAAGGATCGCCGCACGCGCGCTTGGATCATCCAGCACTTCCGCGACCCCCAGAAACTTTCGCCTGGTTCGACCATGCCGCCCTACCGTTTCAATGACCGCGACATGGAGCGGATCACCAACTATCTTCTGGCGCTGCCGGATCGTGAGCCGGCCGCCGCCGAAGAGTGAGACGTGGCGCGGGCACTCTTGCGGTTCCCGTCTAAGCGAAATGTCCAATGCACCGCGGCAGCCAGGCATCGGCACGAGCCCAGCGCACAATTCTGATCCACCCGCGGCTCAACACCGGCTACAACCTCTGAATCCTCAGCGCAGTGTACTTGCGCTCGAGGTCCGTGACGAGGCTCTTGAATTCAGGCGTCCCGTGCAAGCACTCGAGATGTGGATCGATCTTGAAGAAGGGAAAGCAAGGAAATCCAGCCTCTACGGTACGCTCCAGCCACGCCATCGCTCTTTCCTTATCTCCCAGCGCGCCGTAGATGCAGGCGATTTCGTGGTAGAGGTGGTGCGTGTGGCCGAACGAATGCGGAGCATCCAGGGCTTTGCGCACGCATTGCAAGGCAAGCTCGGTTTGATTTCGCCGGGCGTATAGCATACCCTGCGCGCCGATGTGACGGGGTTCATCGGGCGCCTGTTTCAGACCGATGGCTAACCGCTCTTCGGCGAGATCCAGATCTCCGGCATAGAGCGCGGCTCTTGTGCAGTTCTGGATATCATACATGCTCATCTGCCGTTTCATGATGCGGGCCACTTCTATTTCCAGGCGCGGGAAGTCCCCGCTAGCCAGATAGAACCAGTACAGGTTCCCGGTCTCCGCCTTTGGATTCGAACGTTGGGCCAACTCGTGCGCGATGCGTGCCTCGTTCAACCGCCCGATGTGCCAACAAATCGTGGACATCCGGTTATGAGCCCGTTCCAGATTCGGCCGGGCCGCCAGGACATGCTCCAGCTCGGAGATTGCTTCCACGTGCTGGAAGTTCCTGGCCGGGCTCCACAGAATCCACGCTCTGGCTAGATGTCCCTCCGGCAAACCTGGATCAAGGGCCAAGGCCCGCTGGCAGTGATATTCCGCTTTCTCCAGCCACTCGTGTTGTGGCTCGAACTCAAAGTCCAGGATCATCGACACATGCGACAGCGTGGCATGCGCCAGGGCAAAATCCGGGTCGTGCTCAACCGCTTCAGACAGATGTTGAACGGCGCTTTTCAGTGTTTCAGGGCGTTTGGCGAAGCTCTCGCCAAGGCCAGAAATAAATTCGTTATACGCTTCCGGATTGCTGCTGTACCGGTCACGCGACTTCGGCGCCGCCGGCGCGAATCGGCTCTGGAGCGTCTCCACCACGCGACGGCCAACTTCGTCCTGAACGTCGAACACATTCTCGAGCGTAAAGTCGTGTTTCTCCGAATAGGAGATCTTCTGAGCCGTCCCGTCGTACAATTGCAGCGAGACACGCCAGCGCGATCCCAGTTTCTGAACGTTCCCTTGCAGGATGTGCCGCACCCCCAAATCGCGACACGCCTGGGCAGGGTCGCCGCCCGCCGTGTACTTCAGAATCGCCGATGTGGGCGCGACAGCCACATCCTCCAGGTTGGCGAGCATGGTAATCAAAGCGTCCGCAAACCCAAGCGAAAGAGCCTTGCCTTGCTCAATCTCACTCAGGAAGACAAAAGGCAGCACGGCAATCGATGTTAACGTGTCCGGTTTTGTGGCTTCCGGTGTCGGGCATCCATGCGCCCCGCGGCCGGCCAGCGCTTCGAGCACTGCTTCGGCTGTCGGATACCGCTCCGCGGGATTCTTACGCAACAGCTTCCGCGCGACCACGGCGATCTCGGCCGCAATAGGAGACGTGGCATCGATCTCAGGCGGCTCATCGTGAAGGATCGCGTGCAACGTATCCACCGCCGATTTGCCACGCCACGGGTGCCGCCCGGTCAACATTTCATAGAGAACGGTCCCGAACGAGAACAAATCGCTTCGTTGGTCGATCTCTTCTCCTTGGATCTGCTCCGGTGACATGTATGCCACAGTTCCAAGAATCTGTCCGGGCACGCTCCCGGCACTCGCCAGGGTGTCCCATCCACGAGCTGCCGCTATAGCTCTTACTCCGATCAACCAAGCGCTCGAACGTGGAACGGGCACCCGCGAGATCTCCGGTTTCCTGCATCAGCTTCCCTGCTTCCATCAGACTGTGCAGATGCCCCATCCCTGGTTCGTGCACCTCCTGAAGCTGGACTGCCTCCAGATGCAAGCGAATCGCCTCGTCGAAGTCACCCCTGTGTTGCGCATAGTACGCATGAACCACTCGTGCCTGTGCTTCCGCGACGCGACTCCCCGAGTGGTGTGCCGACTTCCAGAGATTCTCGAGCGTTTGATGAACCCTTTCTGTCTCCCCGAGCGCCAGATGTATAGCGTAGAGGTGGTGCAGTGCGTCGAGTTTGCCTTGCAAGTCGCCGGTCGATTCCGCTTGTGCCAACTGTCCGAGCGTGGACTCGAGCCGTCGCGAAAGCTGAGACTCATGCATGCCTTGAACCATTCGATAGTCCACATGGACATACCGACGAAAATGCTGGTTGTCCGATTTGGACGCAGTTTCTCGGCATTTATCGATGGATTCTTGCAGCTCATTCATCCGGCGCTGGCCTAGGTATGACACGCCCCAAAACAGGCAACGGTACTGTGAGGCAGCCACCACGGCGGGCGTGTGGGTTCGCACGTCCTGCGGCGTGGGAAAGCGCTTTAGGACAACCCGGAGGTAGCCCGCGAGATAGGGAAGGCATGCGAATGCTTCCGTATCCATTACAAGGCAACGATTGAGTTCCGAGACCACTTCCTGGTCCCGACCTTGTTGACCGTAGATTCGAGCTAACGCGAGATGAGCCCATGGACTTCGAGGACCTTGGGAAACAAGGGCCCGAAAGTAGGCTTCCCCTTCCATCACCCGCCCGGATCGAGAGTAGACGCTCGCGAGTGTATCGAAGGCACGGTCGAACCGTGGATGCTTCTCTACGATCCTCTTCAGCTCTTCAATCGCTTGAGGCCACGTTTCCCGCGTTCCCGAAAGCGCCCATGCCCGCGTGTACTCTTCCATTATTAGGTCCGCGGCCACCGTGGACCCGGCGAAAAAACTCCAGAGAAGCAGCCGTTTCATTTCAGTTCAAAAGGGAATTCGAGCCTCCGGATGACAGAAGTCCCTTCCTTTTCGACGAGGACAACCTTATGTTTCCCGGCCGGCAGTTTTGGTAGATCAACCCACATTTGAAAGTTGCCTAGGAAGTCGCGAGCCGCAATTGGCCTGGTAGCTTCGCCGTCGAGAGCTACCTCGTAAGTTTTCCCAGTGCTCACGTCCGCGTACCAGGTGAGGATCGCGGCTCCCTGGGACTTCGCTAGTATGAGCGCCGTTGCTCCGCGGCTGACACTCAAGTCGTTGAAGGTGACTGGAGCCCATGTAATGGTCGATGGGAGCGGCTCGGGCGGAGCGGTCCGGTAGACGGCGAAAACCAAGACCAACACGGCAGCGGCGTAGCCTGGGATCGGATGCCATATCCATCGCCACCAGCGAGGCCTCGGTTTGTCAAAGCGCGACAACGCCAGCAACGCCGCTTCGCAGACTCCACAACCGGCAACGTGAGCGCGGATCGATGATGCTTCGCTGGGATCCAGGCGGCCGGAATGATATAGCGAAAGAGCGTCTGGCTCCGGGCACGGACCCCGCCTGCGTGCCATTTCTTCAAAACCGCGCTTGAGCGTGGGACTCTAATCAGGGTCGGGCGCATTCATATGCGCCTCCATTGTTTTCGCGCTTTTCAAGTTTAGACTAAAGAAGCCTCAGATTCCGCCTCCCGTTCTGAATGTAACTTCTGACGGCCTTCAAAGGGCAGCGCATCAGCACCGCAATCTCGTCGTACGTAAATCCATGAATGTAGAAAAGCTTTACCGCAACTCTCTGTTCGGGCGGGAGATGCTGCAGGGCGTGTTGAAGCATCACGGACGACACATAGTCGTAGGAACGCGCCTCAGAATTGGCTTCGTCCAGGCTATCGCATTGCCGAGCGCCATGGCTTGATTCCGCGGAGAATGATATTCGTTGATGCATAGATTCCTGGCGATGGTCAATACCCACGCGCGGAAATTCTTTGATTGGTAAGAGGATAAACTCCTCCAGGCACGCCAGAATGTCTCGCTCGTCAGCTCTTCCGCCTTGCCCGGATCGCTCAGGAATTGAACACAGCGCCGGTATACCTCCGGCTTGTGCCGCTGCCAGAACGACTCGAATGCTCTCTGATCGCCACTGGCCTGGATTCTGAACCAGTTCCTCGTCCGATTGGGAAGACACACATCCTCCTAAACAAAGAAACCATGGTCGGGAACGAATTGCACAACCTGAAACTGCTAATAACGCACTCGCGCTCCACAAATTATTAATTCTGCTGAAGATACAATACTGGTCCGCGAAAAGTAGCCACTTGACGAACCCGGTCACAGACCAAATGAAAAAATCCGCGTCACCTGCATCCTCTTCATCTTGAATCACTTCCCTCAATTTCATTCCTCGCCGTGACCTCGCCGTTCATGTGGGTTCC
>Ga0187893_10005643_pt1 | contig 22213 bp, 20 predicted proteins | sample MA1701074metaG_FD_139574 | JGI IMG/M metagenome (GOLD analysis project Ga0187893, IMG submission 139574) | White microbial mat communities from a basaltic lava cave in the Kipuka Kanohina Cave System on the Island of Hawaii, USA - MA170107-4 metaG ...
GACGGGGAGGTTTGGCACCTCGATGTCGGCTCGTCACATCCTGGGGCTGAAGCAGGTCCCAAGGGTTCGGCTGTTCGCCGATTAAAGTGGCACGCGAGCTGGGTTTAGAACGTCGTGAGACAGTTCGGTCCCTATCCGCTGTGGGCGTTGGAGATTTGAGGGGAGCTATCCCTAGTACGAGAGGACCGGGATGGACGAACAGATGGTGTACCGGTTGTTCCGCCAGGAGCACCGCCGGGTAGCCAAGTTCGGATGGGATAACCGCTGAAAGCATCTAAGTGGGAAGCCCACCCCAAGATGAGATCTCCCCGGGACTTCGGTCCCCTGAAGGGCCGTTCAAGACGAGGACGTCGATAGGCCGGAGGTGGAAGCGCGGCAACGTGTGAAGCTGACCGGTACTAATAGCCCGTGAGGCTTGACCACCTGTTTCTGCCGCGATGCGGAATCGATGCGGTGGAAGCAGAAGCGCGCCGTGCGTGCGCGAGGCGCATCGGCCAAGGACTTGGAAGAGAACCATTCGACTGATCGAAGATCACTCGGGATTCATTCAAACGGTTTTCCCACCGTTCATAGAGCAGGGGCCACACCCGTTCCCATTCCGAACACGGAAGTTAAGCCCTGCTTCGGCGATGGTACTGCCGGGGCGACCCGGTGGGAGAGTAGCGCGACGGTGGGACCTCATTCCGAAGCCCCGGCCTATCAAGGCCGGGGCTTCGATGTTTCTGGAACCGGCGACGCCGCGCCTCCCCGGACTGCCTCCGCGGCCTTGCGCTGGAAGACGAAGAAGGTCGCTCGCGTATAGCTGAGGTCCGCTGGTTTCCGGTCCGTGAGCAGGTCGGTCAGCAGCAGCGGCGGTCCGAAGCTGGGTGCGGCCGAGAACACCCGGCTGTAGCGACCCTCCTCGAAGAGCTCGCGCTGGAAGCGCCGAGCGGAATCTCCTCGGGCGCGATCTCGCGCGTAGTCCGTCGTGGCTATGAAGTCGAGATCGCGCGAGAGGAAGCCACGGGCGTCGACCTCGGGTCGCAAGGGAAGCGCCTCTCCGCGCAGATCCGCCGGGATCGGGAGGCGCGGGGAGTAGCTCTGGTCGCCGGCGAAGGAGCTCGTGATCCCGACTCGGCTCCCGGGTGGCGCATTCTCGGCGAGCCAGCGACCCGCCCGGTAGCGCGCGTCTTCGTCGATCTGCATCGGGAGCACGAGACCGAGCGACAGCTGCATCGTGAAGATCGCGACCGCCCCCCAGAGGCAGGCCGCCGTCCGGGTTTCCGAGGCTCCGGATGCTCTCGCGATCCAGCCGCCGCATTGCGCGATTCCAAGGGCGGCGACGGCCGCGATTGGCGCCGCCACGAACTCGAGATGCCGCATCATGTCGAATCCGACGCGCCCGAGAAGCACGGCACCGAAGATCAGATGCGCGAGCACGACTCCAGAGCCAGCGGGACCGCGCGCAGCCAGCCAGAGCGCGCCGACCGCCGCGGCGAGAGCTCCCGGCACGCCGAAGGCATGGAGCGGTACGTAGCTCAAGAGACGCGAAGGGAAGGCCCACGCACCTCCCTGATGCGACGAGAACGCGATGCCGAGGCCGGCCTGGAAGGCCGCGGGATCGAGCAACGCCTCGGTATTGCAGACCAGGTACCCGATCGAGATCCCGGCGAGCGCGATCGCGGCATGAGCGAGCACGCGGGTGGGCAGGGAGGAGTGCCTGGCGCCGGGTCGCCGCGCCATCTCGAGCGCCGCCCAGCCGAGCGGGGCCAGGCCGACGAGACCCGAGAGCATCGTCGCGCAGCCGACTCCGCAAGCGATGCCGGCGCCGCAGAGCGCACGTGCGGCCCCGCTGCGCGCGGCGCGCAGTGACAGCGCGAGACAGGCGCCGCAGGCGCTCGACATCAACACGTCGGGCCGCGCGAAATGCGCGTCGAGGACCGGTCCGGGAAAGAGCAGCGACAACGCGAAGGCGCCGAGACCCACCCTGGCACCCGCCAGGTCCCGGGCGACGATCCCCGCACAGCAGGCCGTCGCAAGTGCCAGCAGCGTGTTCAGCAGGCGCAGGCAGAGCAGCGTCGCTGCGTAGCCCGAGAGGCGCGCGCCGGGAGCCGCCGCTCCGAGCGTGTCGCCGAGCCCGGAGGCGAGCGGCTCTGCGAGGCTTCGCGCGAGCCAGGCGAGGCGCATGTAGAAACCGCCGCCCCAGATGAAGGTGGTGCCGCGCGGGTCGCTGTACAGACGCGCCGACTCGACGTAGGGGACGAACTCGTCCGGATGAAAAGGCGGTTCGCCGGCTGCGACGCGGTCGGGCAGCCCCCATGCGATTCCGAGTGCGCGCAAACCGATCCCCGCCAGCACGACGGCACAGAGCAGGGTGTTGCGCCGGGTCAAGCGGCCGCGATTCCTGCGGCCGCGCGCCTCGCCTGGATCAGCGAGGCGAGTCGACTCGACGCGAAGGCGACCCACAGGTAGAGCTCGGGTCTGAGCGGGATCGCGTAGCGGGGCCAGGGGGCGGTCAAGGTGTAGAGGACCGTCCAGTATCCGAACAGGAGCAGCAGCACGCGCGGCATCGGACCCTCCACCGGATGCTCGCCCAGGGGACGCGGCCGCGCGGCCAGCAGCGGAATGCCGAGCATGGCGAGCAGCAGGACCACGGGGTGGAGCCGCTTCATCGCGATGCGGATGGCATCCAGCATCGGCTGCTCGGCGAACCCATAGCGGGAGAGCGGATAGACGTAGACGTCCTCCACGCCCTGCAGCATGTCCCAGGTCCAAAGCGTGATGGGCTTCTCGAGCGCATACCAGGACAGGAAGCGGAGCGGGCGTTCGCGCACCCGTTCGCCGAGCACGCGAGCGAAGTCGGAGTAGGAGCGCAGCATTTCGCGAAAGCGAGGGTCCTCGCGATAGGCGTAGTAGCGGAGACGCGGATCGCGGTAGACGAAGCCAGGGTAGGAGCCGTGGATCGCCGTGGCGAGGAGCCGATCGGATCCACTCCTGCTACCGGGCGGGAGCTGGGTGTTGCGCAGGGCCCAGATGGCCGGAAACAGCGCGGCGCCGAGCAGAATCGCCGCAACGCCCATCCGGTCCGGGTGGCGGACCCAGGCCGACGCGCTCGTGCGCGGAGACGGGCGCCCGACGAGCAATGCAGCGGCCGCGAGCGCCGCAATCGGAAGCGCCGCGCTGTTGACGAGTGCGCTCGCTCCGAGGAGGGTGCCCGCTGCGAAGAGTGTCCGAGCTCTTCTCTGCGCGAGCGCGCGCTGGTAGGCGAGAAGACCCAGCAGCAGCAGAAAGGCGAAGAGCACCTCGCTGAGGAGATAGCCGGTGAAGCTGATCAGGTGCGGCGACAGGGCCACCAGCGCTGCTGCGAGCCACGCTGCCCAGCTCGGCAGCCACTGGCGCCCGGCTGCCAGGGTCAGGGGCACGAGGGCCGCAGAGAGCAACGCCTGCAGAGCGTAGATCCAGAACAGGGCCGAATCTCCCGCAAGCCAGAGGCAGACCGCGAGGAAGAGCGGATATCCGGGAGGCCGGAACGCATCCGGGATCGGCGACGGCACCTCCGGGCCGCTGCGCGAGTAGACCCCGTGCTCGAGCAGGTTGGCAGCGTAACGCGCGTAGTCCGCCGCATCGCTGCGGAAGGGATTCTCGATCTCGAAGCTCGTGAGATACAGCGCGCGCAGGCCGAGCGCTCCCGCTGTGAGCGCGCCTACGAGCCAGGCGGAGCGGTAGCCAGCCATGAAGCGCCGGAAGCGTATCACGCACGGCCGTCGGGATCGCGCCGGACCCGCCCCGTGCACGCTTGTTTGCTGCTCTCGTTGGCCCTCTGATAGCCTCGATCGGCGCGCGACTGCGCGATGCCGGCTCGGAGGGTGGGACCCGCTTGGACTTCGGCCTCGACGAGGCGCAGGAGCTGCTCCAGAAGACAGCTCGAGACTTCCTCCAGCAGCACGCGTCTCGCGAGCGAGTGCGCGCTGTGGTGGACGGAGCCGAATCCCAGTCGAACGAGCTCTGGAAGGAGATCGCGCAGCTGGGCTGGCCCGGCCTCGCGATCCCAGAGGCGCATGGCGGCGCGGGGCTCGCGAGCTTCGAGCTCTGCATCGTGCTCAAGGAGCTCGGCCGCGCGCTGGCCCCGGTTCCCTTCCTGCCGACCGTGTTCGCTGCCGACGCAGTCCTGCGGATCGGCACTCCCGAGCAGCAGGCTCTCTGGCTGCCGCGGATTGCCGCGGGGGACGCGATCGCCAGCGTCGCGATCTCGGAGGAGGCCGGTGGCGAGGAGCCCGCGGAGCTGCGCGCCCTGGGCCTCGCGGTGGGATCCGGCCATCGACTGCGCGGTCGCAAGCTCTTCGTGCCGGACGCTGCGCGCGCGGATCTGATTCTGGTGGCGGCGCGGACCGAGCCCGTGACCGAGGAGGCGGAGCGCGGTCTCGCCCTCTTCCTGCTTCCGCGCGCAACCCCCGGTGTGCGGGTCGCGGAGCTTCCGGCGATGGACCGGCTGCGCCGCCTCTACGCGCTCGAACTCGACGATGTCGCGCTTCCGGCGCAGGCCCTGCTCGGCGGACGGGCCGGTGCCTGGCCGGAGATCCGAGCCGTGCTGGATCGGGCGCTGGTCTGGATCGCCGCGGAGATGATCGGCGGTGCGCAGCGCTGCCTCGACAGCGCCGTCGAGCACGCCAAGAGCCGCATCCAGTTCGGCAGGCCGATCGGGGTCAACCAGGCCATCAAGCACAAGTGCGCCAACATGCTCTTCGACGTCGAGTCGGCGCGAGCACTCGTGCACCACGCGGCCTGGGCCGCGGACGCCGGGGACCCCGACGCGGCGCTGCTCGCGGCGATGGCCAAGGCATACGCGGGCGATGCCTACCAGCGCTGTGCACGCGAGAATCTCCAGATCCACGGAGGCGTAGGCTTCACCTGGGAGTACGACTGCCACCTCCACCTGAAGCGCGCGAAGAGCAGCGAGTCCTGGTTGGGCGACGGACGACTGCATCGGGAGCGCGTCGCCCGCATGCTCGCGCTCTAGCGGAATCCCGCGCCGCGCGTGTCGCCTGCTGCAGCGCGACCGGCCTCGCTGGCCGCTCCGAACCCCGTCACCGAGCAGATCCTCGCGGCGGCTGCGTTCGCCTTCGCGCTGTGGACGCTGTGCAGCCACTTCCTCGTCGCGGTCGGTGGAAGCCTCCGGACGCTCGTGCTCTCGTTCGCGGGATGTCTGACGCTCGCGGTTGCGAGCGCGCTGCTGCGCGCCCGAGGGAGGACGAGCGGAGGCCCGGGGGCTGCATCGGCGATCCCAGGGCGCGAGATCGAGCCAGGCGCAACCGCTTCCGCGGACCGTGCAGCGCTCCTGCTCGGAGCTGCTGGCATTGCCGCGGCACTCGCGCTCGCGATCCACCGCAGTCCGCTGCTGCTGTGGTGGTCCATCCTCGCGGTGCTCGGCGGGGCCGCTGCGGTCCGCGTCCTGCGCGAGTCCCCGCCCGCGGCCAGGCCCCCGCTCGCGGGCACCCGGCGGGAACTCGCGGTGCTCGCGCTCGCGCTCTGCTGCGCCGCGCTGGCGCTGATCCTGCACCGGCCCGACGCAGACGATTCCTTCTACGTGAACGTCGCCGCATCCGCGGCGGATCTGCCGGGCGCGCCGCTCCTCGTCTTCGACACGCTCCACGGGATCCCCGACCTGCCGCTGCACCAGCCGATCTACCGGCTGCACAGCATCGAGCTCGCGCTCGGAGCGGCAGCCTGGCTGTCCGGAGTTCCGGCGATCGCCGTCTTCCATCTCGGCGCGACCGCGGTGTTCGCAGCGCTGGTACCGCTCGCCTGGGCCGCGCTGTTCCGTCGGCTCACACCGCAGCGCTGGCTCTTCGCGACGACGGCCTTCCTCGCGATCCTGTTCAGCGCTGCAGACACGCACCGCTGGTACGGGAACTTCGCCTTTCCCCGGATCTGGCAGGGGAAGTCGATCTATCTCTTCGTCTGGCTGCCTCTCGTCTACGCGCGCGCGATCGACTTCGCCCGGGATCCCGGGCTCGGGCGCGGGCTCTGGTTGATGGCGGTACAGATCGCCGCGGTGGGGGCGAGCTCGTCGGCGGTCTGGGAAGGACCGGCCGCGTCGCTCCTCGCCCTGGCCAGCACACTGCGTCCCGATCGGCGCGGCCTCCGGACCTTCGCGCAGGGCGCACTCGCCTCGGGCTACGTGATCGCGATGGGCTGGTGGCTGATGCAGGGGGACATCGCGAATCACGACCCTCTGCTCCAGCGCGCCCAGATCCGCGCGGTCGGCAGGGCGTGGGCGCCCGGCGTGGAGTTCTCGGAGGCGCTTCGCACGGTGTTTGGCGCGGGCTCGCTGTTTGGCGCAAGCCTCGCGGCGCTGGCGTCCTCCTGGGCGTTCTGCGGCCGCGCGGAGCTGGGGCGGCGCTTCGCCATCGTCGTGCCGCTCGTCGTCTGGGGCGCACTGCTCAATCCCTTCCTGGAGCGCGATCTCGCGAAGCTGCTGACGGGACCGTCGTACTGGCGGGTGCTCTGGTGCATCCCGGTTCCCCTGCTCCTGGCGCTGGTGCTGTCCGCTCCGCTGCGGCTGCCGCAGCGCGCCTGGCCGCGCCTCGCGGCCTGCATCGCGCTGCTCGGGTTCTGCGCAGGAGTTCCCCGTTTCTCGGTGTTCTCGGCGAGGAACGAGCCGCGGGAGGTGCACGCCGCGGTGAGCCTCGGCTGGCCCCGCCTCAAGGTGCCGCGCAGCGGCTCCCCGTCCGACTACGAGTGGGCGGCGCTCTTGAACGAGGTCGCGGGACCGGAGGGCGTCGTGCTGGCGCCGGAGTACGTCGCGCTCTGGGTCCCGACCTTCCACCATCCGGCTCGACCGCTGCTCGTCCGGGAGTCCTATCTGCGCAAGTTCCTCGATCGCCTCGGCCGCGACGAGGTGCGGCCGCGCCGCGTGATGACCCGTCTCGTGGAGGGGAAGCAGATCCAGCCGGATGCGCAGGAGGTCCTCCGGGAGGGGATCGACCGCTTCCGCGTGCGCGCGGTACTGCTCCGCGAGAGCGAGGTCGCAGCGGAACTCCGGAGCCTGCTCGGCCGAGCGGGCTTCCTCCGCCAGCGGGAGAGCCCGGAGCACGAGCTCTGGGTCCGCCGCGAAGGCCTGCCCGCAGCGATCCGATAGACTGGGCCTCGCCCGTGATGCCGCGCGACGCAGCCCTCTTCAGAGACCGCAGCGCCGTTCCCGCTTCGGCGTCCGGGAGGGCCGCGGACGGGCTCCTCCTCCTCGTCGCGATTCCCGCCCTGAACGAGGAGTCCACGGTCGGCCAGGTCGTGGCCGGGATTCCGCGCCAGATCGAGGGCATCGAGCGGGTCGAGATCCTCGTGGTGGACGACGGCAGCAGCGACGCGACCGGCAGGACCGCCGAGGCCGCAGGCGCCCGCGTGCTGCGCCACGCCGCGTCGCGAGGGGTCGGCGCGGCCTTCCACAGCGGGCTGGCGCATGGAATCGATCTCGGCGCCGACCTGATCGTGAGCATCGATGCCGATGGTCAGTTCGATCCGGGCGACATCCCGCGGCTGATCGCGCCCGTGCTGCTCGGGGGCGCGGATTTCGCCAGCGCGTCGCGCTTCGCCGACCCGAGCCTCGAGCCCGAAATGCCGCGGGTCAAACGCTGGGGCAACCGGATGATGAGCCGGCTGATCTCGCGCCTCGCCGGGCAGCGCTTCCACGACGTCTCCTGCGGCATGCGCTGCTACAGCCGGGCCGCGGCCCTGCAGCTGCATCTGCTCGGCCACTTCACCTACACGCAGGAGGCCTTCCTGAATCTGGCCTTCAAGCGCATGCGCATCGCCGAGGTTCCGCTCCGTGTGCGCGGCGAGCGCGAGTTCGGCGAGAGCCGCGTGGCTTCGAATCTATGGCGCTATGCGACGCGCACGGTGAGCATCATCTTCCGCTGCTACCGCGACTACTACCCGCTGCGTTTCTTCGGCGGGATGGCGGTATTGCTGCTGATTCCCGCCTCGCTGCTGGCGCTCTTCCTCGTCGCCCACTATCTCGAGACGGGCCAGTTCTCGCCGCACAAGTGGGCAGGCGTCGCAGCGGCGACCCTCTCCGGCTTCGCGATCCTGCTGCTCCACATGGGCGTGATGGGCGACATGCTGAACCGCCACCGCGTCTACCTGGAGGAGCTCCTGTACCGACAGCGCGCCGATGCCGGCAGCGAGAACGGGCGCCGCGCGGGCGCGCGCTTCCCGGGGCCCGGCGATTCGCGAGGCTGACCGGCTTCGATGCGATCTCCCCTGGCCTGCCCGTCTGCGGAAGAGTCGACCCCCGGATCGGTTCTCTGAATCCCCGCATGCGGGTCCTGATCAGCGCGAGCACCTTCCCGATCCGCCCGGACGATGGGCTGCCGCGTTTCGTGCTCGACCTCGCCCTGGCGCTGACCCGTCACGCGAGCGTGACCGCGCTCGCACCCCACGCGCCCGGCGCGGCGCTGCACGAGCGCATGGATGGCGTCGAGGTGATCCGCTTCCGCTATTTCTGGCCCTCCCGGCTCGAGCGCCTCGCCTACGGGCACGGGATCCGGGAGAACCTGCGCGCCTCTGCGCTCGCGCGGATCCAACCGCCGCTGCTGATCGCGTCCCAGGTGCGCGCCACTCGCGCGCTGGTCGCCCGGCTCGGCGCACCGCTCGTCAACAGCCACTGGCTGGTGCCGCAGGGGCTCTCGTCCGCGCTCGCTCGCGGGCCCTCGCGCACGAGGCCGCGCTTTCGGCACGTGCTCAGCGTCCACGCCGGCGACGTGCAGATGCTCGAGCGCTGGCCTGGCGGCGCGCGCATCGCGCGCTTCGTCGTCTCGCGCAGCGACGCGGTGCTCGCAGTCGGAAGCCACGTGCGCGACGGCCTGGACCGGCTGCTCGGGCGTTCCTCCGGAGCCCGGCTCGAGCCGATGGGCGCCTCGCTCTCGCTCTGGCAATCGCCCGGAGCGCCACCCGCCGATCCGCCGCTGCCGCGCGAGTACCTGAGCTTCGTCGGGCGCTTCTCGGAGAAGAAGGGCGTCAGCTACCTGCTGCGCGCGCTTCCGCGCGTGCGCGAGCACCACCCCGACCTCGGCCTCGTGCTGGTCGGATACGGCGCGCTCGAGGGCGCGCTGCGCGACGAGGTGCACGCGCTGGGGCTGGGCGGCGCGGTGGTCTTCGCGGGTCGCCGCAGCCACGCGGAGATCGCCGCCTATCTCCACGGGGCCCGGCTCGCGGTCGTGCCCTCGATCGTAGACCGGCATGGCGAGACCGAGGGCATGCCCACCGTCGTGGCCGAGGCCCTCGCGGCCGGCCAGAAGGTCGTCGCGAGCGCCGTCGATGGGATCCCCGATCTGATCCGTCACGGCGAGAACGGCTGGCTGTGCCGGCAGAAGGATCCCGAGGATCTCGCAGCGCGGATCCTCGACGCGCTGCGCGAAGCCGAGCCCTCCCGCGTGCGGCTGCGTGCGCTCGAGACCGCGCGCCGATACGACTGGGCGCAGGTTGCGGATCGCTATGCCGAGGTCTTTCGAGCCGTCGCGCAGGCGGGAGCGGGCTGATGTGGGAAGCCCTCCGCCGGCGGCGCGCCGATCTCGATCGCTGGCTCCGCGCGCGCGGGCGCGCCCATCGCATCTCGCTGCAGTCCCTTCTGCTGCACCAGCAGACGCTGCCACTCGTGCGCACCCACGCGGCGGGTCGCTGCCTCGACGCGGGCGCGGGGGGCTCGCCGTGGCGCGCGCTGCTCGAGGCGCAGGCTGTCGAGGTGATCTCGCTCGACGTCGAGGCCCGCGGCCCCGGTATCGACCTCGTGGCCGATCTGCAGCGGATGCCGCAGGTGGCATCCGCCTCCTTCGACACCGTGCTGTGCACCCAGGTGCTCGAGCACCTGCCCGACCCCGGAGCTGCGCTGGGCGAGATCGCGCGGGTGCTGAAGCCGGGCGGCGCCTTGATCCTCTCGGCTCCGCATCTCTCGATGCTGCACGAGCTGCCGCACGACTACTTCCGGTTCACCGGGCAGGGTCTCTGCCAGCTGCTCGAGACGCGGGGGCTGCGAGTGGTCGAGCTGCGCCCGAGCGGGGGGCTCGTCGCCTTCGTCGCGCATCTCTTCTCGCTCGCGCTGCAGAGCGCGCTCGGTGCGTTGCCCGGGATGCGCGCGGCGAGCTACTGGCTGAACCAGCTGCTCTTCGTGGTGCCGCTCGCTCCCGTCGATCGGGCGCTCGGATTGCGGAGCCTCTTGCCCTGCAACCACGTCGTGCTGGCGCGCCGCTCGATCGAGGGCCCGGCGTGAAGGTGTTGCACGTGGTGGCCTACTTCCCGCCCGAGCGCATGGGCGGCGTCGGTGAGGTCGTGGCGCACCTGCACCGCGCGCTGCTCGGCGCGGGACACGAGTCGCAGGTCTGGACGAGTGGGAGGAGCGATTCGGACGCGCGGGTCCGGCGCCTCGCCGCGGGACCCCTCGGCTTCGTGCTGGCGCTCGCGCGCCTCGCAGCGGCCGCGCGCGGCTTCGACGTTCTGCACTGCCACCACGCGGACGCGATCCTGCTGCTGCTGGTGCTTCGCATGCGCGCGCCGCGCCCGCGGGTGCTCGTGACCTTTCACGTCGGACACCGGGAAATGGGATCCGCGTGGCGTCCCTACGCGATCGATGGCCGGCGCGTCGGCACGGGACTCGCGGGCTGGCGCTACCGGCAGGTCACGTCGCGCCTCCACCGCGCGGCCGATGCGATCGCGCTCAGGCTCGCCGATCGGGTCTCCTTCATCTCGAGGAGCACCGCTCGCGACGTGCTCGGCGCCGCGCGCGCAGGCCGCGCGCGCGTGGTCTACAACGCGGTCCCCGCGCCCTGCGCGAGCGCAGCCGCCCCCGCGCCCGAGCCGATGGAGCTGCTCTACGTGGGAACGGGCGGGCCGCGCAAACGCGTGCGCGCGCTGCCCGGGATCCTGCGCCGCGTGCGCGAGCGGTTGCCCGGGGCGCGCCTGCGAATCGTGGGACTCGAGCGCGACGCGGAGCCGGGCCTCGCGCAGCACTTCGAGTCCCTCGGGCTGGGAGATGCCGTGCGCTTCGAGGGCAGGCTGCCGTCGCAGGCGCTGCCGCGCTTCTACCGGGCAGCAGACGTGCTCGTGGTGCCTTCGATCTACGAGGGGCTGCCGATGGTGATCCTCGAGGCCATGGCCTGCGGCGTTCCCTGCGTCGCGACCCGGGTGTCGGGGCACCCCGAGGCGATCGAGGACGGCGTGAACGGTCTTCTCGTCGAGCCGGACGCTCCGGCGCAGCTCGCCGACGCCTGTCTGCGCCTGCTCGCGGATCCGGCGCTGCGCGCTCGCTTCGCGGAGGCCGCGCGCCAGCGCGCTGCCGATCGCTTCGGCATCGAGCGCCAGCGCGACGCCTATCTCGCGATCTATCGCGAGCTGGTCCAGCCGGGACCCGGGTCGGGCTGAGGTGGCGGGGCGGATCCGCATCCTGCTCGCGATCTCCGACCTGCGCGGCGGCGGAGCCGAGCGCGAGTTCGAGATCCTCGCGCGCACGCTCTCGCGCGAGCGCTTCGACGCCGAGCTCTGCTTCTGGCGTCCGATCTTCCGCTATCCCGCGCCGCCCGATCTCCCGCTGCACATGCTGCGCAAGACGCGGCCCTGGCACGTCTTCCGGACCGTGCGCGATCTGCGCCGGCTGATCGACGCGCGGCGTCCGCAGGTGATCTTCAGCCAGCTCCACTACGTGAACCTCGTGATGGGCCAGGCGCTCGCGGGGACGCGCGAACGCCCCGGCTGGGCCTGCCGCCAGGTCAACGACCCGCGCCGCGAGATGCGCGGGCCCTTCGCGCTCTGGGCGCGCCGCTCGCTGCGCCGTGCCGACCGCGTGCTCGGCTGCTGCGACGGAGTGTCGCGGGCGATGATCGAGCATCTCGCGCTCGCGCCCGAGCGCGTCGCCACCCTGCGCAACGCGGTCGACGTCGCTCGCGTCGATGCGCTGTCGCGCGAGGCCCTGCCGATCGAGAAGCGCCCGGGCGTCTTCACGGTCGTCCACGCGGGTCGCCTCTCGCCGCAGAAGAACCAGGCGCTGCTGCTGCAGGCGCTGGCCGGCCTCGCGGAGCGCCCCGCCGAGCTCTGGCTGCTCGGGGAGGGGCCCGAGGAGCCGAGGCTGCGCAGGCTCGCCGCGCAGCTCGCGCTGCAGGACCGCGTGCGCTGGCTCGGCTTCCGCGAGAACCCCTATCCGTTCTTCCGCGCAGCGGACTGCTTTGCGCTCTCGAGCGACCACGAGGGGCTGCCGAATGCGGTGATCGAGGCGATGGTCTGCGGCACGCCGGTGGTCTCGACCGCCTGCCCCTACGGTCCCGAGGAGCTGGTCGAGGACGGCGTGACCGGTCACCTCTGCCCGGTGCGCGACGCGCCGGCCTTCACGGCCGCGCTGCAGGGCCTCGCGCTCGAGACGCAGCGCGCGGCCGCCATGGGCGAGGCCGCGAGCGAGCACGCGCGGCGGGTCTTCGACCTCGCTTCGGTGATCGGCGAGTACGAGGCTCTCTTCGTCGAGCTCGCTCGCGAGTCGGCGTCGCGGTGCCGATAGACTCGGGGCCCAGCATGCCGCCGGAGCTCCGCAAGCCCGATTTCTTCCTCGTGGGGGCGCCCAAGTGCGGGACCACGGCGCTGCACCTGCATCTCGCGCGGCATCCGGAGATCTTCCTCTCCGCCAAGGAAGAGACGAACCACTTCGCGAGCGATCTGCTGCGCGCCGACGATCCGTGGCGATCCGAGGCCGCCTGGCTGGATCTCTTCCGTGAGGCGGGCCGCGCGCGCAGGATCGGGGATGCCTCCGTGTTCCACCTCTTCTCGCGCGAGGCGGCGCGCGGGATCCGCGCCTTCCAGCCCGAGGCGAGGATCCTCGTGGCGCTGCGGGACCCGGTCGAATGGCTGCCCTCCTATCACTCCCAGATGGTCTGGAACGGCGACGAGACGCTGCGGGATCTCGAGGCCGCGCTCGAGGCGGAGCCCGCGCGGCTGCGCGGCGAGGCGCTGCCGGCCCATCTGCGCTTTCCGCAGCGGCTCTACTACTCGCAGGTGGCGGCTTTCTCCGAGCAGCTCGAGCGCTATTTCGACGCCTTCGGCCGGGACCGCGTGCACGTGATCCTGTTCGACGAGCTCTGCAGCCGATCCGAGTCCGTGCTGCGCGCGCTGCTCGGATTCCTCGAGGTCGATCCGTCGCATTGCACGGGCTTCCAGATCGCGAACCCGAACCGGCAGCTTCGCAGTGCGGCCTTCTCGGAGTTCCTGAAGCGTCCGCCCGCCGCGATCGCCGGCGTCGTGACGCGTCTGTTGCCGCCGGATCGCCGCATGCAGCTGCGCCGCGCGCTGCGCCGCTGGAACAGCCGCGCGGCGGAGCGGCCTCCGCTCGAGCCCGCGCTGCGCGCGCGCCTGTGCGAGCGCTTCCGGCCCGAGGTCGAAGGGCTCGAGCGGCTGCTCGGTCGCCCGTTGCGGGGCTGGTGTCGTCCGCTCGCATCGGATCCGCCGGGTTGATGCGGATTCGCGTCCTGCGAATGGCGCGAGAGCCGCTCTCGTTCCAGAACTACCGGGAGCACGTCTGCTCGGCGCTCGCCTCGCTGGGCGTGGATCTGCTCAGCGCAATGCCTGGCGCTCCGGGGGACCTCTGCGCGGGCGCGGATCTGCTCTGGGATCCGGGTGTCGGCATGGGCCGGCTGCCGGCGGCGCTGTTCAGGGCGCGCGGGCCGCTGGTCGTGACCGTGCACGGCCTGCGCGCCTTCTCGCTGCCTCTGGCCGAGATCGCGTCGCGCCCGCTCGAGCGCGCCCAGATGGCGCTCGCGCGCTGGCGCAGGCGGCGCGAGTGGCGGCGCCTGCTCCCGCGCGTCTCGCGGATCATCGCGGTGTCGCGCTACGGCGCGGGCGAGGTCGAGCGAGCCTTCGGCGTCGAGCCGGGCCGCGTGCGCGCGATCCACCACGGTGTCGACCACGCGCTGTTCCGGCCGGAGGGGGAGCGCGAGGCCTTCGCGCGTCCCTACTTCCTGCACGTGTCGAGCTACCAGCCGAAGAAGAACGTCGCGCGGATCCTCGCCGCGCACGCGGCGCTCGACCCGGCTGCGCGGCCCGGCTTGCGACTCGTGGTGCCCGGACATCCCGAGGTCGCGCGCGCGCCGGACGTCCTGCTCGTGCGCGAGCCGCTCCCCGCGGCCGCGCTCGCACGCCTCTATCGCGGCGCGCGCGCGTTCCTGTTCCCCTCCTTGCACGAGACCTTCGGGATGCCGATCCTCGAAGCCATGGCCTGCGGCTGTCCGGTCCTGACCTCGCCGCAGACGGGCTGTGGCGAGGTGGCGGACGACGCGGCGTACCGGGTCGACCCGCGCTCTTCCGGAGCGCTCGCGGCCGCGCTCGAGCGCCTCGCGAGCGACGATCGCCTGTGTGCGGATCTCGCGCAGCGCGGCATTGCGCGGGCCGCGGCCTTCCGCTGGGAGCGCTGCGCGGAGCAGCACCTGCAGCTCTTCGATGAGCTCCTGCGCGCGAGACGATGAGCGACCCCGGTTCGCTCCGGCGCGGCCTCTTCTTCATCGTCGGCCACCATCGCGGCGGCACCACGCTGCTGCAGGCGATGCTCTCGAGCCATTCGCGCATCACGGTGCCGCCGGAGACCCAGTTCTTCCTCGAGTTCTGGCCGCGTCGGCATCGCTTCGCGCCGCTCTCGGAGCCGCAGGCGCGCGCCGCCGCGGCGGCCTTCCTGTGCTCGCGCGACAGCTCGGCGCGCGATCTCGGGCTCTCCCCCGCGGCGATCCTCGCCGAGCTCGAGCCCGCGGCGAGGGCGCCCGCGGATCTCTTCGTCGCGCTGCTGCGCGCCTGGGCGCGCCGGCGCGGGAAGCCGCGCGCCGGCGAGAAGAGTCCGGGGCACATCCACTGCGTCGGACTGCTCGCGAGGCTGTTTCCGGAGGCGCGCTTTTTCTGCTGCCTGCGCGATCCGCGCGCGGTCGTGGCGTCCGAGCTGTCGGCGCAGTGGGGCGCGCGCTCGGCCGACCAGATCGCCCGCCGCTGGCAGCGGGTCCTTGCCGCACACCGCGCGCTCGAGCGGAGTCTGGCTCCCGAGCGCTATCTCCCGGTGCGCTACGAGACGCTCGTCGCGGAGCCCGAAGCGGTGCTGCGCGAGATCTGCGCGAGGCTCGGCGAGGATTTCGAGCCCGCGATGCTCCGCTACCACGAGCGGCCCGAGGCCGAGCGCGGCTTCGATGTGTCCGAGTCGTGGAAGCGGGCGACGCGCCGTCCGCTCGACCTGCAGCGACGCGAGGCCTGGCGCAGGGAGCTCACGCCGACCCAGATCGCGCTGGTCGAGGCCGTGGTCGGGCCGGAGCCGCTCGACTCGCTCGGGCTGCCTCCGCCCTCGCAGGCGCCGCCGCCGCTCGCGCTGCGCGCGGCCCAGCTGCGCGACCGCTGGCGCTGGCTCGTCGAGGTGCTCTCGGGCGCCGCTCGCCGCAAGCGCGGAGCGCGCCGCGCGCGCGCGGGGGAGGGGGCCGCGGGATGACGGGCGTGCGTCGCGCGGACAAGCTGCGCAATGCCGCGCGCCTGCTCTGGCCCTGGCTGCTGCGGCCCCACGCGCCGCTCGAGAAGTGGGCCTACGCGCGGGGCTGGCTCTCGACGCAGGGGCTGCGGCTGCCCGACTTCCTGTGTCTCGGCGCGCAGAAGGCCGGCACGACCTGGCTGCACCGCAACCTCGCGGCGCACCCGGAGGTCTACCTGCCGCCGGGACGCAAGGAGCTGCGCTTCTTCGACCAGCGCTTCTACCTCTCGGTGCGGGAGTACGCGGCGCTCTTCGAGGCGGCCGGCCAACGCCGCACCGGCGACATCACGCCCAACTACGGTGCGCTCCCGTCGTCGCGCATCGCCTTCGTGCGCGCGCTCTTGCCGGGCGTGCGCCTGATCCTGATCCTGCGCGACCCCGTCGAGCGCGCCTGGTCGCACGCGCTGATGGACCTCGCGACGAGCCGGGGCCGCGCGCCCGCAGCGGTCGCCGACTGGGAGTGGGTGGCGCACTTCCGCTCGCGCGGCTCGCGGCGGAACGGCGAGTACGCGGCGATGCTCGCGCGCTGGCGCGCGCGCTTCCCGGAGCCGCAGCTGCTCGTGTCGTTCTACGACGACCTGCGGGATCGCCCGCGCGAGCTCCTGGCTCGCGTGTTCCGGCACCTCGGCATCTCGGACCGGGTCGAGTGGTCGCGGCTGCCTCACGCGGAGCGCATCCACGGCGGGCCCGCGCTGGCGATCCCGGAGGCCCACCGCGCGCTGTTGCGCGAGCTGTACCGCCCGGACCTCGAGCGACTTGCGGACGAGTTCGCGGAGCCCGTGCGGAGCTGGCTGTGAGCGAGGCGCCGCGCGGCGATCTCGCGACGCGCGGCGTGCGCGGCGTCGCGAAGATGGCGAGCGGACGGCTCGCGACCCAGGCGGTGCTCGTGCTCTCCGCGGTCGTGATTCCGCGCACGCTGGGCGCCCACGACTACGGCATCCTCGCGGCGATCGTCGCGATGCTCTCGATCGTGCAGACGGGAGCCGGGGCCGGGTTCCCGATCGTCGAGGCGCGCCGTCTCGCGCCGGTGTGGGAGCGCGGACCGCGCCCGGAAGCGGTCGCGCTGGGGTCTTCGATCTGGGGTGCGCGCATCGCGCTCTCCTGGCTCGGCACGCTCGCACTCGCGCTCTGGCTCTTCGCGTCCCCCGAGCTCGGGCTCGCGCCCCTGGCGATCGCGCTCGTGCTCGCGACGGGCGTGCTGCGCTTCTGCCACGAGGCTTCGAAGAGCCTGCTCCTGCCGGTCGGACGCGTCGGTGCGCTCTCGCTCTACGAGTTCGCGCGCGCGGCGCTGATGCTCCCGGTCGCGCTGCTCTGCTATCCGGGATTCGGGATCGCCGGGCTCCTGGCGGGCATGGCGGCGCTGCACCTCGGCCTGCTCTTCGCATCGAGCCGCACGCTGCGTCTCGCTTCGGGCTTCGCGCCCGCACTGCCGCGCTGGAGCGCGCTGCGCGGCCACCTCGGCATGAACGGCGCCGGTGCCGTGGCCGCGATCGCGGCGATGGTGCAGGCGCAGTTCGCCGTCTACGCGGTCGCGCGCTGGGCGAGCGCGAGCGAGGCCGCCTATCTCGGACTCGCGGCCCAGCTCTACACGCTGCTCCAGACCTTCTTCCTGTCCGCTCGCCGGGCGCTCATGCCCCTGCTCTCGGAGCTCGACGCGCGCGGCGACACGCAGCGGCTCCTGAGCTGGAGCGCGACGCTGCTGCGCTACGCGACCGCCGGCCTCTGCCTCTGCGCGCTGCTCTGGTCGCTGCTCGGCGACTGGCTCGTCGCGGCGCTCTTGGGCGGGTCGTTCGCGCCCGTGTACGAGTGCGCGAGCTGGATGCTCGTCGCCTCGGCCTTCTTCTGCGGCGGCGCGAGCTGCAATGGCCTGCTCTTCGTGCGCGAGCGCTCGGGCCGCGCGGCGGCCAACTCCGTGATCTACTCGCTCGTGACGATCGGAGCGCTCTACCTGGCGCTCCGCAGCGGCGCGCCGGAGGGCGCGGCGGTGGCGGTCGCGCAGGTCTACGCGCTCGCGGCGGCGGTGTTCTTCGCCGAGGCGTGGCTCGGGCTCGGCGCCGGCGCAGGGCTGTGGCTGCCGCTCGGACGCTGTGCGCTGCTCGCCGCTCCGCTCTCGCTGATGCCCTTCCTCGTCGCGATCGAGCTCGGGCCGCCGGCGCGTGGGCTGCTCGCGCTCGCGATCGCAGCGGGCTACCCCGCCTTCGCAATCGGGACGGGTCTCCTGCCGGCGCGCGAGCTGCGCGAGCTCGGGGCGATGTTGTCGCGCTCGCGCGGCAGGAGCGCTGCTCCCGGGGACCTCGGCTAGCGCAGCGCGCTCGGGCGCAGGGAGCGGGCGTTCCCCGCTGGCCCGCCGAAGCCTCGGGCCGGCTCCGGATGCATCAGCGTCCGTGTGCCGAGAGCAGGTGGATCGCGAGGGCCCGGCGCTCCTGCGCGGAGAGCGCGAAGAGCGGCATCGGCGGCGTCGGCGCGGCGAGAAAGTCGGCGAGCGCCGCGATCGCGTAGCGCGAGGAGAGCTGCGCGAGGGGAAGCGGCGTCGCGCCGCGCTCCGCGCGCTCGACTTCGTGACAGCGGTAGCAGGCGTGGCTCTCGTAGAGCGCGGCTCCCCGAGCCGCCTCGCGGGCGCGCTCGTCGGGGGAGAGCGCCTCCAGGGGATCCGCGCCGGCGGGCTCGCGATGCGGCTTTGCGGCCCGCGCGGAGCCGCCCGCCGGCGCTGCGCCGTAGCGGACCCGGTAGATCGCGCCGGCGTAGTCGTCCGAGATGTAGATCGCGCCGTCGGGACCCTCCGCGACGTCGACGGGCCGGCCGATCACCTCGGGTCCCTGCGCGCTCGCGGAGCCCGCAGCAGCCGACCCGCCCGGCGCCCCGAGCTGGAGGAAGCCCGTCAGGAAGGGCTCTTCGCGGATGTTGCCGTCCGGCTGCCAATGCAGCGAGACGACCTCGTAGCCGTCCTTGACCGTGCGGTTCCAGGATCCGTGCAGCGCGACGAGGGCGACTCCCCGCCACTCGGAAGGCAGTGCCTCCGAGGTCAGGAAGGCGATCCCGAGCGGCGCCGTGTGGGCGCGGAAGCCGTGGACCGGGGGGCGCGCGCTCGCGACCTGCGCCTCGTGGCCCGCGCCGAGATCCGGGTCGAGCACGCCGAAGCCGTTCACGCGCGGCCAGCCGTAGAAGCCGCCCGCCTCGATCTCGTTCAGCTCGCAGGGTGGGAAGTCGTTCCCGAGCAGATCCCGTCCGTTGTCCGTCGCGTAGAGGCGTCCGGTTCCGGGCTGCCAGTCGAAGCCGACCGAATTGCGCAGGCCGGAGGCGTGAATCGCCTCGCCGCTGCCGTCGGGCCGATAGCGCAGGATCGCGGCGCGCCGCGCGTCCTTCTCCTCGCAGACGTTGCAGCTCGAGCCGACCGACAGGTAGAGCATGCCATCGGGCCCGAAGCGCAGCGTGCGGCTCCAGTGGTTGCCGCCACCCGGAATTCCCGTGACCAGCCGCTCGAAGCGACCCGAGCTGCGTCCGGTCTCCGCGTCGAAGCGGATGCGGCCGATGGCGTCGGTCTCCGCGACGTAGAGCCAGCCCTCGCGGAGGTCGAGGCCGTGCGGCTGCTGCAGGCCTTCGACGACGCTCTCGCGGCCGTCGCTGCGGCCGTCTGCGTCCCGATCGGGCAGCAATCGGACGACGCGGCCGGCGCGGGGCTGACTCACCAGGAGATCTCCGCTCGGCGTGAAGCGCAGCAAGCGGGCATCCGGGAGCTCCTCGGCGAAGAGCGAGAGGTGGAAGCCGTCCGGGAGCTGGAAGCGCGCGTCCTGGACGTCGGGCGCAGGCACTCCGACCGAGCTCCCGAACAAGACCTGGCGCAGCATCCCCGGCGGTCCGTTGAAGACCATCCGCTCGGGAAGCCAGCCGCAGCCGGATCCGACGGCGGCGAAGGCGAGGGCGAGCGTGGGGGCGGCGCGCCGCATCGGGCCTCCGGTGACTGGGCAGGGGGCGGAATGTCACCCGGGCGCAGTGCCGGTGCCAGGGGTGCCGCCGCGGTCGCAGGTCGGCGCTCCCGCTGCGAGAATGCGGCTGCGGGGGCTTGACGCCGGAGCCTCGCTGGCGCACACCTTTCCGTTCGCTGGAGGCTCCCGGGATGTCACTTCGGATTCGGAAGGGCGACCTCGTGCAGGTCACGAGCGGCGCGGATCGCGGCAAGCAGGGCCGCGTCGTGGCCGTCGACGAAGCGCGCGGCGCCCTTCGGGTCGAGAAGGTGCGGCTGCAAAAGCGGCATCTGAAGCCCGGCCGCAAGGTCGCGCGCAGCGGCGGCATCGTCGAGGTCGAGGGCTTCGTCGACGCCTCCAACGTGATGCTGGTCGATCCGAGCACGGGCAAGCCGAGCCGCACACGCGTCGAGACGCGCGAGGGCCGGCGCGTCCGCATCTTCGCGAAGAGCGGGCAGGCGGTGCCCGAGCCCTCTCGAAGCTAGTCGTCAGCGCAGCCGGCGATCGCAGCCTGAAGAGCTTCCAGGGAGAGACGGGGCATGGCCAAGAAGGGCAAGCGCGACAAGATCAAGCTCGAGTCTTCGGCCGGCACCGGCCACTTCTACACGACGGTGAAGAACCGCCAGAACACGCCGGGCAAGCTCGAGCTCTCGAAGTACGATCCGGTCGTGCGCAAGCACGTCGCGTACAAGGAAACGAAACTCAAGTAGCGCGCCGCGAGAATCGCGGCGCGGGCGGCGCTCCGCGCGCGGGTCCGACCGCGCGCAGGCGAACGAAGCGCACCAGATTCGCAAGGGGACTCGAAGATGGCTTGGGTGATCTCTCGGCTGTGCAGGGACTGCGTGGACCAGGCGTGCGTCGAGGTCTGCCCGGTCGATTGCATCTACGCCTACCAGGGTGAGGACGCCGAGGAGTTTCCGAACCAGCTGTACATCGATCCCGAGGAGTGCATCAACTGCGGTGTCTGCGAGCCGGAATGCCCCTGGGAGGCGATCTTCGAGGACGAGCAGGTGCCCGAGCTCTTCGAGGACGACATCGCGCTGAACGCCCGCATCGTCGACGCGAAGGACTCCTTCGCGGTGCCGGACGTCGAAGAGAAGACCAAGCCCACGCCCGAGCAGATCGAGGAGAACAAGGCGAAGTGGGGCTACTCGGTCTGAGGGCCCTCCCGGAGCCTCCGGCCCGCCGCTAGCCGGCGCGGTCGAAGGCCTCCGCCATCACGTCGATCGGCGCCTCGCGCCCGGACCAGAGCTCGAGCTGGGCGGCCGCCTGGTAGACGAGCATCCATTTTCCCCCCACCGTGCGCGCGCCGCGCGCCTCGGCGTCCGCGAGCAGCCGCGTGCGCGGCGGGTCGTAGACCGCGTCGAGCACCGTGCAGTCCTCGCGAAGCAGATCGGCGGGCACGGGCGAGAGCGCGCTGCGCAGCCCCACCGGGGTCGTGTTCACGAGCAGCTCGTAGTCGAGCGCGGCGAGCCGCGCGAGCGGTCCCGAGCCCGCTGCGCCGAGCTCGCGGGCGAGCCGGTCGGCGCGCGTCGCGCTGCGGTTCAGGATCGTCACCTCGAGGTTGGAGCGCAGCAGCGCGTAGACCACCGCGCGCGCAGTGCCTCCGGCGCCCAGCACCACGGCGCGCCCTCCGCGGATCGGGCCGCCGCGCTCGAGCGCGCGCAGCACCCCGATCCAGTCCGTGTTCGAGCCGACGAGGCGCTCGCCATCGCGCGTGATCGTGTTCACCGCGCCGATCGCGCGCGCGGTCTCGTCGACCTCGTCGAGGTGTGGGATCACGGCCTGCTTGTGCGGAAGCGAGACCGCGAGCTGCCGCAGACCCAGCGCGCGCGCGCCCGCGAGCGCGGCCGGCAGCGCGGGCGGCGGGACGTCGAAGGCGAGGTAGACGGCGTCGAGGCCGAGCGCCGCAAAGGCCGCGCCGTGCATCGCGGGCGAGCGCGTGTGGCCGGCCGGGTGCAGCACGACCCCGCAGATCGCAGTCCGGGCGGAGATCGCGGGGCGCGCGCGCGCTGCGGAGCTCATGATCGCGTTGCGAGGCTATCCCATCCGGTAGACTGCGGCGCTCGATCGACCCGAGGAGGAGGCCCGCGTGGCTGCGAAGAAGACCGCGAGTGCGAAGCCCGGGCGGAGCGCGGTGCGCGCGCCGCAGGTCGGGATCCTGATGGGGAGCCAGAGCGACTGGCAGCTGATGCAGGCGGCGCAGAAGCAGCTCGAGGAGCTCGGCATCGCCTGCGAGGCGCGCGTGATCTCGGCGCATCGCACGCCGCAGCGCCTGACCGCCTATCTCGCGAGCGCCGAGGAGCGCGGCATCCAGGCCCTGATCTGCGGGGCCGGCCACGCGGCCCACCTCGCCGGCGTCACGGCCGCGCACACGATCCTGCCCGTGCTCGGTGTGCCGCTGCCGAGCTCGGATCTGCAGGGTCTCGATGCGCTGCTCGCCACCGTGCAGATGCCGGGCGGCATCCCGGTCGCGACCTTCGCGCTGGGCCAGTCCGGAGCGAGGAACGCCGCGCTCTTCGCCGCGGCGATGCTCGCCCGCATGGATCCTGCGCTCCGCAGACGCCTGATCGCGTTCCGGGAGAAGCAGTCGGCGTCGGTCCCCGAGCTGCCCTACTGAGACCTGCGCGCGGCTAGAGAGACTCGCGTAATACAGTGATAGTGCTATGCTCTCGTTCCGGGGGGACGAGGGATGGCGCGACGCGACTTCGAAGGACTCGAGCGGCGGCGGATGCGCGCCGCGCGGCTGTTCGAC
>Ga0187893_10005644_pt1 | contig 22213 bp, 18 predicted proteins | sample MA1701074metaG_FD_139574 | JGI IMG/M metagenome (GOLD analysis project Ga0187893, IMG submission 139574) | White microbial mat communities from a basaltic lava cave in the Kipuka Kanohina Cave System on the Island of Hawaii, USA - MA170107-4 metaG ...
ACGCCCGCCGCCTACTCCTTCAAAGACTTCCTGCCGGCGGCGCTGCCCGGTACGAGGGCAACGAAACTGCGGGGTTACCGCCCCGCAAGAAAGGACTGGGAAAATGGTGGGGAGTCCCCCCCCCACGACGGTTACTCTCTCTGTAGCGGAGCCCCCTCCTCGACATTGAGCGATCTTGGATGGGCGCGAACGCACGAAAGGACGGTGGTGAATGCACCGAAGTTGCCTTGCGTACGTGCTCGCGGCGGACGCCCTTCTGGCGATCGCCCTTGTCGTGCCGGTCCACGCCGTCGAGCTCTGCCCCAACAAGTGCGCGGAGAACAGGCCGGCTTACACCCACGAGTGCCTCTCCGAGACCGTGACGGTCAACTGCACATGGACCTACCAGGGGCAGGCATGCTCCACCCAGCACTCGTGCGCCAAGTGCGGCGTCAACGTGCCCACGCTCAAGAAGCCCTGCGAGGAGGCGCTGTCCGTCGACTGCAAGTGCTGCTTCAACTCGGAGTGGAGGGGATACTGCAAGCTGCCGACATGCCAGGCCTCCGGCCCGTGCAACAGCCCCACGCTCAAGTGCAACTTCAACGCCGGACAGACGTGGGAATGCGGTTCCGTCGATGACGTGGTGGTCGTCTATGGAAGCTGCGACGACTGCTCGGGCCATCAAAACTGCCAGACGTGTCCGTAGAGGGGGCGTGCATGCGGCGAGGCACGACGTGCGCGTGGGACAATAGCGGCCCTGGGCGTCGGGCGGATGCCCCCCTGCACCAGCGATGAAGCAGTCGATCCGGATCTCGGCGGTCCTCGGCGTCGTGCTTGCCTGCGCCATGCTCGGCATGGTTGGGCGACGCGCATTCCAGGCGCGGGTTCCTGCCGGGCGAGCCTCCCCCTCCCCCGGTGCCCGCGTCGCCGACCAACCCGAACCCGCCGAAGCCCGGGGCGGCGAGGAGGACTCCGCGGCGCGCGCGACGGCGCCAGGCGCTACGGAGCCGGAAGCGGACAGGCTCGAGGCGTTCCGGGTGATGCTAGGGCGTTGGGTGCAGGTTCGCTACGACGCCGGCCTGGAGCGTGAAGCAAGGGCGCAGATCCATGCCCTCTACGCCGCGGCTCCCCTGTTTCGAGCGGAGCTGGCGCGCCTGACGGAGGCCGACCTGAAGGGGGACGACCTCGACGCCCTCGAGAAGCTGATCTCGCTGATGGCGAGCCTGAAGGACCCGGGCCTGTGCGCCCTGCTCGTCGAGACTTTCGCCGCGCTTTCCCAGGATCCCCTCACGCGCGACCGGCATCTCGCATCCTCCACGGCAGGGGCCGAATGGCTGTCGCCGCGCGCCGGCCTGATGGCGCGCGGCCTGCTGGCGATGGGCGAGGGGGCGGCCACATCCGGCGTTCTGAACTGCCCCGAGGGCCTCCGGGAGGGCGAAGCGTTCCAGTGGCTCGTCATCGAGGTCGCGCTCGCCGGCGCGTGGGATGCGCTCGCCGCAACCGTGCGAGTCATCGAGAGCGACGGCGCGGCGAACGCGCACCTGCGCGCGATCGCGCTGATGGTTCGGGGGGCTGCTGGAGAGCCCATTGATGTGCGCGCGCTTGACGGACTCTTGGAGGGCGCCGAGCCGTCGGACTGGCTCCTGCACAGGACGGTCAAAGCCGCGCTCGAGGTCCTGCCTCCGGCGACCTCCGTCGCGTTCCTGCGGGCAAGGACCGCGGCGAGTGCCGCGCGGCCGTTCGACGGGGATGCGCTCCGGGTCTTCGGCGAGTTCAAGTCGACCGCGCGCGGGAAGCGCGTCGGGCCGGACCTCATCGACGCGTGCGCGAGCGAGCTCGACCGCGCGGGAAGCGCGCTCGAGCGGAGGTTGCTCGCGCTGCTCATCTGGACCGCCGGCGTGGACGGAGCCCGGAAGGAGACTATCGAAAGGTTGAAGTCCTATCTGCGCAGGCCCGCCCTGGACACCGTGTCGGTGGAGGAGTCGGCGCCGCGGTCGAACATCATGAGCATCGTCGCCACCACGCTCGACAGCCAGGAGGTCCTCGAGTGGGCGCAGCGCGCTCTCGCGACGAACGACATCGGCGTCCTCGGCTCGTGCATCAGAAGACTGTGCTCAAAAGGTGTGGCGAGCGGGTACATCCTTTCGGGTGCGCCGCGCGCGCAGGTGGTGGACCTGCTCGAGAGCGTGCTCGCCTGGAGCCCTGCGGTCCACAACGCTAGCGTCTTCGCAGCCGCGGGGCGACTCTGGGCGCGCGCAGACCTGTCGGAGCTGACGCCGCGCATCCTCGAGGTCCGCGGCAAGGTCAAGGACTCGCGGTGGTTCGAGTCGTTTCTGGAGGAGACCCGCTCGTTGGAGGAAGGTCGGTGAGCTTGCGGCGGCGGTTCTCGCGGCTCCTCGTCGTCGGCGCGTGCGCGGCGGCACTGATCGGCGGCGCGTTGATTCCGGCTGACTCGGCCGGACCTGGGGGCGCCGGAGGTCCGGGCCCCTCGGCCTCGCTCGTCCAGGCTCGCGAAGGCACGGCTTGGTCGGATGCGATCGCGCGGCACTACGCCTACCTCGATCCGCAGGCCCTCGCAGGCGTGGGCGTGGAGCTCACCTGGTTGGGAACCCTGCTGCTCGTGGGGGGTTACCAGGGCACGTTCGAGCCGTGCGGATGCACGGCGGGTCGGCTCGGGGGTCAGGCGTGGGAGGCTCCGATCGTGCGGGCGTTGCGCGACGGCTTAGGCCCGCCGGTCTGGACCGCGAGCGTGGGACGAGACGTCTTGGAGGCTGGTGCCCAGCTCGCGGGAGAGCTGGGGCAGGCGCATCGGGCGCTGGGAGCCGCGCACCTGGGACGGTACTTCGACCGTCTCGGCATCGAGTTATGGGCGCAAACGCTCGAGGACTCCGCCTTCTGGAGCGCAGCGATCGCCCGCGCCGGCGACGCGCACTCTGTCCGCGTGCTCGCACCCGGCGACGCCTGCGCTCTGCACCTCGAAGCCGCGGCGTCCGGCGGCTGGCCCCGTACCGCGGGCGCCGCGCCTCACGTCGCCCTGGTTGCAGCGGACCTCTCTCATGCGAGTTCACGCAAGCTGCTGCACGAAGCAGCGCGTGGCGCGGTCGCCGTGGTTGGAATCGTTCACGACAAGGGGACCGACCGATCGCAGGCGCTTCGGTCCAGAGACGTCGTCGGCGGCACCCAGGCCATGGAAGGCGCCGGCTGGATTCTGGTCGACGTCGACAATGCACTGGATCCCAGGGCGGCGGAACCTACTTCGCCCGTGCATGTCCTCCGGTGGGGTCTCGGCCAGGGAACGACGCTTGGCGCACTACGATTCGCCGCGCTGCGGGCAGCCGGTGGTGGGCCGCGGCGATCCCCGGGCAGCAGCCCGAAGGTTCTCGACCTGCGGGAACTGCGGTCGACTCTGGCGATGTCCGGCACTTCGGTCCGCGCCGAATGGGTCACCGCCATGCTTGCAGGCGGTGCTGCCCTCGGGTTCGACTGGTGGCAAATTCCGATCGGACATCAGGGGGCGCAGGATGCGGCAGTCACGGAGAGCCTCGCGGCTCTACAGGCTGAACGTTCGGAACTCCTCAGGACGTATCCCGGGATCGGATCCGAAGCAGGCTCGGACGCCTCCTGCGGCGCCTGCCATGCGCAGCAGTGGCGCGAGTGGAGCGGAGACCCCCACTCCCACGCGTTCCATACTCTTCATGCGGCCGGCCGGCACCAGGATCCGAACTGCCTGCGCTGCCACAGCACGGCGTTCCGGCTGGGCTGGCAGGAGGGACGGGACAATGGGGTGACCTGCGCGTCGTGTCATGGCGTCGTGCGCCCAGGACATGAGAACCTAGCCGATGCCAAGGTGCCGCGCGTGGAGCGTGCACGCTGCGTCGAGTGCCACACGCCCGTGGCGAGCCCAGCGTTCGATGCCGCCGAACGCTGGCCGCGGGTGTGCTGTGTCGAGGCGGGCCGCCGCTGAGAGCCGATCCGCCAAGTCCGCACGCGCGGAAGGCGATGGGGGCGCAAGCGAAGTGCAGCTTCGCGAGGTAGTGTTCGACCTTCGTCTCCCAGCGGATCAGGAGGCGCCGGAAGCGGTTCCTCCCTGAATGCGGGTGTTCCGCCACCGAGCGGCGCGCACGGTGGCGAGGGATGATCCTTCGGTCTTGCGCCTCGTCGCCTCGGCTCTTGATGTGAAGGGCCCAGCCGTACTCGCACATGCGTGCGCGCACCTCTCGGTAGTCGTTCCCCTTGTCGGCGCGGAACTGCTGCGGAGCGCTACGGGTCGGCTCGCGGCCCCCAGGGTACACCGAGGGCGAGCGCGATTCGGGCGATGCGTAGGCCCTTTCTGGACTGCCGGTCCGCAGTCGCACGGCCCTCGCCCAGGCCGTGACGCGCGGCGTCCTGGAGGAGCTGGCGGAGGGCGGCGGGGCGGGAGGCGGCCTGCGGTTGCCGGCGCTCGGCCCGCGCCTCTCGGAGACTCCCGGCCGCACGACCTGGCCCGGCCCCGACCTCGGCGCGCACACCGAGGAGGTACTGCGCGACGAGCTGGGCCTCACCGCCGGCGACGTGGAGGCGTTTCGCCGGCAGGGAGTCGTGTAGGCGCGAGGCAGCGCCGTCGGAGCCGCCTTGGGCGGCACCGCACCGCCTCGCGCGTCATGCCGAGGGCGCGCGCGATCGTCGCGTGGGAGGCCCGCGCCACGTGCTCCACGAAGAGTGTGCGAGCCTGTGGATTCCCTGCAGGTCCCATCGTTGCAAGCGCTGCCGCCGCCCAGGCCGTCCGTTCCAGTCCTTCGCGCGCGGGAGCGGCCTTCAGCCTCAGGAGGGCCCTGCGGATCCGTTCCTGCGCGGCACGCCAGGAGATGCCCAGGATCTTCGCGATCTCGGCAATGCGCCGTCCCCGAACGAGCAGCGCGATCGCTTCGCGTTGGCGCGCGGTGAGACGTGACCGATCCATTCGGGCGAGCTCGTCCAGATCCACGCTCGCCGGCGCATCCGCGGCGTCCGCTTGGCGCGGCAGCGGAAGCCTGTGGCGGCGACGCGCACGGTCCTTCAGCTTGTTGCGTACGCCGAAGATCCACGCGGGGACGGGAGGGCGGGGTTCGCTCTTCGCAGCGCACAGGCTTCGTCCGAGGCGGCGATCACGATGATCTCCTGGATCGCGTCTTCTGGGCAGCCAGGCACGGCGCGCAGCTGGCTGTAGAGCGCGAGCATGGCCCGCTCCCTGGACGAGGCCCATTCCCGGATCCACTCACCGACCTTCATTCCTTCATCCCGCCGGGGGCTCCCACGCGCCGCTGCAGTCGTCAAGAGCATGAAACGGGTTCCTCCGCCCGAGGGTGGATCCCACGCGGAGCGGCGCCCCCCGCCCCCCCCCACAGCGTGGACTCCTTATGTGGAACCATCGCGATGCTCACGGCTCGTCCTGACATTGCGAGTCGGGCGAGGCAATGCGCATGCGCTGGAACGGGAGCATGGTGCGTCGAACGAAAGGAGGAGATTCATGAGCAAGGCCAGCGTTCTGGTTCGGGCGGCAATCATCAGCCTCATCGCAGTCGCTGCAGGCAAGCTCTCCCTGGCGGACCCAGGGGGCATGAACTGCGAACTGAAGGTCGGCAAGGCCACGATCGGGGGGGTGGTGAAGTATCACGGGGTAGGCATCTGCGAGCCCGACGACTGTCCCGGCACGGTGATCTGCAGCGTCATCATCTTCCCCGGAATCCCGCCGCGTCACATCTGCAACTGCGGAGAGGACGGCAACCCGTGCACGGTCCGATTCCACGGGGATCTGGGGGGCCAAGGAGGCGCTTCCTGCTATAACAACAGCTGTGCGAATGCCTGTCCGGCAGCCCCCTCGAACGCGGACCGGAACAACGACGGCTTCGCCGACACCTACACGGATGTCAGCGGGCAGCAGTGGACCGTCCAGACTTGTCCTTGTCCCCAGTAGAGACGCCGAGGCGACCTTGTCCGGGGGGCTCTCGGCTATGCGGGTCAGCGCACTTGCGCGGTGGCTGGTCGCGGCCGGGTGGCTCGGGCTGGGCCTCGTCAAGCTCCCTCATCCGCGGGACACTTCGATCCATGCAGTGTCGCCGGGGGGGCGATCGCTCGAGGTCCTCGAAGTCGTTGCCCCTTTCCTGGAGGCAGGACTCGGAGTCTCCCTGCTGATTCCCTTGAGGCGATGGCGGATCGCACATCGTGCTACTGGCCTTGCGTCCATCGCGTTGGCCGTTGCACTTGCGCTGTTCGCGTGGCTGGCGCCTGGAGATGCCTCCTGCGGGTGCTTCGGTGTGGTAGGTGATGCAGACCGATGGCAGCGCGTGGTCGTCGCACTTGGTCTGCTGTATATCTCCGTGGAGGCACTCGCACCCGCGCCGGGGCGAGCCGTGAGGGTCTCTTGAGAGGCCGCAAGTCCGCAGCAGTCCGCTACGCGCTTCTTCTTTGCGTCGCGAGCGTCGTCGTGGTTGCCATGTTGTGGCAGAGTGGCGCTCTCGTCGCCCTGCGGAAACCGGCGCGAGCGAGACGACAGCCGAGTGAGGAGCTAGTCGAGCCGACGCGCGGCGCATCGGTGGCAACGACGTCGCCTGAACGGGGGATCGAGCGGCCGGACGGCGCTGGGTCGCGAGCCGGCGACTCCTGCACGCTGCGTGGAGTGGTCACGGCGCTCGAAACCGGCGAGCCGATCCAGGGTGCCGTCGTCTACGTGCACTCGGACAGCGCCGACCTGACTCCCGAACGGAGCGCCTTGCGAACGCAGGGCGACGGCACGTTCACGCTCCCCCTTCCCAAGCGGGAGGACGAGGAACGCTCGCTTCTCGTCGTCGCGGCCGGCTATGTGCCGTGGGTCGCGGACTTCCGCGGGGGCCTGGAGTCGGTGGAAGTCCGGCTTTCACGCGGTCTTTCGATCGAGGGACAGGTGATCGATCCCAACGGAGCGGGCCTCGCCGGAGCTCGCGTGTGGGCGCATCCGCAGCGGAACCGCGTCGGCTGGCCGAACAGCGACCAGTGGCTGCCCGGACCAGGCGACGCCAGCGGGGGCCTCACGATCAGTGATTCCCAGGGGCGGTTCTCCATCTCGGGGCTCGCTCCCGGCAGGTACGAGATCCGTTCGAAAAAGCGGGGGTACTCCCTCGTCGAGTGGCGTGTACGTCCGCTTGTCGGCGCGGGCGAGGATGCAGGGGCGATCGTCATGTCGCCCGTCTGTGTGGTCGAGGTGGAGGTTCGTGAGCGGAGCACGGGGAACGCGATCCGCTTGGCCGAGGTGTCGTTCGCCTGCCCACGGGGGCTCGTGACTCCCGCCGACTTCGTGCGAGGGGAGTCTGCGGAGGTGGAAGCGCCCCTAGGATCGGACATGGACTCTGGCATCACGAGGCATGTATTCCTGATGCCGCGCACCGCCCCCGCCCACACGACGGTGCGCGTGCGGTGCGCCGGTGTGGGCTATTCGCCTCAGGAGGAAACGGTCGAGCTGCGGCCCGGCGTCGCCCGGGTCCTCATCGCGTTGACTCCCACGCGCGCCGGCCGCCCGGGGGCCGTTCGGTTCAGGGCCGCCTTCGGCGAGACGCGGATCCCCTTCCAGGGCAATCTCGCGATCACGTTGGAGGGTGCCCACGACCGGGGGGAGCGTGGTATGGCTGTCGTCGCGTTTCAGGGGGGCGTCGCGCTGGAACCCATCGCCATGCCAGCTGGCATCTATCGGTACGCTGTGGACGGAGCGGGGGATGTCGGGAGCTGGTGGCTCGATTGCGCGCCTCGCGGAACGGTCAGTGTCACGGAAGGCCTCGTCATCGAACATCCGCTGGCGCTCGCGGGCACGCTGGTGGACCTCGAAGTGCTGGACGCCACGGGACTCGCGGTGCGTGGCTACGACCTGACCGTGAATCCCGCATCCGGGATGTCCGGCGTCATCTCGCGGTGGGACACGCCGGCAAGCCACCTGTGGATGCAGCGCTGGAGGGAGGCCTATGACGGTCCCGATCTCATCCTACCCCCAGGCCGCGCCACGATCGAGGTCGCCGCCCCGGGCGTTGGCATGGCGCGGTTGCGACTGGAACTTGCGGGCAGGGGTGATCGTGTCCGGGTGTCCATGCCGCTGGTGGCGGAGGAGTAGTCGCCGGGAGCGTGTCGCGGACCCACGCCTGGGCGGTGGTGATCGGCGCCTCGTCCGACTCCCTGGAAGTCGAACTGGAGCTGGAGTGGCCCGGGTGAGAGGCGCTCGCGGCCTCCCTTGATTCGTTGTCCGGCTCGCCCTGGTCCGGTCGAAGCTCGGCCCCGAAGCGCGGTGCGGCTGCCTCGGTCCGTCGTCGCCTGGGCGCAGCGCGACTGCCGCGATGACCGCGAACGGCGTCGTCCTCGTGGCGCTGGTCGCGACGCTCCTGGCGACCGCGGGCCGGGCGGCCCCCCTCACTCCGCCAGCAACGCCCGCGCGAACGCCGCCGGAGGCTCCCACGCGGAGCGGCGCCCCCCGCCCCCCCTCCCCCCCACGGACGGGACTTCTCTGGTGGAGGCGGCGTCCGTCTCGGCGGGCCGCGAATCGACGCCTGGACTGCGCGTGTCCGCCAGTGCGCGAGGAGCCGACCTGCAAGGGAGGTGTGAACATGAAGAGGGTCGCGACTCTGGTCCTCGGGCTCGCCATCGCATCCCCAATTCTGGCCGTGGGATACGTCTCGGTGGGCTCGACGAGCGGCGGCGAGACGTCGGATGTCTCCTGCGGGGCGATCCGCGGAACCCTTGGGATACTCTCGGGCTGGACCGAGGTGAAGACGACCAAGAAGATTCGGTCCCTCGATGGAGTCTGCGGCGCGCTGTGGGACGGGGAGCGCTACGAGCTATGCTCGGCGCTCCCCGAGCCGGTCACCGAGGACAGCTGGTGCCAACACGAGTACACCTACGCGGGAGGCAAGACGAAGGTGTCCATCGACCTGACCGCCGAAATGACCGCCTCGGGCACCGCGACTAGGCAGAACGCGACAGACCCCTCGTGGTTCTGGGTCCCGACCGTCCAGATCCATGACGCCGTGCCGACCGTGGTCCTCGTGCACCAGGACGGGACAACCACACAACTAGAAGAGTGGTCGGAAATCACGAACGCCTACGATCACATCGCGGCGCACGGGACAGGAGGCTCGCAGAACCCCGCGCCGGGGCAGACCCTCGCTGCAGGGTACTCACCCGACACGGGGGGAAACACGAGCGGGCAATTCGTCGCGCGAACCGCTCTGATCGGCGGTCCCCAGTGGAAGTTCATTCGCATCCAGTACCACGTCTACTCGAGTGCCAATCGCGCGTCGGACAACGCGAGGGTGAACGATTGGAAAGTCGCTCTAACCTCGACCATGGAAACGTCGGTCGCACCTTGAGCCAAGATCGGCGCGATGGACCGGACTCGGCGGAAGCCGGCGTGAGTTTGCCTCGCGCCTCAAGCCGACGCCGGAGCGCTACGGCAGTACGGGCGGCGCTCGCCGCCGCAGGTCTACTCGTGCTGGGAGCGGCGGTATGGACCGGCGCACGGCAGGAGCGCGCCGCGCCCAGGTCCGGGGGCGTCGCAGCAGGGGAGCACGGACGCGCCGCTCCGTCCAGTCGTGTGAGTCAACAGGTCGAGGAAAGCGGGCTGTCGATCGACGCAGTCACGCCAGCCGAGTGTGTGGCCGGAGTCGTCCTGGACCCGTCCGGGCCGCGGAGCGCCGCAGTCGAGGTGAGCGAGACGCTCTCCGGTCGCGTGATGGCGACTACGCGGTCCGACCCTGAAACCGGCTGCTTCCGCGTCAGCCTTCCGCAGGGCGGTGCGCACGGCCTCCGACTCCGGGCTCACGACCCTGCTTCGCGAATGGCGTCCGCCTACGACTACCTCGGTGACACGCAGTGGTTCGTTCTGCGCCTCCGCGACACGGTCGAGGTGTCGGGTCGGGTCGTGGATACACAGGGGCGACCTCTTGCCGCGCATGCCGTTCGTGCAAGGGTCGATGGACTCCGGGTCGTCAAGTCGTGGAACCAAGCGGAAAGTGGGCGCGAGGAGTACGACACCATCACGGGGACCGATGGACGATTCGCCCTCCGCGTGCGCAGAGGGGGAGGCAGCGCGAGAGTCGGGGCGCGAGGCCACGGGCAGGCGTGGGAGATGCCCGTCGAGTTCCTCACCACGGAGGAGGATGGCGTCGACGTGGGCGACTTGCGCGTGCTGGGCAGGACGGCGATCTGGACGGTTCGGATCACGGATCAGGCCGGCGGGCCCTGCGAGGGCGCGCTCGCCAAGCTGAGCGTCGAGGATGCCTGGAGCGCGCGCCAGCATCCGGGCTTCGATGCGGCCAGTCATTGGATCGCGGTGGGGAGCGACGGGGTGCTGCGCCTGGAGCTTGCATGCCGCGACGCGCCCGTCGCCTGTGCGATCGGGAGCGCGCGCCACATGTTGAAGTCGTTCGCGCTCGACTGCCGCGCGCCAGGAGCGCGCGAGGCCACCGTCCGCCTCGATCCGCGGCCACGGGTCCACGTGAAGCTGGTCGGTCCCCACGCCTCGCCCCTGGATGAGCTAGGGGAGCGGCTGGTCGTCGATGCGACGGTCGAGGGGGGAGAGGTAGAGCCCGCGCCGCGCGACATTCTCACGCAGGAGCAGGCGCAACTGCCGCCCAATCGTGGCGTGGCGCCGGTGAGTATCCTGCGGATGCAACTCGGACTTCGCGAAGCCCGCCGTATCGGGCCAGGCACTTACGAGTTTCTCCTCCCGCACGGCGGAGTGTGCTCGGCACGCGTCGAGCTGGACGGATGGAACCTCTGCTCGCGGCGGCTGCCGGTCCCCCCCGCCGCGAGTCAAGTGACCGTGATCGAGCTGGAGATCCCGCCGGGTCGCCTCGTGCCCCTCGATCTGGCGGCCCTCTCTCGCTGGGCCCAGGATGCCGGACCGGGTGCCTGGGTTTCCCCGTATTGCGCCTGGGGCACCGCAGCGCGTGCGCGCACGAGCCCTGACGGCACGTTCGTGGACGCGGCGAGCCGTCCCGAGAGGCCGGTCGAACTCCTCGAACGAGCGTCGGGGTTGGTTACCCAGAAGTCGCGCTTGTGGATTCCCCTGTCGTGCGACACCGTGGCCTTCGGATTCGTCGAAAACCCCATGGGGCTTGGTCCGCCAATCGTCGCACCGCACACCGAAGTGACTCTGATGGGGCTTCCGGGTTCGGGGAGCGAGGCGCTCTGCGCCCGTCCGCCGGCTCGCAAGCCCGCGTCTGTCGTGTTTCAGGTGGTACGGTCGGGCCATCCCCTGAGCGCGCGCGGCATCCCCGTCTGGGTCCTCAGCGAGAGGCCTCAAGTGGCGGGAAGCGAGAAAGCCGGCGGCGACGTGACCACCTTCACCGATGACCGCGGTCGGGCGCGCGTATGGCTCCTGCCGGGGCTGTATAGGGCACGCGTCGATGGCAGTGTGTCGATGGGCGATGCGACGGTCGTGGTGGTCGGCGCGGTGTGCGAGTCCATGGAGGTCGAACTGGAGCTGGCGTTGCCCGGGTAGGATGCGCTCGCTGCTTCCGGGGACTCGATTGCGGCGCCTGCGCGTGGCGTGCGTGGCTGCCGTCATGGTGCTTGCCGCGGGTACCGCGGGCTGGCGCCTGAGATCCGACGCCGCGTGGCTCTCGGCGAAAGCCGAGTCAACGGGGCTGGAGATGCCGGCTCGCAAGCTTTGGCGCGTCCTTGTGCGCGCGCACGGCTTTGCGGCCCTGACGGAGGTGGCGATCGTCGCGCCCTCAACGGGGGTCGAGGTCGTGGGCCGGCGCCGCATCTTCGGGCTGGTGCCCCGAAACGAGGTCTCTTTCCTCGTCTCGGTATCGACCCATGCAGAAGCTGCTCACGTCCTCGTGACGGGTAGGAGAAGCGATGGATCGTCCGTGGTGCGGCGCGTCGTGCTCGGCGACCGGAGCGGCCGTCCGTGAGGAACGCGGAGGCCGATCTGCCTGCGCTCCCCTTAGGCAGTGCAAGCGCCGATGCGCGGCACCGGGAGGACGGGTGCGGCGGGCTCGCGGCATCCCCTGCCGGGCGCGCTGGTGAGCGTGGGCGGGCCGGATGTGGTAGGCCGCGAGGAGGGCTGGACACGGACGACGCTCGCGCGCCGCGGCCGATGACCGCGAGGGCCCGCGCCACCTTCGCAGCAGGCCGATCACCTCTCCGCTCGCGCATCAGCTCCGGGCGCGACGACCGACCGCCCAGCGCGCAGGACGCGCCGCCGGTGCACGGATGACCCGGGACGAGAGGTCGAGATTGCTGATCGGCGGAGGGGAGGTTGCGATCATTCTTCTGTCAGCGTCCGGCGCCGTCGCCAAGCTCGTCGAACTGCAGCCCGCCTTCGAGGCCGCCGAAGCGGTCATGGAGGATCCTTGGCTCGCCGTAGTGATCGTGGCGGGCGCGCTCGCGATCGAGTGCGGCCTAGTGGCCGCGCTGGCGCTCCGGCTCCTGTGCGGACACCGCGCGCTCCTCGCGGGATGCGCCACGCTGGGGGCGTTCACTCTGTGGCTCGCCCTGGTCCGGTCGAGGCTCGGCCCCAGCGCGCGGTGCGGCTGCTTCGGTCCGTCGTCGTTTGGGCGAAGCGCGACCGCCGCGATGATCGCGAACGGCGTCGTCCTCGTGGCGCTGGTCGCCGCGCTCCTGGCGACCGCGAGCCGGGCGGCGCCCCTCACTCCGCCAGCAGCGCGCGCGCGAACGACACGGGGACGCCGAAGTTGGCGCCGCGGAAGGCCTTGAGCAGGCCGTAGTTGACGGCCACGACGCGGCCTTCGAGATCGAGGACGGGGCCGCCGGATCCGCCCACGGCGGTTTCGGCGTCGTAGATCACCTTGTCCCGCAACAGGTCGCCGATGCTGCCCTGGGTGGGGAGCGGCCGCACCATGCCGCGCGCGGCGAGGCCATCCAACAGTTGCATCGGGTCGATCGAGTCGGTGGCCGCCAGCTCGTCGGCGAGCGCGTCCTCCGACTTGGCGATGAGCGCGCTCAGTCCGGACGGGTACCCCAGCAGCACGACGCGGCGGCCCACGGCCACGTCGTCCGGCGCGGCGAGGGAGAGGGGCTCGGGGAGGGGGCCGCAGGGAAGGAACCCCAGGACCGCGACGTCGGCCTCCGCCGACACACGCGTGCGCTCGGGGAGGAATTGCACCGGCGTCGCGTTGCCCGGGAAATAGGCGCGCAGATAGAGCAGCCGCGGCGTGTATCCCCCTTCCAACAACGGCGCGGCCGCTTCGCTGCGCCACCACGGTTCGGCGATGTGGCGGCTCGTGAGCACGCGACCGTCCGCTGCGGCCAGGAACCCGGTGCCGGTGTAGTCGATCTGGAAGAGACGGCCTTCGCCGTCGAGGGTCAGGGGGAGCTTGTCCTCCTCCACCTGGAGCGCCGCGGCGGTCTCCGCCTCGATGTGACGCAGGAAGAGCCACTCTTTGTCGCGCTCGCGGCCGAATGCGAACGAACCCTGGATGACGCAGACCGATCGGCCCAGCTTGGTGATGATCCGCCCCACCGCCTCGTCCATCGCCTCCAATCGACGCGCGGCGGCCACGGCGGCGGCGATCTCGGGATTGCTCCCCACGCTCCGCTCCACCTCGGAACCGAGCTTCGCCATCACCGTCGTCTCCACCGCCGCCATGGCGCGCTGCACCTCCCCCACGCGCGCCTCGACGTCCTGCTTCTTCGCGGATCGGATCTCGAGGGAATCGACCGCCGCCGAGAGCGTGGCGATCCGGCGGTCGCGCGCCTGGAGCGCCGCCTCCTGCCGCCCCGACTCCTCATCCATGCGCCCGCGCAGATGCAGCGCGTAGGTCGCGCCGAGGAGGATCGCCGCCGTTGCCGCGCCGGCCAGGAACGCGCGCCAAGCGAGGGTTCCAGCGCGGCGCGGGGCGGTGCGTCCCACCTGGATGCGGAGCGACGTGTCGGAGCCGAGCTCGAGGAGATCGCCGTCGGCGAGCAGGGCGGCGCCCGCCGGGCGGTGGTTCAAGCGGAGGGGGGCGCGGGGGACGAGGCGCGGGCCCTCCTCCTCCACCAGCACCTGGGCATGGTAGGGCTCCACCCCCGCGGCGCCGTCGACGCAGACCTGGGCGCCTGCCGACGTCCCGATCTGGATCACGGGCTCGTCGAAGAACTCGCGGGCCCCGCGCCGGGGGCCGGTCAGGTGGATGAAGCCCAGCCGCACTCCTCCCGCTATCGGCAGAAAGCCGCTCCCGCCCGGCATCCCGATCCAAGACATTGACCCGCAAGGAGTTGGGATGCGGGTCATGCCCCGGAGAAATCGAGCCGTACTCTTCAAGGGGCAGGTTTCCTGCCACCGCGGGTCACGTGCCAGCCGCGGATCTTGGGAGGGTTACATGTCGAGTCGACTAGCGCGGCGGGCCGCGCCCGCCCTGTTTTGCGCACTGCTGCTCTGCGCCTCGTGCGGGGGCGGGGGCGGCGGCCCGCTCCTCACCACCTTCAACGTGACCGGGCTCAGCCCCAACAGCGTCGTCGGTCTGCAGGGCGGGCAGCAGGTCACGATCCACGGCGTCAGCTTCCTCGATGTCCTGTTTGCCCGGGTCACCTTCGGCGGGCTGCCGGCGAGCGCGCTCACGGTGGTGGACGATTTCACCCTCCTCGCCGTGATCCCCCCGGCCCCCTTCGGCGTCCCCGGAACGGTGAGCGTCTCGGTAACCACCTTCCAGGCGGGAACCCGCAATCTCCCCAACGCCTTCACCTACATGGACACGCCCGCGCCGGCCAACATTTCGCCCGCGCTCTTCACGCCGACCGGCGCCGAGGAGTTCACGATCAACTCCACGAGCTTCGGCATCCCCGGCCCGGATACGGTGCAGGTGAATTTCGCCGGCATCGGGAGCGTCGCCGGCCTCCTTTCCGCGGATGGCAGCTCCATCACCGGGCGCGCCCCGATCGCGCCGGGCGCGCCGCCCGCCACGCCCCTCGCCGTGACGGTCACGCCCGGGAGCGGGCCGGATCGCAACGTCCTCAATACGGTCACCTACGTCTGGGCCGCGCCCATCTTCGTGCCGGTACCGTTCCAGACCCTCGGCGCCGCCTCGCGGCCGGTGCGGCTGGCGGACGATCACGCGCTGTTCTGTTTCCCCGGGCTGAACGGGATCTGGGGCGACGCCGACGACGAAGTGGTGCTGCTCGCCGGCCCCCCCGCCGTCCCGGCGGCGCAGGCGCTGCGCCGGCCGACCAACATCCCGGTCGGGTTCCTGAGCGCTCTCAACTCCATCCCGGTCGTGCTCGACGGGGATACCGCCTGTGTCTATTCCGTCGGCCCGGACGGCGTGGCCGCGACGGCGGACGACCGTGTGGTGCTCCTCGACACGCTCATCAGCGGGCCGGTCATCGCGGACCTCCCTCCCTTCGTCCTGAATACCGCCCCGGTTGCCGCGCTCGGACCGGACCTCGTCGCCTTCGGTGCCGCGGGGGGCGATGGCCTTCTGGGCACCGCGGACGATGTCGTGGTCGCAATGCAGATCGTCGGGACCGCCCCGATCATCGGGGGAATGACCGTGGTCGGGCCGCTCGACCGGACGGGCCCCGCCTCGCGGTCCATCCCGCAGTCGGCGGATGGGACTTCGATGTTTCTCCTCACCGCCGGCGCGAACGCCCTTCCGGGGGACGCCGACGACCTGATGGTCCTCATCTCGCCGCTCCCCTGGCTCGCCGCCACGCCGGGCCACGTCGCGCCGGCCCCCTCGCCCACCCAGCGCGCCATCGTGCTCTCGCCCACCCGGGCGGTCGTTCCCGCCGCCGGGCCGAACGGCGTCCCGGGCACCGCCGACGACACCCTCGAGGTCTACACCTTCGCGGGGGGTGCGCTGGCGCGCACCTCGCGCCCCCTCGGGCTCCCCCTGGGTATGGGCGCGTTGCGCCATGCCGTGCGCCTCGGCAGCGCCGGCGTCGTCCTCGCCAGCTCCGGCCCCGATGCGACCGCCGGCAACCTCGACGACCGCGTCCTCATCTATGTCGACGCGGCCACGTCGGCGTCGTTGAGCGTGGCCGCCCCGGGGCTGCCGCTCCTGGCCGCCCTGGAGCTGGGGGACGTGGTCGTGATCGGCCCGGGGATCAATCTCGTGGGAGGGGGCGGGGACGATGAGGCGCGCAGGATCGCCCCGGACGGCGCCCTGATGTCCTTTGGAACCGTGCCCTTCTTCACCCAGGCGGGCCTCCCCGCGGCGGACGGCTCCCGCGTCTTCGCGGTGGGCCCCGGCTTCGATCGCGCCTACGGCACCGGGGACGAGGAGCTCCTGGTCTTCTCCGTGCGCGCGTTGGGATCCACGCGGGATGCCACCGCGCTCCCCTTGGGTCTCCCGTTCCAGCGACTCGGGGCCGGCCAGCCCGTGGTGCCCGTCGGGCCGAGCTGGGGGCTGGTCCAGGCGCCCGGGCCGGACGGCAACTTCGGCACTGCCGATGACGCCTATGTGATTGTCCGCTACTAGACTGGTGGGGGGGTATTGGACGAAATCCCACAAGATTTTGTGGAATTCTTCTTGACGGCGCCGGGCTCCCCGCTACGCTTGCCTGCGCTGAAGAGGCATGCGGAGTGCGGGGTCTCGAAGCTCCCGCACGGCTCTCACACAAATTGAAGGTTTCCAGCCCGAGGCGCTCGGGCGTGGCAACGCGGGACGAATCCACTCGGAGCAACGGAGGCGGCGATCCTCCCTACGCCCTCTTGAATCCTTCTGTTTGTCGCCGTCGTCCTCGACTCCCTGCCGGCCTGGTTCTTCTCTTCGCCGTCTCGCTTGCCCCCCGGCGCCCGGGCGGTTCCTTTCGGACAGAAACGCAGGTAGGGGCGCCGCCCGAAAGCGGTCGATCGGCTTCGTGATCGCAGGCGTCCTTGGGTGACTCGCGCAGGGGCGGCGGTACGGATGTGATCACGCACAGAGAGAAAACGCTCGCCGCGGTGACGCGCGAGACCCTCGCACAGCGCGCCGCGGCGCGCACCGGTCTGGGCGAGGAGGCGGCCATGGCGGTCGTGGCCGCATTTCTCGACTCGCTCAAGGAAGCGCTCCTGTGCGGCGAGCGCGTCGATTTGGGCGGTCTCCTCGATCTGGGCGTGGTGGTGGAGCCCGCCCGCATCCGTCGCGACGAAGGGGGACGCTTCGCCGAAATCGCTCCTGCGCGCACGCGCCTGGATGTCCACGCCATCGGCGAGCTGCGCGACCGCCTCGCCACCCAGCGCACCGCGGCGATCCTCCTCGTGATGCCCAGGCACGGCACGTTCGGGGAGATTCTTTCGGAGCACTTCAGCAAGCTGGGGTGGCAGGTGCAGCGCGCCGAGTCGATCGGCGCCTGCGAAGCGCTCCTCGAGGGCGCCCGTCCTTACCTGCTCGTCTGCGACCACGCGCTCCCCGAGCGCGACGAGCTGGTCGCGCGCATCAAGGGCTCCTGGCGGACCAATCCGGTGCCCGTGGTCACCCTCCACACGCGCGTCGAGAATCTCGACCACCCCATGCGGCTCCTCGTGCTGAGCGACATGGCCGTCTGCGAGCCGATCGCCGTCCATCCCTTCCTCCGCTCGGTGGACCAGGTCCTGGCCCGTTCGAGCGAAGAGGGGGCGATCTTCGAGCGCCAGCTCCACCTCCGCCTTCCCGCCCAGGAGAGCGAGATCCTGCGCGCCTTCGACCTCGGCGACGCCTTCTTCAAGGACGCCGGGTTCCGGGGGGATCCCCTGGTGGGCCTCACGACCGCCTTCCGCGAGGGGGTGCGCAACGCCGAGATCCACGGCTCCCATGAGGATCCGCAACTCGCCATCGACATCGAGCTGCTGCTCGACGCCGAGCGCATCACCGTGGTGGTGACCGACGAGGGCGAAGGGTTCGACCACACGGCCTACCGCGAATCGATCGGCGGCTCCGCGCCGGTTTCGGTGGCGCGCAAGCGGCACAAGGCGGGGGGGGTCGGGGGGCTCGGCATCTATCTCATGGAGCGCTGCGCCGACCGCCTGGAATACAACGACCGCGGGAACCGCGTCACCATCACGAAGCTGCGCAGCGCGGGGGAAGGGCGCCGTGCAACATGATCTCGTCCTGCGCGCCGAACCGGCCCGGGACGGCGTAGCGACGCTGCGCCTGGCGGGCGTGATCGACGCCCACACTCTCGACCGGTTCGAGGCGAGCCTCGCCCAGGCGGCCGCTTCGGGCGTGCGCTCCCTCCTCCTCGACTGCGACGAGCTGCACTACGTCAATTCCGCAGGGTTCGGCGAGCTCATCCGCTACAGCGACCGGTTCAACGAGAAGGGCGGCTCCCTGGTCCTGGCGCGCGTCCCGCCGAAGGTCGGCGTGATCCTCGAGATGCTCGGCCTCAAGAGCGTCATCCCGATCCATGCCTCCTTGGAGGAGGCGCGGGTCGAGGCGGCCCGGGCGCTTCCCCTGGTGCCGGAGTCCGTGCCTGCGCCGCCCCCCGCCCCCCTCTCCATCGCCCCCCGGCCTGTCGCGACGGCGCCCCGGGCGACCTTGGACGAGATCGTGGTGGACGAGCGCGTCGTCGTCTGTGCCTGCTGCGACGCGCGCATGCGGGTGGGCGGACAGGGCCGGTGGCTCTGCTCCGCGTGCGGCGCTCCCTTCAGCCTCACGAAGGAGGGGGGCGTCGCCTTCGACTGGTCTCGCTCTGACGCCGACGGCATCCACCTCACCCTCGAAGTCACGCCGCGCAACCTCGCGGGGTTCGCCGGGCTGCTCGAGGGGCTCCTCACGGAACGGCGCGTGCCGCATGCGCGCATGCGCCGACTTTCGCGGGAGGCGGCGCACGTCTGCCACCTGGTTGCGACGCACGCCTTCGGGGAGGGCGCGCGCGGGCCGCTCCACCTGCTCGCGCTCTCCGGCCCGCAGCGCCTCCACCTGCGGCTCGTGGACCGCGGCCGTGCCCTGGGGGAGGAGGCCGTGCGGATTTTCGCGGGGCAGTCGCGCCTCTTCCTCGACTTCCGCTACACCTCCCTCCCGAGCGGGGTCAACGTGACCGAGTTCGCCTTCGCGTACGCCGGGGCGGGGGTGTTTGTGGCATGAAGGCGGCCCAGCGTCCTCCGCGGCAGGAGGGCTCGTATGCGGCCGTGGCGGGGGGCGCGGTGACGCGCGACCGGCTGCGCGATGCGGCGGCGCGGGAGGGGCGCGACGGCTCGCCGCTGGTGCGCGCTCTCCTGGCGCGAAGCCTCCCGGCCACGAGCGAATTGGCGCGCTCCTACGAGTCGCACGGGGGCATCGGCCAGCTCGGCCCCTCCCCGCTCAAGCCCTGCCCGGCCGCGCTGCGCATGCTCGATCCGGAGCTGTTGCGCCGCCACCACTGCCTCCCTCTCGAACTCTTCGAGGAGCTCTGCATCCTCGCGGTGGTTCTCCCCATGGCGACGGAGGCGGTGACCGCCGTGCGCCGCGTGCTCGGGCGCGACATCGTGCCGGTGGTGGCCCCGCGCCCCTCCCTCGATCGCGCCCTGGCGGCACTCGGCCCCCTTCCCCGGGCGGTCGCCGCCCCCCTTCCCAGGACGGGAATCCGCCTCCACGACCGTTTCCGCTCCCTCGCCATGGACGGCGATGTCATGGACGCGCTCCCCTGGACGGAGGCGCCGCGATGCCGTTGATGGGGCGCGGGACCGACCCCGCCAGCCGCGCCGGACAGGCCGCGTTCGCCGCCGCCTCGGCCACCGGGCTCTACACCGCCGCCGCCTTCGGAGCGCTCCTCTTCTCGGGGGTGAAGGCTTCGGAGGCGTGCCTCCTGGCGGCGGGGGGCGGCGTGCTCGTCGCCTACCTGGCCGGTCGACTCGTGCAACGCAACGAGCTGCGGGAGAAGCGCAGAAAAATCCTCCTCGCGCAGCTCGAAAGCATGCAGGCGAAGGCTGCGGGGCCCCTCGAGCCCGAGGTGCCCGCCGCGGAGCGGCTCTCCGAGGCGGGGCGCGAAACCCGGCAGAGCCGGGAGATCCAGGCGGCGCTCCTGCCTGGCGCCCCTCCCGGACTTCCCGGGTATCACCTGGAGGCCTCCTACGACCCCTGCGGGGCGCTCGGGGGCGACTTCTACGACTTCCGGCTCATGCCCGACGGGCGGTTCCTCATCACCATGGGGGATGTGTCGGGGAAAGGCCCGGCGGGGGCCATCGTCATGGCGATGGTGCAGACCCTCTTTCGCCAGAACAGCGAGCGGGCCCTGGGACCTCGCGACCTCCTCATTCGCGTGAACGACGGATTTGCGGGGACGCTCGGGAAGGGGGTCTTCGTCACGACCCTGGCGGCACTCCTCGACCCCGAGCGCCACACCCTCACCCTCGCCGGGGCGGGACACCACCCGGTCCTGCTCCTCAACCCCAGGGAGCGCCGCTCCACCCTGGTGGCAGCCCGGGGCGCGGCGCTGGGCGTGGTCGGGGGGCAGCGGTTCGCCGAGTCCCTGGTGGAGACCGTCATCGACCTCGGGGTGGGGGAGTCCCTCCTGCTCTACACGGACGGCGCAACCGACGGGCTGGACGGTTTGACCACCGGGACGGGGGAGCACCGGTTCCGGGCCGCTGCGGCCGCCGCGGTGCTCCCCGGCCCGCGCGGGGCGCTCGCTCGCCTCAAAGCCGACCTCTGGCAGGGGGGAGGGAGGCGGGACGACACGACCCTTGTCCTGGTGGCGAGGGTCGGGGGGGCCAACCCGTCCGGCAAGGGGGCGGGGCTCAGCCTTTCGCGAACCGAAACCGATCTGAGGGTCTAGACGGGGCTTCTAGGGATTTCGTCTAAAAAACTCATCACTTGATGTTTAATTCCTTGAACGTTATTACTGCTCTGGATTGAGAATGATGGGGGCCAGCGATTGACGGAGAGCCGCGCGTTGCTCCCGTTTCGGCAGAAAAGGAATCAGGTCGAGCCAGGGTTGCCCCTCGCCCGAGGGTCGTAAAACGACACCTTCACTCCATACCATTACCCTATTCTCAGACTGTTCCCCCTGGCTCGACTCCTTTTCCAAGCGACTCCCTCCGGCGGATGATCCCGCCTCGCCGCCGTGACCCCGACGATCCTCTTCGATATCGACGGCACCTTGCTGTCGTTTCACGGCATCGGCCGCAGGGCGATGCAACAGGCGATCGAGGAGATCTGGGAGATCCCCCGCGCGCTGGAGCGCATCTCGTTCGCAGGCAGCACCGACGGGCTCGTGGCGCGGGAGGTGGGGGGCGCCCGACCGCGCGCCCCCATGTGGGCGCGCTACCTCGAACACCTGGAGCGGATGGTCGGGGCGATGGCGTTCCCTGCCCCCCACGCGGGCTGCGAGGCGTTGCTCGCCGAACTGGAGCTGCGCGGCGCGCGGCTCGGGCTGCTCACCGGAAACCTCCGGGGCGGCGCGATCATCAAGTTGCGCGCGGCCGGGCTCCTCGGGCATTTCGACTTTGCGATCTCGGCGTTCGCGGAAGACGGGGATCCGCGCAACGAGGTCGCGGCGGCGGCGCGGAGCCGGTGCGACGGTGCGCCGGTGGTGGTCGTCGGGGACACGGTGGCCGACATCACCTGCGCACGCCACATCGGGGCGCGCGTGCTCGCGGTGATGACGGGAGCACACGGCGAGGGAGAACTGAGGGCGGCGGAGCCCGACCTTCTCGTCGACGACCTCACCGCGACCGACGCGCTCGCCGACTGGCTGCTCGCGCAGCCTTGACGAAGGCGCGCACGCGGGCGCGATCCACCTCGGCGGCGGTCCTTCCCGCGCGCTTGAGCGACGTCCCCACGATCACCGCGTCGGCGTGGCGCAGCACGGCGGCCACCGTGGCGAGGGTGACGCCCGAGCCGGCCAGGAGCAGCGCGCGCGGAAGCGCCTCGCGCAGGGTGCGCAGTTCCTCGGGGTCGGTGGGGGCGCCGGTCGCCTCTCCCGAAAGAATGACGCCGTCCGCCCCGGCCCGTTCCAGGAGGTCGCGGGCCGCCTGGAGTACGCTCCCGGCGAAGAGCGGGCGGCCGTGCTTGACGTGCGCGTCGGCCAGGATCCCCGCCTTGCAGGCGAGGGCCGCGCGGGCGCGCAGGGTTTGGGCGGCACGCCCCTCGAGAAGCCCCTGGTCGGTGGCCACGACGCCGGCATGCACGTTCACGCGAAGAAACGCCGCGCCGGTGGCGGCGGCGACGCCGAGGGCGGCGGCCGCGTCGTTGCGCAGGGCGTTGACGCCGAACGGGAGGCGCACGGCGTCCCGCACCGCCGCCGCGCAGACCGCCAGGGCCGCGACGCTCTCCGGCGGGAGCGACTCCTTGAAGAAGGGGGCGTCGCCGTAGTTCTCGACGATGACCGCGTCGACGCCGCCCTCCCGATAGGCGCGCGCATCCGCGATCGC
>Ga0187893_10005645_pt1 | contig 22213 bp, 20 predicted proteins | sample MA1701074metaG_FD_139574 | JGI IMG/M metagenome (GOLD analysis project Ga0187893, IMG submission 139574) | White microbial mat communities from a basaltic lava cave in the Kipuka Kanohina Cave System on the Island of Hawaii, USA - MA170107-4 metaG ...
CCCCCAAGACTCTCAGCCTTGTATCCGAGATCCCACAGCCTTTTCCGGATCGCCGCGACTGTTCGTCCGAGCCGTTCCGCGATCAACGCAAGAGACGCGTTGCTGTCAATGGACCAAAGCAGGTGGTTAATGTCGGTGTCCGACCAGGGCCGGGGTTTCGGCCGACACAAGCCAAGCGCAGCCGCGCGTTTCTTGATCGAACACCATGACCAAGTTGGCTGCTCCCGTCTAATCGCACGGCGCGCCGCACGGAGACCGCCGCGCGCCCAGGCGGCTTTCAAGAGTTCGTCCAACTCGGGAGTCCAGCAACAGGTCTCGCCTCGGGGCCTACCGAATTTTCGTCCCTTGATGGGTCCCGTCTTGGTCTGCCGCTGGGGTGCTTTGTGCTGCGCCCCTCCCTCGGCCGCGGGCGACTCTGGGGAGGAGGGAGTCTGGGAAGAGACAACTGCTTTCGGCATACAACCGCCCTGGGTGCTCTTACATGTGCTCGTTTCCGTTGGACGACGACGTTTCCGTCAAAGCCTTCGACACTGCGTTTCGACCCTTTCTGACAACACGAGTCGCTCGGCGAATTTCGACACGAGTAGCAACTCAGTCTGTGGTAGACCGCTCTACAACACTTTCAGGGGTAACTGACTATCAGAAGCTGAATCTGGCCGCGAGTTGAAATGCTCTCGGCCCGCCCGAACCGAACACCTGCGTGGCACGATTCGCCGGCTGCCCGAAAGCGGAACTCTGAAGGAGATTCACGCCGTGTCCGGTGAGGTTGGCGACGTTAAGCGCGTTGAAGACCTCCCCGAAGACGTTCAGCCCGTATCGCTCGCGCAACCGAATGATCTTGCCGAGCCGGACATCTGTGGAGAAGAATCGATCGCCAAAAGCGAAATCCACGGGAAGAGTGACTCGTGGAATCACCTGGCCCGTCGGAGTCCGGCTCCCAGCGGAACCGGCGTTGAAGGCATCGACCAGTCGCGTAAGGTCTGCTTTGCCGAGCCCCCGATTCAATTCGTTCCATCTGGTCCCCGGCAACAGATCGTTGATGGTGCCGTCACCGTTCAGGTCGAGCCCGAAGAGTTGTGCGCGGAACGGTGGCTTGCTCATGAAGGTGGAGATCGAGGAGAGCCTGAACCCCCAAGGCAGATCAACAATGCCTGACACGGTAAGAGCGTGCCGCCGATCACTCGCGGTTGGACCGTAACTCTCAAACCAATTCTCGTTGTTGATGACCTGATTCAACCCCACGCTGCTTGCCAAGGCGTAGGCGAGCGCGAACTGGAATCGTTGCGACCACCGCCGGTCTAGCTTGACTAGGAAACCCGCATATCGTGAGCGCCCTGCACTGAGCTGTACATCAATAGGCCCAGTCGAGCACCGCGCCCTGGCGTCCAGCGCTTGCTGCCCGACGCACGCCGGGATGACAGGGCCTGTGGCGCCGTTCCATCGATTGAGGTCGATACCACCGGTGTCCCGATGGACCGAGCGCCTCAGCACGAAATCTCCGCTGAGAACGAGGTCCGGGAAAATCTCGCGCTGTACTCCGACGTTGAAATGTAGCGAGTAAGGCGCCACGAAATCGCGCGCCAAGAGTCCGCCGCCCTGTTTGAACACGTCGATGTTCCTCACCGTGAGGTCGGTGCTGTTGGGATTGCCAAACTGCTGCATCAACACCCCTCGGACAGACGGCAGAATCGAGAGGAGATGGGCCCCGGTGAAGTGAGTTGGACCGCTCTGGAAGTTCAGCGGACGTCCAAGCGGCACCGTGGGAAGTCCTGGGATCGGATTCGGTATGAGAGAAGCGTCGATCACCACTCTGCCGGTTCCACGTGGGCCAATTGTGGAACGTTCCTGCAACCGCGTCAGCGCGAGAGGCAGATCGTAGTACATGCCGCCACCGGCGCGGAGCACGGTCCTGTGATCCCGTGTCACTGCCCAAGCCACGCCGGCCGATGGTGCGAAGTTGTTCCGATCGCGTTCCGTCGGTGCCAGACCGCCGGACCCAAGGAGCGGGGACAGATAGTCCGGCTTGCTGAGGTCGTGATTGGCAAGATTCGTCTGGTAATGGTACGCGAGGCCGTAGTTCAAGGTGAACCGTGGCCGTACCCGCCACCGATCTTGCCAGTAAAACCGGACGATGTGATCCTTCCTGGCGCGCTCAAATCCGAACGACGGGGGCTGACGTGGATCCCCGAATCCGATGGAGGCACCGATGAGCGGAAGCTGCAAGAGATCGTTCAGCGTACGAAACGACGCCGGCAGCGGAATACGGGCCTGTGGCGGAACCCGCGGGTCTGCGTTGAAGGCCTGAACAATTTGAGCTGAATACAACACCATCGACGCCGGTTCAAAGAGGGCCAGAAATCCGTCCCCTCGGTCAAACTGCCATTCGAATCCGAAGCGGAACTGGTGGCGGCCCGTCTGCCACGTTATGTGGTCGGCGGTGTGGTAACGACGGAAATCTCCACCCTGCGGCACGAGCACATAGTTGCCGGCGACGAAGTCGGTACCGAGAATACTGATCTCCGGCATCCCGAGACCGATGCAATCGCCCGGACACTCGGTTCGACTGGGCGCCCGATTACGGGTGTGCCAATACCAATAGGCGAACCGAAGTTCGTTGATCAGATTGGGCCGTAGCACGGTTGTCAGGGATGCGATGCTCTGGTCCGCCCAATTGCTGTTCCGGCTCCAGTTCGAGGGGAGATTCCCCTGTCCTGCGGGTGGGACGAAGCCGTCGTTGCCATCGTGCGAGTAACGCAGAAACATGCTGTTCTCTTCGTTGATCCGGACGTCGAAGCGGCCCGTGACCTGGTTCCCCGTAAAGTGACTGGGGAAGATGCCGCCGAAGCTGAAGAACTCGGGCACCCTCGGCTGCACTGTGACCGCACCGTCCTGGTTCATATGCTCGAAGGTCGTGAAAAAGAACAGGCGATCCTTCTTTAGTGGTCCGCCAAAGTGGAAGCCGGCCTGCCGTCTGGCGAAGAACGGATCGGGATTCGTGGGCTCGCGGCGTAGCGCCGGGTATGCGGCGATGTTGTGATCCCGGAAGAAGACGAACCCGCTTCCGTGGTAGTCGTTCCCTCCGTAACGTGTGGCGACGTTGATCGCCCCCGACCCCGTTAGGCCTGTGCTCAAATCGAAGTTCACTGTTGAGACCTGGAACTCCCGAACCACCTCTTGAGAGAAATTCTGTGGGGTTCCGCCTGCGACCGGTCCGAAGATGGGCCCTCCATCCATCGTGACCCGCGTCTGTTCAGGTGGAGCAGCCAATGTCGAAACATCGAATCGCCGGGTGAAGAATCCGGCGCCGGGGGCGGCGGCCACGCCGGGCTCCATGACGGCTAGTTGGAGAAACTCCCTGCCATTCAGCGGCAAGTTCTCGATCTGGAACCGCGAGATTCCGCCCCCTATGCCGTGCTTCTCGAAATCAAGCGGTGGGATTCGGTCGATCGCTTCAACGATCTGCTCGAGGACTCCGAGCGGGAGTTGCAGATCAACCCTCGTGGTGTTTCCTGTCCGGATTGTTGCAGTCTGGACAAGAGTCCGAAATCCCTTCGCTTCCGCCCTGACCTCGTAGGTTCCGGGCGGGAGAGCGGCGACGAGGAAGATCCCGTCGGCGCCGGACACCACCGATCGCTGCGCGCCTGTGTCTCGGTTAACAACTGTGACCTTGGCTTGCTGAATCGCGGCCTCAGATTCATCGAGAACCACACCTCCGAGACTGCCCGATGGAACTTGGGCCAGCGTAAGAACTGGCACAAGGACCGTTGCCCAGAAGAGGAAAACGCATCGAGATCTCGTTTTCATAGAAAAGACGCCCTCCTGAATATCGAGAGGCTTTTCCGGGGCAAAACCTCAACGTCTTCCGCGGATCCTTTGAATCCAGTACGTTACGCGGGCATATGCCGTCGTAAGGTCTTATTGAGGTTCAACTGTGGCGAGGTCTCTATTATATTAGGGCTTGGACAACGCCTTCCGCAGCCAGCGCTGATGTGGGAGGGAACGAGCACTCTCATGCAGGAGTACCCCAGTGGTAGTCCGCCGCCGCTGTGGATCAGCGAAACGGACGAACACGGCAACCCGGTCAGTCGGGAGGTGATCGAAGCCGCCCACCGGATCTGGAGCCGTGTGCTCCAATACGTCCGGGCTGCAGGGCAGGATCTCGCGCCGGCGGCTGAGATCCTGGAAGCGGCCTGTCACTGCGTCTCGAGAGCCATACGCCGAAGCCGGCAACGTAACCACATTCGCAGTCTCGACTCTTATCTATACTTGGCATTCGTTCGAAAGTACAATCGCCGGATGGTCCGGGAAGAGAGAATCCAGTATGTTGATTCGGTGGAAACCTTCGTGGACGGGAGGATCGAACCCCACCATAGTTGGGTCTCCATGCTGGAGGATGAGATCCAGTTCAAGCAAATCCTCAGCTATTTGGACCCAAAGATTCAGGTCATGGTGATCCGCCGACTTCGGCGCGATTCATGGGCCGAAATCGGCCAGGCGTTTGGGATCAGCGCCCACAACGCTGAGGTCCAGTTCGCCAATGCAATCAAGAAGGCCCGAAGCCGCTTGTTGGGCAAGGGTTCGGAGAGGAGAGGACGGGGAGAGCGGTGAACCCACAAGTTCCAATGTCGCCAACCTCAGCGCACGAAGCGCTTTCCCGCAAGCGGGAAGCAGAGTTTATCGCCGCGGCGGCCCGCGTCTTTCGTGCCGGCTTCCCTAATCCTGAGCGGTCCGGCTGCCCAGATAAGGAAGCGCTTCATTCCGTGGCCCGGAAAACGCGCGACGCCGCTGAGAGCGAGGGCGTGCTCGAACACTTAACGTGCTGTTCGCCGTGCTTTGCGGAGTACGAACACCTGTTGCGCAAGGACAGGCTCTCAAAGAACATGAAGATCCTGGCCCTTTGCGCCTCCCTCCTGATCACCGTTGGTCTCGTGATCTGGTTTTATGGCCCGCTGGGCCAGCGAGGGCTTCGCCGAACTCAGCCGACGATCGTCCAGAAGGTGCCGTCGCCTCCGCAGTCGCTGCCAACTCAGTATGAAATGGCGATCATTGACCTCAGGAACCGGTCGCCGGTTCGAGGTGAGCAGCCACCCGCGCCCGCGGAGGAGGTCGTCGCGTCGCTCCCAACAAGGCCGCTGGAGTTGTCGGTATATCTGCCGATCGGGAGCGAGGAAGGCCAATACGAAGTACAGATTCTTCGAGAGGTGGGGACTCTGTTCGTGACTGTGGGCGGATCGGCAGTCTTTGAGGATCGCACTCTCGTGTTGCGGCTTCGGGCTGATCTCACTGCATTGAACCCCGGGCGCTACCTGCTCGGTGTTCGCAAAGGCAACTTCCGGTGGACGTACTACCCAATCTCAACCCAATAGCTCTGCGGCTCAATAGATGAAGCCTTGATCGTTCGGCGCACTTTCGTGCCCGGACAGCACCTCTGGCCGTAGCTTGGAATCCGGTTTGCGACTGCACAGGAACCGCAGGGGATTCTCTACACTCCGCCGTTTGCGGCGGGTAATCCCACTCAACAACGTCTAAGAGGTGATCCCTAACTGCTCAGCACTCGCCAATCCGCCGAAAGTGCCAAATGCACAGGGGTGTCAGGGGCGCTGACGAGGTTTATCACGATGGGCGCGGACCACCAGGCGAACGCGCCTCCGAGGGCTGCCGCCAGGAACGCAATCCAAGCGCTTTCTATGAGCACCAACTGCACCAGCCGTCCCCGTCCCTGCGCCAATCGAAATCCGGAGGGCCATCTCGCGCGCCCGTGCGGTCGCTTTGGCCGTCATCAGGTTGGCGACATTTGCGGAGGCGATCAGCAGCACAAGCGTCACGAGCACGCTTAATTTAAAAGGAGCTTAGTGCCAGGCGGTAGTTTTTCTGCATTCCTGACATGCCCGAGGCGGCAGACACGAGAACGACTTTTTCTCTAAGGACCTGCATCCGACGCTCTTCGGAAATGCCAGTGAGGGTCTTTGTTCGTTCGTCCTGAAACGCGCGGAACGGTGTGTCGAGCCGATCCCGGATGGCCTGGGCAGTCAATCCTGGCGGCACCCGGACGAAGGCCCTGAGCCACCACGAGTACGGCTGGTGGATAACCTGACCCTTCATCATGGCTGGGACAAAAACATCGATGATCGTGCCGGGCTCGGTACCCGTAAAGCCTTTGCCTACTATGCCGATGATCTCGTAGAGGTTCAGGCCCATTCGAAACGTCCGGCCAACTACACTCAAGTCTTGACCGAAGCGGCGCGTCCAGTAATCGTGGGAAATCACTGCATAAGGATGGGCGCCGGGGGTGAGATCATCTGCTTCCGTGAGCAGCCGTCCGGCCGCGGGTCGCAGGCCGAAGGACTCGAAGATCCCACCCGACACGTATTGCCGATAAGCCTTCTCCGTTTCCTGGCCCGAGTCGTAGGTCGGATCCGCCCGCTCGGCATAGGATATCGCCAGAAACTGCGCCTGGCCTTGCACGGATGCTTGCATCATGCGGAACAACGGGTACGAGCAGCTCTCGCCGACCTGGGGCTTACCGTCATCGCCGATAGACTGCCGCTTGACTACATACAATTGTTCGGGATTTGTTACCGGCAACGGCCGAAGCAGTAGTGCATCGATCAGCCAGAGGGCAGCCGTGCAAGAGCCGATAGCCAAAGCAAGCGAAAGGACCGCTGCTGCCGAGCTGACTTTGTTCTTCCTGAGTTGCCGCCACCCGAAGATCACGTCAGCGCGGAGCGAATCGAGCCACCCGAGGACGCGAATATCCCGGCTTGCTTCGCGGTGCCGAAGCACCGAGCCCAGAGCCTTTCTCGCATCCGATGGGGTTTGGCCCATTTCAACTGCTTCCGAGAGATGCGACGCTAATTCCTCATCAATCTCACTGCGCAGGCGATCCGCGCGAAACACATTGGCAATTCGGGACCAAATAGACATATCAGACCGTCCTCAGTACTTGATTCACGGCGGCAGTCACCGCCTCCCAGCGAGCCTCCTCGACGGAGAACCGCTTCTTGCCTGCCGCGGTTAAGGTATAAACGCGGGCGCGCCGGCCTGTTTCCTTCGTGATCCATTCGGCGCGGATCCACCCGGCTTCCTCCATCCGATGCAGGGCTGGATAGAGGGTACCTTCCTCGGCGCGGAGCACATCGCCAGACCAGTCCTTGATCGCGGACATCATGGCATAGCCGTGCAGTCTTGGCCGCCGCGAGAGCAGCTTCAACACCAGCAGATCAAGGGAGCCTTGAAGCGAGTCCGGTTTAGGCATACTCAGACATCATAATATATAGACGTCTGAGTCTACAAGCGGTTAGTGGGAATTTCGTACAACTGCAGCATCGGCGAGGTTCTAGCGACCTCTGACGATTTGGATCGCGGCCTCGAGTTGATTGTCTCGCCCGTTTGAGATGCTCTCATACGCGAGCGGCACTTCGAGGTCAGGTTTGATCCCCTCACCCTCCAGGCGCTTGCCCTGCCAAGTCAAGTATGCCCCGACCGGCAGAATCAGGAAGTATCCGTGGGAGAGCTTGAAAGGCTTGCTGCCTACGAGTCGGCCAGGAGTAGTGGTCCCCACGATTTTCGCAAGGTGGTTTTCAGCGGCGAAAGCAGCGACCATCTCGCTGGCGCTAGCGCTGTGTTCATTCACGAGCAGGGCAATCCTTCCGTGGAACTTCTGTGGCCCCAATCCCTCGGTAAACAGCGCCACCGAATGATCCACGAACCCGTATCGAACAATCAACCAAACGAGTGCGATCTTCCGTGAAGGAATGCGCTCAAACCGGGTCAGCTCTTCTTTCTTGTAACCCCTTCTCGCGCGAGCCCTGCTGAGGCTGTATCCGATGGGAATCTTGTCCGGCGTCATGTAGCTCATCAGCCGCAGGCCCCCAATACCGCCTCCGGAATTGCCCCGCAAGTCGACGATCAACCGCTCACACTCTCGAAAGGACTCGACCGCGCGGTCAATGTCGCGTGCTACGTCAATTCCCACAAGGCCGGGGAACATGTTGATCTTCAGGTAACCGATGTCGGGTTCCAGCTTAGATGCGATCACCGCCTGCGGCGTACTGAACGGTCGCTTTGACTTCAGCACCGGGATTTTCAGATCAACCGGTACCTGCGTGCCGTCGGGTTTGCGAACCAGTAATTTCGCGCTCGTGCCAGGCTTCAACAAGATGCGGCCGGGAGGCCGCGTCTCCTCCTCCCCGATTCCTAACAACAAGTCGCCTTGCCGAAGGCCAGCGAGGTACCCTGGCCCGCCCTCTTGAACATCCTGGAGCATCCAACGAAGTCCATCCCGTGCCTCACACTGCTGAAGAGTCGCGCAGATCGATTGTCGCGGGGGCAACGGACGCCAATTCTTATGATAGAAGGCTGTGTGGCTTGAACCGAGTTGCGCGACCAGATCATGCATTTGCTGCTCGAACTCTTCCGCGCTTCCGCCATCCAGAATCTTTGGCGCTCTGCTCTCGACCAATTCTCGCCACTTCCCGGCATCGAACTCCGGATTGAAATACTTCGCCTGCACAAGGCTGGAGACCTTGTACAGGAGCTTCTCTTTCTGTCTCCGGTCAACTTCCATGCCGCTTACTCCGAAAACCGGATCGGTCGCGATCCATCTCCCACCATCGTGAAGCCAGCCCAGAAGAAAGGTAATGCTTGATCGCCAAACTGCTCGATAAGCTCAAGCTTGGCTTTCTGCAGCGCGGCACCTCGATCCGCGCCCTTCGCAAGGTTCCCATAGAACCGCTTCATCAGGGAAATCGTGAACACGTCATCGGCGGCCCAGAGGCTGGCAACTACACTTCGTGCGCCGGCGAACAGAAAGGCCCGAACCAGATTTACGATCCCTTCTTGACCCACCAGCCGGCCGGCGCCCGTATCACATGCCGATAGCGTCACAAGCTCGGCAGCGAGATTCAGCTCTGATATTTCCCGGGCTTGCAATAGTCCGTCGTCATCGCTGGTGCTCCGGGCCAGCACCAACGCTGCGCGATCAGGTGACACAACGCTGGAGATTCCGTGAACCGCCATGTGCAGGATCCGAACCTTTTCCAGCGGCTGTGATCGAAATGTCGCCTCAGTTGCCTTCGGCCCCATCAGGACGACACTGCGAGAACCCGCGATGCCGGCAACCGACATCACCTCCTCAGCGGTTCCGGGCAACGGCGGAAGCGGCTCTCCACTCAAGTCATAAAGCCCTCGAGTCGGTACTCGCGACGTCGGCTTGGCGCCACCGCTGTTGTTCGCGACCAAGTTCCCCTTGTCCTGGTATGGCACGTCTCCGACAGCCAAGAGCGGCACACTCGTAACTCCGCCTGCGGGTTGAGACCTCAGCAAGTGAAAAACTGTAGCCGACGGAGCGTTGGTGACGATATGGCTCGCGAGAACGTATTCGCCCTTTTCGTTGATCAAGGCATCGAACGGAACCAGATGGAGCTTACCGTCCGGCACCACGATCAAACGGGGCTTTCGCAGAACCTCCGGAATCGATCCGAGAAGCATTGAGTGAAGTTCCTTGGCCAATTCCGTCGCGGCCTTTCTTGATCGGACTTCCACGAGGTACTTGTCTACGAGCGCTTCAATGCGGCCACGGTCCGGTAGTGGAATGACGCGGATCTCGGTGTCATCAATGACTAGGCCGTACGATCTCGGTTCGCCGAGCGCATACTCCAACACCACCTCATCCGGGCGCAGGCTCTCCTGCAGACTTGCGAGCTGCACCGGCTGGCCTCTTTCCATCAGCCGTTGGCTGCGGGAAAACTTCGCTGCGTAAAGTTCCTGCTCCGCATCGAAGAGTCTTTCGAGGACCTGCCTCCGCTCCTCTCGGGTCGAAGAACGCATCAGTTGAATCTGAAGCCGTGCGATTTCGCGCTCGTGCGTTCGAGTGCGGGTATTTGTGCTTGGGAGGGGGTCCCTGGCTCGGAGGACGTCCGCTGCCGTTCGGCCGCGAGCCCTCTCGATCACCTCTAATGCTCTCACCGGGTTCTTGAGCCGATCCACAGTCAGGGCGAAATGATCAACGTAGATCTGGCTCATGGCTCCGATGAGCGATGTTCTGCTGCTTGGGCTGACAACGCTTACCATCAGACCTTCGACGACATCCTCGGCTTGTTCGTAAAGACGGTCGGCGTCTTCCAGCTTGCCCCGGTCTGCCCGAAGTCTCGCCAGAAAGCCCAGCCGCTCGGGTAGTTCGAAAGTCTCCCCTACCCTCTGGCTGGCCTCGACGCCCTTCGCCGCGCTGTCCTCGGCCTTCTCAAGGTCGCCGAGGTCGCGGTACAGTCGAGCGAGACCGAACATCGCCGTCGCAGCGAGCCGGTGCAGTTCCCCGGCGCCGGCCAGTGAGGCCGCTTCCTCATAGAACCTGACCGCGCGGTCGTGCTCACCTCCGTCGTTCGCCAATTTTCCTAGCTCGGTCAGTATCGAAGCAGCCAGCCCGCGACGATTCCTGCGTTGAGCAAGATCAAGCGTCTCCTGAAAGAGCTTTTCCGCCTCCGCTTTCTTCTTGAGCGCGACGAGTGCCCGCGCCTTGCCCGCCACGGCCATTGTCGAAGTGTCCAGCTCTGGTGTGGAGCGCACCAACTGGAGAGCGCGATCGTAATAGCGGATGCCATCTTCCGGGCGGCCGAACAGTGTAAGGCCATTGCCCATCAGGGTCAGATATCGAATGTGGGCGCCGACGTCTTTCAGTTCGATTGAAGTCTTCAGCGCGCCGGATAGCAATTCGAGCGATTTGCCCGTCTCCCCCTGCAAGAACGCGATGATGCCCAACTCACCGGAGGCTCTTGCCTCCCGAGCTTTATCACCAAGTTTCCGGGCGAGGTCCCGGGCTTCTTCGTAGACCTGCCGGGCGGTGGCGACATTGACCTCGAGGTCGAGTGCACCCTTGGCATCGAGAATCCAGAGTCGGAGTTCCCCATCATTCTGCGCGAGCGGCGATTCGAGTTCGGTCGCCAGGTATTCAGAAACCTCGCGAAACGACATTGACTCCCACTCCGACCGGAGGCGCCCGATCTTCGCATAGAGGGTGTTCCGGCGATCGCCCGCTTGCTCGAAGAGCTTCTCGGCCTCGGCGTAGAGGGAGCCCGCCATGTACCAGTTGTAGAGCCAGGCAAGCCGGTCGGCCTTCTCTATTAGGCGCTTTGGATTGGCGTCACTTGGGCGAGTTTGGGCGGCTAGCGGTGCGCAGATCAGCGCCGCCGCCACGGCGATCGGCATGGCTGTAACGGCTGCCAGGCTCATGAAGAAATCGTAACTGATTTCGCGAGCATCTGCTCCGCAAATTCCGAAGGGCGGCGAAAGCGATTTTTCCAACGGACCTCATCGCAGACGCACGTGGCTCCCCTTGACAAGCGATACCCCGGCGATCGCTTCGCCGCGCGCTAAGGCGTCGGACAGAATTCCCCGTTGTAGCTCCTTCTGGACGGTCCTGCCCTCTGCGTCGCCGAGACGGTCCCGCAGAGGACCTGGCGGAAGTGATTCCACGATCTCGCGCCACTCTGGCCAATTAAGCTCCACTTTCGCCCGGTAGAAACTGGCGGGAATGTGGGTGGTCTCCTGAATCACCAGCGACGGCGCGCTATTAGCCTGTAGGCTGATCGTATTCAGAGCACCCCGCAACTTTTGCGTGTTCCGGGAGATCATGAACCAGACGAGCATCTGCTTCAGCCGCTTTTCGCGATTTTCTGCTGCCTTGTGCCGTGCTTGGAAACGCTCCGCCTCGCGTTGAGCCAGTTCCGACTCCGCTTTCTGAGCCTTAAGGTAGCTCGCGATGCGATCCACCTTGTATCCGAACGCTTCGGCATAGGTCGCCAGGGCGATTTTGATGCTCTCCGAAATCTCACCATTGTTCGCCTCGGCTTCCTGCTCTGCCGCTTCGACCAGAGCCTCCAGTCCCTCGTCGATCTCGAACATGCTGAGTCCCTTAGCCACTTCTTCCGCCGTGATCGCAATTGGTGCGGTACTCATGCTGCTTTACCTCCTTCGATGGATTGCGGTTTGGCGTTCCGCTCTGTCTGTTCCTCGAATCCGCGGAACAACTGCCGTTCGAGCGATGGGACATACGATGTGAACTCGTCACCGGCCGGTGCCGAATCGATCAGCCGGAACACCTGTTCCAGCCGCGCGTCCATCAGATCCAGGAGCGAAAGCGCGAACGCCTCAGGCAGCATCGGCCGCCGCAGGGCACCTTTGTCCAGGTCGCCGTGATGGCTAACGATGAAGTGTTGCAGGATCGTCTTGAGTTCCAGCGGAAACGCGGGGAAGCGCCCGACATGCTTTTCGAGAATCTCCAGGCCAAGCGTGACGTGCTCGATCAGCTGACCCCGCGTCGTGTAGGCGAAACGCACCCCCATCAATTCGAGCGTTTCGATTTTCCCCAGGTCGTGAAGAATGGCTCCAGCAATGAGCCAATCCAGGTTGAGGCGCGGATAGTGCGCGGTCAATGCTGCCGCAAGGTTACAGAGCGAGAGGATGTGCTCCAGCAACCCTCCACGAAATGCGTGATGGATCTTCATCGCTGCCGGCGCAGTCTTCAGCCGCTGGCTGATCGAGGCGTCGGTGACGATCGATTCCAATAGTTGTCGAAGTGGCTCATGGCGCACCATCGCAACGAAGGTCTCCATCTCGCCGAACATCTTCTCGGGGTCGTGGTTCGACGCCGGATAGAAATCCGCAGCGTTGTATTCGTCCACTTCGCAACGTCGAATCCGGTTCACAATGAGTTGCGGCTTGTCGTTGTAGTGCTCCATCGCCCCACGAACCTTCACAACGTCGTTGCCGTCGAACAACTGCGAAACGGCTTCGGGATTGTCCCAGGCTTTGGCGTCTAGCTCGCCACTTCGGTCCGCCAGGCGGATTGACAGGAATGATCCGCCATTCCTCTTCGGCCGCACTTCCTTCTCGATGACCACGGCCAGGAATGTGACCTCACCCGACTGGGGCAGGTCGATGATATAGAGACCCTTGTTTTCCATATGTCGCACCTCGCGAGCGGGCCACGAGAAGGGGAGCGGTCCCTCTTGGACGCTCCCCTCCTCGCTGTGTCGTTTTCGGTTAGAACGCCAGCGAAAGCTGAGCGTCATTGTCTGGGCGGGGTCTGCGGGCGACTTTCGGCCGCGATAGGACCAGTTGGGCGAGACCGGCCGGCGCCAATTCTGGTTGGGGTGGATATAGTGGCCCGCTCTCAGCCAGTTCGACCTCACCTACTGCATGTTTGGGCGGCTCGATCGCGACGACGCTCGTGGCTGCAAGCAAACGGGTGTGCTGCTGCTGGATCTGTTTCCAGAGCGCATCGGATTTTTCGCCGACGCCTTTCTCTGTCACCAATTCGCGCGCCATTGCCGTCAGCATGTCGTCATCGTCATCGAGAGCTTGCAGGCCTTGATTGGCGAACTTGCCTTCCATGGCGAGCGAGACAAGGAGCTTTCTGCCCATCAATCGGAGGCAGTTCTCCTGCATCGTGTCAGCATAGGCCAAGAACTTCACCTTCACTCGATGCTTCTGGCCGATGCGCCAGGAGCGTCGGCTCGCTTGCCGTAGCACGTAGATGGAATAGCCGGATTCGTAGAACAGAATGGTCGGCATGGCTAGAAGGTCTAACCCCGTCGCAACGAGCCGGGGATGGGCGATGCATACTTGCATCCCTGCCTTCAGTTGACGCTCATACCAGGCCTCCCGAGCTTCCGGCGGTACAGCGGTGGTCAGAACTTCAACGCGAATGCCTTCGCGGCTCAAGATGTTCTTTAGCCGTTGGGTGACATCGCGCTTCTGGGTGTAGACCGCGAAGATTTGCACCCTTCTTCCCTGGTGAAGCTCGGCTTTGACCTCTTCCAACAGCCTGCGCTCCTTCGCGTAAACGAACCCCTCATCCAGGTCCGAGGGATCCGAGATCACGAACCGTTCGCGCTCACCGGTTTCTGGATTCACCGCATGGCCGTAGAGCGTTCCAAGTTCGAAAGGCCGGTCAGGGTAAAGCATGAGCGCATTCAGACCAATGCTCACAACGGACTGGTTGCCGCGATGCTCTTCGAGCGCTGCCTTGATGTCTTCTTCGAGGCTCTTGTAGGCAGCCGCCAGAACGGGGTCCATCTCGACGGTGAGCACCTCCTCTTCGTACGGAGGCAGCGCGTCCGAGATGTCCTCGAGGGATACAAAGGCACCGAGATCCATCAGAAACCGGCCGAAGAGCAGCGGCGAAGCTCCAGGGCGCCGACGCACTCTTGTGGTAACCTTCGCTTTATCCGAGCAGGCATTGTCGGCCGAGCTGATGGTTGTGACCTTCTCGAGAACCCCATACGTTTCCGAGAATGCCCGCACGCCCGCTTCGCCGTGTGCGAACCCTTCTTCGAGCATCTTCCTGGGGTTCAGCCGAAAGAGAATATTGAAAAGTTCGTCCGCGTATCCGCCATTTAGGGTGCCGGTGAGGATGATGGTGCGAGTCGCGCACGAAGCAATCGTCCCAAGGGCCGCCCCTTGGGCAGTCTCGCCCTTTAGTTCGTGCACTTCGTCTGCGATACCGTAATCGAAGAAGCCCCTCATGTGCCGGCCGATCAAGTCCATCGGGGCGCATCGGCGAACCTTGCTTCCATCTGCTTGCCAAAGTGCACTGAACATCGTGCGTCGCGCCGTCGAAGGACTCGATTGCTCCTCGCCGACAACGAGTTCGCTGTGCTTGGTTTTGCGGAAGTCCGCTCTCCGCAGTTGGTCGTCATCCGTTAGAACTGGCCGACCCGTGTCCGGGTTCACGATGGAACCGTTGAACGGTCCACTGCGCGGCACGCCGTATGTGTGCTTCCAGAAGTAGCTCAACTTCCCGATCTCGCGCGAGAGAACGAACACTGCCGGGCAGTCACACAGCGATCGCCACCGCACACGAGCTGATCTGAATTGCTTCCGAAGCCGCAAGTCGCTCAGCGTAGTCTGCAGGCCCTCACGTACGATCCGTCCGTTACGAAGCCGGACCTCGTTTACACCCGTGTGTCCGTTTGATCCCACGCCGTTGCGGACGCCATCGATTAGAAACACGCGAACTCGGGGCAGAGTCAGCAGCGTTTCTCGGCACCATTTCATGGTGAGTTGAGGTGGAACCATCACTAGCGCTGTGAAAGGCTTCCCCTTCGAGTGAACAAGCATCGCTCCGAGTGAGATGAGAGTCTTTCCAGTGCCGCATTCGGCGATTGCCGCGGCTGAGTTGTCGGCCTCCCATCGTTTCGCGATTCCGGCGATGGCGAGAGCCTGGGCAGGGTAGGGGGTTCGGCGGAGCCGCGCCAATTCGGCCGGGAGCGGTTCACCGGGCTGGTGCAAGGGAGGGAACTGCTGCAAGATTCTCTCTTCGAGCTGGTATGCGAATTGCCTGAGATAGTTATTGAGATTCGTCGGCACGATGCTCATACAAGTGGGTTCCTCAAAGAAGCGTCGAGGCCGGTGTCAACAGAGACGCCGGCCTCGGCACATTCGACGGGCTGCGCTAAATTGTTGGGAAGGACTGGCGCGGAAGCGCCGTCGGAAGGGAAGGATTTCTACTGCGGTTGCTCGGACGCGCGCTGGAGCACATCCAGGGGGACTTCCCCCGTGCCGACAAACGCTGCCGTTCCTCTCGGGCTAGCCACAAACGCGACGCCATTCTTACGGACGATCATCTGCGACTCTTCCGTGCGCACCCTGGCCCATTCAGGAATAGTGAGTTCATCAGGAACTTCCGTCCATTCGCGAGCATCCGCGCAGCGTTGTTCGAGAAGGCTTTCGATAGCGATCCCCTCACCTTCCTGCTCCGTTTCGACCGCCGCGAGCCACGGGTTGAAGAAAATCCCTTCGAACGACACATAGTAGAGCTCGATCACGTCATCATCTTTCTCCTCGGCGAGCCGGAAGACTTCAATTCGATCGAGCGCTTTCTGCGCCAGCTGTTGACCCAGGTCAATCCACATCCATGGACAGCGGCCTTCGGCCTGCTCCCCAATCGCACTCACGGATAAGACGAGTTTCATGCCGCCTCCTTTTCTGTCTCCTCAACATTGGCCGAAAACTCGGCCGGCACTTGCCAGAGGGCAGACTGACCGTGTTCTGGAATCCTGATGGCGCCGCGCTTCAGTGCGTGACCTATCCAGCCCAGGAATCGTTTCTTCGTTCCCTTCACGACGATCGGCGTGCAGCCGATTCCGATCAGTGCCTCGATCGCACTCCTTCGCTCCAGCATTTGCCCGAACCAGTCACTCCACTCTGCTAGAACCGGCAGCCCAAAACGCGCGCCGATGCGGTAGAGCAGGAATGCTCGATCGTCGTCACAGAGAATGGTTCGGCGGGCGCGCGGATTGCCGCCCGCGCGCGTCTTTGACAGTTCTTCGGAGATCGCAACCAGGTGGCGAAGCGGTCGCCTTCGACCCGGAATGCTGATTGAGCAGCGAAATACTTCGGCGTCTTGGCCGAGCGTAATCATGAGCCGGTTCACGTCCGGCCCTTTGGCATAGAACCGCGCTTCGTCTGCGATGGCAGCGGCGATGGCGCCGATCTCCTGGTCGTTTCCGATCACCGAAAGCAAATGGCATCGCGCACTCCGATTCTCCGCTTCGTGTTCGGCAATCATCCGGTCCATGTGCAAAGTGATGTCGATTGTCGTGTCACGTAGCACCTTGGTGAACTGCAAGCTGCCCATCCGGAGATGTGCGTTCTTCATGGCTCCTTGCTCCCCTCGTCGAGAATCGCAGTGGTTCCGTCCGCGTACACCAGTGTGAGAGCCTGCGTGAAACGCTCGCGCTCTCGAATGGTCGTTACCTCGTTCTCGTCGGTCTCCTCGAACCGGTCCGTTACCTTGATCGATTCCCATCGCGCCACATGAAGATCCGGTCCTTCACCAAAGATCCCGTTGAGCAGACCGGCCGTCGTTAAAAGGCCAATGTGGCCGCCATGCAACGGCGTGAGCGGCCGACCCGTCGCCCGAACCTCGGGTGCGAACAGAATCCGGCCGGCCTGTCGACATGCAGCAGATCCTCCGCCGTGTCCAACGGAATGCCTCGATACGCCAATTGAGCAGGCCCGCTTGGCGGCACTGCAAACTCTTTGTCGGCTTCGTCTGGCAGCACGGGCAATTCGCCGTAGCTCCGCGTAAGCCCCAGTAGTTTCGCTTTGGCCCGTTGCACGTCCCAGTCTTTCAACTGGTCGCGTTCGCGTCTCGTTCGGCGCACCCCGAACGCGACGATCTGCTTGTAGCGGATCGATTCGGGCGCGCTGAGGCGATAGATCGCCTTCTCGCGAAAGTGGACGGCTAGGATCTCCGCGCACGTCGACAGCCGGTCACCGGGGATCACAAGCACCAGAACACCACCGGGCTTCAACCACCGATACGTGTGTTCCAGGAACAGGAATTCCATACGGCCGTTGCGGTTCTCACCCACCTCGAAATCGTACGGTGGATTTTCGAAGAGCAGAGAAAACGACTCGACGGTGGAATGAACGTCAAAGCAGTTACCCTGAATCACCTGATCGAGGACCAAACGAGCTTCTTCCGCCCGGAAGGCATCGAGTTCGATTCCGTGACGAACAGCCTTGGCGCTGGAGGTAATCGTTGCCATCGCCGCCCCTCCGCCGGCGCACGGATCAAGAACGCTAGCCGCATCACAGTCTTCACGGAACGAAAGGAACCGCCGAATTCGCTGTGCCTCGTTCTGTGGCAGCGGGAAGTACCCGAGTTTTTGCTTCGCAATTCCGCGCACGGAGAGATCTCCTTTTGATGTCTCGTTAGAAGAGAAGAAGAAGAAGAGAGAGTAGTAGCTGTTCTTCTGCTTGTGGTTGTAAGGATGGAGTTGCACGTCTATCCTTCCCCTATGTCGATGCGAATCGTCGGGAAAACAAGGCCCAACTGAGCAACCGATTTCGGCGACCACCCCCGACCAGCGCAACCCGCCGCTCTCGATTTCGCCGACACGCTGCCCGGATAGATAAAGCCAACGCGACAAGGCAGGCGCTATTTACGCCACCGCCGTACGACCATTAACCTAGACGCTCCGTCCACGAGTATGCATGACCAGCTCCGGTCGCACTTAAGGAAGAGGCTTTCGCGCTCAGTTTTTTGGCTCTCTTGAGTTGCCGAAGTGCGATAAACCCCGTTACACGACCTAAAAGACAGGAGATCAGGCCTAGTCGAAGACTGGCCTAAACCTCAGACTGCGGGCACTTGAAATATTTTTGCTGATTCGCCTTGACTCTATACCTAAGTATAGGGTTTAGGATGGAGCTAGATGAAAGGATCACAGGCGATGGCACTCAAGATCGGCGAAGTTGCGGAACGGGGTGGAGTGAACCTCCAAACGATCCGCTACTACGAACGCGAGAGACTCTTGCCGGAACCGCCGCGCCTGCCATCCGGCTACCGGATGTTCCCGGAGCAAACCGTGCACCGGGTACGGTTCATCAAACGAGCCCAAGAGCTTGGGTTTTCGCTCGCGGAGATTCGCGACCTTCTGTCAATTCAGATCGACCCGAAAAAGGAATGCTCCGATGTGAAGCGCCTGGCCAAGGCAAAAATAGCGGACATCGACGAAAAGATTCGCACGCTCGAAGCCATGAAGCGCGTCCTGAGTGGACTTACCAAGTTGTGTCCGGGCCGAGGGCCTTCGAGTGAGTGTCCGATTCTCGAAAGCATCGACGCAAAGGAAGAGCGATGAAAGTCGAGCTTATCTACGATATGGATTGCCCGAATGTCGCGGAGACGCGAGCAAATCTGTTACAGGCGTTCGCGGCGGCTCACCTCGAAGCGAAGTGGACGGAGTGGGAACGGTCATCACCGTCAAGCCCCGCCTACGTCGCTGACTGTGGTTCCCCGACTGTGCTGGTCGAGGGACGTGATGTCGCGGGCGAAAACCCGAGGGAGCACATTTCATGCTGCCGACTCTATGCCTCCGTTGAGGGGCGCTACTCCGGGGCTCCCTCGGTCGAACTCCTGAAAACGTCATTCGGTCCGGCAACAACCGCTGCTAAGACGAGCCATTGGAAGCGGAGCTTCTTCGCTGTTCCCGGTATTGTGCTGAGCGTTCTCCCCTTTGGAGGCTGCCCAGTGTGCTGGCCGGTTTACGCGGGGGTACTTTCTGCACTGGGGCTCAGCTTCCTGCTCTCCTCGGCGTACCTGCTCCCTCTTACCGCGCTCTTCCTGTTCGTTACCGTTTTCACGCTTGCATTTCGAGCGAGGGCGCACCGGGGCTGGGGCCCTCTTGCGCTTGGCCTTGTTGCCGCGACGCTCATCCTTTGGGGCAAGTTTTCGTTGGAGTCAAACGTCCTGGCCTACGCGGGCGTGGGCCTCCTGATTAGTTCCTCTTTATGGAATAGTTGGCCGCGTCCCGCGGCAGACCGCTGCCCGCGATGCGCTCCTTCGGGCAGGGAGCTTGTACAGTTGAACGCTATGGAGAAATCATCATGAATACCAACAAACGCAAAGTAGAAGTGTTTAGCGCCGGGTGTCCGGCGTGTGCTGAAACAGTAAAGCTCGTGCAGCAGATTGCCTGCTCCTCGTGTGACATCGAGGTGCTTGACATGAACAAGCCCGAGGTCGCAACAAAAGCCAAGCAGTACGGCGTTAAGACCGTCCCCGCCGTGGCGATCGATGGGAAGCTCGCAAGTTGCTGCACCGGCGCAGGGCCTAGTGAGGCGGCACTGCGGAGTGCCGGCCTTGGCGTCGCTGCGTAAGAAAGAGGGATCGCAAATGACCTGGAAGCAAGATGAGCGCGAGCGGCTGCTTCGCATTCTCGCAAGCGCGACATTTCTCATCTTCTTCCAGGCCTACATGGTTGCCCCGCTGATTCCACGCCTCGCGACCATGTTCTCGGTCTCGGAAGAGCGCATCGGGCTTATCGTTCCCGCCTACATGATCCCGTATGGCATCGCGACACTCTTTTACGGGGTGCTGGCGGATCGTATTGGCCGAAGGCGCGTTCTCCTGGCCTCGCTCACGGCATTTATCGCGCTTACCGCCCTCACGGCGACCGCGCAGACTGGAACACAGCTCGTGATGTGGCGGCTCGCGACAGGGCTTGGGGCCAGCGGCGTGGTGCCGCTCGCGCTTTCACTTATAGGGCAGCTCTTTCCTTACGAGCAGCGCGGGCGGCCGCTCGGCTGGCTGTTTGGCGCGATGGCTGGAGGGATGGCGTTTGGCTCCACTGTAGGAGTGCTGGCGGAGCCACTGTTGGGCTGGCGCGCACTGTTCGGAGGAGTCGCGCTCCTGGGTGGAGTCGCGCTTATTCTTCTTCTTCCTCACGGCGCGCTCCTGGGTGGAGCGGGAACGGGGCTGGAACTCAAGACAGTCAGGGCCGGATACCGAAGCCTTCTTGGGACGGCGCGCGGCTCGCGCACCTACGGCTATGTTCTCTTAAACGGCATCTTTCATTCCGGCATCTACACCTGGCTTGGGGCTTACTTTTCCCGGCAGTATCACTTGGGAGAAGTCGGCATCGGCCTTGCGCTTCTCGGCTACGGCGTGCCTGGCTTTGTTCTTGGTCCGATTATTGGCCGTCTTGCCGACCGCTGGGGACGACGGTGGCTGATTCCCGCCGGGCTGGGAGTGGCGGCGGTAGCCGCTCTGGTTCTCGCTGTCCCTGCGCCGCTGATTGCTGCGGCCGTTGCCGTAACAGTGCTCTCGCTTGGCTACGACATGACGCAGCCCCTTCTTGCCGGCATTGTCACGCAGCTTGCACCAGAGCGTCCCGGCCAGGCGATGGGGCTAAACGTTTTTTGACTGTTTACTGGCTTTGGGCTCGGAAGCCTGGTCTTTGGACTGGCTCTACGCGCCGGGTTTCCGGCTGCTTTTGTTTTCTTTTTCAGTTTTCAAGCAGCGCTCGCGCTTCTTGCCCTCTTTCTGTTTTCCACGGAAAGGAGGGCCTCTCATTTTCGGCCCGTTCCGAGTGTAGGCGCGGGAGGCAATCAAGCACCGACGATAATACCTTCAGCTTCGAAATGACCATATCTCGCGACCTGCACGTACCGAACCCGTGCGCACGAATCAGTGGAAGGGTGTGAGCCTCCACATAGCGACCGGTGTCGGTGTATTCGTCGCCAACGTAGGACGTAATCGCGATCAGTTCTTCCAACGGACACGGTCTCGTCATTGGACTCATGATCCAGCTCAGCAGGATCGCTGAGGATTCGACGCCCATGGCGTAGGACAGTATGGTAGCCACTATTTTGGCCATGCTCGTGACTCCTCGTTTGGAATTGTTCAGGTATGAACTGGCCGTGCGGGTCCTTCGCAGAGTCAGCGACAGATGAGGTGCCCGGATACAGGGGTTCTCAATCACGCTGCGGTTCCAACGCCGCTACTGAGGAGTTCTTGGTATCTGCGAATCACTTCCAGAGGTTCTGTGTAGGCCACTTGGATGCCGGCAGCATTAGCGACCTCCCGGCGGACATCGCAGAGCAGCGAGGCTTCGGCTGCTGTCGGGATCGTTCTCGGCCAGCCCTCGGTATACAGCAGGTGTTGCGGAATCTTCGCCTCTGCAGCTTCGCGGCGCCGCGCGCCCGCCTTGGCGACAACTACCGCCTGGCGTATCTCCCCGGTAAGCCAATGCGGTGCAACGTCACCCAACCAGCGCGTCGGCTGAAACGAAAACGTCGACGCCGCCTCCAAGCCGACCAGGTCGCGATATACCGCTTGGTTTTCCGCGCATCTGGACGCTGCTGCGAGATCATTTTGCGAACTCAGGATACAGAAACAGCATGAGACCCTGCTGGAGCCATACCGCGTGTAGGCTTCGTGTAGCGGGAATTCTTTCTCTTCGAGATACGCGAACACTTGCTGTGTGGTCCAGTCGAGAATGGGGTGCCAGTCCAGCCCCTGGGTGCGCCGAGAAGCACTGGCCAGTTTCGGTTGTGGTTTCGCCACGGGCGCTTTGGCACGATTCGGACTTTCTTGCCTGCGGATGCCCGTGGCCGACAAGATGGTCTGGCCTGGAAACCGCTGAACTAATGCCCGGCATATGATCGAGGTCTTTAATTCTGAAGTGCAGAATCTCATCGAAGCCGTCGACCATGGTAGGATGAGTTTCACGCAGCTCAGTTCTGCGTACCGCCGCACGTTATTCTCCCAACGCGAGCGCCAGCGGTCCACAAGATCCCCGCTCTCCCGCCGAACTACGATCAACTCCAGCCCGAGCCGGACGGCGAGCCGCTGACACGCCGGCAACGATTGGCGCCATTCTACGCGGCCAAGGTCGCTGTGGATCAGCACGCGGGGGCCGCGGTGCCCGAC